>WNGA01018880.1_pt1 | contig 13280 bp, 13 predicted proteins | sample 5400061 | NCBI WGS metagenome assembly WNGA01 (sample SAMN13153366, study PRJNA577476) | soil metagenome | isolation source: 100 cm soil or saprolite under grassland replicate 2 | place: USA:California | collected 2016-06-15 | reverse complement strand
CATCTCTCCCCCTTCTGGGCGACGCTCGGGAGACTCAGGTAAGCCGGCGGAGCGCCGTCCTCGTGGTGAGAACGAGTATGGACGGGATGCTCTGAGAACTCAACCACTGAGGGTCAGAACTTCCTCGCGACGGACTGGGTCGGGGGCCCCAGCTCGATGCCTTCCGCCCTCGTGCCGTCCCGGGCCGAGGCTTGGAAGTGACTGTTTCTTGCCGCCTCGGCCCAAGCAAGCATCCAGAGCTGATCCCCCGTCGATACGAGCGAACCTAGAAATCGCACGAGGCCCGTGGGAAGATCGAGTCTCATCAACTCGAGGGGGGATTCCCATGCAGGTTCACATCACCAAGCTCCGCTTGGCGCTCGCCGCCTCCGCCTGTGTCCTGGGCGGGGTCGCGATCGCCACGCTGCTCAGTCCGCCCGTCGGCAGCGCCCTGGCGACGGCGGGTCAGATCGTCAACGTCTCCGACCCGACGGCCTCGTACACGGCCCGGGTCGACTCAACCGGGGCGCTGAAGACGGCAGGCCTCGCCGCCCCGACGCTTCCGCGCCTACCGTTCAACTACTCGACGGGTTTCTATACCGGGGGTTCTAGGCGATTCCTGGGCCCGACCACCGCCACGGTCGCGCTGACCGATCTTAAGATCGCCAACTACTTCGGCAACACCGGGGCGCGCTACGTGAGCTTCTTCCAATACAGCGCGGCGGCACCGAACACGAGCTGCACCAATACTCGTTTCAAGTATCGCGGCTCCTACGACGTCGCGGCCCGGGACAGCGTGCATGCGAACTTCGAGACGCCGCTCGTGCTGTTCCCGCTCGCGAGCGGACACGCCTGGTGTCTGATGGTCGCCGTGGCTGCTCCAGCCGGCGACCTCAACTACCCCGTTGCCGTGTCGGTGGGCGGCTACGTGCCCACGGGGATTTTCTTCCCTCCTCCCACCTACCCAGAGCTCCTTGTCCACCCAAAGCGGGAGCCCGCTCCTCCGAGGAGGTAGCCGCAACAGACGCCAAGACGAGGACATAAGAGCAAGGGGTGGACCTGGCTGAACCGCACGACCGATGAGATTTGCAGCGCAAATCCTTTTGCCCGGATAGAGCATCATGTAGATGGACGATTTTATAAAGGGGCGGCTTCACATATACGACCTAGACGCTCCTCCCCCCGCCGCCCGCGCGCTCCCGCGCTCACACCCCGCGAGCGAGCCCACCCCGCCGGCCCAGAAACCCGGCAGGCTTGTCGAGAGCTCGCACTTGAAGAGCTGTAGTAGTAGGGGCCACCCCGCCCGTCACCGACTGCGAGTCGGGGGCGTGGAAGCTCGGCTAGCTCCGTGACCCACGGTCGGGCAAGGTCGAGGGTTCGAGGCGACCGGGCCTGCTATCCCAAGTTGGGTCTAGAGTTACGTTTATCGTGGCGCGCAAACCCGCATGGCTACGTGGTTCGCTTGCTGCTGTCGGGCAAAAGAGGTACACTACGTTAGGTAGTGCAACTCTAAGCAAGGGGCCACGATGAGGAAAGGCCACAAGTACCCGCCCGAGATCCTGACGCCGGCCGAGGTCCACGCCTTGATCAAGGCCTGCTCGAGGGGGTCGACCGGAGTGAGGAACCAGGCGCTCATCGCTGTCCTGTGGCGGTGTGGGCTGCGGATCAGCGAGGCCCTGGCATTGCGAGAGGTCGACCTGAGCGGCGACCGCGTGCAGGTGCTACACGGAAAGAACGACCGCCACCGGATCGTGGGCATCGACCCTGACGCCCTGGCGTACATAGAACGCTGGATCGACCGCAGGCGACAGCTCGGGATCAACGGCCACCGGGCGCTGTTCTGCACCCTCGAGGGCAAGCCCCTGCACTCAGCCTACGTACGCGCGCTGTTCAAGCGGCTGGCACGCAAGGCCGGTGTCGACAAGCGCGCCCACCCCCATGCTCTCAGGCACGCTCACGCCGTCGAGCTCCTCCAGGAAGGTACTCCCTTGATGGAGATCAGAGACCAGCTCGGCCATGCCAGCCTGGACGGAACGGCGGCGTACTTGAACCACATCGCGCCGGAAGACCGCGTCAGGCGCATCGCAGCCAGGCGCTGGTCGGTCTAGCCTTGTAACACAACCCAACTTGCTCACCATTGGGCGTGTAACACGCCTGAATGGGCGCGTGGATGGCCGAATTTGTGCGTTTGCAGGGACTTTGGGGTGGTCGGACACTACCGAATCTAGCCTCAGGCAGCCCCGCGCCGTTGCTTCCGTTTCGCCGGCTTCGGACGGTCGCACCTGTGGGCCTCGAAGGCCGCATGGGCCTCCTCGACGTCGGCCGTGACCGTCCAGGAGCAATACCCGCAGCGGGCGATGACGAGGAAGCTGCCGGGATGAAGCAGGCGGAGCCGCTGCTCGAGCGCGGTCGGTTTCTTCACGGCCTAAAGTGTGCCTTGCCAGACCAACAACCACGTCCGCTGCCGCGGGCCGGTGGTGTAGCGGACGGACGGAGTGAGGCTAAATCCCGCATGGATACAGGGGATCTGGCGGTTTCTCGGCCTGGGAGACGCCCGAAACGTGGACATGGCGGGGTTTGGGCGGGTCGGTAGACCCAGACCCCTCCCGCCATGCATAGAAAGTATGCACGCTCGCATAAAACCGCTGCATATCGTGCACTTCCAGCTTGCATGCGTCCCTTGCAGTGCCAGGCGAATGCGTGTTACTCCTCGTCTCGTTAAACGCGCCGTTCGCCACTTCGCGAGCGGCTTCGTGGTCTAATCGCCGCTTACCTCGCCTCTCATGTGTTGCAGCCGGGGTGGAGGCTAGATGGTGGGCCAACACACGCATGCACCCCAAGCATGCTGTGTTGGACCGACATACGAACTTCCGGTTTTGGTTCCGGTTCGGCTTCCGGCGGAAGCTCCTATGTTTCCTATAGGGTTCCGGTTCCGGTTCCGGTTTTAGAAAGTTCTCATTTGCAGGGAGAAAACCCTCAACCTGAACTTGAGACCGGAAGCAAACCGGAAGGTGGCCTCGGGGAACGAACTTCCGGTTTTGCTTCCGGTTAGGTTCCGGTTGCCCCATCACCGAGCAGGCTCTCCTGTCCACTCTCCTCGTCCTCGTGCCAGTACTTCCGCACCGTCCGCTCGGTCATCTCGAGCTGTTCGGCCACCTCCCCCTGTGTGATGGCGGGATTCTCTTCCCGTAGCTCGGTGACACGCCGAGCAGTCTCCTCGGCCGAGCGCATGGCCGTCAGGCGGACCTCAAGCGCGTCCCCATCGAAGGTGGCGACGTGGCGCTTGAGGCCGGCGACGTTGTTGCCCGAGGCCTCGAGGAATGCGCCCTTGCTGTCGCGCCCAAGGTAGATGCCCCAGCGCACGGCCGCTCGCTTGAACACGCTCCCGAGCGCGCGCGACTGCCCTCGATTGCCCTCCGTCGGCCAGGGCGCGTGGTCGATGGTGAGGATGGTGCAGCCGGTGGGATCGCAGACCTCAGCCTTGAGCCGCGCATACAGCGCCGCGACCTCCTCGCCCTTGAGCTCCATTCCGAGGGCGAAGTTGTACAGCGAGTCGAGCACGACCAAGACCTGCTCCTCGCGTTCGATCTCTTCTCGCAGGAGATCGATGCCGCGCGGAAGGATGAGACCTCGGTTGAGGTTCCAGCGGATCGGCAGCTCGCCGGTAAACCCATGCAGCTCGGTGTACTGCCTGACTCGTGCCGCCATGTTGCCGCTTGAGTCGTCTTGCCACCAGTAGCCCACAGGACCGCAGGTCTGGACCTCGCGACCGAGGAACTCCCCGCCCCCGACGGCGATCTTGTGCGCCAGCTCGACCGCCAACCACGACTTCCACATCTCCGGCAGAGCCGCGATCGTCCCCAGCGTGCCGCGTTCGATCAGGTTGTCAACCAGGAACTGGGGCGGCGGGAAATCTGCGGCAAGGAGCTCGGCGTGGGAGAAAGACCGACCTCCGAGCTCGTAGACGGCCTCGGGGCTGGTCGGGGTCGAGACTGCCCTGACAGGCTGCCCAAACCGTGTGTCAATGCGCAGCCCGAGGCCCGCCTTCGCGATCGTCTTGGTGCGGTAGTCGTCGCGGTTCCATTTCGGGCGCATCAAGCCCGATTGCCGAAAGAGCGCATCGGCCCTGGCCTCATCGCCGCCTGTCATATAGAGCAGATGGTTTGCGAGCGCGCAGTCCGCTTCCGAGGGGCTTGCGTAACGAGAGGAGTCGCCGTTCCACAGGCGCTCGATGTCGGCACCGTTGACGGGATTGGCGAACGCATGCCCGAGCAGATCCTGATCGCTTAGGTTTACCGCCTGGGCGGGACTGGGGGCCGTCCTCGGGTTCTGCTCGGGTTCGGGCGGGAACATCTGCCCCAGCACTTCCTCGACCTCGGCCTGGCGGTCGGGAATCTCGTTGCACTCTGTCAGTGCGTGTCCGGTGATGGTGAAGAAGCGGCCCTGGTCGTAGACCTCGAACACGCCGCCCCAGGGGGTCTTGGGCGTCTTGTGGCGCGGGAAGCCGTTCAGGCTGGCGCGCACGATCACCTTGACGCCGTCGGTCGTCGGCGAGAGCTCGGCGTATCCGCCCAGCTTGTCGATCACGGCCTGGGCGTCTGGATGGACGGTCGCGCCCTCGACGCAGTCGTCTAGATCGCCGCCCAGGTAGGGATCGTCTGCCGTGAACACGTAGCCGATCCCGTAGACGCCGATGTGGCAGGCCGCGTGCAGCGCGGTCTTGTCGGCCAGCGCGGCCTCGTAGCTCGACCAGGTCGAGGGGTTGGTGGTGGAGGCTAGACGCTTGCCGTTGGATCCGACCCGGTACGGGGCCTTGGTCGCTTTAGGGAGGAGGACCTTGTCCTCGCGATGCCGATCCTCCGCCTCCCAGCAAAACAGAACCCATTGATCTCTCTCGCGCATTTCAAGCGGGATCGAGTTGGGGCGAACCCCGTCGAGCGCATGCGCTACACTCTTTATGTGTGTTTGGCCGGGGCTCGCGCTCACCGCGCGGGCCTCTTTTTCGTTCGATCAACCCGTTTCGGAACTGCACGAGCTCGCGGTAAGTGTCCGCGTCCGCCCAGTTCGGCCTTGGTGGAATGAGGTAGTCGCGGTTCCAGCGCTCGGTCTCGGGCGAGTTCCGGTGCCGGTGGGCGCCGGGACGACGCTTGCCGCCCCTGCCGTGCCGCTCGTAGGGGGCTGGGTGCCGGCGGCTCATGGCTGGCCCTTCAAGTCATCGAGCAACGCCTGCTGACCAGCGATGGACCGCTCGAGCGTGGCGATCGCGAGTGCCCGTGCATCGCCGGCCTCAGCTTCGCTCTCGACCTGCTCGGCGGCCTTCTGTTTGGCCAGTGCCTCCGAGATCAACTGCGAGGCTGACCCCTTGGTCGCGCCGGATGGAACGTCGACACCGAGCGTAAGCGCGAAAGCTTTCTGCTTCTCGCTCGCTGGTTCGTTCGGGTTCTTGATCGTTGTCGGTTCTGGCATCGCTTGTGACTCCTTACTCGCGTGGTTTCCAAGACGGATTCACGTCGATGGCATCGCCCGCCGTACCTTCGAGGCTGACGAACCGGGGCATAGAAAGTCCGCGCTTCGTGGCGCATGCGTCACAGAGATCGAGCGAGCCCTTCTCCACGGGGTAAGGCAGCGGGAGGCAGGGCGTAAGGCAGTCGTCACAGGGTTCGTAGTTCTCGCGCCGCCACTGCTTGTCTCGACAGGCCCAGCACCGGGCGCCTCCGACGCCCACAGCAGGCTCTTCGCCGCAGGCTGTGCACAGCCCGGCCCGCTTGCGCTCGTTGTAGCGCTTCTCCGCGTAGCGACGATACCGGGCGAGCCCCTTCGCGCTGCCGTTGTAGCGGCGATGCTGCTCCCGTCTCGTTTCCGCAGCAGTGCCCCTGAGCGTGTCAAGCGGCCTGCTCTCGTCGCCCTCCCGGTGATCTTCAGCACGATCTCGCCCGCCGGAGACCTGCCGCCCCAGCCCGTCTGCGCCGACGGCTTGGTACCCACCGCGCGGGCCGGCCCAGCCGGTGTACAGGCGCCAGTGGTGCAACTGCAGCAGCCGGATCGCATGCTCCTCGGTCGGCCAGGTGGAGGAGGCGAGCGGGGCGGTCATGCGTTGCCCTCGCCCTCGTAGCTAAAGACGACGTCTGGATGCAACTCGCGCAGTAGCGCGAGCCAGGTCGCCTCGATCGCGCTGAGAGCCGCCCTCCGGTCGGCGTCGGACCAGCCGGAGAGGGCCGCGTCTAGATCGGGTTCAGGTTCTGGGTCTGGGTCGTCAGACGGACCGGCTCGCGTGACGCGTGGCGAGCGAGTCCGCCTGGCACGCGGCCGCGCCTGACGACCGGGCGAGACTCGTCTGGCGGGGACGGGCTCCTTCCTCGCCGGCCCGTAGACGTGGAAGGCGATTTTCGGGCCGAGCCTCCGGCGTCCGCTCTTCTCTGCGGCCAGCAGCGTTCGCCGGCCTAACTCAGGGTCAGTCTGTGCGCGCCGAATGAAGCATTCCATTAGCCCGCGATTGAACTTCAGCAGCTGCTCGAAGGTCGGCTCGGATTCCGGCTGGCCACAACAGGGGCAGACGCCGTACACATGTCCCCACGCTTCGCGCTGGCGCGAAACCATGTCGTCGCAGAGCTCGAACTGGTACGGCGAATCGGCCGTCTCGGGGTCGAACTCGCAGTAGAAGGCGACCCACTGCTTCTCTGCCTCCGTCCAGTCCTCGGAGACTTGGATCCCGTTCGGAAAGGTGATCTCCCGGAAGCCCTGGGAAGATGCCCCGGCCCCGTTGCTAGGGGTTGCCGCCACCGAGTCTGACGGGGCCGGGAACCTGTCGGAAGTCTTGGGGTCGCTCAGTGGCGGCATAGGCGACAAGGTACGAAAGGGTTCGGACGGAGTAACCGGGGTGTACCAGGAGGACCGGCGTGCTATCCGTCCAGCACGATCGTGACTGGGCCGTCGTTCACGAACTCGACCTCCATCCGCGCGCCGAAGACGCCGCGCGCGACCGGGACGCCTAGAGCCTCGAGCGCGGCGCAAAACCTTTCGTAGAGCGGCTTTGCTTGAGCTTTGGGTGCCGCGCCAGAGAAGTCGGGTCGGTGTCCTTTCCGACGTTTGGTATCTGCGATGAGCGTGAACTGGCTGACGACGAGTGCTTCGCCCGCGGTGTCGAGCAGGCTGCGATCGAACTTCCCGTCCTCGTTCTCGAAGATACGCAGACGCGCCACCTTTGCGGCCATCCGCTCCGGGTCGCCGGCCGAGTCGCGCTCGTCGACTCCGAGCAGGATGAGCAGGCCACGTCTGATCTCACCGCCCGGCGTCGCCCGCGCGCGCGAGACCCGCTGGACGACTGCGACCACTCAGCCGAGGTCTTTGATGCGGGACTCGTACGCGGCCTTGCCCGGGCGCAGCGAGCTGGCGAGCTTGTAGTGCCCGTTCGCCTCGGCCGCGCGCCCCTGCTTCTCGAGGCAGCGCCCGAGCGCGTAGTGCGCGTAGTCGTCGGCCGGCGAGATCTCGAGCATCACCCGGAACTCGCGCTCGGCCTCGTCGTAGCGGCGGATCCGGAAGTAGGCGATGCCAAGCGCCTCGCGGATCGACGCCTTGCGCGGCTCGCGCTTCTTGGCTTTCTCCAGCGGGACGGTCGCCTGCGCGGCCATGCCCTTGGCGAGGTGGGCGCGCCCCTGCTGAAAGAGGCTGTAGGTGGTCTCGCTCATGTCAGGTACGGGAAGTTGTGCACGATCAAGTCAAGCTGATGCGTCAAGTCCCGTGTGCGCCCGATCTCCACTCCCAAAACGTGCTCTCCGGCGTCGATCGCCCCCTGGACGGCCTCTGCCAGCTCGAAGGGCGGGCCCGGGAGGTTCTCCAGGAAGGGCGCAAACGCGGGCCCGAAGACCCAGAGCGGCGCCGCTCCAAGCGGGTTTCCGGCATCGTCGTCGATGACGCGTTCCACACGCCCGCCTGCTATGCGGACGGGAGAGCGGTGCGGCGGCGCCGGGGCAGGGTCTCGGCGAACGGCCAACGCACCTGCTGCGCCGGAGCCGTCGAAGGCCGCGTGAAACCGGCCCAGGTCGCCGTGAGTGAAGACCGTGTCGGCGGCCGTCACGACGGCGGGCAGCCGCGCGCCGCTTTCGAGGGCCCACCGGACCGCGTCGGCCGAGCCGTGCGGCTCGGGCTGGCGCACGAAGGAGACGTCCAGCGTGAAGCCGCCGTCGCCGATGAGCCCCTCGACGCGTTCGGCCAGGTGGCCCGTCACGACGGAGACCTTTCGGAATCCGGCCTCCTCGAGCTCCCGCATCAGCGTCGCGAGCACCGGTCTGCCGTCGATCGGGAGCACCGGCTTCGGCCACGTCTCGGTCAGCGGGCGAAGGCGCAGCCCCTCCCCCGCCGCCATGACGATCGCCTCCACGTCAGACGGTGCGAAGCGAGCGAAGCGAGATCGCGCCGAGCGCCCGGTCGGCCTTGCCCAGCCGGCTCCTCAAGCGCCGCCGCACACCTCGCATCTCCGTGCGCACGAGCGGCGCGGCGGCCGCGGCGGCCGCGGGCGTGCCAAAACGAGCGGTACACGCCGCCGAGACGAGCTCGTCGCCGCTGACAGCGAGCTCGTCGGAGAGCGTTCGCCCGAGCTCTCGGAGCGTGACGCTGGACGGCAATTCGATCCGCTGGTCGGTCAGGAGCTCGATCAGCTCTCGCCGGCAGGCAGCCGCGAGCCGGCGAGGATCCCGGGTGAGATATCGAACGCGCCTGCGCAGCAGCTTGCACACCACGATCGCGGCGATGAGGGCCGCGATGACGAGCGCCAGGAAGCGGAGAAGGCTCTGACCGCCAACCGCCCGGCCGCCCGTGGTGGCGCCGGGTGCGCTGGGCCCTCCCGGACGGGCGAACGGCCGCTCGCCGGTGAACCCGCGGAGCTGGGCACGCGCTCGGTTCTCCAGCAGGCTTCGGATGCCGGCTCCCGCTCCCGCGACGACCGCGGCGGCCGCCGAGGCGTCGAAACCCCTCGACGACGCCGAGTAGGAAGCGCCGAGGCTCCCCCGTCCCGGCGTTGGATCGAACGGCAGCCACCCGTAGCCCCGGAACCACACCTCGACCCAGGCGTGGGCGTCGTGGTCGGTCACAACCCATTCCCGGCTCGACTTGTCGTAGCTCCCGCTCGTGAAGCCCACGGCCACGCGAGCCGGTATCCCGAGGTAGCGCAGCATGAGCGCCATTGCCCCGGCGAAGTGCTGGCAGTAGCCCCGGTGCGTCTGTATGACGAACCCGACCAGGGGCGGGAGCCCAGGCGTCCCGGGCGGATGCTGGTCGTAGATGAAGCGCCCGCTGTCGCGGAACCAGGACTCGAGCGCCACGACCGCTCCGTACTGCGTCTCCGCCCGCCCCACGACGGCGCGCGCCTTGTGGTAGAGGGCGCGGTACGCGCCCGGGACGCGCCAGTCGCCGATCACCGACTCCACCCACTCGTCGCGACGCGGTGTGCCGAACGGCGGGGCGAGCGCACCGAGGCCGATCCCGAGGTGATGCCAGCCCTGGGCAATCGGCGGCGGATACATCGCCTTCACCCGTGCCAGCCGGTCCGGGGTCGGACGCGGCTCGTAGCTCCAGACCGAGTAGTGCTGGCCCTGGTCGACGCCCTGCCGCACGAGCGCGACTCCACCCTGCGCGTAGGAGACGCCGGAGACCTCGCCCGGCTCGTAGGCGACAGGAGTCGGAGCTCCCACCAGGTGGGCGTCGCGAAGCGCCTCAACCGTGACCTCTTGCTTGACCCAGTTCGAGGGACGATGACCGCGACGAGGGAGCAAGCGATTGGCCGAGAGGTCGGCCCGCCCGTTGTGGTAGCGGGGAAACGCCAGCGAGACGTCCTCGAGCCAGCGCCCGTAGCGGAAGGCATCGAGCACCGCCGCCCGCCAGTAGACCGCCGTCGGCGGCGCCTTGATCCTGAGCACGACAGTCCTCTTCTTGGGCCAGCTCAGTCCCGAATAGTCGGAGTCCCACACGTACGAGACGCCGACGGCCGGATGCGTCTCACTGTGCAGGTCCCAGCTCTCCCAGTGCAGGAACTCCCCCTTCGCGATTGCCGGCGAGGTGGAGGCGGCGAGCGCACAGGCCACGATGGTCCCTCCCGCGATCAGTGTGCCGGCGCCTGCGGCAGCCCTCGTCTCGCGGAGCCCCGCCCACAGCAGCAGGAGCGCGCCGAGGATGGCCGCCCCGCGGACGAGCGTCGCGCCGCCCGTGACGAGCGTGGACGGCCAGCCGCCGCCCGCGATAACCACGAAGCCAGCCAGCACCGGCCGGCGGGCTGCAATCGCAAGCCCGAGAGCCAGGCAGAAGAGGAAGACCCCGGTGAGCAGCGCGTCCTGCATTCGTGGCTGCCGGTGCGGGTTGAAGGGCAGGACGACGTCGTAGAACTCCAGCACGCCGTTGCCGAACCGCGACCCGAGCCGCCCGGGACGAACCGCGCCGAGCGCGACCCACGCCGCGACGGGCGCGACGGCGAGCAGGGCAACGACCCGCCACTTGAGCGTGTGGACGAGCGCGGGGACGAGCGCAAGCGCGGCCAGGAGGAGCGCGCGCCAGACGCCGTCGACCGGCCGTTCGAGCCGCAGCCAGCACGAGGCGACGAGCGTAGCCGGGAGAACGTAGAGGAGAGCCGTCCTAGCCATGCGCGCTCAGCACCCCTTCCTGCCGGCCGAGCACAGCCGCGAGGTCGTCCCCTCGCCGCAGCACGGCCACGGGGATTCCCGCCGCCTGCAGGTGGAGCAGGCCGGGCTCGCGCCCGTTTCCGCCCCCCGCCGTGAAGCTGCGACGGTCGACGAAGACCAGAGAGGTGCGCCGGTGTGACAGGGTCCGCTGCACGAGCCGGTCGACCAGCGCGCGCGTGAGCTTGGAGGTCACGACCGCCAATTCGAGCGCGCCGGACAGCGGGCTCTTGTCCAGCGCAAGGAGCGCCGCGGCCGGCGTCCGGCCGTTGGGCTCCGCGGCCGCAAGCACCTCGAGCACCCGGGCCCTGTCGTCCTCTGCCGCCGTCACGCGGACGACTTCCACGGCTTCTCCGTTCACCGCCAGAAGGGCGCGGCGGCCCCGGCGGGCGTGTGCGAGCAGGATCGACCCGGCCGCCCGCACCTCCGTGTCGAAGCTCGAGTCCGGCGGCTTCCCCGTCGAAGGACAGGCGGCATCGAGAAGGACGCCGACCTCGTCGCGGGGAGCGTCCTCGAGCTCCTTGACGATCAGCTCTCCCCGCTTTGCGGTTGACGGCCAGTGCACACGTCGCAGCGACTCGCCCTGCACGTATTCGCGCACGCTGTGGAAGTCGAACCCGCTCGGCCGCCTCAGCAGCAAGCGCCGGCCGTGAGGCTGCCCGGCCCCCCAGTCTGAGAAGAGCTCGCCCAGCTCCGCCAGCCGCGGGTACACGAGCAGCGTCGACCCGCCCGGCAACTTGATCTCCGCCCTTTCGAGACCGAAGGGGTCTTCCATGATCGCCCTGGCCCCCCGGAGCACGTAGCGGCCCCGCGGAACTCCGACGAGCCGATAGCGGGCGGAAAGGACGTCGCCGTTCCGCTCGAGCCGCGTCCTGCGCACGCCGAGGCTGCGCACGCTTTGCTCGAGGAGCGTCGCCGGAGGCGGGACGCGCCCAGGCTCCAGGCGGGCCTCGATCTCAATCTGGACCTCGTCCCCCTCGATGTGCTCGCGCCGGCGGCTTCCCCATTGGAGCGCCTCCGGGCGGCGCGCCAGGCGGATCCAGGCCCACGCGAGCAGGACGGCGAGGACGAGCCCCACTGCGACCGGATACAGGCTCTTCGACCCGAACGCCCACGCGACGACGTACACGGTCACCCCGAACAGGAACGTCATGCGCCCGCGCCGCGTGAGCATCGCTACACGGGGACCGGCGTCTTGGCGAGCGCGTCCCGGACCAGGTCCGCTCCGGTGAGGCCCGCCGAGTGGGCCTCCGGGGCGAGGATCAGCCGGTGGGCGAGCACGAACTCGGCCACGGCCTTGACGTCGTCCGGAAGCAGGTAGTCGCGGCCGTCCGCGAGCGCGCGCGCCTTCGCCACGCGGAGAAGCGCGATGCCGGCGCGCGGGCTGGCGCCGAGGTACAGGCGCTCATCTGAGCGCGTCTGCTGGACGAGCGCGACCACGTACCGGTTCAGCGTCTCCTCGACGTAGATCCGCTTCGCCTGCTCCACCACGGCGACGACTTCGGGGGCGTCGCTCACGGGCTCGAGCTCCTCGAGTGGTGGGTCGCTCGTCTGCTCCGTCAGCATCTTCGCCTCCTCTGACAGGGGCGGGTAGCCGATCGCGACGCGCATGGTGAAGCGGTCGAGCTGCGCCTCCGGAAGCGGATAGGTGCCCTCGTATTCGATCGGGTTCTGGGTCGCCATGACCATGAACGGCCTGGCCAGCTCGTACGTCGTCCCGTCGATCGTCACCTGGTTCTCCTGCATGCACTCGAGCAGCGCGGACTGCGTCTTCGGCGAGGCGCGGTTGATCTCGTCCACGAGGAGAAGGTTCGCGAACACCGGACCGGGGCGAAACTCGAACTCGTTCGAGCGCTGGTTGAAGACATTCACGCCCGTGACGTCGGACGGAAGCAGGTCCGGCGTGAACTGCATGCGCGAGAACGAGCAGTCGAGCGAGCGCGCCATCGCCTTCGCCAGCATCGTCTTCCCCACGCCCGGGAAGTCCTCGATGATCAGGTGGCCCTCGCTCACGAGGCAGAGCGTGCAGAGCCGAAGCGTCTCCTCGGGCGCGTGCACGACCCGGGCCAGGTTCGAGACGACGCTCTCCGCGACCCGCGCGGCTTCGTCGACCGGGAGGGCCGGCTGCTCCCTAGCCTCCATCTCTGGCCTTCAGTATCCGCTCGGCCTCGTCGAGAATCACGCGCGCGATCGTCGGCTTCGGCGCCTTGGCCACCGGCTGCTCGCCGCCCGGAGAGATGAGGACGACTTCGTTGTCGGTGCTGTCGAAGCCGATGCCCGACCTGGAGATGTCGTTGAAGACGATCAGATCCGTGCCCTTCTGTTCGAGCTTCTCGCGCGCGCGTGCAAGGCCGCGCTCTCCCTGGTCGGCCGCGAAGCCGACCACAACCTGCCCGTTGGCGCGGCCCTTCGCGAGTGCTCGCAGGACGTCGACGGTCGGGACGAGGTCGACGGTCCAGCTCTCGTCGCTTTTGGCGCGTTTTTTCTCGCTGGCAGCGGCCGGCCTGTAGTCGGAGACGGCCGCCGCCATCACGATCAGGTCCGCATCCGCGTGTGCCAGCGTCTCTCGCAGGACGTCGTCCGCGGTCGGCGTCTCGACGACGGCCACGCCGGCGGGAGCCGGCACCGCGAGGTTCG
>WNGA01017295.1_pt1 | contig 13281 bp, 14 predicted proteins | sample 5400061 | NCBI WGS metagenome assembly WNGA01 (sample SAMN13153366, study PRJNA577476) | soil metagenome | isolation source: 100 cm soil or saprolite under grassland replicate 2 | place: USA:California | collected 2016-06-15 | reverse complement strand
CGAAGAACTTCGGCGAGATCCCCGCCTGTGGACCGCTCACGCCCGAGGACGAGGCGGTGCTGGCCGCGACCGAGGCCGCGTTCGGTGTGGTCGGTGACCTGATCGGCCGGCACCGGCAGAAGCACGCGATCGGTGAGGCGATGCGCGCGGTCGCCGAGGTCAACAAGTACGTCAGCGACTCCGAGCCGTGGAAGATCAAGGAGGACCCCGAGCGCCTGGGCACCGTCCTCCATGTGATGGCTCAGTGCGTGGCCGACCTCAACCTGCTCCTGTCGCCGTTCCTGCCGTTCTCCGCCAACGCGGTCGACCTGGTGTTCGGCGGCGCGGGCGACGTACAGCCGATGCCACGGATCGAGGAGGCCGACGACCTCGACGGCGGCGCCGGCTACCCGATCATCACCGGCGACTACTCGGGCGTCCGTGGTTGGGGGCGGGCGCAGGTCAAGGTCGGCTCGCCGGTCGGCAAGCCGACGCCGGTGTTCATCAAGCTCGACCCGGCCGTGGTCGAGGAAGAGCTGGCCCGGCTCGAGGCGTGAGCCTGCGTCGTCAGCACCGCGTCATGAGCGCTGAAGCGTGAGTGTTGGGTCATGAGCAGGGTGACGCTCCAGTTCCACCCGGACTGGCCGGCCGGCGGCCTCGTTGACGGTCTCGTGATCGAGTCGATGGCGCGCGACGGGGAGTACCGCTCCCAGTTCGTCACCGGCACCTCCAACGGCGGGCTGACCGCGCACCCGGGCGGTGACCGGTGGCGTTGGGAGAGCCGGATCTTCGCGGGCCGGTACGACGCCGCGCCGGCCGGCGAACGACCCGTCTACGGCGCGCTCAACCACCGCGACCGTCCGCACGGCGGCTCGATCCGGTTCGGGTCGGCGTACTTCCGGCTGAGGCCGGAGGTCCTGGAGCGAACGACGTTCTGCTTCCCCGACTCGGTCCTCGAACCTGAGGCGATCGGCGGCGCGGAGCGGCTCGACGAGCTGGTGGCGCTGGCCGTCGCGGCCGGCCACGACGACCTCGACGACTACGTCGAGGCGCACGTGCACGGCGGGGTGCGGTTCGACCGCGACGTCGAGGCGCTGGTGCTCGATCCGTGTCATGCGGCCGACCGCGTCGCGCAGGCTGCCGCCGGGCTGGGCTGCCCGGTCGAGTTCCATCCCGGCTTCTCGGTGGCGACCGCGGGTCTCGACCCGGGCTACCGCGGGCCCGAGTTCGTCGCCCTGGCCCAGTTGCTCGGAGACGTGTTGACGCCCGAGATCGTGAGTGTCGCCGTCCGCTCGGGCGAACACGACCCGCAGGCCCTCAAGCGGGTGTGGCACCTGCTCGCGAGATTCGGCCGCGGGCGAGGCTGAGTGGACGGTTCATCACGGTATGCAGACGAGCCGTCGCTTCCCATGACCGGTGGACCGTGGGAACTTCCGGTTGACCTGCATACCGTGATGAACCGTCCGCCCGAGCGGACGCTAGAAGCCCATCGTCGAGCCGGGGGCGACCTCGGCGCGCATCGCCCGCCACAGCTCGAGTACGGCGCCCGGCCGCAGCTCTTCGATCATGCCCGCGCGGAGCTTCGTGACCAGGTTCGACCCACCCAGGTACGCCGCGCCGAGCTGCGCCACGGGCAGCCGGACGTCCGCCGGGGCCTCGCTGCGCGACACCTTCGCCTGACCGGCCGAGTCGACGGCGAGGCGCCACCGGCCGGCGTTCCACGGAGCCGCGTCGTCGACGATGTCGAGTACGACGTCGCACGGGGCGGCGTACGCCCGCTGCTCCAGCGCCTCGGCCAGGTCGACCAGCCGGATCCACAAGACGTCGAAGGTGACCAGCTCGCCGGCCCCGCGCGGACCGCCGATCCACTGCAGGAGCGGGTCGTCGACGTCGATGCCGCGCACCTTGACGCTGGCCACCAGGTCGAAGTCGACCAGCCGGCGCACCAGCGCCAGCCGCGCGGCCGGGTCACCGATCAGCGTGAAGACCTCCAGCTCGCCGACGGGCCGGCCGTGCTCCCACTTCTGGGTACGCCGGAATGCCGCGAGCCCGACGTCCACCCCGTCGCGCTGGGCGAACAGCACCCGCGTCGGCTCCTTGTCGCGCAGTTCCTCGGGCCGCTCCAGGCAGATCCTGGTGAAGAAGTCCTCGTCGCCGACGACCGCCCCCAGCGCGTCGGCCGCGCAGCGCAGGTGACACTCGCGAGCCCGCTTCGGCATCCCAGGGTCGCTGACCGTTGTGAGCCTGGTGTGCACCGCCGCCGCGGCCTCGTCGAGGTGTGGAGCGGTGAGCTTGGCGCCGCGGCCGAGCGTGATGGTGTGCCCGACCGAGGCCAGCCCGTAGCCGTGCCGCCCGTAGATCGCCGGCTCGCTCGCGTGCAGCGCGGACACGTGTGTGCCCGGCTCGTCGCGGACCTGCTCGAAGTGGTGGCGCAGCATCGCGGTGAGCACGCCCTGCCGCCGATGGTCGGGGTGTACGCCGACCCAGGTCAGCCCCGCGCACGGCACCTGACGCACCCCGCCGTCCCGGTCCGGCACCGACAAGGTGAGCGGTCGGACTCCGTAGATCCCCGGGTACGTCGCCGGGTCGGCGTCGTCCAGCTCGGCGACGAACCGGTAGCGCTCGGGCACCCCGAGCAGCTGCTCGGCCACCGGGCCGGCGTCGAGGCCCTGGAACCAGACCGTGAGGTCCGTCTCCAGGTATCGTGCGTGGTCGGCGGCCAGGCCGACCCGGATCCGCGGATTGCTCATGAGTCCAGGAAACCGCCGACCGCCGACAGGCTCAACCGGTTTAGCGGGTCAGGCCGAGGCGCTCGAGCGCTCCAGCTCGTCGACCATGGCCCTGATCCCGGGGAGCTGGGCCAACCCGTTGATGACCACCGAGAACACCAGCAGCGCGATCGCCCAGCCGTGCTGTCCGGCCGCCCACAGCCCCAGCGACGCGAGCCCGAAGACCAGCACCTTGACGACCGGTCGGACCACCGGACCGCCGTACCGCGCCTTCGGGGACGCGAACGACCACCACACCGCGACCACGACCACCGGTCCCACGATCGCCCCGAGTACGCCGGCCACGTGGCCGCCCCATACTCCCGCCGCGGCGGCGGCCAGGACCTCGTCGACGAACACCAAGGCCAGGACAAGCCACCCGAATCCGCGCATAAGCCCAGTGTGGCAGTCGATCTGGGTGCGGGCGCCGGGGCGGTGAGCCGGGCGACTCGACGGCCGAGCCGACCCAGCAGTCACACCCACGACGGGCTACCGATCTCGGCGGCTCCTCGACCGGCCTGAGGATGAGTTATCCACAGGCCGGACGATTCGTTGTTTTCGGGCTCTGACCTTGGGCAGGTCACTCCCATCACGGAACGACGAAACGGGAGACCGCCATGTACTCACTGAACCACTCCGACCGACTCTGTGGCTGGGGAGCCGATGAGTCGGGCAGCCTCGAGGTCTGTGTCGAGTACGCCGGCTGGGTGATCGACGTCAGGCTCAATGAGGGCGACGCCCGTCTCCGCTCCCGGGACGCACTCGCCCGCGCGCTGCGAGAGGCCTACCGGAACGGCGTGTTCGCCAACCTGCTGAACCGATCGCTGGTCGAGGGCGATGTCGAGGCCAAGGCCGCCCGGGGCCAGGAGCTGCTCGACGGCCGCCGTCGCATTCAGGCCCCGCAACTGCGTCGATGGGTCCCGATCGATCGACCCAGCGGCCCGATCGACAGTAAGCCGCCGTGCTTGCCGCCCGGCCTGTCGCGGGGACAGTCACGCGACCGCGAACTGACGGTGGGTGTGTGGCGGAACGGCGGCTTTGCGGAAATCACGGTTGACGCAACGTGGCTGCGGCTCACCGACTCGGACACCCTCCGCTTCGCGCTCAAGGAAGCGTTCGTCTCGGCACGTCACGAAGGAGCACCGGCATGCGCCGCATGATCGAGCCAGTCGGCGTGGCGGGCCCTAACTGGACTCCGGTCCCGGCCGATGAGGGCGACGACGTGCCGCAGCCGCCACCTGGCGGTCGCTTCAGTGTTGCCGAGGGAGACCTCGTCGCCGCGGCGCGGTGTTGGGACCGGGTGGCCGAGCATCTTCGCGCTGCCAAAGGCAGGTGCGAGGAGGGCTGGGGCCTGCCAGGCCTGTTCGGGTTCGCCGACTCCTTGTGGACCGTTGGCCGCATGCACGAGACCTTCAACGAGCGGGTCTGTTACGCAGCCCACGACGGGTCCATCATCACGGCGCAGGTTGCGGACGGGCTGGTGGCGACAGCCAACGTCGCCGCAGGCACCGATTCCGAACAGAGCGACAACTTCGCTGCCTTGAGGAGGGAGAAGCTCCATGACTAACAGCACCGACACTTCGGTGGTTCCGATCCCAGGCGTCGAGGCGTCCGAGGATCCCGACACGTTCTTGACCCAGATCAACGACGCGGTCGACGACCTGACCAAGGCGATCAACTGGTTCCTCGAATCTATGGCCGGTGTCGTCACCGACCACCTCACCGAGATTGGCGCTCTTGGAGGCGCGGGAGTTGGGACCCTTCTCGGGCCCGCGGGCACGGTCGTCGGCGGCGTGGTCGGCGGCCTGAAGGGTCACGAGCTCGAGGTGAAGTTCAAGGCCTCTTGCCAGGAGATCCTTGATGAGTGGGAGTGCCAGCAGCCGCTACTCCGCCAATCCGTTGCGTGCATGCTGGGCGACCCCCTCAAGATGTCGGAGATCGCCAGCGGGTATCGCGCTGCCGCCGAGGAACTCGGGGCGGGCGTCAACGAGATCTCGACCGGAAACGGTCCCCTCTGGGGCGACAGCTTCGAGGGGAGAGCGTTCAGGGCCTACACCACGGTCTCAACCCAGCAGGATGCCGCCCTGAAGGGGATACAGGAACAGCTCCTAGCGGCGGCCAAACTTCTCGATGACAACGAGACATCGTTGCTCAAGTATTGGACCAACCAGTTATGGAACATCCTCCACGCCGTCGACGACTTCTACGAGATCGCGGGTCATCTGGGGGATCTCGGCAACGCTCCGACGTTCGAGGCCGGGCCGGCCGTCATGTTGATCGGCCAGATCATCGGTACGGCCGGGTCGATCCTCGCGGACTGGAGCAACTACTGGGTCGACCTCAACGTCGCGTCGGCCGGAAGCTGGGACGGGCTCAACGCGGCATTCGGGTCCAGGGCCCTACCCGGCGGACGGTGGCCGGCGATGGGCGAGATCTCCCGTGACGCTCTGAACAGCCACTGGTGAACAGCTTACCTACCACGGAAGGTTGAGGCTCGCGCGGAAGCGGAACGTGTTCGTGCGCGGTGTGCTGAAGAGCTGATCGCCGGTGAACGCCTTGTCGACGACCAGCAACTGCGCCTCGTCCGGTGCCGATGGGAAGACCAGCCTCTCGTCGAAGTAAGGCGGGCGGTCGGGCAGCAACGGGAAGGTTAACCGCGCTCGGTGCCCGGCCAGCGACGAATGGTCCTTCTGCTTGGTGATCTTTGTCGTCACCCGCCCTCGAAGATTCGTGACTCTTGCGCGGGCGCCCAGCTCCATCTCGACTCGCACGAGCGTCCAGAGCTGGCCAGGCGGCGCCCATCCGACGCTGTCGATGTAGGCCACTCCCGTCGCGTTTCCGGTGCAGGAGACCGGTTCGTTGATCGCGGGAGTCAACTTGCCCGCGCAATCAAAGTCGACCAGTTCGTGAGGGTGGTAGAGGGCAGAGGCGTCGCCCTGGTCGACCTGCCCGTCGGCCCCGACAGACTGGGTGACCCCGTCGTACCCGATGTCGAGATGTACGTCGGCGGGAGATCCAGGCACCACGACAAACCACTTCTTGGGAACCGCGTTCGGTGGCATGGGTAGCTCGGTCTTGCGACCATCCGTCACCAAGGTCAGTTCGGGGAGCGTCCTCTTCACGTCATCGAAGCCCACACCCTCAGGCACGCCGACCCAGTCGAGGAGCTCGATCTGAACGGGCACGAAGCTGTTTCCATCGGCGTCGGTGACGCCCTCAGCTGTGGCGGTGCGTTCGAGCTGGGAGACAGGCGCGTCGACAACTACATGTATCTCTCCCCACGGGATCCGGACGGTCGAGCCCGGGCCGTCGATTCTTCCGCCTAGCGCGTCGAGGACTTCTCCGACCTTGACGTCAGTGCCTCCCCAGCATCCGCTGAGCAGGGACGTTGAAGTCAGCAGAAGGGCGAGGAGAAGACCCCGAGAGACGCGCATGGCCCGCATTGTGTCAAAGGGCCCAACGGGGCGGGGTCACGCAACGACGGTTATCCACAGCTCTCCGGCCGGAAACTTTCCTGTTCGTCCGGACTGACCGAAGGGTCGGACGGCCGTTGATGACTCTCGGGGGCCAATGAACGTACGCCGGAAAGCAACGCCGGACCCGTGCGACGTGCGCGTTTCGCCGTGGGTGCCCCGGGTAGGGTCCGGCCCATGACCGCAGCCATGTACCTGCCCCAGTTCTTCGTCAAGCAGAAGTTCGCGATGATGACCAACCGCTACGAGGTGTACGCCGCCAACCCGGACGGCTCGTTCGGGCAGCTGATGGCGCTGGCCGAGCAGAAGAAGATGGCGCTGAAGGAGCAGGTCACCTTCTTCAGCGACGACAGCAAGACCCGGCCGGTGTTCGGGTTCAAGGCGCGCCGCGTGATGGACCTCGGCTCGGGCTACGACATCACCGACGAGCAGGGCAACCAGATCGGGTACTTCAAGAAGGACTTCGGCGCCAGCCTGATGCGCTCGACGTTCCAGATCGAGGGCCCGGGCTTCGCCGGAACCGGCCAGGAGCGCAGCCAGCTGGTCGCGCTGCTCCGCCGGTTCTCGGACATCCCGTTCCTGCCCATCCACTTCGACTACGCCGACGTCAACGGTCGGCCGCTGATCAGCATCGAGCGCCAGGCCAGCGTCCGCGACAAGTACACCGTCAAGGTGCCCGACCCGCGGATCGACTTCCGGGTCGCCGCCGCCGTCGCCGTCGGCATGGACGCCCTGATGGGGCGCTGACCACCCGGTCGCCGGCCGCACGCCGCCTGAGAGACTGGCCCTATGCGCGTTCACCTCGGCTCCGACCACGCGGGTCTCGAGCTCAAGGACCACCTCCTCGCCTGGCTCACCGACCAGGGCCACGAGGTCGTCGACCACGGACCCTTCGTGTACGACGCGGTCGACGACTACCCCGTCTTCTGCCTGCGTGCCGCCGAGGGTGTCGTCGCCGACCAGGCCGAGGGCCTCGCGGCGCTCGGCGTCGTCATCGGCGGCTCCGGCAACGGCGAGCAGATGGCCGCCAACAAGGTCGAGGGGGTCCGGGCCGCCCTGGTCTGGTCCGAGGAGACCGCCGCGCTGGCCCGCGAGCACAACGACGCCAACGTCGTCTCGGTAGGCGGCCGGATGCACTCAGTCGACGACATGACCCGGTTCGTGGGGGTCTTCTTGGCCACGCCGTTCTCCGGCGACGAGCGGCACGCACGCCGGATCGGCCAGGTGGCCCGGTACGAGACCACCGGCGAGCTACCGCCGCTGCCCGAGTCGGCGCTCCGCGGCCCCAACCGCGATGCCTGAGGGGCACACCCTCCACCGGCTCGCCCGCGACCTGGCCGGTGCCTTCGGTGGCCGGAGGGTCCGGGTGTCCAGCCCGCAGGGACGGTTCGCCGCCGACGCCGTACACCTCGACGGCGAGCCGCTGGTCGGCGCGGAGTCCGCGGGCAAGCACCTCTTCGTCGAGTTCCCGGGCGAGCGCTTCGTGCACGTCCACCTCGGGCTGATCGGCAAGTTCGACGTCGTCACCGGTCTGGACGAGGTGCCGCTGCCGGTGGGCCAGGTGCGCCTCCGGCTCGCCACAGACACGGCGTACGCCGATCTCCGCGGGGCCACCCAGTGCGACCTGGTCGACCTCGCGAAGCGCGACGCGATCATCGCCAAGCTGGGCCCCGACCCGCTCCGCCCGGACGCCGACCCGGGGCTGGCCTGGCGCCGGATCTCAAAGAGCCACCGGCCGATCGGCGACCTGCTGATGGACCAGGCGGTGCTCGCCGGTGTCGGCAACGTGTTCCGCGCCGAGGTGCTGTTCCGGCACCGCGTCCACCCGCTCCGACCCGGCAACACCATGCGCCAGCAGAAATGGCAGGCGATGTGGGACGACCTCGTCGAGCTGATGGCGTACGGCGTCGCCACCGGCCGGATCGACACCGTCCGGCCCGAGCACACGCCCGAGGCGATGGGCCGCCCGCCGCGCGTGGACGACCACGGGGGAGAGGTCTACGTCTACCGCCGGACCGGCCAGCCCTGCCTGGTCTGCAGCACGAAGGTGTCGACGCAGGTGCTGGTCGGAAGGAATTTGTTCTGGTGTTCGCGTTGTCAACACGCGTTCAGGTCCCGGGCCATAGGGTAAAGGCGAATCGACCCGAGAGGGACCCGTTGTCCGCAGCAGGGCTAGTGAGCCGAGCAGGATGGGGCGTCCGTCTGCGTCGCAGGTGGCTGCGGCTCGCGCGGCGCTCCTCCGGTCTGCGCGCACTGTGGCTGATCACCGTGCTCACGTTGGCGATCTCGGCCCTGATCGCGAGCTACCCCCGCCTGTGGCCGATCTCGATGCTGGCCTTCCCACTGGTGCTCGCGAGCCTCTGGGTCGACCCGCGCCGGCTGCCCTGGTTCGTGGTGTTCCTGCTGGCGGTCGTGGCCGCGCTGGTGCCGGCCGAGGGAAAGATGATCAACTTCCGGGCAATCGTCGGCATCGTGACGATCTTCCTGCTCGGCCTGGTCATCTTGCTGACGGCGTTCCGGCGTACCCGGCTCGGGGTTGCGGGCGTGATCGGCGAGTCGATGCTGGTCGACCTGCCTGCCGGCGCTGCCGCGCGGCTGGTACGCCGAGAAGGCGCTCCGCTCCGCGGGCGGCACCAAGTTCGCCGGCGACTTCATGGTCGCCAGCACCAGCACCGACGGCCGCCGGCTCGACGTGGCCGTGGTCGACGTGTCCGGGAAGGGAATCCAGGCCGGCACCCGGTCGTTGCTGCTCTCGGGTGCCTTCGGCGGGTTGCTGGCCGCGGTGCCGCCGGCGCGCTTCATGAGCGCGGCCAACGACTACCTGCTGCGCCAGGGCTGGCTGGAGGGGTTCGCGACCGCCGTACAGCTCTCCCTGAATCTCGACGACGGCTCGTTCGAGATCCGTACGGCGGGCCACCCGCCGGCCGTGCAGCTCAACTCTGGGGCCGGCCGGTGGAAGGTGCTGGCGTCGGAGGGCCCGGTGCTCGGCATCCTCGAAGACGCCGAGTTCACGCCGGTCCGCGGGACGATGCGGCCGGGCGACGCCGTACTCCTCTACACCGATGGGCTGGTCGAGACGAGGGACCGGGAGATCGGGCTGGGCATCGACAAACTGCTGGGCCAGGGCGAGCGGCTACTGCGGGCCGGCTTCGACACGGGAGCCGCGCGGCTGATCGACAAGCTCGGGTCGGACAACGACGACCGGGCGCTGTTGCTGGTCCACCGGCGCCGCTGAGACCGGCCCAGATCGGCGGTCGAGGGGTGGCCCAGTCGGTGGCGTGATTCGGTGTCGTCAGGCGGGATGTGGCACCATGACACCCGCACATTTCACGCGTGAGATGCGCGCGCGGATGTAGCTCAATGGTAGAGCCTCAGTCTTCCAAACTGATTACGCGGGTTCGATTCCCGTCATCCGCTCCAAGTGTCCGACGGAAGCCTTTCCCGGTGGCATCTTGGCGGGGCGTAGCGTAGTGGCTAGCGCGCCTGCTTTGGGAGCAGGAGATCGCAGGTTCGAGTCCTGTCGCCCCGACGCACGAACCATCCCATGCAGCCAGCACTGATCGATTTTGAGGAGACAACCTGTGAAGAGCGCCGTCGAGACCTTGAGCCCGACCCGGGCCAAGCTGACCGTCGAGGTGCCCTTCGAGGAGCTCAAGCCGAGCCTCGACGCGGCGTACACGGAGATTGCCAAGCAGATCAACGTCCCCGGCTTCCGGAAGGGCAAGGTGCCGCCCGCGGTCATCGACCGCCAGGTCGGCCGCGGCACCGTGCTCAACGAGGCGATCAACGACGTGCTGCCCAAGGCCTACATGGAGGCCCTGCAGGAGAACAACCTCGAGCCGCTGGCCCAGCCGGAGATCGAGGTGACCAGGCTCGAGGACCACGAGACCCTGGAGTTCACCGCCGAGGTCGACGTGAAGCCCGAGTTCGAGCTGCCGGCGTACGACGGCATCGCGGCCGAGGTCGACGACGTGGAGGTCTCCGACGCCGACGTCGACGAGCAGGTCGAGGCACTGCGTGAGCGGTTCGGCACCCTGGCCGACGTCGACCGAGCGGCCGCCGACGGCGACTTCGTGACCATCGACCTGCAGGCGACCCAGGACGGCAAGCCGGTCGAGGGCGCCGAGGTCTCCGGCATGTCCTACAAGGTCGGTCGCGGCGGCATGCTCGACGGCCTCGACGAGGCACTGGTAGGCATGAGCGCCGGCGACGCGAAGACCTTCGCCTCCGAGCTGGTCGGTGGCGACCTGGTCGGCGAGCCGGTCGAGGTCGAGGTCACGGTCACCGCGGTGCAGGAGCAGGAGCTGCCCGCCTTCGACGACGACTTCGCGCAGATGGCCTCGGAGTTCGACACCGCCGAGGAGCTCTCCGCCGACGTGCGCGAGCGGCTGAGTCGCGGCAAGCGGCTCGAGCAGGCCGCGGCCGCGCGCGACGCCGTACTCGAGAAGCTGCTGGAGAAGGTCAGCATCCCGCTGCCCGACACCCTGGTCACCGACGAGCTCAACGCGCGCCGCCAGAACGTCGAGGAGCAGCTCGCGTACTCCGGCATCACCATGGAAAAGTACCTCGAGAACGAGGGCCAGACCCTGGAGGAGTTCGAGGCCGACCTCGACCGCCGGGTCCGCGACGCCGTCGCCGCCCAGTTCATCCTCGACGAGGTCGCGAAGAAGGAGGAGCTGGGCATCGACCAGGCCGAGCTCTCCCAGCACCTGGTCCGCCGCGCCCAGCAGGCCGGTCAGGACCCGCAGGAGTTCGCGAACCACATGTTCGAGCACAACCACATCCCGGACCTGGTCCAGGAGATCCTGCGCGGCAAGGCGCTGGCCACGATCGTGGAGTCCGCGGTCGTCAAGGACGCCTCCGGCAACGTGGTCGAGCTGAAGAACCTTCGCCCCGACGGCACCATCGGCGACCCCGAGGAGGTCGTCGTGGCCGAGGAGGTCGCCGAGGCTGCCCCGGCTGCCCCGGCTGCCCCGGCTGCCCCGGCTGCCCCGGCCGACTCCGCCGACTCGGACGACTCGGACGAGGACTCGACCGAGGCCTGACCTTCGCTCCGTACGACGACCCCGTCGCCCCTGTGGGCGGCGGGGTCGCGGCATTTCGGGCCGGGCGACCCGCCCCCGACGTCGGCCGTACTCCGAATCCCGGCCACCGGATGTGACCGACGTCGTTGCCGGGCAGCCACGCCGACCCCGACAATTGCCGGCGTGACCCAGGCCCCCATCTCCGGACGATCCCGGGACGAGCGACCGGGGGTGGGCGGCGCCGACGGGCTGGCCGGGGCCGCGGTCGCGGTCACCGTGCGGGCGGGCGTCCGGCTGGTCCGGGCAGCGGCGGGCGTCGGGCTGCGGCTGGTCCGCCTGGGCGGCGGGCCGCTGGCCCTGGACTCGGGCGCGCTCGGCCGGGCCACCGCATCGCGGACGCCGGCGGGTCCGATGAGCTTCCTGCGCCGGCAGCGCGTACCCGAGGTGCCGGCCGCGCGGGTCGTCGTACGCGCGGCGGGGGTCGAGGTGCCTCTCGACCCCGACTCGCTCGACCGGGCCTTCCCACACGCCGCCGACCGGCTGCTGGTGCTGCTTCCGGGCGTCGGCGGCACCGAGGAGGCCTGGGCCCGGGGGAGCGACGCGGTCGGCGGTACCTACGCGTCCCGGGTCGCGCAGCTGCTCGGGTGGACGCCGGTGCACGTGCGCACCGACCTCGGCTTCTCGGCTCACGACAACGGCATCGCGGTCAGCGCGGCCGTGCAGCGACTGGTGGAGGCGTGGCCGCTGGGGGTACGCCGGATCGCGCTGCTCGGGCACGGGACCGGCGGCCTGGTGGCCCGGTCCGCCTGCGGAGTGCGCACCCTCCCCGGTGAGGACGGCCGGCCGGCCTGGAGCGACCTGGTGAGCGACGTCGTCGTCCTCGACACTCCTCACCTGGTCACCGACACCGCCTCCGGACTGCCCCTCGACCCGGTCGGCCTGGCCGGCGTACTCGACGAGCGGCTCGCGGGGATGACCGGAGACGGCGCCGTGCGGATCGACGTACCCGTGCTGCCGCACGCCCGCTACCACGTCGTCACCGACGCCCTGACGACCAACAAGAGCGCGGTCGGCGAGTTCCTGGGCGGGCTGCTGTGGTGGCGCCAGACGGCGACGCGCCGGTCCCGGCAGGCGTGGGCGCTCTTCCCGTCCGCGACCCATCACGTGCTGTCGACCCGGGAGTTCCCGCTCGTCAACCACCCCGAGGTGCAGCGCGCGCTCCTCACCTGGCTCTCCTGACTTCAGTGCACAGATGTGCACTCAGTGAGACGAGGGTCTCGTTGACGCCCGCGCCGCGCGCGGCCGACACTGCCGAGGTGACCTCTCTCGCGCCCAGGCCCGTGCGCTCGGCCGAGCCCAGCCTGCTGACGGCCGCCGCGCTCGCCTCCGAGTACGCCGACCGGCTGGTCCTGGGCACCGTCCGCGACGTACACAGCGCCATCGCGCAGCGGGTCTGGAGCGTCGTCAACCCGTCGACCGCCGGGGCCGCGCGGGTGGCGCAGCTGGCCCACGACGCCATCTCCACCGTGGTCTACGGGTCCGTCGGCGTGGGACTCGGCACCGGCACGCTCGCCCTGCGGGCCGCCAGCGTGCGGGCCGAGCGGCATGGCGTCGGCCCGCGGCTCACCGGTCCGGCCGGCGAGGTGGTGCAGTCCGCGGTCAACGGGCTGATCGGCGACCGGCTGGCCGCCGACGCGTCACCGATGGCGATCGAGCTGGGGATCCGGCTCGGTGGACGCGACGTACTCGTCGAGCGCGAGCAGCTCGCGGCGGCGTACCCGGACGCGACCGAGCGGGTCGCCGTGCTCATCCACGGGCTCGGCGAGAACGACACCCACTGGGGCTTCCGCCGCGACCAGGTCGGTGCGACGTACGCCGACACCCTCACCGCGCTCGGCTGGACGCCCGTGGTGCTGCGGGTCAACACCGGCAGGTCGGTGCGCGAGAACGGTGCCGCGCTCAGCGGACTGCTCAGCGACCTGGTCGACGAGTGGCCGGTCGACGTGCGCCGGATCGCGTTCGTCGGCCACTCGATGG
>WNGA01038701.1_pt1 | contig 13285 bp, 16 predicted proteins | sample 5400061 | NCBI WGS metagenome assembly WNGA01 (sample SAMN13153366, study PRJNA577476) | soil metagenome | isolation source: 100 cm soil or saprolite under grassland replicate 2 | place: USA:California | collected 2016-06-15 | reverse complement strand
ATGCCCGTGCGACCCAACTCCTTGACCAATGCCGCGCGCCAGATGGTCTTTACATCGGAGGCGGGTAAACCGCATAAACTTGCGGCTTCGGCTGCCAGATCCGCAACGCCGCTTGAGTGCGTGAGTGTGTAGTTTGACTTGATATCGACAAAATCTGCCAGCACGCGGCAGGCATTGTCGAATCCTTCTTCTGTGAGGGCTTCCCGCGAGCCAGGCTCAAGGCTCAACACTTCACTCCAGGATGGATCCTGATCCAGCCCGGTGCATAATTCTTCGGCTGCGCACAAAAAACATCGACCAGGAACGGAGCATAGGCACCGCCCTTGCGTTCCCGTGCGGTATTCAACGAGGCATTCAGCCCGCCCAGGCGATGAAACAAAACCATGTCCTGCGCGAGCGTGACCACAAGCACTGCTGGAGCAATGGCTTCCCCTTGGATGTTCCTCGGCATGCCTTTCCCATCCCAACGCTCATACAGTTGACCCAGCCCATAGATGACGTTCCTGTCAAAGCCCAATCGTTCTGCAAGACGCTGCGCCACCTCACAATGACCGATGAACATGGTGGGAATGCGGGGAAATCCCTCCATTCCGCGTTTGACGGCGTTATCAATAGTCTCGGGGGATTCGCCCGCAAATGATTTTCGGATCGCCTCGGTGAACATGTTGATCACTACATTGAGATCGCCGCTATCAATTTGGTGAAAATCCTGGCGCAGTATCTGTTCATCCCCCACAATGGACGACAACCAATCCGTTTCGGCATTGCATCCGATATAACGCAAGAGTGCCTGATAATAGACCTCGCGCAACGCCTCTTCGCTATACCCACATTTTTTGGCAAGGCGCACAGCCAGGATGCAGGCAGAGAGCGCAAACTCCATAGGCTGCCCGATGCCTAGATCGGTAGCAATGGACAGAGACGCCAGCACTTCGGCGAGTCGGACACCTGAGCTTTTTGACGGAGTCAGTGACATCAGTCCACTATTGTACAACGCCTTGCGGAGTTTCGTCCTGTTTTTCAGGCTTGGCCTTCGTATATTTCTCAACCAGCACGAACTTGACCCCACCCTGGCTTTTTCAATTCATTAGCCCGCTCTCGTAAACCGACTTTATCGCCACTCTAACGCATCCCTGCTGGGATAGTAACTCTTCGAATTCGGCAAAACCTCTTCATCGCTGAGTCTCCCCCAAATCCGACGATTTAACTACTGAATCAGCATACCAAATTTTCATTGTCGCATTTGGGGGAGATGTCCGAAGGACAGAGGGGATCAAAACCTCCCACCACCCAAACCTCTTCACTCGCCCGTTTGGATTTTCCAAATTGTTATGAAATACAGAACAAATGTACGCTATAATAAATTTGTCGCCATGTACTACCGCAGAAAAATTCTCCTTGCACTAATTGAAGTTTTTGGTGGCAGTCTGCAAAGCACAGACTGTGAAAAGCTTTTATTTAATTTTTGCCAACAAATCGGGAAAAATCATTACGACTTTTTTCCCCATAAGTACGGACCCTTTAGCTTTGTATCATATTATGACAAGCGAAGATTAGTTGAGTTGGGATTACTAAAATCTGCCGACGATTTTCAGCTAAATACAAAGCATTCTTATTTGAATGAACTTAAATCTCAGGATAAATCCGCGCTGCTGAAATTCAAATTATCCATTGGCAATTTGCGCGGAGATAGGCTGGTCAAGAAAACCTATCGCGAGTTTCCACAATTTTCCGCACGAAGTAAAATCGCTGAAAGACTTTTTAATACCGAAGAATTAAAGCAGTTTCAATTTGCATGGAATACAGATAAAAAGCCTTTAGTATTTACTGTTGGTTACGAAGGCCTGACCATTGATGCTTTCCTGTACAAATTAATTGCCAACAACATAACTGTTGTAGTGGATGTTCGCAATAATCCCCAATCCATGAAATATGGATTTTCCAAGAAGAGTTTCAAGCAATTTATCGAAAATGCAGGCATGAGATACATCCATATGCCCGAACTTGGGATTCCTTCCTCCATGCGCAAAGGGCTTGGAGAAAGTATCTCCCACGCGAAGCTGTTTCAAAAATACGAAACTAAACTTTTGCCGAAGCAGGAAGCTGCAACAAAACAGTTGCTGGATTTAACCAATAAAAATGAGCGTATCGCGATGGTTTGTTTTGAAGCCGACCATCACTTTTGCCATCGTTTTACTTTGGTTGAGTATTTACAAAAGAATAAATCATTCAAGAGAACAGTAACTCACCTATAAACTCAATGAGGGGACAATGACATACCTTCCCAGCCAACTCCCAAAAGCCAGAGTTTTGATTACAGTAAAGACCTATCCTTTGCCATCGCGCAGTTACACAGAGTTGGTGTGCACGGCGGGACTATTGAACGGAGAAAAATGGATTCGGATGTATCCGATTCCTTATCGTTTCCTTTAAGACCAACAAAAATATCCCAAATATTCCTGGGTAGAACTGAATTTGACTCGCAACACAAGCGATTTTCGCCCTGAAAGCTACAGTCCCAAGCTTGGCGTGGATGAACTTATTTCTGTTTTCGAGCAAATTGGTACAGCGAATGAGTGGGCCGTGCGCAAGAGTTATGTTCTCAAAGAAGTGTTCGCTTCAATGAATGAACTGATTGCCCTTGCCAAGCATCCAAGCCAACGGAAGTCACTCGCAACCTTGAAGCCTACTCGCATCGTAGATTTTGTCATTGAGGAAGACGAGCGCGATTGGAAACCCAAATGGCTGGAAGATCTGAAACAACTGAACATGTTTGAACTGCCCACCGAACGCGGACACAAGAAACTTGTCAGGAAACTGCCGTACAAATTCTCCTACCGCTTTTTCTCCGAGGGCGACAAAGAACCGCGCAAGATGATGATTGAGGATTGGGAAATTGGCGCATTGTTCTGGAATTGCCTGCGTAATAATGACGGCGACGAGCAGACCGCACTGGCGCAAGTGCGGCAAAGATATTTTGATGAATTCATTGAGAAGGATTTGTATCTTTTCGTCGGCACAACCAAGCAGTATCACAATGTCGCGCCAAATCCGTTTGTGATTATTGGCGTCTTCTATCCACCAAGAACAGATCAACTTTCTTTGCTATAGTTACCTCACCATCGCAAACCGACTATACCGCCATTCCAACGCCTCCCTACTCGGCCATTGACTTCTCAAACTAGGCAAAATCAATTTCGTTTTATGCAATCCCTTCAAGCCGTGTTGCAATACAGGACCGTCTTCCTCTTCCAAAACATCTTCGCGAACATGAATGATGTAATCAGGTGTTACGCCTAAGATAAAACTGTCATAGGCGGAATGATGTAGTTTACAGAGAGAAATGCCATTTTCAATTTTTGACGTACTCTCTGGCATATTGTCGGGAATGATATGGGCCGCATCAAGCAATTCACGATGTTTCAAACGGCAAAAAGCACATTGTGATCTGTAAGCATCAAGAACTTTTTCTCGAAAAAGTCGCTGAAATAATCTAACTTTTATAGTGGCAGTCAAATAAGCATGTCTTGCATCAGTCACTTCTGCAATTTGCCGTGAAATGCTTGACTCGGAATATTCGAAAGCAGGGACAACATCATCTACAGCAACTTTGAATGTCAGACTGCTTGGATCATCTCCAATAATATAAACAGGATACGTAGCCAGATATTTTCCTGGTTGAAGTCCATGCAAGTAAACCAGCGGACGTTTTAATTCAAAGACTTTCCTTAATCCCACATTATCACGATGATTTGGATCAGTGCCGCGATAACGATAGATAAGAAAGTTGTCCTTCCCAAAGTAATCATCATAAGGACCTTTTGGAGCAGTCGTGATTGAGATTGGAAGATCAAGGATTTGGGGTTTGAAAATCCCTTGCGGAGCAACAAGTGGAATTCGTTGACCTTGAAACTCAAAACCTTGCTCAAGTAATTTTCTTGGCAGTACGTCTCCATGCGAATTGACCTGTTCCGAAAGCCAGTTGAATGCCACCAACCGAACTTGAAGGTCAATATCCATAAAGAGGTTTTACGTGGTGTAAACAATAGTATTGTCGCGAAAGAATCAATATTTGATTCCAGAAGTTTTCTCAAGCAAAGTGGTTAATGCGCTTCGACATCGGCTGATATGCCATTGCGATTGGCGTTCTTTTGGCAAGGCATTTATTCGAGTTATCATCTCGCTCGCGGCCTTCTGCAATATATCTTTGTGTTTCTTTTGCATATTCGCTGAATACACATCATAAAAACTTTCATACAAACTTGCAACTTTATACGGGAAGTACAATCTCTCCTTTTTAGCTTGTCGGTATAGTAGTTTATGCGCTTCCTCGAAATCGCTCACTGCTTCATCAACATCTGTCTTTTGCTTTGTGGCTCGATTAATTAAAAATTCAGCAAAACGATTGTCGACTTGGAAGGTGTCGAAATTTGGGCGATCGTTTGCAAGAGAATACGCGGTTTCAAAGTATTTCTCGGTTTGTTCAAATTCACCCAACACCTCACAAGCAATTGCATACTGCAACCAAAACAGCGGATAATTATTAATTGTGTTGAGGCTTTTTATTGATTCGTAATACCTAATTATTTCATTGCGTTTATTGCCTTTTTCAGGCAAAAGCTCTTGCAAGCTATTGAACCGTAACAAGAGATTCTTTACTTCGAAATGATATTGTGTTGCTCTAGACAAATTGTTTGATGTGCGCACTAGCTTTATAAGAATATCAACAACAGTGTCAATACTGACTATCTCACGCAAAATGTGTTTGGCAGTCACAGATGACCTTAAGACTACGTTTCCTTTATCGAAATCTATTAATGATCTTAATAACTCAAGTAAAATACCTTGAAACTCTCTCCCACAGTCAGAAGATAAAATTTCGATTTTTTGGGCCTGTGACCTGTTCTTGTTTCTCCCCCATAGCCCATACTCATCAAATACTCTAGCAATCCATTCAAGATCGTTGTCAGCTAATTTGTCAAGTGATAGCTCATTAATTTCAAAATCACTGAGCATATCAGATAATCTATCGATATTTATGTCGTGAGGGGTTGTCCTTGATGTCAACACCAACGAACATCTGTCGTCGGCAATATGTGCAATATGCCTGATTTGCTCCATCCAATCCGTATAATTTTCGATCATTATGATTTTTTTGCTTATGTCTTTGAATATATTGTCAATGTGCTCTAAAATATCGTTGCTATTTTCCAGCAAGGTGTATACGCTAAAACCCGCTTGATGCGCACGATACTTTAACCCATCAATTAATAATGTCTTGCCATTCCCCAAATCAGAATAGATTACATAAACAGATGGTTTATATTGAAATTGTTCGATAATTTTATTTATTTCTGGTCTTTCTAAGAAATAATGTTTTTCACCACTCAGACTATCAATTAGAAAAGATTCATTTACAGTTCCCTGAAGAAATAGAGCAAATATATCTTTATCTGAAAAAGCTTTTTGTTCCTTCGGAGTCTGATATTTTTCAATAGAATTACTCGAAAATTCCGTAATAGCTGGAGGAACATAATTTTTCGAAATATTCTGGATCTCCGTAGCGAAAGCTGAAACATCTAAATTTGTAACTTGTCCAAATTTAGAGCAAATTCTCGTTGTAGCCTTGCCAGGGGAGTTTCCTAGCACAAAGAAACATTTTTCTCTCAGGGTTTCAGATTCGATCAAAAGTCGTTTTATATCTAAATCAGCCAATGAGTAACCAACAAAAAATACTGAACGAGCAGATCTTATATCATCCCGAAAAAGAGTACCCCAAGGAGAACTTTCTATAGACGTTGTAAGGTAGCTAGTCTCGGTTAATTTAAATTCCGACATTAAAGTACTACGATCTAAATCATCAATCCAGCCATTTAGATGAACGCACACAGTTTTATTCAATGGCACATCACGAATATTATCGCTTGATACGATAGGGGATAACTTTTTCCCATTCTCCGCGTAAGCTTTTTCAAGGACATTGTCATAATTTGTGGTGTAGACACGTTTCCAAGGAATTTGCGCAATTTGCGACTGGAAAGATGTTATGGTTTTTGCAGTGAATTCATTATGCAATTCTTTTATCAGTTCATCTTTTCCATTCACAGAAATAAATTCCTCAGCAGCAGCATCCAAAGTTAGTTTTTCGTCAATATCTACCAATCCTGAGAGATATTCCGATAGTTGACTGCCAGTTTTAAATGATGTACCACGTAGATTTTGAGCATCAATGGAAAAACCAGCGCCTGTGAATAGTATGGCGTTTCCAGAAAGGGCCAGTTCAATTCCTTCTTCAATTTTCATGGTATAAGGTCCCAATCATGAGTATCAAACTATTATTTGGATTATAACAGTTTGGTGTTTTATGAAATTGATTTGGTACAATTCTCCCTCACCATGCCCTCCGGAACCCAAGTCATCTACTCCATAAACCGCGTGGAGCGCTTTGCCCTTAGCGCGCGTAACAAACAGATATCGCGCGATATCTCGCTTGGCTTCTATTACGGCCCACCTAACGGTCGGCGTGCCGGTCTCAACGGCTCGGGCAAGTCCACGCTACTGTCTGCTTCGCATTATCCCGGGCGTGGATAGAGGATAAGTTGAGTACATCTTAACAAGGCGATCGTTTTATTGCTGGCTTCATCGGTCACCTGGGCATCCCATACCAGGGTGGTCCGTCCACTATGTACGCGTGTTGCTACACAGGCAATAACCCCCTGGCGCGCTGTGTTCAAAAAATTGGTCTTTAGCTCTATGGTAGTGAAGTTTTGCGCCCCAATAGGAAGATCGATAATCGTCCCGTAACCATTAGCGGCATTGCTTGTGGGACTGTAGATTTTTCGCGGTCGCTTTAACTAGAACGTTCTGCTACTACGTCTCGCCTGGCAAATGTTGAGCGGCATGGATGCTGTCCCGACGCGCAGACCGACCATCTCCAAAATTAGATCGACAGCGATCACGGCGATGACTGTGGCTACACCGCTGGCCGCGGCAAGGATCAGGCTCGCCTTCCCATTGCGCAAAACCAAGCCGAGGGCAAGTCCGGTAGCCATGGCAACACACAACACGCTCAAGCTTAGAAAGACTGCGAAGCGAACGTGTACAGGCCAGCCATAAAGAGGAGGGGCCTGCTGAATCCACCCATCCAGCCAGTCGATTGGCGTTTTTCCAATAAAAACCCCAGCCATGCCAGCTGTCAGGATCCACCACCATTGGCGATAGCCACTGATCCTGCTAAACAGCAATGCCCAGCCAAGGATGCCTAGCGACAAGACAATGCTCCCCGGGGTGACATAAATTTGAAGCATCATCAGGAAGTCATGAACGGGTGAGGAGGGTTGCTGCTCGTTAGCAAATGGGTACCAGGTATTCTGAAATAGACTGAGAACGTTATTCATCGATAAGGAGGGGGCTACGTTTGCCAAAATTACCATCCAGAACATCAGCACGATGGGTAGTCCGAGGCATAGGCCAGTTGCCAGGGCGCTTTGCCAGGCCACCCGCAAATAAGGAAATGGATGGCTATTGGACGTTTCAGTGGGATTCGTCATTTCAAGGGTCTCCTGAGGGTGATTACACCGTTCGACCCTAATATGTTCCCCTGTTGAGCTTCGTGTCATCTGCCTCGTGGGCGACTCGGTCGCTAATGGGTAGAAATATCAAGGTACGGCTTGAGACACTACACGGACCGGTCAGCCTTCTCTATCCAAATCACACGCACAGGATCATGTGCCGCTGAATGTTGACATCTCATTATTTAGGTCTTTGATTTGCTATAATGAAATCAGGAAATCCTATGGCAAAACAATCTTTTCGCAACTTCCTGACGAATCTTGACCAGCCTATGCCGTTACCAGAAAAGCTATTCAAACTTGCTCGGAACTTATGGCGGAGGGTTATCCTGCGGAAAGATTGCTGCGGACACGACGGCGAACCTGGCTGTTGACGAGTCGAACATCTCTCCGGTTCGGAGACTCACGAACATCACCATCCGCACTCACACAAGTAGTCATAGGAATCATCCAAGCGCCGGCTGGCGTGTAAATGGATTTAATTTCAGTTCGATGAATTTTTGATAGAGCATTCCAATATAAATCACATCGTACAGGAAACATCCGATCCCCAGGATCAGGATCAAGGTACTACCCGTCTGAACAAACATTTGGATGGTGGGGGCAAGCGTACCGAGCCATTTGAAAATGGCGATATACATAGACTGTCCCTCCACGTTGTTGCGGCGGACCAGCATGCCAATGAACAGAACGGACATCATCAGGTTCTGGGCAAACGCCGAATAGCGCGCTCCCCAAAAATCTTCAAATTCAAAATGTGTAAAATAAATGGTGATGAAGGCGATCCCAAACGCCATCAGGCTCCAGAGGACGAAAAACCTGTCAACCGTTTTGGGGAACTCCCTGCGTCCATATTTGAAGTAGGTATACACAATGACCGCGTCGAGGAGGAACCAAATGGAATTGACAACCTTTTGCAGGCTAAACCCCTCACCGACCAAAAATCCAAAAATGAACTCCCAGGTAATATTGAATGCCAGCGCAAAGAGCGGCATTCCGTATGTTTTGTCTTTGAATCCCCGGTTGATAATGGCGATGTAAACAATGGTCCAACTAATACCACTGATCAAGGTCAAGATAGTTATAAGTGTAGGGGACATACCTAACTCTCCTCTCAATCATTTGCTTTATCTATCCTCCCTGGTAACCCATCATGTGAGACCAAGGCGCTATGGCGTGCGCGGATAAAGGATGAGTTGAGTACAGCGGAACAAGGCGATCTTTTTTTGGTTGGCCTCATCCGTCACCTGGGCATCCCACACCTGGGTCGTTCGGCCGCTATGTACGATCGTTGCGGTGCAGGAAAGAACACCTTCACGCGCGGTCCCCAAGAAATTGCTCTTTAGCTCTATGGTGGTAAAGTTCTGTGACCCACTAGGGAGATCATTAATTGTCCCATAACCACAAGTCGTATCTGCCAGGGCAATGATCGTCGCAGCATGCAGGTAACCGTTAGGGGCCATCAACTCGGGGCGAAGGGCGAGGCGGCTCCTCAATCGCCCAGGCTCAATGCTGATAAATTCAATGCCAATCAGGCCCGGCAAATAACCTTGTCCGCGTGCATTAAGTTGCTCAATGGTGGTCATGAGTTCAGAGTATAGCATAGGGTATTTTTGTTGTATTGCTCTTACTTACGAACTGTTATAGAATACGGACAGCATGACCACGGTCTATTCTGTTAAAACCCCTCGATTACGCCGCCCTAAAACTGTGCCTGCGGGCCTGAAGGTTTCGGTGGGTAAATCCTTGCGCCCTGCGATTCAAAGAATTGTTCAGGAATTAGAGCCTGAAAAGATCATTCTGTTCGGCTCGTACGCGTATGGAACACCCAACCCACACAGCGATGTGGATCTGCTTGTAATTATGAAAACGAAAGCTTCACTCAAAGATAGAAGTTGGGCAGTCTCTCGTTTGCTTTTGCCGCGTCCTTTTCCTGTGGATATTCTGGTTAAAACACCCCAAGAAGTGGAAGAATCTCTTGGAGCTGGAGATTTCTTTCTGAAAGAAATAATTACACGGGGCAAGGTTTTGTATGACCGAAGTAAATGATCCTCTTGCATGGGCGGAACGCGCTGAGGAGGATTTTATCTTGGCGCGTGCTGCACTGAGAAGAAAACAGCCATTAACTTCGGGAGTCTGTTTTCATGCTCAACAATGTGCCGAAAAATATATGAAAGCTTTGCTTATTTCTAAAGCGTGGAGTTCCCCAAAACACATGACCTCTTGATGTTGAACAACCTTTGTTCCTCAGCTGGTGTTTTTCTTGAGATTGACCAAAAACACTTAAATACACTCACTGATTACGCTGTCCGCACACGCTATCCTGGTAATGACCCTACTGAGGATGATGCAAAAGAAGCAGTTGAATTAGCAAAATTGGTTCGGAATTTCGCAAGAAAATTTCTGGGGATATAAAACATAAGGCAAAAAGTGATTTTCATTTACAAGTACGCGCCTTTGCAGCAGCCGCGGTAATATCTTTTGGTTTCAAGCCCACTTCCTTTGCCTGCTTGCGCGCCTGTTTAATCAAAGCATCAAACTCGTTCATGTTGGGCGGAGTGATCAATTTTAGAATGACAACATCCTCATCGCCGATGACAAGGAATTGTGCTCCCTCCTTTAGGTCAAGGCGCTTGCGAATAGACTCAGGAATGACAACCTGTCCTTTGGACGACATTCGGGTGGTTGCTAATGTTTCCATGGATTTCTTCTTTCTTACTAGTAAGATTATAACCCAAATGGCTCGAAATCACTTACTTTCCTCTAGCCTCTGATAAAATCACTCCCGCTTCTTTTTACTTTTCACTTTCTATCTTCTATTCCTATGTGCGCTCATCTCCAATCGGACCGGTCTGCTCCGCGTGAAGGTATGGTCCCGGTCGAAAATGCGGAGTTGTATTATCGCGAAATCGGCCAGGGACAGCCGATTATCCTCCTCCATGGCGGGCCCGATTTTGATCACACCTATTTACTCCCCGAGATGGATCGCTTGTCCGATACTTTCCGCCTCATCTACTACGACCAGAGAGGACGCGGCAAGTCTGCGGATAATGTACAGCCAGAAGATGTCACTTTCGGACACTCCTGGGGTGGACTCCTGGCTATGGAATACGCAATTCGCCATCCGGACCGCGTGTCTCGCTTGATCCTGATGAATACCGCCCCCGCTTCAGCCGAAGACTACTTGCTGTTCCAGCAGGATCGCCGCGAGAGAGCGGCTGACGATATGGAAAAGCTGAAAGCACGGTCTTCTGATGCCAGGTATCTGGAGGGCGATCCTGACAGGGTTGCCAAGTACTATCGAATCCATTTTAGGGCGGCCCTGAGGCGACCGGAGCATCTCGAAAGAGTGATTAACAGCTTGAGATTGAGCTTCACCAAAGAGGGCATTCTAAAGGCACGGGAAATAGAAGAACGACTAATGAACGAAACGTGGTTATCGAGCGAATACAATTTGCTTCCCAAACTCAAATGGCTTAGTATCCCAACACTGATCATTCATGGAGATCATGATCTCATCCCGGCGGAATGTGCAGCCCACATTGCTCAGGCAATACCAGGAGCCCGCTTTGCCTTATTGAGAGAGTGCGGGCATTTCTCTTATCTCGAATGCCCGAACGAAGTTCGCAAAGAAATCGGCAATTTCTTTCATGACACTTAAGATTCGTTCAGAGGATGCTCTGTTCGTAGAGTATAAGCTACACAAGGAAATTACAAAAATACCACACTTTTCAATAAGTGTGGTATTTTTGTTGTATAATTAACTTCATGGCGAATAACTCCTATGCTAAATATAAAAAAATCTTTTCACAAAACAATGGCATTCTGCGTGCCTCCACTGCCATCGAGTTGGGTGTGCCACAACATGTCATATACAAGATGTTGGAGACAGGAGAACTTGTTCGTGAGGCGCAAGGTATTTACCGCCTAAAGGAGTCCGAGCCGCCAGGGAATCCTGATCTAGTGCAGATTAGCCTACGCGTACCCCGAGCGGTGATTTGCCTCATTTCTGCGTTGTATTTCCACGAACTAACTACGCAAATTCCTCACCAAGTTCACATTGCCCTGTCCCGTGACGTCAAAACACCTAGGATAGAATATCCACCCATCAAGGCGTTTCATTTTTCGAAGCCGTCATACGAAGCAGGTATCGAAGAGCACACACTGGATGGTGTCTCTGTAAAGATTTACAGCAAAGAGAAAACTATCGCGGACTGTTTCAAGTTCCGTGAAAAGATTGGCGTGAATATCGCACTCGAAGCACTGAAGGATCATTTGAAGAGTCCACACCCGAATATTGAACTCATGATGAAATATGCAAAGGTCAATAGAGTGGAGAAGGTCATGCGTCCGTATTTGGAGTCGCTGGTATGACGGAAACACAGAAGAATGTCGCGGTATCCATTCAAGCGCGCTTGAAAAATGAGGCTGAGCAACAAGGTAAAACTTTCGCGGAATTGCTTCAGTATTATGGAATGGAACGTTTCCTGTACCGTTTGTCAAAGTCGCAGTACGTAGATAAGTTCATATTGAAAGGCGGCTTGTTGATTTATGGTTGGAATAGAATATCCCTTTAAGAAGACCAACACGGGACATCGATTTCCGCGGCTACTTGGACAGCAGTGAAAAAACCATCTTACGCGCCATCAAGGATGTAATCGCGGAGCCTGTCCCTGAAGATGGCATCATTTTTGATGCAAGCACAATCAACGTCGAACAGACCCAAATAGACGCGGATTATGAAGGGATACGAGTCAAATTCACGGGCTATTTAGGCAAAGCCAGAATCCCTATGCAAATTGACATCGGCTTTTCAGATGTCCTTGCATCACGTGTCGAGCGGGTTGAGTACCCAACTTTGTTGAAGGAAACAAAAGCGCCACGTTTGAAAGGCTATCCAAGAGAATCGATTGTCTCTGAAAAGTTCCACGCCATGATTCGACATGCTCAATTAAATAGCCGCTTCAAAGATTATTATGACATTTGGCTTATTGCAGAAAATTTTGAATTTGAAGATCAGTCCCTGCAGCAGGCGATTGAAAAAACCTTCGCGAAACGGCAGACTGATATTCCTATTGAAAGACCTGTTGGATTAACATCTGAGTTTGCAAAAACAAATCGTGACAGGTGGACAAACTTCTTGAACAAGTTTGATCTTCAAAACAATCATGTTGAAGATTTTGTAAATGTTGTGGAACGAATATGGTCTTTTATCGAACATCCAATAAAGATTTCATTGGGCAAAGAGACTTCAAAGGGACTTTATTGGACTCCACAAAAGGGCTGGAAGTGACTGATATAAAATTAACCCTTCGTGTCACTTCGGCAGGCTCAGTACAAGCCTTCGTGTTTAAACATAAGGTAAAATCTCTCCACTATGCCTTCCGAAACCCAAGTCATTTACTCCATGAACCGCGTGGGACGCTTTGTCCCGCCGAACAAACAAATCCTACGCGATATTTCGCTCGGCTTCTACTATGGCGCCAAGATCGGTGTGCTAGGTCTTAACGGCGCGGGCAAGTCCACGCTACTGCGCATCATGGCAGGACAGGATAACGACTACACCGGCGAAGTTGCCCGGAGCCCCGGCTACACTGTTGGTCTGCTCGAGCAGGAGCCAAAGCTCGACGAAACGAAAACAGTCATCGAGGTCGTAAAAGAAGCGGTGCGTCCTATCGTGGAACTGCTGGCGCACTTCGATGAGGTCAATGCCA
>WNGA01022790.1_pt1 | contig 13285 bp, 13 predicted proteins | sample 5400061 | NCBI WGS metagenome assembly WNGA01 (sample SAMN13153366, study PRJNA577476) | soil metagenome | isolation source: 100 cm soil or saprolite under grassland replicate 2 | place: USA:California | collected 2016-06-15 | reverse complement strand
CGTCCTTGGCGTGCACTTCAGACCAGACGGGTGGGCGGTCACGCCTGCGTAGCACCCAGCCGAGGAACCCGCCGTGATCCCGCCCGCCAGCGGCGGCCGCACCACGACCGCAGCCATATCCCTCCGGCGGCCACACCAGCCGCCGGTCAAACCCATTGGGCACCAGCGACCTAGGAGGCCGCCTCGACGGCCGGTGGATGGGTGGTGGTCAGCAGGCGGTGGCGGAGTTCGGCGTCCAGGCGTGCGGCCAGCTCGGGATGCTCGCGCAGGTGCCGGCGGGCGGCCTGCCGGCCGCGGCCGAGCTTGACCGTGCCGTAGCCCAGCCAGGCGCCACGCTGGGCGAGTAGCCCGGCGTCCAGGCCGAGGCCGAGCAGGCCGGCCTCGCTGCTGAGGCCGTGGTCGGCGTGCAGCTCCAGCTCGCACGCCTGCCACGCGCGGGCGAGCTTGTTCTTGACCACCTGGGCGCGGACGCGGGTGCCCAGCACCCGATCCCGGTCGGTGATGCTGCTGGGCTGGTGGAGGTGCAGGCGGACCGACGCGTAGTAGCCGAGCGCCCGGCCCCCGGCGGTGTAGGTGGGGGTGCCGGCGACCCCGGCCCGCTGGCGGAGCTGGTTGGTGACCACCACGGCGGCGTTGGCGCGGGCGATCTGGCCGGCGAGCTTGCGCAGCGCCTGGCTGAGCAGGTTGGCCTGCACCCCGGCGAAGTGCTCGCCGATCTTGCCGTCCAGCTCGGCCTGCGGGACCAGCGCGGCGACCGAGTCGATCACCAGGGCGTCGACCTCGCCGGAGGTGATCAGCAGGCTGGCGACCTGCAACGCCTGCTCGCCGCTGCCGGGGCGGCACAGCAGCAGCTTGTGCGTGTCCACCCCGCAGGTGGCCGCCCAGCCCAGGTCGAGGGCGTGCTCGGCGTCGACGAACACGCCGGTTCCGCCGGCCTGCTGCGCTTGGGCGAGGACCGACAGGGCCAGGGTGGTCTTGCCGACGCCCTCGGGCCCGTACACCTCGGTGACCCGGCCACGCGGGATGCCGCCGACGCCCAGGGCGTGGTCGAGCGCGAGGCTGCCGGTGGGGATGACGGCCGGCGGGGTGGACGCCCGGCCGTTGGGGCTGGCGACAACCGCGCCGCCGAACTGCTCGGCGACGGTCGCCAGCGCGGCCTCCAGGCCGCGCTCGTGCTGCTGGTGGTGGGTGGGTGGTCGGATGGTCGTGGTGGTTGGCATGCCAAGCTCCTTCCCCTGAGCTTGTGACGGTGCTGGCCGGGTGGGTGGCGGGGTGGCCGTGCGCTTCCCCACGCGAGCCGCCACGGGCTCGCCGCACGGCCACGTCCGGCCCGGCCGCTTGGACGTGGACTGCCGTGGTCAGCTCAGCCGGGCGACCACCCCCTCCCGCTCGGAGCCGCCAGGTGGCCGGGCCGGACCGCCGACGCCGCCGTGGGCAGCCGGCGGCCCAGCCCACACCCGAGCTCGTGCGTGCCGGTCACGGGGTGGCGTCCTTCAGGCCGAGATCCTCGGGGTCCAGCGCGCTGGCAACGGCGTGGACCGCCGCCACCACCTCGGCGCTGGCCGTGCCCTCGGCGACCAGGTGGCGCAGCCCGTCGCCCTGCCACGGCAGCCGGTCCAGCGCCTGGTTGGCGCGGCCGATGGCCGCGACCAGGACGGCCAGCCGCCGTTGCAGCGCGGCGCGGGCGTGCTGCTCAACGGCGAGCTGGCCCAGCAGCCAGGGCACGTCCTCCCGCGCGTGGGCGATGAACGCCGCGTCCGGGTCGTGGCCGCAGGCGGCGACCTCGCGCAGCCCGGTGGCGTCCACGGCCACCACCGCCGCGCCAGCCCGGTCGTAGCCCCACGGGCCCGGGGTGGCCATGCGGGCCCGCGCGGCGATCAAGGCGGCGTGCGCGGCCACCTGCCCGGCGCTGGCCGGCCGCTCGCCGGGGCTGCGCTGCTGCGGTGGGCTCATGGCGGTGGCTCCTGATCCGCCTTGCTGGCATGGCGGGCGAGTTCGGCGGCGTAGCGGGCCTGGAACTGCGCCGGGTGCAGCGCCCGCAGCCGGTCCAGGGCCAGCAGCCGGGCCGCCGCCCAGGTCCCCTCCGTGGCGTCGGCGGGCAGGCCGGCCAGCACCGGGTCGGTTAGGCCGTCGGTCTGCTCGGGGTACTCGGCGGCCAGCGCCTCCAACGCCCGCGCGCGGGCCAGGACGAGCGCCCGCCCGTCCACCTGCTCGGCCCCCGCCACCGAGGGCGGCTCGTAGCCGTGCTGCTGGCGGTAGGCGGCCAGCTCGACCTGGTAGCGGGCGACGTACTCCTCCGGGTAGGCGGCTTGCAGGTCGGCCAGCGCCCGGGTCCAGGCGCGGCTGTGCGCCCACTTGGCCTGGCTGTCGGGGCAGCTCGGCGCGGGCCTGCCGCTTGCGGGCCTGGAAGCGCTCGGCCCACCGCTGGGGGTGCCGGCGGGCCAGCCACCGCTGCGCCTGCCGCCTGGCCCAGGGGTGGCCCCGCTCGCGCTGCCGCACCCGCCGGCAGGCCTTGCAGTGGGAGGCGCGTCCGTCGCGGGCGCGTGGCTTGCGGTCGAACTCGCCCAGGGGCTGCTCCGGCCCGCAGCCCGAGCAGCGCTTCACCATTCGAGCCGCGGTCATCGGCGCTGGCCTTCCCGACCCAGCTCGTGCGCGTAGCGCGCCTGGAACAGCTCCGGGTAGGCGGCCCGCAGCCCTTCGAGGGCACGGACCCAGGCCAGCACCCGCCGCCGCCGCGGCGCCCGGTCCGCCGGGCGCAGGGGGCAGCCGGGCCGCCTCGGCAGTGAACCGCCGCCGGGTGAGGTCGGGCTGCTGGTCGGCCAGCCACAGCAACGCCCGCAACCGGGCCCTGGCCGCTACGGGCCGTTCCACCCGGCCCACCTCCACCGGCTCGTCCGGCTGGAGCGCGGCCAGCTCCTCCTCAAAGCGCGCCTGGTACTCGTCGCGGAACACTGCGTGCAGGTCGGCGTGGGCCTGGCGGGCGGCCCGCTCACGCGCCCGCCCGGCCGCCAGCCCCGGCACCTGGGCACGGAGGCGCTCCAGCGCCTGCTGGTAGCACGCCTGGTACTCCTCGGGGTGCGCGCGGGCCAGCCAGGAGGCCGCGCGGCGCTGCGTCAGCGACCGGACGCGGTGGCGCTCCCTGGCCGCCGCCGGGTCGGCCGGCACCGACAACGCCGCGGTCACCGCCCACCACCCCACGCAGGCCCCTGGCCGGCTGTGCTGGCGTCGGGGGCGGCGGCGTCCAGGCCGGGCAGGGCTGGCTGCACCGCCACCCACCCGCCATCGCCAACGAGGCGCCGGGCTGGCCGGCGACGTGCTCGGCATGGAGGGCGCAGTAGCCCCGCCTGGTCCCGGCCAGCGGGTGCGGCAGCGCGAACGCCACCACCGCCACCGCCGGGTGGGCGCAGCGCCGCCACGCGCAACCGCCCAACCCCGACCCCGCCGCCGCGCTCACGAACCCGCCCCCGAACCCGACCGGCCAGGGCGCGGCCGGTCGACGGCGGCCAGCTCGGCGGTCGCCGCGCCGTCGTCGCCAGCCCGAGCGGCCAGCTCGCGCAGCGCCGCCGCCCCCGCGGCGAGCATCTCGGCCACGTCCGGCCGCGCCAGCCACCCGGCCCGCTGCGCCTGCCGCGCCCGCGCCGCCGCCAGCCGCGCCGCCGCCAGGTGGAGGCGCTCCTCGGCGGCCCGGCGGTCGCGGTACAGGCCGGCCAGCTCGCGGCGCAACGCCCGCCGCCGGGCAAGCCGCTGGCCGCGGGCCTCCTCGAGGAGCCGGGCGGCCTCGGCCTCCTGCTTGGCCAGCCCGTCGCGCACCGCCCGCTCCGCCGCGTGGCGCCGCTCGGCCTCGGGCGCGAACTCCTCCAGCGAGCGCGGCAGGGTCGCCAGCACGTCGACCGCCGCCTGGCAGCAGCGCTCCAACGCCACGTCAGCGCGGGCGCGGGCCTGGCGGACCGCTGTGGGGTCGGGGGTGACCAGGCGGCGCAGCTCGGCGGCCAGCCGCTCCTGCTCCTCCTGCTCGCAGGCCCGCTCGGCCTCCGCCTCCAACCGCACCGGGTCGAGGGGCTCGCCGTCGCGCTCGGCCAGCTCGCTGAGCATCGCTCGCGCGTCGGCCTGGCGTCGCTGCGCCCGTCGGGCCAGCAGCGCGTCGAACTCGTCCAGTGCCGCTTGGACCGCGTCGGGGTCGGCGCCCAGCAGCGCCGCCTCGCTCGCGTACGGGCGTCTCGGGGCCGGGCGCCACCACGTGGCGGCGCTGGTGGGTGCGTGGCTGGATGGCGTCACCTGCTGTCTCCTTCGGCTCTGCTGGGGGAGGGCTGGGGCCGGCCGTCGCCGGGGTCGCGGGGGCACGAGGAGCCCGGACCGGCCAGCCCCAGCCGAGGGGTGCCGGGGCCGGCCCCGATCCCCGACGGGCCGGCCCCGGCCGCTTCACGCCGGCAGCCGCCACCCCCTCCACATGCGTGCCTCCTGGACGGCGCGGCGCTGGTGGCAGGCCGGCTGGTCGGCGCAGACGAAGGTGATCGGCATCGACGGGGTGAGCGGGCGCCAGCCCCACAGCCCGACCCGGCCGCAGGCCAGGCACCAGCGCAGCCGGGCCGCGCCCAGCTCCGCGAGCGCGCCCCGCAGGCCAAGGGTCCGGGCCCGCACCGCCACCCGCGCGGCGCTCATCACGGCTCCTCCGGGCACGAGTGCGCCGCGAACGCCGCCAGCGCCGCCGTCGGGGTCACCTGCCGAGGGCTCGCCCACCCGCACCGGCGGCACCGGGCCAGGAACTCCCCGGCGTCCGGGACCCGCCCGGGGTCGAGGACCAGCAGCGGCCACATGAGGAACTGATGGTCACTCGACGGGGCCAAGGACTGGTCCTGGACGTCGGCTCCTTGGGAAGCGGGCCGAACCTTGGCGTCGAAATCGTTCAGGTCGAGAACGATTCGTGTCATGGCGTGCGTCCCTTCCCGAAAATTGGTGGGACGATTAGCGAACGGCATGCCGCGCAAGGTGTGGAACGGCAGCGGCTAGGCAATCGTTCGGCAAAGTCGGCAAGGCAGCTCGCGGGCCGTAGAATCAGGTCGACGCCGACGTACCGAGGGCAAGGGCACTGGATGAGCCCGCTGCGACGAGAGCGGAAGCGACGCGGCTGGACGCTTGAGCGTGTCGCCAACGAGCTTCGGCAGCTCAGCGCGAAGCTCGGCTACGGCGAGCCTGGGGTGGATGCCAACGCCGTGAGCCGTTGGGAACTCGGCAAGCACCAGCCCCTGGAGCCGTATCCCGAGCTGTTCGCATTGCTTTACGAGACGACGGTTGAGGCGCTGTGGCCGGGTACCATTGACGACATGCGAAGGCGTGAGTTCTTGCGGTCGTTGGGCGCGACCGGTGTCGCCGCGGCGGTTCCCGCTGGCCATGCCCCCGCGTTCGACGTCGAGGCGGTCACGGCGGCGACCGGTGCCTACCGGCGCCTTGAGGCGACCACGCCGGCTGCGGAGCTTGCCGAGCCGGTACGGGCGCACCTTCGGTTCGTGACCCAGCGCCTTGACCAGGGCGGCCCCCGGCTGGCCGCCGCCGCCAGCGAGGTCGCGGGGCTGTTGGGGTGGCTGGCGTTCGACCAGGGCGACCAGCGGGGCGCACGCCGCGCCTACGAGCTGGCCATCCGCCATGCCGAGCGGTCCGGCTCCGAGGTCCTCGGCGCCTACATGCTCGGTTCGATGGCGCTGTGGGCGGCGGAGGTCGGCAACGGCGACGAGGCGCTCACGCTGGTGGGCAGCACCAGGCGGCGCCTGCCCAGGAGCCCCAGCCTTACCACCCGGGCGTGGCTCGCCGCCGTGGAGGCGACCGCGCACGCCGCGGCGCGCCGGCCTGACCAGGCGGTCGCCGCCCTCAAGGCGGCCAGACGGGCGCTTGGTGGCGAGCCCGAGTGGCCGTGGGTCTACGCCTTTGACGATGCCAAGCTCGCCAGCTACCAAGGCGCGGTCGCCGTCCGGCTCGGGCGCCCGGATATGGCCGTGCCGGCGTTGCGCCTGGCGCTGGATCCGGCGCCGACGAAGGCGCGGGCGCGCACCCTTACCGACCTGGCGATGGCCCAGCTCGCCGGCGGCGACCCCGACCAGGCCGGGCACACGGCCGGCGAGGCGTTCGCCCTCGGCGCCGCGACCGGCTCCGTGCGGGTCATGCGCCGCGTGCGCATGGTGCGGGCGCGGATGCCCGAGGGGGTCGCCGCGACCACCCTGGACGAGCGCATCGCGGCGTTGTCGTGAGGATCGCCGGCAGCGGGCACCAGGGGCTTCCACAACGAACAGCCGAGCTGGTCGCCGCGGCGCTCCGTGAGGTGCTGGGCCAGCACGCTGGTGGCATCGTCGGCGTGACGTTCCTGGCTGGGGGCGCCGACCAGCTCTTCGCTCGGGCCGTCTTGGACGTGGGCGGCACCCTCGAAGTCATCGTCCCGGCCGAGCAGTACCGCGACGGGCTCGACGTTGACGCGCAACGAGGCTACGACGAGCTGATCGGCAAGGCGGCACGCGTCGAGCGCTTGCCGCGCATCGAGTCCACCGAGGAAGCGCACATGGCCGCCGGCAGGGTGCTCGTGGACGGCGCAGACCTGGTCGTCGCCGTATGGGACGGCAAGCCCGCCCGAGGCTTGGGAGGAACCGCTGACGTCGTCGCGTACGCACGCGACCGCGGCGTGCCTGTAAAGGTCGTGTGGCCACCGGGTGCCACACGCGATTGACACCCGGAATCCGCCCCAGCGCGACGCGCTCCATTGGCACCAGCTCGACGGCACCGCCGAGGGCAGCGACCAAGCCCCCGAGCGCTCCTGAACCCAGCCCGAGCCTCCCGGAAGGCGCCACGCCGCAACGTGGCCCGCGCCTTGCCGCGCCCCGCCTGATCCGACGGCGAACCCTGCTGCCGTTGCTTCGCCGCGCTGCCGCGCTGAGGCCCGTCGACGGCGTACACAGACTTGCACCAATCGGTGCTTGGGCTGCTGGCGGTCTGTGGCTTGCCCCTCCGGCGCCCCTCTGACGCCCCGGCGAAGCCCGCTTGCGCGCCGACCGTGCCCCACCTATCGACCGCGCGTTGATAGCAGCGATGGCTCCCGAGTAGTGTTCGATGCTCCAAACTGGTAGATCGCGTCGATTAGGCGGTCAGAGGTGATTGCCATGAGCCTCCCAGGTGGTCGGCCTGACGGCACTGCTGGTCCTGGCGGGACAAGGCCCCCAGCCGATAACCCGACTACGGGGCCTCGCTGGCTAGAGCAGCTCGCCAGCCCACGCGGCGCTGCCGCGCTTGCCCTTGCAGGGCTCCTGGTATCGGTGGCGTCACTGCTTACAAGCACAAGCCTCACACGCATCAACGTGCTTGGTCCCATCGCCTTCGCGTTCCTGCTTTGGCTCGCTTGGCGTCAGAGGAAGAAGGTCCTCATCGGAGCTACAGCCCTAGCGCTCCTGGTTTCGCTGACGCTTGTCATTCGAACGTACTCTGCACCAGGCACAGTGACATTCTGGTACAACGGCCAACCAGTAGATACTTCAGGCACGCCATTTGCCAGGGACCCGGGCATTCCGCTAACACGAAATCCAGACGAAGGATACGTGTATTCGTCCATTGTGGCAGATCCAGAGGAGATTGAGGTGTCCTGCACGCACGACGGAGTGATCAACTTCGTCACGAGGTCAACCTCTCTAGAGTGGGCGCACATAGTTGGGGGCAAGTTCCGAACACTGTGGGTGCCCATGCCCTTCGTCAGAGGCGAGGTTCCGGGGGGCGCTCTTACACTTTTGCCTTGTTCTGACTGGCGCTGGCGGCTACAAAGTCTGGGACGCCAATAGTTTAATTAATGGGCTCCCAGTTCCGATCGGCGCCTTCGCCCCAGCCCTGTCCCCTGATCGGGAAGCCCTCCGGCGGCTCTGGCCCGTCGTACGTCCACCGGTCTGGTGGAGGTCCGGCAGCTCCGATGGCGAAGCACCATCCGGTGACGGTGCGGCGCCAGGCGTACCAAGCCTTCCCCTTCTTGGCGACCCTCATGGTGATGCCAGGATCATCCGGCGGCAGACCATAGGACTTGAAGAAGCTTGGACCCAGAGCTTCCAGGAGATCGGCCTGGTAGCGCTTACCGCCTCGATCCTCGTTGCAGTACCAACCCTCCATCAACTCGGCCAACCAGTGGATAGCTGTCATTGTCTCCTTGAACTCACGGCGATCGAGGCGCCGGCCCTCAGCGTCGGTCTCGTCTGAACCGACGTAGCTCCGAAGCCGCTTCTGCTCCTTGGCGGCGGCACGTTCCGTGTCCCGGCGTGACTTCTGGAAGTCAGCAACCACTCGTCGCGCATCCCCGAGTCTGGGAGCGGACACGATTCGCCCCAACCACGGCTGGCCGCCAAAGGCGTAGCTGTCGCGAGATCGGAAGTGGGTCCTTGTGACCAACGCTAGCTTGGCACGTCGGCGTGCCCGACGGTCGTCGGTGTGCATGTCGATGGCGTGGAAGGCTTTTTGGTAGTTGGAGTAGAGGCTGAGGAGATAGATGTATGGGAGAAGCCCGATGGTTAGCCAGATAGGTAGAGCGAATTGGAGAGCAGTCGTGGGCTTGTCAACTGAACTCCACACGATGACAAGCTGTCGAACTGAGTAGGTCAGTAGCGATAGGCCGACCAAGCCCAGCATTACATTCAGCGGTGTCCTCAAGACTCGAAGGTTCTCGTAGCTCTCAGTCGCAGCGACGAATATTGCCAGCAGAAGCAAGAATGGCTGCAAAGCCAGCTCTGCGATCAGGTTTAGCACGAACAGGTTGGCAAGGAACTCTACATACACTGGGAGGCCGATGGCAGCTACAAGCCGTCGCCTGAAGTAGTGCGGTTGCCTTGAGGCCTGGCTGTATCCGAAGAATAGGGCTAGAGCCGAAATGATGAACCAGATGATGGTGTCCTTGATGAGGTCGCTCCGCCAGAGCCGAGCCTTGTGGCCAAGCCATGCCTCTCCAACGACGTAGCCAATCATGACGAGCAGGGGTATCAGAAGCTGAGGGCTTAGGAGCGTTCGGAGAAGTGTGCCGATACTGGAGCGGATTTCCCTCCGCGCCATGAGGACAAGGAAGATGCCAATGCCCCAGATCAGAATCGCCCACTCGCGATTGGTGAGCACTACCGATGCGCCTCCTCGTAGAGTCCGCCTACTTTACTGCGGCCCTACGACCTGACTGGGAGGAGATGCAAGACGAGACCTTGCCGTGCGCTCAGTGGAACGGGAGCCCCGGACGCGTCCGGGGCTCCCGTTCCACTCCACACTGCTGAGCCGGAACCCCGCCAAGGGCAGATGCGTCACGCTGTCCGGCTCCGCCGGGTCAGCTCACAGCCTGGGAACGGCCTCGCCTGCGGCGCCGCGGCCCGGATCCTGCACCGGGCCGCGGACCGGCCGTTTCGCGGCCGCCCGGCCAATCCCACGGCATGCGGCGGTCGCCTCAAGGACGCTTCGCGGTCCTTCGACCGGCCCTGGCGGGCCGTCCTTGACCCGACCACCGCGCCCGTGGGCCGGTGCCACCGGCCGCCGCCGGCAGCGGAGAACCAGGGCCGCCCGGCCGCGACCACCATGGATGCTGATTCTCCCGGAATCACGCCGCCCTCTGCCGAGGCGACGGACCTCGTGGCGTGCACCTCGCTAGCGGCGACCGCAGCGTGGACACCACTCGCAGGCAGACTCAACAGCCGACGCGCTCCTGGCTTACCGGGCTAATGGGAGTGCAGTGGGGCTGGGTTAGGGTCTTGCTGCGATGCCGCCAGCCGGTGAGCACTGTGCCGGGCAGGACGCGGTCGAGTCCTAGACCTAGATCGTGCCCCGGCTGGTCGGCGGGAGGCGCCAAACGGCTGGTGGGATGACGCGCCGATGCTCGAGCGCTGCTCCATTAGCGCGCCGTGGCCTCCCAAGGCTCGCTGGCAGCGACCAAGGAGGCCGGGACCACGGTGATCTTCGTTGGGGTCGACTGGGCCGAGGCCCACCACGACGTGTGCGTGGTCGACGACCAGGGGGGCGTGCTGGCGCGCGGCCGGGTCCCGGACGGGATCGGCGGGGTCGCCCGGTTGCACGCCCTGGTCGCCGACCATGCACCCGACCCGGCCGGGGTGGTGGTCGGGATCGAGACCGACCGGGGGCTGCTGGTCGGCGCGCTCGTCGCCGCTGGGTACCAGGTCTACGGGATCAACCCGCTGGCGGCCAGCCGCTACCGGGAACGCCACACCACCTCGGGGGCCAAGAGCGACCCGGGCGACGCCCGGGTGCTGGCCGAGGTGGTCCGCACCGACCGGCACCACCACCGCCAGGTCGCCGGCGACAGCGACCTGGCCGAGGCGGTCAAGGTCCTCGCCCGCGCCCACCAGGCCCTGGTCTGGACCCGGCAGCGGCAGGCCAACCAGCTCCGCAGCGCCCTGCGGGAGTTCTACCCCGGCGCCCTGGCCGCCTTCGGCGAGGAGCTTGCCGGCCGGGACGCCCTGGCGGTCCTTGCCGCCGCGCCCACCCCCGCCCAGGGGCGCGCGCTCGGCGTGGCCGAGCTGGCCGGGCTGCTGCGCGCTGCCGGTCGGCAGCGCAACGCCCAGGCCCGCGCGCGGGCGATCCACCAGGCCCTGGCCGCGCCGCAGCTGGCCGCGCCGCAGCTGGCCGCCCCGCCGGTCGTCGCGGCCGCCTACGGCCAGGTCGTGGCCGCGACCGTCAGGGTCCTTGGCGAGCTCACCGCCCAGGCCGTGGCGCTCGAGGAGGAGCTGGCCAGGGCTTTTGAACGCCACCCGGACGCCGAGGTCGTGCGTAGTCTGCCCGGACTCGGCGTGGTCCTCGGCGCCCGGGTGCTGGCGGAGTTCGGGGACGACCCGACCCGCTACGGCCACCCTACCGCCCGCAAGGCCTACGCCGGCACCGCCCCGGTCACCCGCGCGTCCGGCACCCGCACCGTGGTGCTGGCCAGGGTCGCGCGCAACAAGCGCCTGGCCTGTCCGCGTACACCTTGATATGTCGGTTGGCGTACGGCTTGACGTGTAGGTCGGCAAGGGCGAGCTGTTCTGTCAGTTCGTCGTGAGGGCCATCCTCCGACTGGTAGGGACCAACCTGCCGAGTCGGAGGATGGCAGCTCATGATCCTCTCGCAGGAGCAGTGGATGAACCTCCGTGCGTTCAAGGCCCTGGCCGACGCCGGGGCCACCTGGGCGGAGATCGCCCGGGAGACCGGCTACGACTGGCGCACCGTCAAGCGCTACCTGTCCGAGGATGCGCCGACCGCGCCGCCGGCGCCGGCCAAGCGGGGACCGGGTCCGCGCAAGACCGACCCGTACGCCTACCTGATCGACGGGTGGCTGCGCCGCCAGCCCAGGCTCAAGGCCAGCGTGATCTGGGAGCGGCTGGTCGCCGAGCACGGCTTCACCGGCCACTACCAGCGGGTCAAGGTCTACGTCCGGGAGAACCGGGCTCGCCTGACCGACGCCGAGCCCGAGCCGGCCGGGTTCCACCGCCGCTTCGAGGTCCTGGCTGGGGCACAGGCCCAGGTCGACTGGGGCGACGAGGGCGAGATCCTCACCGCGACCGGGCCGCTGCGGGTGTCGAGCTTCCACATGACCCTGTCGTATTCCCGCGACCCGTTCTGCTGTTTCACGGCGTCGCAGGACTTGGGGACGTTCTGGGACTGCCACCGGCGGGCGTTCGCCCACTTCGGCGGGGTGCCGGCGGTGATCGTCTATGACCGGACCAAGACGGTGGTGCGCCGGCACGTGGGCCGCGGCCAGCCGGTCCCGCTGCATCCAGAGGCGGTCGCGTTCGCCGGCCACTACGACTTCGCGATCTGGCTGGCGGCCCCGTACCGAGCCCAGACCAAGGGGCGGGTGGAGCGCCAGGTCGAGATCGTCCGCAGCCACGTGCTGGCCGGCCGCAGCTTCGCCTCGCTTGGCGAGCTGGACGCCGCGTTCGCCGCCTGGCTGCCCCACCGTCGCGCGCAGACCCACCGCACCCACGGCGAGGTCATCGCCACCCGGGCCGAACGCGACCGGGCCGCCCTTTCACCGCTGCCCGCCCAGCCCTATGTGGTCTGCGACCGGCACAGCCGCCGGGTCGGCAAGGACGCGCTGATCTCGTTCGCGGCCAGCCACTACTCGGTGCCCTGGCGGCGGGTCCGCCCCGGCAGCCGGGTCGAGCTGCGGGTCACCCCCACCGAGGTGGCGATCTTCTCGCTCGGTGGCCAGCAGCAGCTGCTGGCCACCCACCCTCGCGCCCTCCAGGGCGGTGGCTGGGTGGTCGACCAGGGCCACTGGGACGGCCTCCCCGACCGCGCCGACCCCCAGCCGCTGTGCGCTGGCGACTGCGAGCTCGCCGCACCCCCTGACCCGGAGCCTGGGCAGCTCGAGCTGCCGGGGATCGGTGGCTGGGCCAGCTCGCCGGCGGCCAGGGTGCTGGTCGCCCACCGGCGGCTTGCCGTCTACGACCAGCTTGTGGGGGTGGGATCGTGAGCGAGCTGGTCGCCACCCGCATCCGTGAGCACGCCGAGCGGCTGCGGCTTGCCCACCTGGCCGAGGGCTTGGACGGCCTGGTCGACCGGGCCGAGCAGCAGACGATGGGCTACCTGGACTTCCTGGATCTGGTGCTCGAGGAGGAGGTCGGCGTCCGGGAGGGCCGCCGGTTCCGCAACGCCCTGAAGCTGTCGGGGCTGCCGCACCACAAGGGCCTGGACACCTTCGACTTCGCCTTCCAGCCCGAACTGGACGCCCGCAAGGTCCGCGACCTGGCCGCCCTCGGCTTCGTCCAGGCCAGGGCGAACGTCTGCTTCCTGGGCCCGCCCGGGGTCGGCAAGACCATGCTCGCGGTCGGCCTGGCGATCGCGGCCTGCCAGGCCGGCTACTCGGTCTACTTCACCAGCCTCGACGACCTGGTCCGCAACCTCAAAGAGGCCGAGGCCTCCGGGCGGTTCGCCAAGAAGCTGCAGACCTACCTCAAACCCGCCGTCCTGGTCGTCGACGAGGTGGGCTATCTGCCGCTGGCCCGGTCCGACGCCAACATGGTCTTCCAGCTGGTCGCCCGCCGCTACGAACGCGGCTCGATCCTGCTCACCAGCAACAAGGCGTTCAGCGAATGGGGCCAGGTCTTCGGCGACGACGTCCTCGCCTCCGCCATCCTGGACCGGCTGCTGCACCACTGCGACGTCATCGCCATCAGCGGCCCCAGCTACCGGCTCAAGGATCGCCTCAAGCCCTCGGACGGAGGTGGTGCCCTCGAGTGACCATGCTTGCCCAGCTACCGACATATGAGCCCGTACCCGAAACGACATCAGCACTTGACCCCGGACA
>WNGA01022114.1_pt1 | contig 13288 bp, 11 predicted proteins | sample 5400061 | NCBI WGS metagenome assembly WNGA01 (sample SAMN13153366, study PRJNA577476) | soil metagenome | isolation source: 100 cm soil or saprolite under grassland replicate 2 | place: USA:California | collected 2016-06-15 | reverse complement strand
GCGGCGCTGAGTCGTTGCGCGCCGTCCTCGACCCGAACGTCATCATCTCTGGACTGCTCTCGCCGGAGGGTTCCCCCGCCCGGACGCTCCTCGCCTGGCAGCGGAGCGAATTCGAGCTGGTGGCCTCCCCGCTGCTTCTGGCCGAGCTCGAACGGGCCCTCTCCTACCCGAAGCTGCGTCGGCGGATCCCCACCGACGAGGCCCAAGCGGTCCTCGAGTGGCTGGCCCGCTCCGCGACGATCATGCCGGATCCAGAGGGGCCGCCGCCTGTTCGCTCGGTCGACCCAGGAGACGACTACCTGTTTGCCCTCGCCTCGTCCGAGAGCGCGGTGCTGGTCTCGGGCGATGATCACCTACTCTCCCTCGCCGGCGAGCTGCCGATCCACTCCCCGGCCAGCTTCCTCGCTCTTCTCGAGCAAGAGCCTCAATAAGTCCCTCGCGGACGCGTTCGGGCGAGGCTCGCTATCCAAGACTTGAGCGCTTGAGACGGAAGAACCGGGCGTTGAGGAATCTCGGGCGTGCTCGAACCCCTGCGTGAGCTTGCCCCGATCTCCCGGACAGGTCGACTGGGTTGATCATGCTGCATCGGCGTCTGCCGTGTGACGTGACTCGAACTCCGCCGGGCTGAAGTTGCCGATCGAGGAGTGCCGGCGGCGCGGATTGTAGAAGGCCTCCAGGTAGTCGAAGATCGCCGAAGCCAGTTCCCCCCTCGTCTGCCAACGATGCCGGTCGAGGAGCTCGAGCTGCAGAGTCGCGAAGAACGACTCGGCCAGGCTGTTGTCGAAGCAGTCGCCGATGGACCCCATGGACCCGAGCAGGCCGGCTGCCCGCAGGCGCCTGCCGAACGCCCACGAGGTGTACTGGCTGCCGTGGTCGGTGTGGCAGATGGTCTTCCCCTCGGGAGGGCGTCGTCGCCAGATCGCCATCTGCAGGGCATCGACGACGAGCTCGGAGCGGATGTGATCGGCGATCGACCACCCGATCACCATCCGGCTCCAAGCATCCAGGACGACGGCCACGTACACCTTCCCGCCCTCCATGGGGTGCTCGGTGACGTCGCTCACCCAAAGCTGGTTCGGAGCCCCCACGTCGAAGCGCCTCATCACCAGGTCCTCCGAGAGCTCGGCTTTCCGGTCGCGCCGGGTGCATCACGGCGCTTGCGCCGGTAGACGCCCTCGATCCCCGCCGCCCGCATGAGGCGGGCCACCCGTTTTCGACCGACCCGGATCCCCTCGCCCAAGCGGAGCTCTGCGTGCACCCGAGGGGCTCCGTAGATGCCGCGGGACTGCGCGTGGATCTTCCTGATCCGCTCCGTGAGCCCGGCATCCTGGACTGCCCGCGTCGATGGGTTCGTCCTGCGCTGGCGCCATTCGTAGAACGAGCTCGTCGAGATCGCGAGGGTCCGACACAGCACCGTCCTCGGGTAGTTGGCCTTCTCCGTCTCCACCAAGCGGTAGGTCACCTCGAGCGGTAGCTGCTCTCGTTGGCGAAGAAGGCCGCGGCTTTTCCCAGGATCTCCTTCTCCATCCGGAGCACTCGGTTCTCCCGGCGGAGCCGGACCAGTTCGACCCGCTCCTCGGTGGTGAGCCCTTCACGGCGACCCTCGTCGACGTCGGCCTGGTGCACCCAGTTGCGCAGGCACGACTCGGAGATCCCGATGTCGGCGGCGATCTGTGCGATCGGCTTTGCCCGTTCTCGGGCCAGCTCGATGTCCCGGCGCCGAAACTCCGGCGGGTGCGGCGGTGGCGTTCGGACTCCTTTCCGAGGGAGGCACCGGCCTCCTCAGGGTAGGTGTCCGGACTACCGGGGCAAGCTCAGGCGAGACACCTATTTCCTGAACATTATCGGCCCTCACCGAACCCCATAGTCCCCTCTCCCCAGCGAGCCTTGATGGGGAAGACCGCTGGTGAGGCCACCGATCGGAATATGTGCACCCTTCAAGGTCTGGTCAGAGGCCGGACAATAAGTCACCCTTCATGCGTCCTCTCCGCTCGGGGGCTGGCCATCCCTCGTGGTGCCCCGGGAAGACACGAAGAAATCACTGCCCTCGGCTCGCGGGGTCGACGCCGGCGAACGCCAGGAAGTCCACCATGTGAAAGTCGCCGGTGACCGAACCGCCGATCGTGGGCAGCTCCGGAGTCCAGCCGGACGCCGACAGGAACGAGCCCCGATCGAGCTGGAGGAGCCCAATGATGACCTCGGCCACGATCGTCCCCCCCACATCACCGAGGCGCTCGCCATCCTCCATCAACTGGGCTTCCTTCAGGATGTAATAGAACAGTGGTGTGCTCCGATCGAACCGGGGGTCGATGTCTCGGAGTTCCGAGAGGTCGGTGCGGGACAGCACCGGCACCCCCATCTCCCGCGCGATCGCCTGCCCCGACGGAAGCAGCCAGGTGATGTGCCGGAGCAGGGTCCGCTGAGGGAGGACGTTGGGGGCCTGCTCAGGCCCAGCGATCGTCCCCGGCGTGAGGTCGAACAGCGGCGTGGAGAGATTGGTGTCGATCTTCTTGTTCGGCCGCACGTCGCCCTCGAAGCCAGGGAAGCGGAAAAACGTCTGCCAGCCGATGAAGCGCCGCGCCGACCGGTGCCCACCGCGCAGGTCGTCGGGATCCGGGACACCGTTGAAGGCGGGATCGAAGATCATCCCGAAGAACGGGCCGCCTGCATCCCCGGCGAGGTTGGCTCGGTACGAGGGCCGCACCATGCTGTGGCCGAACCGGTACACGGCGCCCTGGAACTCCACGGGGATGAAAGCGCTGCCCGAGGGGTGGAAATGGCGACGCCGGACCAGGGCCCGATCCACCCGCTGCTGGCCGACGAAGAGCGGCAGGAACTCGTGGAGCACCATCCACTGGTAGTGCCACGTGGTCAACTGCCTAGCCCGCTCGAAGATCTCGGTTGGGTCAGTAATCCCCTCCGCGCTCGCCACATCCACCGCCCGGTTGTGGAACAGGAGGACTGCGGCGTGGAGGCCGGCGATCATCATGTGCTCGTCGTTGCGTGGATCGGCGATGAGGGCGGATCCGTCGGAGGCGCGGGGAAGATCCTCGAAGCCACCCGGGACCGTGTCCACCCGGAAGCGCAGTCCGTCGGACCGGTAGAGCATCGGGTTCACCGTCGGACCACCCCCGTAGACCGAGTCAAGGTCGAAGCGGGGCGTGCGCGCGTTCAGCGAACTCGTAGGCTCCCGGACGACACCGAGCTGCGACGTCCCATCGAAGGTCATGTCGTGGTCCATGAACTGGCCCATGAACGTGACACCGGCGGTGTGGGTGAAGTTGTTCGGGTTGGGTGGGATGGGGGGCGTGTCGCCGTTGAAGCTGGGGTCGGCGATCAACGGGATCGGACCGACCTCCAGGTGATCCTCCGCATCCAGCGGTCCGTGCCTGGCCCCGAGAGCCATGAGCTTGTCGCCGATCGCCGGATCGGCCGAGTTGGCGAATGGTGGCAACTCGAACATCCGGCCGAACCGGTCGGAGGGGACCGCCGGTGGGGCAGCGTGCGCTGACTCCAGTCCGAGAGCCCCGTGGGCGCCCACCGCCACGGCTCCGGCCCCCAGTGTGCCGAGGAAGCGTCTCCTGGTGATGCCTTGTTCCGGGTCAGGGCTCTCGGTTCCCATCGTTGCCTCCTTCTTTAGCGCCACCCCGTGGACGCGCTGTGCGGTACATCTCGGGAGATGGTGACAGCCGACTATCAGGAGCCTCACCGCTGCTGCTTCAGCCCGCAGGCTCGGAGGCCGTACTTCGTGGCGTCCCATCGAACGTCCATCAGCCTTTCGAATCCGCCGATCTCGAACATCATGTATCCCCCCTCGTCACCGACCTCCGCCGATCGCAAGGCCAGCGAGAAGCGATCGACCACCACCTCGAGTTGATTCCAGAGGTCCTCCACGGAGCCGCGATCGGACTCCGGAGGTGTGAGCGAACGAAGCTCCACGAGCAGATCCCGATAGATCGGGAGCGCACCGCGCCAGTAGACCGCCTTCTTTGCGAGAGCTGCCCGCCATCCCGGCTCCCACAGAGCGGCGAGCCGCGTCTCAGCGGTCGCGCAGGCCTGATCGGCCGTCCGGACGAACGCCGCCTTGGAGACGGGTTGGGACTCGGTCGCGGGGCGGCCGGACCCGGTGCATGCGGTGAGCACCAGGGCGATCGCTGGTACCAAATGAGTTATGCGACGGGAGTCGAGCCCCAAGCTCCATCTGCGAGTAGATGCCCATCTCATGCCACACCTCCTGGGTCTTGACGCGACCGTACGTTTCCGGGGAGTCGCGGCACATCGGGGCACCCACCCGCTGACGCTTCGGGGCTAGCCCCGATGTGGGGTCTGCGCTTCGATGCCACTGATCTGCTCATGGCTCGAACCGACTTCCGGGTGGACGACCCCAGTGCGACAGTCGGGCCTGCTCTTGAACTCCTGCTCGAACGCGTAAGACTGTGTCGGCGGTATGCCCGGCAGCACGCCAGGTCGGTGCGCGGCGACACCCCACTGTCGGTGCTTCGGAACACGCTGACGGCGCGGCTAGGTGGATGGGGCATCGGAGTTTGAAGATGTCGACCGCCCATTTCCAAGCTCTGGTTGGCGGCGGTGGATCACGACGTACTTGCCGACATCGGTGGTCGATTCGCTGTTGTCCGGCTGGATGAGTAAGGCGTACCGGCTGACCTCGTAGGCAACATCTGCCCGCTTCTCCACCTCCAGGGTTTCGAGTGAAGCTGCTCGTCCCCATCTGGATGCCGCCCTTCCAGAAGGCCTCGACTTGTTCACGGCCCCGGATGGGCGCCGCGTTTGGGGCGAGCAGCTGGGCGTCGTCCGTGTAGGCCGGGGCGGCTGCCGCCGCGTCGCCCCGTTCGAGCGCCAGCGCGAACCGGGCGTTGTTCGCCTCGATCTGATCCCTCCCCATGGCCGACCCTCCTTCCATCTCCGTGCCCACGTCGTCCTGTGCTCCGATCACCCTGGGGGGTCAGGCTCAAGGAGCACTCAGAACGGGCTCAAGACTGGGCTCCATCACCGCCACAGCGTGCGGGCGCGAGGTTGGGGATCGGTTGAAAGATGGTTGAAGGCCCCCTTTCCCCCGCCAGTGGTGCCGGCTAGCGTTGGGGTTGAGGCGGGGCTCATGAGCATGGAGACCGAGTTCCGAATACTGGGGCCCATCCAGGTCCTCAGGGACGGGGAACCCATCCCCCTGGGCAGCCACAAGCAGCGAGCGGTCCTTGCCATCTTGCTCCTTCACCCGAACGAGGTGGTTTCAACCGGCCGCCTGATCGACGATCTCTGGGGAGAGGAGCCACCGGCTGGGGACCTCAAGACCCTTCGGTCCTACGTCTCCAGGTTGCGCACGGCGCTAGGAAAGGACGGGGACCGCGAGGCTCTGCTCAGCCGGTCACCGGGCTACACGGTCGTCATCGATGAAGACGGCCTGGACTCTGCTTTCTTCGAGCGGCTCGCTCGGGTGGGACACGAGGCTTTGGTGAGAAGGGACGCGGCCTCTGCAGCACACACGCTCCATGAGGCTCTCTCGCTTTGGCGGGGCCCGGCCCTGTCGGACTTCGCCTACGAGCCGTTCGCCCAAGCAGAGATCGTCCGCCTCGAGGAGCTCCGCTTGGCCGTCACGGAGAACCGCATGGAGGCGGAGCTCGCCTTGGGCAGGCATCAGCAGCTCGTGAGTGAGCTCGAGTGGCTCATCGGAACCCACCCCTTCCGGGAAGGGCTCCGCGCCCAGCTGATGCTTGCCCTCTATCGCTCGGGCCGCCAGGCCGAGGCCCTTGCGGCCTATCGGCAGGCTCGGGACGTGCTGGTGGAGGAGCTCGGGATCGAACCGGGCTCCGAGCTTCGAGGTCTGGAGAGCGCGACGAAAGACGGTCACCGTGATGTTCTGCGACCTCGCCGACTCCACAGGGCTTGCCGAACGGTTGGACCCGGAGGCCTTGCGCCAAGTGTTGGACCGGTACTTCGAGGTGGCTGCGGAGGTCGTCCGCCGCCACGGAGGAACGACCGAGAAGTTCATCGGGGATGCCGTGATGGCCTGCTTCGGCGTTCCCAGCCTCCATGAGGATGATGCTTTTCGTGCCGTCCGGGCGGCAGTCGAGCTCCGAGAGCGCCTTGCCCGCCTGAACGAGGAGCTCGGGCGAGACAGAGACATCCGCCTAGAGGCACGCATCGGCATCAACACCGGGGAGGTCCTCGCGCGGGAAGCTTCCTCGGGCCAGGCCTTGGTCACCGGAGACGCAGTGACCACCGCCGCCCGGCTGCAGCAGGCGGCTGACCCCGGCGAGATCCTCCTCGCGGACACCACGTACCGTCTTGTCGAGGGAGCCGTTCGTGCCGAGCTCCTCGCACCCCTCGAGCTCAAGGGGAAGCGCGAGCCCGTAGCGGCACTGCGCGTACTGGAGCTTGTCCCCGGCGCTCCAGCTTTCCGCCGACGTCTAGATGCGCCGCTGGTGGGACGGGAAGGCGAGCTGGCCCAGCTTCGAGCGGCGTTCGACCGAATCATCCGCGAGGAGACCTCCTACCTGTTCACCATCCTGGGCGAGGCCGGGATCGGTAAGACGAGGCTGGCCCAGGAGTTCTGCTCGACGCTCGAAGAGGAAGCCCAGGTCCTCGCAGGCCGGTGCCTCCCGTACGGCGAGGGGATCACGTTCTGGCCCCTTCGGGAGGTGATCCAGGGGGCGTTCGGCGTGAACTCACACGGCCGGATCGTTGCGCTCCTGGAGGGCCAAAGCAACCCGGAGCTAATGGCAGACAGACTCGCCGCAGCGATAGGACTCGGCAAGGCTCCGGGAGCCCGCGAGGAGATCTTCCGGGCGGCCCGGAAAGTCCTCGAGGCACTTGGCAGAACAGAGCCGCTCGTCGTCGTCCTTGAGGACATCCACTGGGCCGAACCCACGTTCCTCGACCTCGTGGAACACGTCGCGGACTACAGCACTGGCGCGCCGATCCTCCTTCTATGTGTGGCCCGACCGGAGCTGCTTGAGGAGCATGCCTCGTGGGGAGGGGGCAAGCGCAACGCTACGTCGATTCACCTCGAACCACTCCGCCACGACGAGTGCGAGTTGCTCCTTGGCAATCTCGCCGGTGCACTCGGCCTGACCCCCGAGGTTCGAGCCCGGGTCACCGACATCGCCGACGGCAATCCCCTGTTCATCGAGCAGACGGTGGCTATGTTGATCGAGAAAGAGGCCTTCGAAGGTGCCGTCCCCCTCCCGCCGACGATCCAGGCCCTCCTTGCAACGCGGCTCGAGCGCCTGGGCCCCGGGGAGCTGGCCGTGCTCCAGCGGGCCGCCGTGATCGGCAAGGAGTTCCCCCAGGGCGCCGTGACCGAACTCCTTCTTCCGGACGGGCGATCAACGGTGCCGAGGCATCTGCAGGAGCTGATCCGCAAGGGCTTCATCCGCCCGGAGCGATCGAGCCTCCCCGGAGAGGAGGGGTTTCGCTTCCGCCACATCCTGATCCAGGACGCGGCCTACCGGACCATCCCGAAGTCGGTCCGCGCCGAGTTGCACGAGCGTTTCGGCACTTGGGTGGAACAGGAAGCGGAGACCCGCGAAGCGGAGTACGACGAGATCATCGGCTACCACCTGGAGCAGGCCTATCGGTATCGGTCGGAGATCGGACCGGTGGGCGCGCAGGTGCGTGACCTCGCCCGCCAGGCGGCCGAACGTCTGGCATCGGCTGCCCAACGCGCGATCGACCGGGGTGACGAGCCCGCGGCAGTCGATCTGCTCTCCCGCGCCACCTCACTCCTGCCGGCAGAGCTTCCTGCCCGCCTGAAGTTGCTGACCGACCTGGGAGATGCTCTCAGGGAGAAGGGCGACTTCGAGGACGCGGAAAACGTTCTAGCTGAAGCAATCGAGGCGGCGGCTGAGGCGGGAGATGCCCGCATCGAGGCCCGAGCCCTCGTTGCCCGAGCCGAACTCCGCTTCTCCACGGACGCGTCAAACATCACCCAGCCCAATTGGGAAGCCGAGCGAGCGATCAGTGTGCTCGAAGAAGCCGGTGATGACGTCGGCCTGGCCAGGGCGTGGCGCCTCATTGCATCCCTGCGATGGCGACGGGGGCACGTAGGGCTGGCGAAGGAGGCGCGAAGTCGGTCTGTCGAACACGCGCGACAAGCCGGCGCTCGAAGGGAGGAGTTCGAGGGCCGCGTTTGGCTGACAAAGGTGGATGTGTGGGGTCCAGCGCCAGTGGCAGAGGCCACTGCGCGCTGTGAGGAGATTCTGCAGCTGGTGGCGGGCGATATGAAGGCCGAAGCCTTTGCACTGGGCTGGCTCGGTCTTCTCCGGGCCATAACGGGCCGGTTCCTCGAGGCCCGACAACTCACCGCTCAAACTCAAGCCATCCTGCGGGACCTAGGGCTGGAGCTGTGGGCGGCGTGGGAAAAGGGGAATTCCGCGTGGGTTGAGATTCTGAGCGGCGACGCAGCCGCTGCGGAGCGCGAGCTCCACCAAGGGTACGACACGCTCGTAAGGATAGGAGATGAGGATCGAGCGCAACTGGCAGCCATGCTCGGCCAGGCCTGCTACCTGCAGGGACGGTATGAGGAAGCTGAACACTTTGCTCTGTCCAGTCTCAAGATCAATACGAACGACATCGCCCGAGTTGCGCTGGCTCGCGGTGTTTGCGCGAAGGTCCACGCTAGGCTCTCCCGGCTCGCCGAAGGTGAGCGGATGGCTCGTGAAGCGGTGGCGCTTCTCGAGGCGACGGACCTTCTTATCAGCCGCGCCGATGCGCTCATGGACCTCGTGGAAGTGCTCCGCCTGGCTGGCCGGCCGGACGAGGCGGGTCCGGTTGTCGAGGAGGCCCTCCGGCTCTCCGAGCGGAAGGGCAACATCGTCGCCGTAGAAAAGGCGCGCGCCCTTCAGGCCGAGCTCGCGGCAGAATCGGCCCACCTCTCCTAGCGAACTTGCTACCGCCTCCATGGCTTCGTCGACGAAGACGTAGTCAGAGTGCCTGTGGGGCACAAAACTCGGATCGTGCCCGTGACTAGGTCTTTCTTTGAGTTCGCTCGACTTGCTCGGCCTCGGCGGCCAAGACGGGGAATCCAGGCTGTCCAATGGACCAGACACCTGTTTCGTGAACATTGTCGGGCGACACCGGCCCCCATGTCTCACCTCCGGATCGCAGGAGGGATCCATCAGCCATCAATGGGAACGGTCCCCGGGTCTGGACCAGCCGAACGGGCCAGAGGGAAACCTCAAGTCAGAGCCGCGATCGGAATAAGTGCACCCTTCAGGGTCGGGAGTGGCCAAGACCTCGTTCGGTCGGGCGAAGTCGGCCACCCTCGTGGCGACATTGACGGTGCGACCGAAGTAATCGCCGTCACGCTGGATGAGAGGCCTGGCGTTCACGCCCACGCGAGCGGGCGGCCTACCGGCGGAAGTTCGGCCCACCCGCTCCGTGCAACCGAGCGGAGCGAGGATGGACCCTCGGCCATCGTGAGCGAGGCGTTCGATCGCCGCGCGTAAGTCGGAGCGATCCCTCCGGCCGCCAGGGGGAGTATGCGATGGGAGGGTCTTCACGAATTGCGGCGGACGCGGCTCGCGGCGCGCCGTCGCCGGTATGCGCGCATCTTCGCCTCCGCCCCGCAGATGTCCATGGTGCACCAGGTGCGCGACCGGTTCCGCGAGTGATCGTAGAACAGCCAGCGGCACCGGTCGTTGGCACAGGTCTTCATGCGCTCCCAGGACCCGTCGATCCTTGAGGCGGCGACGAGCCCCAGGATCCGCTCCAGGAAGGCGCCCACGCCAGCCTTCGACGTCGGCTGGAGCGGGCCCGGCGACGAGACCTGCACGACGAGGGGGTGCCGGCGGGCGATGGCATCAAGAGCCTGAAGGGCACAGAAACTCTGATCACGCCCGCGACCTGCCCATTCACGAATCGGTCCTTGCACGAACTACGGATGGCCGCAGGGCCTCGAGCATGCCCGAGACCCGCCTCAACGCCCGGTTCTTGAGGTCTCAAGCACTCACGTCTTGGATGGGCGAGCGGCGCCGCTGACCCGATGTGGAACCAGTCAGATCGTGAGACAGGGGTGCCTGTCCATGACGGGCAGAGGAACGAATCCCAGGTCAGGGGCATGATCTGCGCCAGACTCTCTTGCTTCGGCGCCTGTAGGGCACAATAACTTCAGATCGGGCCGTGACCAGGTCTTTCTTCGAGTTCGCTCGATCTGCTGTGCCTCTGCGGCACGATGGGGGATCCATACCGTCCACCCGGGCGAGACACCTGTTTCCTGAACATTATCGGGCGACACCGAACCCCATGGCTCATCTCCGGACGGATGCCCTTTCACGCAAGGATGTAAGCCACGTTAGCGGCCATCTCGGCACCGATCTTGGATATCTCCGCGGCCCCGTCGGTTCCCTTCAGTCTCAGCCCGAGCCCGTGTGGGATTGTGAGGACTTCGCCGGCTCGCTCGGACAACCCGATCACTCCGACTCCCCTGGCCACCCCCGGCCCAGACAGTTCATGCTGCGGGAAGGACAGGTAGGAGAATGAGTCCTCTACCAAAAGCTGCCAATCCCTGAAGACCGAGCGAGGGCCAGCAGGCCGGTTGGCTCGAGTTCGACGAGAAGGAGGAGCGCGTGCCCACGATCCGAGTGAACGGGGGTCGCGAGCTCATGTACGCGGAGTGGGGCGACCCCGTGGGTATGCCGATCTTCTGGCTGCATGGGACGCCGGGGTGCCGCCTCAACCGGCCATTGAAGGAGGAAGGGGTCCGGAATGAGGGAATCCGTCTCGTTACCTACGATCGGCCAGGTTATGGCGGGTCGGATCGGCATCGGGCCCGACGTGTCGTCTACTGCGTCGGAGATGTCCAGGCGTTGGCCGACGCCCTCGGCATTGATCGTTTCGGCGTGACAGGGGGCTCCGGCGGAGGGCCGCATGCCCTCGCCGTTGGCGCACGCCTTGCCGATCGGGTGTTCGGCGTCCACTGCTTGGTTAGCAGCGCTCCTTACGGCGCGCAGGGTCTCGACTGGTTCGCGGGGATGGACCCGGAGAACGTCAAGGAGTTTGGATGGGCGCTCGAGGGAGAGGAACGACTCACGACGGAGCTTACCAAGTTGGAGGAGGAGATGCGAGCGCGGGTCGCCGAGGATCCGGCGAAACTCCTGGAGGGATTCGAGCTTCCCCAGGCAGATGTCGATTTGCTTGCAGATCCCCGGCGTCAAGAGCGCATTCGCGAGACCACCCTCGAGCAGTGCCGCAATGGGGTCGGCGGCTGGGTCGACGACGACCTGGCGTTGACTATGCCCTGGGGCTTCGACGTGAGTGAGCTGACCGTGCCGGTCGAGGTTCGCTATGGGGCTTCGGACGTACTCGTCCCCGCTGGGCACGGTGACTGGCTCGCCGAGCACATCCCGGGAGCCACGGTAAGGAAGGAGACGGGGCGTGGGCATTTGGCGGATCCCGATGAGGTGGTCGGGCACCTGTCCCGCCTCGCGCACGGCGGCTGAACTCCTCACCGTCCGCGCCCAACCTTCGCGTGAGCGACGCGCCCCAGGCCGTGCCCGGCCCGTCCAGCGACTCATCGGCACGGCGTCGCAGGTACGACACCCGTGCCCCCGGCGGGGCTTGGACCAGACCTGCGACGCCTGGTGCGGCTCCGACAGCGGCTGCGCCTGCGTGTGAAGCACTGATTCTGACACGCCGCGCGGCATCGCGGCGCAGTGGGGCGTCGTCCACGAACAAGATTCGATTCCCTGTGGCGGAGGCGAAGGTTCCAGCGTACGAACACCTGGGAGCCGGGTCTGGAGCTGTGATTCGGGCGTCCGTCTACGCCGCGATGTCCCTACGGCCCGACCCGATAGGGACGCATCATCTCGTTGTCCTCGTGCTCCAAGATGTGGCAGTGCCACACATACAGGCCGGCCAGATCGAACAGCGCCTTGACCCTGGTGATCTCGTCCGGATAGGCGATGACGGTGTCCTTGTAGCCCGACTCCCAGCTCTCCGGCGGTCGAGGTCCACCTTCAAACGGCTGGCGGTTCATCACCTGGAACTGCACCTCGTGGATGTGGATGGGGTGGGCGTCCTCGGTGAAGTTGTAGATCTCCCAGACCTCGGTGGCCCCGAGCGCCGGGTTCTCGGTGATGGGATGGTCCCACCCAAGGAGGACGGGGTTCCCGGATCCATCGAGGGTGCCGAGCTCTGCCTCCCTCGGTCCCACCCCTTCCAGGACCGCGGAGTCCTCCTCGTTCAGGGAGACTTGCCGGGTGGCGGTCGCTGCCCCGAGAGGCGTGAATGTGGGCAGCGTGAGCTGGTCCGGCGGCACGCTGGTGTCGCGGGATGCGGCCGGTACGACCACGAACTTCATGACCTCCCCCGTGGTGCCCGGATCGGCCGCCGGGAACGCGTCTTCCGGCTCGCCGCCTCCAAACGGCTCGTCCGGCCCCTCGTTGATGAGGTACAGCTCGGTGCCAACTGGGACTCCTGTGAAGTCCACGATCACGTCGGCCCGCTCCGCCAGGCCCATCAGGAGTTGATCGAGCCGCACCGGGGCGGGGAGGAACCCTCCCTCGGTGCCGATCTGCCAGAAGGGAATCGCTGACGTCACGGGTCTCGAGGCAAGGGGATCGGACACGATCTTCATGATCAGGAAGCGCGAGTTGCACCCGTTCAGGAACCGCAAGCGGTACCGGCGAGGCTCGACGGGAAGGACCGGCCAGGTCCGGCCGTTCACCACCATGGTGTTTCCGAAGAACTCCGCGTTCCAGATGGGCGAGATGTCGCTCGTGGGGATGTAGGGACCCGAGAAGCCATCGAAGAATTCCCGGCTGGCCGGATAGAACAGCGAGCCGTCCGCGTTGAAGGATCGGTCTTGGACGGCGATGGGGATCTCGTAATAGCTGGTGCCCGGGGGGTCGCCGAGCCTCGGGGCTGGCCCCGGGAGCACCCCCTCAGGAAGGTCCGAGGCACCTCCACGCACGAGGTAGAAGCCCGCCGGCCCCGCGTACACGTTGGCTCGGGTCATCCCCAGCGTGTGGTCGTGGAACCACATTGTGGAGGCCCGCTGGTCGTTCTGGTACTGGAACACCGCGGTGCCTGGTGGCCAGGCCTGGTGCCACTTGGCCTCGAACTTGGCCTTGAACTCCTCATAGAAGCTCCCGATCCTGGCGTAGCCTGCCGGGATGTTGTTCGCGTGGGGCAGGTACCAGGCCTCGGCGTACCCGTCGCTCTCCTCGGCGCTGTGGCCCCCGTGCAGGTGGGTGACGATCGGAACCGGCCCGGTGTAGGGACCGGGGGTCGAGGTGAACGTCGGATGCATGTCCCGTCCATCCGTCCCGCC
>WNGA01009289.1_pt1 | contig 13290 bp, 10 predicted proteins | sample 5400061 | NCBI WGS metagenome assembly WNGA01 (sample SAMN13153366, study PRJNA577476) | soil metagenome | isolation source: 100 cm soil or saprolite under grassland replicate 2 | place: USA:California | collected 2016-06-15 | reverse complement strand
GTCTTGTGGAACTGTTTTCTCAAAAGATGATCTTACCAGTTTACGCAGTGGGCGTAGCGGGCGCTTTCCTTCAGATCGTTGCTGCGCAATGGGACGTTTCCGCGCATATTCTTGGGATAGTTGAGACCTTCTTCACCCCTGCCCACACTGTCCTCTACACAGGCATCGCACTAGTGGCGATCGCCAGCTTCTACGGACTACTTCTACAGTCCAAAACAGTTGGAAATGGTTCACTAAATCAGTCACTCTTCACAGGCGTGACCATCGCCGCGGTAGGCAGCTCCCTCCAGATCATCGCGGCCCCAATTGACTTCTGGTGGCACAGCACCTACGGCTTCGACCCTTTCCTCTTCACACCAGCCCACTCCCTCCTCATCATCGGCCTAGTCCTCGGTGGAGCAGGAATGACCCTGGGAAGTATCAGACTTCTACGTGCCCAGCGAGCAGGTCAACAACTCACGAATAGGCCGAGACTGGTTCCTGCAATCGCAATTCTAGCGCTAGCAACAATCTGGGCTCAGCTGAATTTCTTCGGCTACTGGATAACCGACGTTACAGGAATGGCGTACACGTTCGGCTATTGCTCTATCCAAGAGTTCAGAGCCTCCGTCCCCTGCTCGTTCGTGCAGCAATCCAGTACAGTATCGTTCCTCATCGCAGCCGGAATATTCGCAGCCTCCGGAACACTCGTTTTCTGGACTAGCAAGAGCCTCTTCCACAGAAGAGGAGTCATCACCAGCATCAGCCTCATCCTCGCAGCCATCTACTCCGCCGCAGCCCTCGGCTTCTTAGCCTACGCGCTAATATTCCTCAACCCTCCAGGCAGCTGGTACATCAACAACGCATCCCCCGACGAGGGAACTAGACTCGCACTCTTCATCCCCATCTACCTCCTATCCCTCATCCCCATTCTAGTGCTCGACCTATCGACCAAGAATTCTGCCGGGCGCAATAGATTGCTCGGCTTTTCAGCACTTATCGGCCCCTTCGCAGCCTTAATCGACGGACGCTATACCCTAGGCTTGGCAGAAAGTGGAGTCCAAGGGCTAGCTCTTGTTGTGGGCCCAATGATTCTTGGTGGCATTGTCGGCTGGATTCTGCTGACCAAACTTGCTCGCGGACTCATCCCGAATCTGACAATCCCGGCTACCAGATCGATCACTGGAGGACTTGTTTCGAGAAAACGACCCGTCAGGCAATCCTACGAGCCGGAAGAATAGAATCTCCAGAACCAGGCCAAATTGTATCCCTAAGAGAGGGGAGCTGAGAATAATTCGAGGTCCGAACGAAGTCCTCGACAAGCAATGCAATCTGGTCTCAGCCAGTCTAGAAAGACTAATCCTGACTTACGGGCTCTGCCTATTCTCTGAGAACCATCAACAAGAGCGCTAACGCGATAGTACTATGGAGACCGTCCGCAGGTTGCGATTCGCTTAATCCTCAACAGGGAACGTTGCTTATTCGGCGAGACGGGATAGCAAAACGGGGGAGAGACGGCCACGCGCTACATATTGACCGTTGACTTCGAAGAAGATAACGACATCGACAGTTTCATCCGGTTTGTCCAGTACCACAGCAAACGGTTGAAGTGTCCCAGCAAGGACGTTTTCATCCGGCTCGCTCACGAATGGGAAAAACAGCTGGTGAACAACCCTGAGCCAAACAACGGCATTGGAATCAAGAAAGAAAAGAAAAAAACGCTCAAAGAGCCATCTGAGTAAGTTCAAGATCCGGGTACGATACAAGTACCACTACTATCGCTGGATCAATACCCAAGACTATGGCAGCTTCAAAGACATGTACGAAAAATACAAAGACAAAGGATACTCGATGTGGTGTGCCGATTTGCCCCCGGAATATTCTAGCCAAGATGGAACATGGACGGGATATCGACTCGATGGGGACAAGACTCATACAGAATCTACATTGAAGAGGTATGGGCGACACAAGGCGTGGATCGACAGCAGCTACAAGTTCGATGGAAAACCGGTAATTCTCGTCTATAACGCCGATTGCTAGTCCGAGAATAATTCTCGATTTCCGGAACAGATTTTCTGAGAATTCAATCTCGTTCGTTACTACACGTGACTGTCGAATGTGACCACGTGAAGTGAGCGACACTTAAGAGTCAGTGGAATAATCCCATTCACTAAATGGCGATTGCTGTAGAAGCAGAGAAGCAAAGCCTCTGGCATCACCCAAACTTTCTCAAGCTGTGGGCCTCCGAGACTATATCCCAGTTCGGAACCCAGTTCAGCGGTATAGCCATTCCATTCACCGCGTATTTGCTCACCGTAAACCAGAGCCTAGCTCTGGCTTCAACCGAGTTTGGGATCCTAAACGCTTCCGGGCTCCTGGCTTTCCCATTATTCGCGCTGTTCATCGGGGTCTATGTTGACCGTCACCGCAAACGGAGAATAATGGTAGCAGCGAATGTTGGCCGGGGTATTTCCCTGGGACTCATTCCGCTCGCGGCTGTGACCGGGACCCTCTACTCGCTCGGACTGCCCTTGTTATACGTCGTCAGTTTTCTCATCGGATTACTGACCGTATTTTTTGACATCTCGTACCAGGCGATACTTCCCTTTCTCGTCGACCGCAAGGCGTTAGTCGAAGGAAACAGTAAGCTTGAAGCCAGTCGGTCATCTGCACAGGTCGTCGGCCCTGGAATGGCGGGCGCACTTATTCAGATAGTCGGACTTGCTCGCGCCCCATTTGTCATAGCAATAGATGCGTTGTCTTACCTTGGGTCCGCCTCATTCTTGGCTCGACTCCGAGGCGAGGATGCAGTTAAGCAACCCACTACCAGCGTCCTCCATGATCTGCGGGAAGGACTAGCAGTAGTATTGAAAGACTCAAGGTTGAGATCGATTGCTGGCGCAACCTCGACGTCGAACCTCTTCAGCAGTGCTCTCTTTCCGGTTTTCTTCCTCTACATGGTACGGGAATTGGGGTTTACACCAGGCCTCGTCGGCCTGATTTTTGCTATTGGAAGCATCGGAGCCCTAGTTGGAGTGGTACTGTCTTCGAAACTGGCGGCTCGGTTCGGTGTCGGGCCGGTAATAGTCGGCTCAATTTTGGCGGGTGGACTAGGGGTCTCCACTTACGTCCTCGCAAGTCCATCCCTCGCATTCACAGTCTTCGATACTGGTCCGCTTTGGCTTCTGGGAACCGTCCGGCTTGACATGAACGGCCTGATTATCATGATAGGCGGTTTCATCGGAGCTCTCAGCACTGTAGTGTATAACATCAACCAGGTCAGCCTCCGCCAGGCTATTGTGCCATTGCGGCTGCAGGGAAGAATGAATGCTTCGATGAGATGGATAGTCTGGGGAACTCTACCCGTTGGCGCTCTAGTGGGCGGAACACTCGGTGCGTTTCTGGGTTTGAGGCCGGCGATTGGAATCGCAGTGCTAGGAGGATCACTGGCTTTTCTCTGGGTTCTGCTTTCCCCCATACGTTCACTAAAGAGGGTGCCTGAACCCTTGGAATAGAACGGACGTTCTCTGTATGGCCCTTGAGGCTCCACTATATACTCTGTTGATGACAAGCGAGCTTCTTTCAAATAGAGGCGACCCCGTGACCACGCAAACCGTCCAATGACCCTCCAGACCACCACCACGCCAGTCCAACAGAAAACCGGCTACCGCTACGTCAAGTACACGTTCTTCAAAGTCGACCCCGCCTGGAGAAAACTATCCTCTCAGGAGAGAGAATCCTCAAAGAAGCAATTCCTCTCATCCCAGAAAGAAAACGGAGACAAGATCAGACCTAGATCCTACTCGCTAGTCGGGACCAGAGGCGATGTTGACTTTATGCTGTGGACAATAACCGATTCTCTGGAAACCCTCCAGCGTTTTCACTCAGACCTCTTCAAGACAGAACTGGGAAAGTATCTCTCCGCACCCTACTCGTACCTCGCTATGCTACGTCCGTCAGAATATTTCGGGAGACATTCAGAGAGGGAACCTGTCGGCTCGAAATACCTCTTCGTCTACCCGTTCACCAAGAAGAGAGAATGGTACAGCCTCCCATTCGAGGAGAGACGTAGAATAATGAAAGACCACGTAGTAGCCGGCCAAAAATACCCCTCAGTGACGATACACACGTCATACTCGTTCGGAATAGACGACTACGAATTCATACTCTCATTCGAAACAGACCATCCAGAAGACTTCCTCAACTTGGTAATGGATCTCAGAACTACCGAGGCAAGCAAGTATACGGCCCTTGAGACTCCAATTTTCACCTGCCTCAACGTTGAACCTAGGAAGATGCTGGATCTTCTAGGCCCATAACACAAGGCGAGGCGTCGCGAGTTGGCTGATTTCGAAAACGACAATTTCCTGAGAGCCTGCTGGAAGAAAGAGACTGAGTTCACTCCGATCTGGTTCATGAGACAGGCCGGCAGATACTTGGAAAGCTATCGAAAGGTCAGGGCGAAAAACGATGTCCTCACCATCTGCAAAACCCCTGAATTGTCGGCCAAGGTAACAGTTGACGCCGCAACCGAGCTTGGGGTTGACGCTGCAATCATCTTCGCCGACATCATGCTACCTCTCGAAGGAATCGGCCAGAGCTACAAGCTCGTAGATGGCGTAGGCCCCGTAGTTGAGAAACCGATAGGACGAATGGAAGATGTGAAGACGATCGGAAAATTCTCCCCGAAAGACCACGTGCCCTTCGTCACCGACTCGATCGAACTGGCCATCCAACAGCTGGACGGACGCACACCCCTAATCGGGTTTTCCGGCGCGCCTTTTACCCTCGCATCCTACCTGATAGAAGGAAGTCCGTCTCGGGACTTTACGAAGACCAAGAGGATGATGTATACTGAACCGGAAGCATGGAAGCTCCTGATGGCAAAGCTGTCCAGCATGGTCTCCGATTATCTCCTAGCTCAAATCCGCGCTGGCGTGGACGCGGTCCAGGTCTTTGACAGCTGGTCAGGCTGCCTCTCCCCATCCGACTACGAGGAATTCGTGCTACCATTCAACAAACAGATATTCGAGGGCTTGAAACCTGGAGGTGTTCCTCGAATACACTTCGGGGTAGGAACTGCTGGGATATTGAAGGCGATGAGGGAGGCGGGCGGTGACGTGTTCGGTGTTGATTGGAGGATTTCGATAGACGAAGCATGGTCGATCCTCGGTCACATAGCTATTCAAGGCAATCTCGATCCGGCAATTCTGCTGGGCGCGAACGATCTTGTCCACGCTAGGTCCAAGGATATCCTAGCAAGGATCGGCGGTCGTCCCGGCCACATATTCAACCTAGGCCACGGAGTTCTTCCAGATACGCCGCCAGAACATGTGAAGAATCTAGTTCAGTTCATACACGCAACTACCAGAACCAAACGCTAAAGGCGTTGAATCACATGGACAATCATCCCGCCGTTCTCCTGATGGCCTATGGCAGTCCCAATTCGCTTGACGAGGTTGGGGAATACATGCGCCAGGTCAGAGGAGGAAGGCTTCCAACAGCTGAGGAAGTTGAACGGTTGCGGGACAGATATCGCCAGGTTGGCGGTCAGACTCCTCTCCTGAAAATAACTCTCACACAAGCGAAGGCACTCGAGGAAAAGCTCCAGTCTGAGCGATTCGATTCGCGAGTGTATGTTGGAATGAAGCACTGGGACCCATTTATCGAGGACGTTGTCGAGAAAATCGTGAGTGATAGCGCTCCGAGCATAATCGGACTCGCACTCGCTCCCCATTACTCTAAGCTTAGCATCGGAGGATACGCGGACGCAGTCAAGAGAGGATTGGCAAGAACCGAAAGACCCATCCCGTTCACTATGGTTGAGAGCTGGCATGATCAACAATCCCTGATCACTGCCTTGTCTCGACGGGTCCACGACGGTCTTGAGAAATTCAATGACCCTTCAGGGGCGATCGTCCTGTTCACGGCGCACAGTCTGCCCAAGAAGTTCGTTCATGATGACGACCCCTACTGGAACCAGCTTCAAGAGACCAGCCGGCTCGTCGCCATCAGATCAGGAATCCAGACATGGGATTTCGCCTTCCAGAGTGCCGGACAACCGGTCGATTCTTGGATGGGACCTAGTATCAAGGAGAAGACAACCGAGTTATCGAGCAAGGGATTCCGCGAGTTGCTGGTCTGCCCGGTTGGTTTCGTTTCCGATCACCTTGAGATACTCTACGATCTAGACATAGAAGCGAAAAGCTACGCATCCTCTCTGGGTGCGAGACTGGAGAGAACTGTTTCGCTCAATGATGATCCAGAATTTATCAACGCGATAGCGTCTAGACTCGGACCTCTTCTATCGAGAGAGGTAGTTACAGCCTAGGTCCGAAATCCAAGGCTTCTACGAGAACGCTTCGGCCAATCTCTGATAGTCTTCCCTGCCAAGCTTCCATTCAGCCACCTCAGCATTTTCTTTGACATGATCCGTGTCCGCGGCCTTGGGAATCGCAACCACGGAATCGTGTTGTAGAACCCAGTTCAGAGCCACCTGGTTTCTGCTCTTATTCAATTTCTCTGCTATCTCGTCCAGGACTTTGAATGATGATCCTCGGCCTCTCGGAATCTTTCCCTGGCCAAGTGGACTGTACGCGATCAGGGTCAAGCCCTCTTTCTGGCAATACTGCAGGATCCCCGCCTCCACACTTCTATCGATCAGACTGAACTCGACCTGGTTAGAGACAATTTTCTCGTGAGATAGCGACTGTTGCGCTTCCTTCATCTGGTCGACCGAGAAGTTGCTTACTCCGATGTGACGGATGAGGCCGTCATCGACGAGCTTCTCCATCGCCTTCATCGTCTCTGAAATGGGAATCCTCGGGTTCGGCCAATGCAACTGGTAGAGATCCATCTGTTTCAATCCGAGCCTCTTCAAGCTCCTCTTCGCCGCTTCCAACACGTCATTGTATGCGAAGTGTCTCGGGGAAACCTTCGAGGCCACAAAGACCCTGTCATGGCGCCCCTCGAGCGCTCGGGCCACAACCTCTTCGCTGTGACCTGCCCCATACATTTCCGCCGTATCGATGAATTTCATTTCAAGGTCCAAGCCCAGCCGGAGAGCCTGTATCCCAACCTCGTCTCCGGAAGAGTCCGGTCCCATCTCGCCCCCGATTCCCCAGGTTCCGAGCCCAACGACCGGGATTGACTCATGAGTACGTCCCAGGGGTCTGAACTGCATCAGGTCTCACCCTTACGATTCGAGAAAACGCATTGCGGCTTCAAGCCTCGCTAGGCAAGATGATGAGAACGGCAGTATTATGCGTCACGAAAATGCTCTGGCCTCCACCGACCGTTCCTCGTACTTCTTGACAAGCTCAGCAATCGCGTCTTCGATAAGATATCTCTCGGGGACGCTAGGGTCAACGCCCAGCTCTCGCAGCCTCTCAGCCGTTGCAGGGCCGATAGCGCCTACAAGAGGTGATCTCATCAGGTGGACGAGTTGTGATGCCGGAATCCTACTTTCGGCAATGCTGAAGAGGTTGGATGCTGAAGCGGCACTCGTGAACAGGACAGCCTGGAACTGTCTCTTTTCAAGCCCGGCGAGGAAATCCAGCACACTTTCATTATTCATTGGGACCAATGATTGGTAGATCGTCATCGTCTCGACAAATGCCCCTTTCGAAGTCAGCGCCTTCGCGAGGCTCTCGTCGGCAGCTGAGGATCTGACCAGAACCACTCTCTGTCCTTTTGTCTCGAACTTTGACAGGTGATTCTCTATGCCGACGGAGCTGTATTTTTCCGGGACAACCACATTTTGAACACCGTGACGTCTTAGCGCCGCGCTGGTTTTCGGACCAACAGCCATGATATGGATTTGACCCGAAGCGCTCGGGAGAACACTCGAGTGCGACTTCAGCATCTCGAAAAAAACATCAACGCCAGAAGAACTCATGAAAACAAGCCAGTCAATCGGACCCTCGCCTATCACTCTCGAGAATTCCTTGAGGATACTAGATTGTTCCAGTGGTCTAAGCTCAACCGCATGGATGATGAACGGGGTCCACCCGAGCTTTCGCACAAACCTAGAGGTCTCCTCTCCCTTGCCAACGGGGCGGGTGATGGCGATGGTTTTCTTTGAGGACGGGCTAGACGTAGACAGTTCTCCAGGTCTCCTCGATGCTTTTCGCCCCTTTCTCAAGAAGTTCCTCTCCCATCTCTCTCGCCAGCACTAGAGCGTCCAGGACGTGTCCTGACCGTTCCGCGAGAAGTTTTTCCTTACCATCCATCGAGAATATGGAGGCCGCTATCTGGATACGGTTACCACGAGCTCTAGCTAGTGCTCCGAGGGGAACCTTGCAGCCTCCCTCGAGAATTCGAACCAGCTCGCGTTCGGCCTCGATCTCGGCCCTAGTCGGAGGATGCTCAATCGACTTCAACATCTCGATGACCTTCAGATCATCCTTACGGGCAACAACCGCCAGTGCACCCTGGCCTGGGGCAGGCATGAAATCTTCAATTGTTAGGCGTTCCGATATCCTTCCTGTCATTCCAAGCCGGACAAGTCCCGCCTCAGCCAGTACGACAGCGTCAAATTCGCCCCTGTCTACTTTCTGAATTCTTGTGTCTACGTTTCCCCGGATAGGCTCCGGTTTCACGCCTGACCGAGCGCGTCTAAGTTGTGCGACACGGAGCAGACTGCTTGTTCCAATCCTACTGCCCATTTCCAGATCTTTCAATAACTTGCTCCCCTTACTTACCAGCACATCGGCAACGGGCCCCCTCTCTGGGACGCTAGCTATCAAGAGACCGCTGCCTTTGTTGAAGACAGGAATGTCCTTCAAACTGTGAACAGCGAAATCCACCTGACCATCGAGGATTGCTTGGTCGATTTCTTTTTCGAAGATTCCTTTCTGGTCGAGCGAGAAGAGGGGCGTTCGCTGGTCCGCATCACCGGCTGTGGTGATGATTTTCCGGTCTACTTCTAGACCGGGATTTTTCTGTCGAATGCTTTCTACAACGATTTCCGTTTGGACGAGTGAGAGTCTGCTTCCTCGAGTGCCAACCGTGAGGAGTATTGTCGGTCACCGCGGTAGGGTTTTCATTGCGGCGCCGATCGCATCAAGAGTACTCTCCAATTCATCTTCGGTGTGCGCGGTAGAGAGAAAACATGTTTCGAATTGTGATGGCGGAACAAATATTCGAGACGCGAGCAGCGAGTGGAAATATTTTTCATACTTGCGAATGTCAGCCGACTTTGCAGAGTGATAATCCGTCACCTGACGATCGGTGAAGAACAACTGGAACATCGATCCAAGACCGCTAACCTGTGCGGTTACTCTAGCTGCCTCCAAGTGGTCGCTTATTCCTCGCCGCATCGTGTCTCCCATTTTCTCTAATCGGGAATACACTTGCCCTCCCCGTTTCTTCAAAGATTGAAGGGTCGCAAGCGCGGCAGAAACGCTGACTGGATTGCCGCTGTAGGTTCCAGCCTGGTAGACGGGACCCATTGGCGCGAGTTTTTCCATGATGTCCCTTCTGCCGCCGAACGCGGAGAGAGGAAGTCCCCCACCGAGGACCTTGCCAAGAATCGTCAGATCGGGACGAATCTTGTAGTATTCCTGAGCACCCCCCATCGACAGCCTAAAGCCCGTAATCACCTCGTCAAAGATCAGAAGGACCTCGTTTTCTTCGGTAACTTTTCGGAGAGTTTCTAGAAACCCTGGTCTCGGCAGGACAGGACCAATGTTCCCGAGTACAGGCTCGAGAATTACCCCCGCCAGTTCACTCGAATGGTCGCGAATGATCTTGCTAGCTATCTTCTCGTCGTTGAAGCGGCTTACAAGCGTGTTCTTTGCGACTTCACTCGGGACCCCTTCAGAGCTAGGGCTTCCGAGCAGGGTGGCGCCTGACCCTGCTTTCACCAGAACCGAGTCATGGGACCCGTGGAATCCGCCCTCGAACTTCAGGACTTTTTTCTTCTCTGTGAATGCCCGGGCGAGCCGAATAGCATGCATCGTTGCCTCGGTCCCGGAGTTGACGAGGCGAACCATCTTCATTGATGGCATAATCGAGGCGATGAGTTCTACGAGTTCGACCTCCATCTCGGTGGGCTGTCCGTAGATAGATCCCTTCTCGAGAGCTTCTTCAACGGCCTCGATGATTTCTGCGCGGGCGTGTCCGTCGATAAGGGCGCCGTACGCCATGCAGTAGTCCAGGTATTCCTGGCTATCAACGGTTTTGAATTTCGAGCCTTTCGCTGACGCTATGAACAGGGGATAGGGAGAGTAGCTTCTTACTGGGCTGTTGACCCCGCCCGGTATCACTTCTCTTGCGCGGCGGTAGAGCTGTTGGGATCTTGAATCTAGCCCAGCCATTCGGCCGCTTCCATAGCATGGTATGTCAGAATCATGTCGGCCCCTGCTCGCTTGATGCTAGTTAGAACTTCCATGATCGCCGGTTTCTCGTCTATCCATCCTTCTCGCGCGGCGGCTTTGATCATTGAAAATTCTCCGCTCACATTGTAGGCTGCAGTGGGCATTCGGAATCTTTTCTTTGCGCGATAGATAATGTCTAGGTAGGCTAGTGCTGGCTTGACCATGATCACATCGGCGCCCTCCTTGATATCCAGCGCGATTTCGCGGAGAGCCTCTTCAGGATTGGAATAGTCCATCTGGTAGGTTCTTCGGTCTCCGAACTTTGGAGTAGAGAATGCTGCTTCTCGAAAAGGACCGAAGAATGATGAGGCGTGTTTCGCCGCATACGCCATTAGAGCGACGTTTTTGAATCCGTTATCGTCGAGGGCCTGTCGTATCGTCTTGACCTGTCCATCGATCATAGCCGACGGTGCCACCATGTCGGCACCGGCCCGAGCGTGGCTTAGCGCGATCTCAGCCAATTTTGGAAGCGTCGCATCATTATCGATTTGTCCATCGCTGATGATTCCACAATGTCCATGATTGGTGTATTGACACATGCAAACGTCAGTAAGAACGACCAGTTCGTCACCGTACTGATCTTTCACGTCCTGGATTGTTCTCTGGACTACTCCATTCGGGTCATATGCTGCTGATCCGATTTCGTCCTTGACTGCTGGAATACCGAATAGGATGACGGATTTCACTCCTCTGTCCACGAGCCTCGTCACTTCTCGGCCTATAGTCGTGGGGGATTGTCGATGTTGCCCTGGCATCGAGAGAATCGGCGCGTCGGTTTTCAAGCCCTCTTCCACAAAGATCGGCTGGATGAGGTCTGAACGGTCGAGTCTAACTTCCCTTACGAGCTCGCGGATTAGCGGTGTTCTCCTGAGTCGCCGCATTCGCAGCGCGGGAAAACTCAATCTTCGCTACTCTCCTTCGAATATCTGTCCGGCAACGGTCAAGAGTTTGCTGTCGCCTTTTTTCGCGGCTTCACGTAGGTTGATCACTGGTTGGGCTAGTAGCTTCCGTACTAGTGAGAGGCTCATCTTCTCAAGTACTTCCTGTTGGTGTGGCGGTAGGTTTAGTCTTGATAGAGCCTTGTCCAGCTCTTCCTTCCGAATCTTGTCGGCTCGTTGATAGAGGTCTGAGACCATCGGTTCTGCTTCCTCGCGACGCAGTAGAGCCGAGATCTTCTCTACAGCCTCCTGTACCATAGGTTCGGCCTCCTTGATCAAGGTCTTCCTAGCTGACACTGCCTGGTCTGTGATATCGCGAAGGTCGTCGATCGTCTTGATCACAATGCCTTTGATCTGTTCTAGATCTGGTGAGACATTTCTCGGAATTGAGAGATCAAGAATCATGAGTTTCTGATCCTGTTTCAGTTGAGGGCCGACAATCTCCTTGGTGAGCAGGTAGCCAGTTGCTCTGGTTGCCACCACGACCAGTCGGAAGAGTCCTAGCTGCGAAATGACATTCTTGATATCCGCGGGTTTGCCTCCGAAGGTTCTAGAGAAAGACTCGGTTCTTTGACGTGTCCTGCTTGCAACAGTCACATCTCTGATTCCTCTGGCCTTCAATGCTTTCATCAGAATCATTCCGATCTGGCCTGTTCCGAGCAAGAGGATCTTGACGCCGTCGAGGTCTCCAAGAGATTTTTCCGCCATCTTCAGGGCTGCAGAGCCGAGGGATACGGTTCCTTTCCCGATGCCAGATTTGTCCCGGATACTTGTGCCGGCGGCAAGTGACATTTCGAAAATCTTGGAAAGCGCCGGGCTCGATGCGGCTAGTCCGCGTGCTTCTATCAGGGATGATTTTAGCTGTCCGAGAATCTGGCTCTCTCCGACTAGCATGGATTCCAGTCCTGACGCGAGGCTCACGAGATATTTTATGACCGGTTCTCCGGTTCTCTGTTCTGCAAGCTTCTTTAGTTCGTGAAGTTTGAATTTGGTTTCTAGGGCCCAGTTCCAGAGGACTTTCTCACTGACATCAATACCTTCGTGAGCGTCGATAAACAGGTCGACCCGGTTGCATGTCTGGACAACAACTGTTCCTTTTACTATGGGAATGCCTCTGAGTATCTTGTAGAATCCTGGAAGATCTCGAAGGGTTAGTGCGTCAAGCGTCGCGAGTGGGGCTTTTTTGTAGCTGACGCCTATGTTGACGAGCACTCAAGCATCTCCCAGACCGGAGCAAAGCTGGCTGGGCGTCCCACTTTGATATTAACACTTGACATGTACTCCCTAGCAGATGCGAAGCATGTGCTACGCTTCGAGAAGGAGTGAGTCGAAAAACAGAGGTCGATGCCACAAGCTGGAGTAAGAAATACTCTAAGAAAGACAACATTATGCGTCACGAAAATGGTTTTTCTCAACCATTCTTTTTGATAGTCACCCCCGGGGCGGTCGATTTTTTGCGTGCCCGGCCCTCCGTGAAACATCGATCCATGTCGGAAATCGCCCGTTTTCAGCCCTGTTTTCGAATCTGGCGCCCTGTCTCTATGCTGCCTAGGAAATCGTTCTTGAGGCCCGCTAGATTCGCCCTAGCACCTAAGCCCAGACCACGCCCTGAATCGCGAGACTCGCCTGGAATCACCGCCAAACAGCAGGAGACCTCTCCAGGAGGAGGGGATAAGAGCAGAGCATCTCGTGACGCAAGAATGGTTGAGGGGAAGAGTTCGGTTCGCGAAATACCCCATTATCCGCCCTGATCTCGACTCTGGAACGACTCCTTCAACTCTCCCGAAATTCATTCGGAATTGTCGTCTTCTCTGTCAGGCCAGCCGAGCCAGAATTACGCCCCGATCACCCAGACTCGCCTGTTATCACTGCCAGACAGGAAATGGTTTTTGGAAAATAGGGGGTCTTAGCGACCGACCCTCGCGTCGTATGAGTGGTGTTTCTCGTTTGCCTCTCTTAGCGACGGGCGTTTCTCCAGGTCATCTCGATCCTGC
>WNGA01029063.1_pt1 | contig 13291 bp, 16 predicted proteins | sample 5400061 | NCBI WGS metagenome assembly WNGA01 (sample SAMN13153366, study PRJNA577476) | soil metagenome | isolation source: 100 cm soil or saprolite under grassland replicate 2 | place: USA:California | collected 2016-06-15 | reverse complement strand
CCAGCATTTACTGCTACTCGTCGTCGAAGCGCGGGCTCAGCTGGGCAGTCGCCACGAGGTGATGCCCACCACGGGGCCGATGACTTTGAACTCGCGACATACCAGCGTGCTGCGACCGGTGTCGGTCTCGCTGACCAGGCAGTCGCCGACGTCGGTGCGCGCGAAGGTCTTGACCACCATGCCGCTGTCGCCGCCCACGTCGCTGGCCAGCGCAAGCACCACCTTGCCGACGCCGTACGGTCGCTCGGGGTTGACCCACACGACGTCGCCATCGTGGATGCCGCGGCCAGACATGCTCTCGCCTTTGACCACGACTCCAAAACCGGCTGCGCCGATCAGCGACTCGCGCCCGGTCGGCGGGTACTCGAGATGATCTGGATCGGGCGGGCTCTCGCGGTCGCGTGGATCGCCGCACGAGCCCCACTGGAACACGGGCAGCGGCCGCGCGCCGCTGGGCCGCACCTGGTCAAGGGTGCCCGCGACGTTGCCCAGCTGGCCGAAATTGCGCACGTTGCGGGCGTTGCGAGCGCTGGCAGCGGTGCGGCGGTCGCCCTGGTTGCCGATGCGCCCGATATCCCCGACGTCGCCGACGTAGCCGACCTGGCCGCCGCCGTCCGCCAGGTCGACGTCCCAGTCCGCGTCGAGCGGTCCGTTGAGCAGCGCGTCGGCGGTGCGCAGCTGCAGCGCGCGCGCGATCGCGTCCAGCCGCCGCTTGCTGGGGTTGGGCAGCTGACCGCGTTCGAGCAATCCGATATAGCCGTGTGAGACGCCAGCGGCATCGGCGAGATGGCGCTGGCTCCAACCATTGCCGCGTCGCAGGGCGGCGATGTGTTGACCGATGGTGCGCGGGTCCGCGTGCATGGGTGCGTAGAGGCCTCCTGAATCCCCGGCGGGCGCCGCGCGGGCCACAGCACCCGTTGCTCAGGATACTGTACACCATTGAGCAAAGTGGCTACAATACTGAGCATGGCTACAATACTGAGCAGACGTTGAGCAAGCTGCTCAGGATACTATCCACGGCTACTGGTGACGGTTCGACGGCGACGGTTCGAGACGACTTTGGAGGCGCACACGCGATGGACACCGATTTCGATCCCATCTGGCATAGCGTCGGCGGCGGCGCGCTCGTGGCGGCGGCGCTGACGGTCGTGCGCCTGCTGCTCGAGCACACCTTCCGCAACCGCGACCGGCGGCTCGACCAGGCCGAACGTCGCCGCGCGTACGAGCGCGACGCCGAAGCGCGCCTGGAGCGGCTACTGCAGGATCGCCTCAGCGAGGCCGACCGCCGCTACACCGTGCTGCTGCAGTTGCACGAGGCGCTGAAGGACCAGTACGCCGCGCTGCATGCCGAACACGCGGTCCTGGCTGCGCAACACCGCATCCTGCTGCAGCACCTGTCGACCACCGCGCCCGCGCCGCTGGTCGCGCCCGCGCCCGTGCTCGCGCCGCCGGCGCTGATCGAGCCCTGAGTGCGGGCCCACGGGTCAGTAACAGGGTCTGCCGAGCCCCAGAACAGCCGAACGACAAGCGACCGCCGAACGAAACGACCGCGAAACACCGACCGACCGCTGAGGAAGACTCTAGCGAGCGCCGAGGTAGTTGTACGCCGCCACCGAGGTGCGTTTGATGGCCTGCTCGGCCTCGTCCGGCGACGCGTCCTCGGTCAGCACCACCGCGACATACGTCCCGCGGGGCGTAAACACGATTCCGGCGTCGTGCCGCGCATCGGGTAGGTCGCCCCACTTGTGCGCGACCTTGACCCACCATGGCAGCCCTTCGGCCAGCCACGTCGTCGCCTGCTTCAGCTCGAGCAGCTTCAGCGCCGACTCGGACGCGTCGGCATCGATGAGCTGGCCGCTGGCGATCGTGGTGAGCAGGCTCGCCATGTCGCGCGCTGTGGTGACGTTGTCGCCGCGCTCGCCGAGGCGCCGATCGACCACGTGCGTACCGCCGAGGCCGAGCTTCTCGAGCGTGCCATTCACGTTGGTCGAGCCAACGGCGTTGAGCAGGACCAGTGCGGCGATGTTGTCGCTGTCCTGGATCATCAGCCGCTGCAATTCCCTGACCGTGAGCCGCTCGCCGACTCGCGCCTGCAGGACGCCACTGCCATCGGTCCAATCTTCGGGCCGAATTTCGAGCAGCTGCTCGGGGTCGAGGCGTTTCAGCCGCTGTTGGGCCAGCACCTCGACCAGGATTGGCAGCTTGAACAGGCTTGCCGCGGGGAAGGATCGATTCGCGTTATTCGCTGCCACCGCGCCGCTCTCGAGGTCCGCGACATAGGCGCCAATGGTGCCGCGCGAGACAACTGCTGCCTGGTCGAGCCGTGCCTGCAGCACCGTGTCGGCATGCGCAGCGGCGAGGCCCACTCTTGACGCGGGTGGTCGACTGTAGGCCACACCGCGCACCGCCTCGAGGATCGTCGCGGGATTGAATCCGCCAAGGCTGAGCACGCCAACCACGGCGGCCAGCACGATCAGCACTGCCCAACCGCGAATCGCATGTCCCACCGAGGCCTTGCTAGGCCGGGCGCGGCGGGTGCTGGTGCGTGCCCGAGTGGTCAGAGCGGCGGTGGGATGACCAGCCGCGCCCCGATGCGCAGACTGCGCGGATCGGTGATCTGGCTGTTGAAGGCCTGGATGCGCTCGATCGTAGTGCTGTATTGGCTGGCGATCCGTCCGAGGGTATCGCCGGCAACCACGGTGTAGTTCGGCTCGATGACCTTGGCCGCCGCATGCACTTCTCGGATCTGCGGTGCGACCGCCGCGGTGCTCGACAGTGGCGACGGCAAATTGCTGACACTGGCCGCGATCATCGTCGTGGCCTGCTCGGTGGGCGCGACCGCCAGGAGCGCGGGCATGGGCTCAGGTCGATTGAGCACCTGCACCAGGCCAAAGCCGAGGCCGAGCATCGCGCCCAGGAAGGAGATGGCGGCGATGCTCAGCGCATTGCGCTGCAGCCACGGGGTCTGGTGCCGTCGACGGCGTGCTCGACGCGACGGGGCCGAACGCTCGACATCGCGCCCACGCGCGTCGCGCCGTCGCCTGCCCCCATCGAGTGGAGAGCGCGCCGGGAACGGGATCAATCGCTCCTTGGAAGGCGCGTCGTCATTCGACGGGCCATAGGGTGAGGAGTTCAAAAACGGCATTCGTGCGATGCGCGATCGCGGCTACCACGCGCTCCGCCGAGCTTGCGTGGCGGCAGCCGAGAGTAGCCGCAGCCGGTTGTATCGCAGGCCGGAACGAACGGTCAAGGCGTTGTGCGCACACTCGCGGCACAAACGTGCAACACGCGGGCGCCTCGAAAGAGCTTCTCGCTAGGTACTCGGACGTGGAAAAGTCCGTATTTCTGCGGATGTTCGGTTGGCACGTGCTCGCTAGTGTGGCTGGTATCTCGGATTGAGGGGCGTATTCGATGACGAACCACGTCTCCTACGACGTACTCAGCCGCCTGGTCGAACGTCGCGCGTCGCCGGTCGAAGATCTCCGGGCGCAACGGCACCTCGCAGCTTGCGGTCGCTGCCGGTCCGAGCTGGCATGGCTGGAACGCATCCGCAGCCTGCCTCAGCGCAGCGGTGAGCTTGCAGAGTCGGAGCAGTCGGTCGAGAGTGTCGGCGATGGGTGGGGCAATCTCGGGCGGCGCCCGGCCGCGAGCGAGCCAACGGACTTCTCGCACGGCCAGCAGCCACAGGCGAGCCACATTGCCGCGTACTGGCTCAAGGTCGGTCAGTCGGCGCTGCTGAATTAGGCCCGCGCTCAACTATCGAACCGTGCCCGGGGGCCGTGGCTATACTTGGCCGGCATGCCTTTAACCCGTCGCCAGCTCGCGCGCTTGATCGCTGGTGGTGTGGTGGGTGGCGGTGTCGCCTCACTCCTGGCGGCGTGTCAGAGCGCACCAGCACGCCCGGTACCGACGCCGGTCAATCCGCTGATCAAGCCGAAGCCTGAAGGCAACGGTGTCGTCGCGCTGCAGGCCAGCTCCGAGCTCGCGGTCGGCCGGAATCGGTTCGCTCTGGGCCTGGTCGACGCGCGGAATCAGCCGATGACCTCGGGCACGGTGCAGGTGGAGTTCTTCAAGCTCAAGGCTGACGGCACGGGTGAAAAGCGGGCGGAGAGTCCGGCGCTCTTTCGCAGCGTCGGTGGGCAGAGCAAAGGCGTGTGGGTCGCGCCGGCGGAGTTCGGCGAGGCGGGTTCGTGGGGCGCGCAGGTCAACCTCGTGCAACCCAACGCCGCGCCCCTCATCGCACGCATGAACTTCGACGTGCGCGATCGGTTCAGCGCACCTGGCTACGGTGAGCCGGCGGTGCGCTCCACGTCGCTGACAGCGAAGGACGTCGGCGGCGACCTTTCGCACATCTGCACCAATCAGCCGCCGTGCGAGCTGCACTCGATCAGCATCGCCGACGCCCTCGCGCCTGGTCAGAAGCCATTGCTGGCGAAGTACCCGTTCGATGGGCAGCACGTCGCGAAGGCCGTCGACGAGTGGCATCTGCCCAGCGACCCGTGGACGTTCGTGATCGATCGCGGCGGGATCGTGCGCGACCGTTTCGAAGGCGTCGCCCCAGCCGAAGAGCTCGAGCCAGCGCTCAAGGCTGTGTTGACATAAGAGCTACCCGTCGACAGCGTTGAGCGCGAGCAGCCGGCCGTTGTCCTCGCGATAGGTCACGGTCATCGGCTCGGCCAGCGCCATGTGCTGCCGCATGTGGCCAGGAGTCATCACGTGGCTGGTGCCCTGGTTGAAGTCTGGCGCGGCGACGAAATCCAGCTCCTGGCCGTCGTCGGTGCGCAGCGTGAAGCGGTCGACGCGTTGCAGCGAGGGACTGTCGACGGACAGCAGCACTCCGTGCGCGGTTCGTGTCGGCGCGGGTGCGGTGCAGCCAAAGACGACGACCAGCCCGACGGCTACAACGGACAACAGTCTCAGCCGCGCAGCTCCTTGAGCCGCTGGGTGAACGCCGGCAGCACCTGTTTCCAATCGCCGACGACGCCATAGCGGGCGTACTTGAAGATGTTGGCGTCGCTATCGCGGTTGATCGCGACCACGTTGCGCGCGCCCGAGATGCCCGCGATGTGTTGGACCGCGCCGCTGATGCCGACCGTGATGTACAGATCGGGCGCGACGGTCGAGCCGGTCAAGCCGACCTGCAGCGACGGCGGGACCCAGCCAGCGTCGGTGACCGCGCGGGTCGCGCCGATTGCTGCGCCGAGCACCTGCGCCAGCTCCTCGACGAACTTCCAGTTCTCGGGACCGCCGAGCCCGCGACCGCCCGACACGATCACTTTGGCGTCCTTGAGCCGCGGCCCACTGGAGGCCTGCTCGCGAATCTCTTCCAGCACCTCGACTTTCGGGCTGTCGGCCGGGACGGACAGCGCCTCCACCTGGGCCTGCTTGGCAGCGGGCGATTCATCGGCCTCGAACGCGCGCGGCCGCAGCGTGGCGACCCTGGGCGTGGAGGTGATGCTGAACTCGGCTATGGCGCTGCCGCCGAACACCGGCTTGGTGATCACCAGCTCGCCGCCCTCGACTCGCAGCGCCGTGCAGTCGGTGACGATGCCGCTATCCAGCCGATACGCGAGCGAGGGTCCGAGGTCGCGGCCGGAGCCCGCGTGGGTGAGCAGGATCACATCGGGCTGAGCCTGCTTGGTGGCCTGTTCGGCAGCCGCGAGCAGCCATTCAGGCGATGGCGGCTGCGGCCCCTGATGGTCCGCGACCAGCACCTTTTCGACCCCGAGCTGGCCGAGGTTCGACGCCAGCGCCTGGACGTTCTTGCCTACAAGCGCGACAACAGCCGACCCACCGCCCAGTTGCTGCGCCACGCGCTGGCCTTCCGAGATCAGCTCGGCCAGTGTCGCTGGAAGCTGCTCGCCCGAGGCCTCGGTGACCAGGAGCACACCTGCCATGGCTACACCAGCCTCGCTTCACGCAGCTTGTCGGCGAGCTTGACGCCCGCCTCGGCCAGCGAGTCGGCCTCAATCAGCTCGACCCGTGCCTCACGCGTCTCGACGTACAGCTTGCGCAGCTGCACTTTCCCTGCCGAGCCATCCAGGCCGAGATCGGCGGCGGTCCAGACGGGGATCTGCGCCCGGCCCGCAGCCATGATGCCTTTGAGCGGTGGATAGCGCGGCTCGTTGATCTCGCTCGAAATGCCGAGCAGCGCCGGCAGTTTCACCTTCAGTCGCTGAAAGCCATCTTCGACGATGCGCTCGACGGTGACGCTATCGGCGGCGGCCTCGTCGATCTTTTGTACGGGTGAGATGGCTGGCAGTCCGAGGTGCTGGGCGACGCCGAGGTGGACCTGACCACCGTCGGTATCTGAAGCCTGGCGGCCCGAGAGGACCAGATCGAAGTTCTCGAGCTTCTTGATCGCGGCTGCCAGCGCTCGAGCTGTGGTGGTGCTATCGGCTTCGTTCAGCGCGGGGTCGTTGACGTGGATGGCGGCATCAGCCCCCATCGCTATCGCGCGTTTAAGAGTGTCGCGGCTGGAGTCGGGGCCGAGGCTGATCACCGTCACCCTGGCGCCGAGCTGTTCCTTGAGGACCAGGGCCGCTTCGAGCGCGTGGGCATCGTAGCCATTCATCACTGGTGAGACGCCCGCGGGCGGGATGACCTTGTTGGCCGCCTGATCGACTTTGAAGTGGGTCGGCGGGATGTCAGGGTCAGGGACCTGCTTCACCGTGACGACGATGTCCATAGCGGACAAACGTTACCAAACGAGGCTGGCTGCTTCGCGGTTGGCGATCTCCTCGAGCCACGGGACGAAGCGCGGCAGCCACCACTGATTGTGAGCTTGCAGCGCTTCAATCTTGGCGGCGTAGTACAGCGCGCCCAGCGGCTGGGCCAGGTCGAACGCGGCCGCGAGCTTGCGTGCTCCTCCCCACGGCTCGAGGTATGCCTCGCGCCCGCGCTGGACGTTCGATCGCCGGCGATCGAACCCGTAGGCCAGACGCATGGGTACGAGGCTGAAGAAGGGGTGGCCGATCGCAGCGTCCGTCCAGTCGATGATTTTTCCACGCGCGCGGGTGACGAACACGTTGGAGGGCCAGAAGTCGCCGTGGTCGATCGTCCGCGGCAGCTCGTAGTGGTCTAGTCTGCGCTGTGCTTCTTCGACCCACGCGAACTCGTGCAGTGGAAGATTCGTGTCGCGGCAGCCAACGGCGCGTAGCTCAGCCAGGCGCGGGTAAGCATCCACCGCCGCTGCGTATCGACGGCAATGACGCGCGGTAGCAGCGTCGAATGGCGCTCGGCGAGCAGCTGCGTGAGCGGCGGCTCGTGCCCGTAGCTGGTGGGCAGTGCCTTGAAGTAGTGCGTTCCGCTGGCGCTGCTCACTCGCGCAACATAGGAAAACTCCCAGCAGCGGATTTGCTCGATGGCTTCGACAGTGGGCATCTTCGACTTGATCCACTCATGCGCGGCAGCCGCCCAGCCAGGCCGCTCCCACTCACGACCATCGGTAATCGCGCCATCGCTCCGCTCGGCGAGTAGCCGTGCCGAGATTTCAAAGGCCTCCGAGGGAATCCAGCGAAAGCCCAGCGGCAGCGGCGCCTGCGGGTTGTGCAGCTCGGCCTGCCAGCAGCGGTGAACCGTGTCGCCGTCGGGCTGGGGCTCGGAGCAGAGGCAGCGCAGCACAGTGACTGGCTGGCCGAGCTGCGCGCGCAGCCCGCTTACCAGAACGGACACGTCCGCGGGGTGCGCGCCATTCGTCCAGACGCGGGGCAGTGCCAACTCATCGTCAACCAGCACCGAGGAACGATCGGCAGACAGCACGACGGCGTCATGCCGCCCAAACCGCTCGACCAGGCTCAACGGTCGAGTGCGGCGGCGACGATCTCGGCGATGTCTTTGATCGCGAACCGCTCTTCGGCATTCAGCGCGCGAATGCCGTCCTCGAACATCGTCACGCAGAACGGACACGCCACGGCCACGCCATCGGCCGAAGTGGCAAGGGCCTCATTGAGGCGGTTGTGGCTGATCCGCGTGCCGCGCTTTTCCTCCATGAACGCCCTCGCTCCACCAGCGCCGCAGCAGAAGCCACGGTCACGACAGCGCGGCATCTCCTTGAAGCCACCCTCAACAGACGACAACACGTTCCGCGGCGCGTCGTACACCTCGTTATAGCGGCCGAGATAGCACGGATCGTGGTACGCGAGCCCGTTGCCATCGAGTGTGCCGGGCGGGATAGTCAAGCGGCCGGCGGCGATCAGCTCCTGGATGAACTCGCTGTGGTGCACTACCGCGAAGTTGCCTTCGAGCTGCGGGTACTCGTTCTTGAGCGTGTTGAAGCAGTGCGGGCAGCTGGCCACGATGCGCTTCGGGGCGTAGTGCTGCAGCCGCTCGATATTGGTCTGAGCCAGGATCTGGTACAGGTATTCATTCCCCGCACGACGGGCCGGATCGCCACTGCACGTCTCCTCGGTGCCGAGAATCGCAAACGGCACATTGGCCGCCTTGAAGACCTTGGATAGCGCCAGCGCCACCTTCTGGTTGCGCGCATCGAACGACGACATGCAGCCGACCCAGTAGATGACCTCGAGCGAGGCCGGATCCTCGACCTCTGATAGCTGCTGGACACCGGCCGCCGCCGCCCAGTCGGCGCGTGTGCTCGCCGGGAACGAGTACGGGTTGCCGTTGCGCTCGAGGTTGTTGAAGAGCGTGACCAGCTCTTGCGGGAACTTGCTCTGCTCGAGCACCAGGTTGCGGCGCATCTCGACGATCAGCGGCACATGCTCGATGCGCACTGGGCACTGTTCCATGCACGCGCGGCAGGTGGTGCAGTCCCACAGCTCATCTTCGGACACGACGTCGCCGATGAGGTTCGCGATCGCGGGCACTCCGGCCAGGGTGGGCTGATCGGGCTCGGTCAGCTCGAAGCCCTTCACGCCCGCGTCGGTAAGGCGCGGTCCAGCCGGGCCAGCCAGCAGGCCAGCCTGGCGGTCCATGTACGCCCCGACCTCGACGATCAGCTGGCGCGGCTTGAGCGGCTTGCCGGTGTTGAACGTCGGGCAAAAGTCGAGGCACCGACCGCAGCGCATGCAGGCATCGAGGTTGACCAGTTGTTTCCAGTTGAATTCCTCGAGTTTTCGTACCCCGAAGTGCTCCTGCTCTTCGATATTGGCGATCAATCCGAGCGCATTTCGCGAATCGCCGGCGCGGAGAAAAACGTTCACCGGCCCAGTGAAGATGTGCGCCAGCTTGCTGATCGGGATGTACACCAGCAGGGCCGTGTTCGCGAGCATGTGCGACCACCAGGTGACCGCGTGCAAGCCGCTGAGCACACTCGCGTCCACACCGCCCAGGACCAGCGCAAGCGGGTACGAGACCCAGTGGATGGGCGCCGCGTCGTCGTGCGTGGCAGCCAGCCGCAAGGCTTGCAGCAGGAAGCCAGTGATGCCGAGGAAGAGCAGGATGCCGAGCACGATCGCATCGTCCGACAGGTTCCGCCGGAACTTGGTCAGCCCCTGCCCATAACGGCGATACAGCGCCATCAACAGGCCGATAATGAACAGCAAGCCAAAGAGATTGATGACGATCTTGTAGACGACGTAAAAGGCGCCGTTGAAGAAACTGAACCCGAAGTATGGTCGGGCAATATCGGCTTCCAACAGCACAATGAGTGTGCCGATGAAGAGTGCGATGAAGCCGTAGAAGATAAACAGGTGCATGATCCCGGCGTATGCGTAGCCGGGCCTGATCAATCGACGGTGGATGAACGCCACGGCGAGCGCCTGGCGCAGCCGTTCGCCGATGTTGTCGAGGGGACCAAAAGGCTTGCCTCGTCGCCACATGAGATAGCGGCGGGAGAAGCCGTACGCGAGCACCAGCGCCTGGACGGCGACCAGCGCGTACATGACGACAATGGCGATCTCGCTGACGTTCCAGGTAATCGTGCGGGTAGGCACGCGCTACGTGCCTCCAGGCAGCACACGCACGTCGCGACGCGCCAGCGCATTGCCCAGCCAACCGCCGCCGAGAAGTGCGAGCAGCGCACCAGGCGCGACGATCGGCGCGGCGGGGACCACCGCCCCCGCGGTGGTGAGGCCAAGTCCGATGAGCATGATTGCCGCGGCGGCCCCGGGCTCGAGCCACTTCACGCTCTCGCCATCTTACTTGTGCCTATACTGCCGGCGTGCCGCGCTGGGTGGCCGTTGCCCTGGGTTGCGTCACCGCGCTCGGCATGCAGATCGTGTTCGAGCTGCTGGCGACGATCGGGGGCATCCCGCCGTCCGGGGTGGTCCACTACGCCGCCATTTTCGGGGCGCTGGTGCTGGGCGGATACGTCGCCGGCCACCTGGTCAGTCGCTTCCACGCGTTCAACGGCGCTCTGGCAGCCGCGCTCTACGTGTTCGTGACGGTCACCGTGAGCGCGCTCCGCGAGGCGCCAGTGGCTCGCCAGTTCGGCCTGAACGCGCTGCCGCCGATCGACCTGCTGCAGCTCACGCTGACCGACGTGCTGGCCATGACCGCGGCAACGTGGGGCGGCTGGCTAGCTGGCCGCTCCTAGTACCCGCTTCGCGTGCCTGCGGCCCGCTTCGGGAGCACCAGCAGCTCTTCGACCTCCGCCATAGACCACGCATCGAGCACCCTGACGGGGCAGCGCACGAGCGCCAGCAGCGCGTCCCAATCGGGCGGGCATTCGCGCAGCCCACGGCCCTCGATCCCGTGTGCAGCCTCCCGCGCCGGCGCGACGAGCAGCAGCGCACCGACCAGCGAGGGCCACCACGCCGCGACCAGCAGCGGCGCCACGGCGCCCACGCCCTCGCCGACCAGCAGCGGCTGCTCGAAGCCGAACGCGCTCAGCAGGGCCTCGAGGTCGGCGGCATCGGTCTGGTAGCTCACACCCTCGCGGGGCGCGAGGCCGAGTACCCGATAGCGCGGCGCGAACGCTGCCGCGAGCACGGGCGCCAGGTCGGAGCCGAGGGCGAAGCACACGATGGCTCGACCCAGGCCCGGCCAGTCGTGGAACTGAAGCGAGACGCCAGTCAGTTCGAGTGTGCGTGCGAGGCAGACGCGCAGCGGCGCGTCATCCCGCTCATGGTGACCCTTCGACGGGCTCAGGGCGAGCCACGTGGTGGGCCGGCGATCGCCGTGACCAGGTGCTCGTTCTCGATCCACCGCCGTGCCGTCTCGGTCACCTGGTCGCGCGTGAGCGAACGGATGATGTCCGGGAACCGCTCCAGGTAATCAAGGCCGAGCCCGTACAGCTCGATCTCGCTGATGACCGCCGCGGCGCCCTCGTTGGTCTCGACCTGCCGCGGCAAGCTGCCAAGCAGGCTGGAGACGCCATCGGCCTGCTCCGTCTCGGTCGGCCCGTCGGCCAGGAAGCGCCGCAGCTCGGTGCCAATGCTGTCGAGGGCCTTGTCGAGGTTGGTTGGGTTCACGCCCGCGCGCACCAACCAGCCGCCGCGACCGAAGCCGGCGCTGAGCTCGGAGTAGGCGTAATACGCCAGCCCCTGCTCGTCGCGCACCTTCTCGCCAAAGCGGCCCATGAAGTAGATGCGGCCCAGGATGTGATTGGCGAAGCTCAGAGCGTAGTAGTCCGGGGAGGCACGGTCGAGCGTGGGCAGGCCGAGCACGATGTCTGCCTGGGTCTTGCCGGTCAGCCCGATCTCCCGCAACTGCGCGGCCGGCAGGTCGCTCGCGGGCAGCGTTGATTGCACATCTTCGAGGCGCGCGGTCGGCCAGCTGTTGAAGACTCGATCCGCGGCGGCTGCCGCTTCGTCGTAACCGACATCGCCAACGACAATCATCGTCGTTTGATTGGGGCCGTACCAGGCCTTGAGAAAAGCGTCGAGCTCGGCGCGCTGTATGCGCTGCACGCTTTCTGCGGTGCCTACCGCCAGGCGACTGAAGGGATGAGTGGACGGATAGGCAAGCTCGCGCCACGTGCGGTCGGCGACCACGCGGGTGTTGTCGTCCATCTCTTTGAGGTCGGTCAGCACCTGCCCGCGCAGCCGTTCGAGCTCCTGTTCGGGAAACGTGGGCCGCTGCACGAGCTCGCCCAGGATCTCCACGGCTCGTTGAAAATCGCCGCTCAGACACTTGATCGACACCGCCACCAGCGAGTAGCCGACATCGACCGACAGGCCCGCGCCCATGCCATCCAGCTCTTCGGCCAGCGCGTCCTTGGCGATGTTCTCGGTGCCCTGGCGCAGCATGCGACCGGTCATGCTGGCCAGCCCGTGATCGCCCGCGGTATCGCGACTGGCGCCGGCGCGCACGAGCGCGCGCACCACGACCGACGGATTGGCGGCAGCGCGGTTGTGCAGGAGCACCATCCCGTTCTTGAACGTGAAGCGCTCTGGACGCAGGGCGCTCCAGGCCGCGGTGGCCACCTACTGCGACTCCGTCGGCGCGAACCAGCCCACGGTGCGCTGATCGTCGACGAGATACGTCTTCGCGACCCGCTGCAGATCATCGGATGAGATTGTCTGCAGCGCGGCGGGGAATGTAGCCCATGCCTCGGCGTCGCCCGCTACCAGGTCCATGAAGCCGAGCGCGAACGCCTGGTTGGTGACACCTTCGAGCGAATACACGACCTGCGCGTGCAGCTGGCGCTTTGTCCGCTCCAGCTCGTCGTCCGGGACGCCCTCGCGTTTGATGCGCTCCAGCTCGTTCAGGATGGCCTCTTCGGCGCGCGCGGGCTCGACGCCGTTGCGCAGCGTGGCGTCGGTCGCGAACAGGTACGGATCCAGGGTCAGCTCGTAACCCGCGGACACTGAGGATGCAATCGCGCCGTCGATCAACGCGCGATACAGGCGCGAGCTGCGTCCGAGCCCGCGCGCGCCGCCCCAGGCGATGGGGCTCGATGCGCCGCCGAGCACGGAGCTCAGCACGGTCATGGCCGCGGCGTCGGCATGGCTTGCTCGCGGCGCGTGCCACGCCAGCATGACGTAGTGGGTCGGCCCGGGCCGGCGCACCATGACTCGCCGCTCACCGGTCTGCGGCATCTCCTCGATGCCAAGCGACGGCGGCACCGGCCCCGCGGGATGCTTGTCGAACTCCTTGTGTACCTTCTCGATCACTTCGGCGCTGACAAAGTCGCCCGCGATGACCATGCTCGCGTTGTTGGTCATGTAGTAGCGCTTGTAATGCGCGAACAGGTCCTCGCGAGTCATGGCGCGCAGATCGCTTTTGGGTCCGATCACGCCCAGCCGGTACGGGTGCTCGCGCCACACGATGGATTGCACCTCTTCGCGCAGCCAGAACTCGGGGTAGTTCTCGCTGCCCTCGCGCTCGCTGATGACGACGGTACGTTCCGCCTCGGCTTCGTCGGGCTCGATGCGCGTGTCGTAGATGC
>WNGA01016785.1_pt1 | contig 13293 bp, 19 predicted proteins | sample 5400061 | NCBI WGS metagenome assembly WNGA01 (sample SAMN13153366, study PRJNA577476) | soil metagenome | isolation source: 100 cm soil or saprolite under grassland replicate 2 | place: USA:California | collected 2016-06-15 | reverse complement strand
CGGTAGAGCGCCGGCGGGCGCGCGCCCTGCCTCATTGGGCGCACGACGCCCCGGCGTCATAGCGTGCCCCGGCACGCCACGGGTGCGGCCACTTTCCGCACCAGCGCCTACCGGCGCTCTGCCCCCTCGTTTGCGAGGGGACGAAGAAAGAAGCGCACCCGGCGCGCTTCGAGGCCCTCGGGCCTGGAGCCGGGCCGGCGGAGCATTGGCTGTTTGACATAGTGAAGAAACGACTGGTCATTCCGGGGCGAGACCGTAGCGGGGCGAAGCTTCCGGATTTCGCTGCGCTCAATCCGGGCTATTGCTCACCTCGACTACGGCATCCCCCCTACTGCGTCCCCACCGCTCCCGCCGCCTTGAGGATCGGGGTCCAGCGCGCGACCTCGCTCTTGACCAGCTCAGCCAGCGCCTCGGGCGTGCGGTCCTTGCCTTCGGGAAGCACGCTGCCGAGATCGAGCAGGCGCTTGCGCGTTGCCGGGTCGTCGAGCGCCTTCGACAGCGTATCGTTGAGCTTGGCCACGATCTCCTTGGGCGTGCCCTTGGGCGCGAACAGCGCGTTCCAGGCGCTCACCTTGTACTCGGGCAATCCGCCCTCGGCGGTGGTGGGAACGTCGGGCAGCGCCGGCGAGCGCTGCTCGGTGGCGATCCCATAGGCCTTGATCGCCTTGCCGTTGATCTGCTCCACCAGGTTGACGATCTGGTCGCACATGTAATCGACCTGCCCGCCGACCAGGTCGTTGAGCGCCGGCCCGGTGCCGCGATAGGCGACGACGCGGTGGTGCTTGATGCCGAGGATCGAGGTCAGCAGCGTGCAGGTGGTAAACGACACCGAGCCGACGCCGGCATGCGCCTGACTGAGCCTGACGCTCGTGTCCTTCGTCTTGGCGACGAACTCCTTCAGGTCGGCGGCCGGAAAGTCCTTGCGCGCCACGATCAGGATCGGCGTTCCCGCCGCCATGCCGATCTGCTCGAAGTCCTTGGTCGGATCGTATTTGAGGTTGGGATAGAGCGCGGGCGCCGCGCCGTGCGTGCCCATGTGGCCCATCCCGATCGTGTAGCCATCGGGCTTGGCCTGCGCCAGGCGGGTAATCCCGGTGGTCCCGCCGGCGCCGGCGATATTTTCCACGATGAACTGCTGCCCGAGCGCCTTCGAGTAGTGTTCGCCGACGATGCGGGCGACGATGTCGGTCGGTCCGCCGGCCGCGAACGGCACGATGATGGTGACCGGACGGGTCGGATAGGTCTGGGCGGCGGCAGACGTCGCCGTCAGCGCCAGCGCCGCTGAAAGAACCGCAAGAAGCCGTTTCATCGATCTCTCCTGTTCACGATCTGTAGGAACTTCAAATCGGCGGCACTAGCATTGATGCCGATCAAATCACGGCCGTTGCTTTCGCCTCACTCCTGGAACGCCTCCTCGCGGCCCTTGCGCACCGCCGGCAGCACCGCGATCACCATGACGGCGAGCGCAAGCACGAGGAGCATCGCGGACAGCGGCCGCTCCACGAAGGTCATGAAGCTGCCGTCCGACAGCGCCAGCGCCTGCCGCAGCTTCTCTTCCATCAGCCGCCCCAGCACGAAGCCGAGCAGCATCGGCGCCGGCTCGAGCCCGAGCTTGATGAGCGCATAGCCGACGAAACCGAAGAACGCCGTGAAGTACACGTCCGACGGGTTGTTGTTGATCGAGTAGATGCCGATGCAGCAGAACAGCAGGATGGTGGTGAACAGCAGGCGGTACGGCACCTTGAGCAGGCGCACCCACAGTCCGATCAGCGGCAGGTTGATGATCAGCAGCATCAGGTTGCCGATCCACATCGAGGCGATCATGCCCCAGAACAGCGTCGGGTTCTTGGTCATGACCAGCGGACCCGGGATCACGCCGTGGATGGTCATCGCGCCGACCATCAGGGCCATCACCGCATTGGGCGGGATGCCGAGCGTCAACAGCGGAATGAAGGCGGTCTGCGCGCCGGCATTGTTGGCGGCTTCCGGCCCGGCCACGCCTTCGATCGCGCCCCGGCCGAAGCGCGAGGGGTCCTTGGCGAGCTTCTTTTCCAGGGTGTAGGAGGCAAACGGCGCGAGCACCGCCCCATTGCCCGGCAGGATGCCGAGCACCGATCCGAGCCCGGTCGCCCGCACGATCGGCCAGAACGAGCGGCGCAAATCCTCCATCGACGGAAGCAGCCGGCCGATCGTGCCGCGCACCACGTTGCGCGCCTCCGGGCTCTCGAGATTGCGCAGGATCTCGGCGATGCCGAACACGCCCATGGCCAGCACGGCGAAGTCGATGCCGTCCGCGAGGTCGGCAAATCCCAGGGTCAGACGGTCCTGGCCGGTCTCGAGATCCTGGCCGACCGTGGCAAGCAGCAAGCCGAACACCACCATGATGCAGGCCTTGAGCACCGAGCCGCGCGCCAGCACGATGGCAAGGCCCAGACCGAGCACCATCAACCCGAAATATTCGGCGGGCCCGAACAGCAGCGCGAGCTTGGTCAACGGGGCGCCGATCGCCGCGATGATGAGGGTCGCAACCGTGCCGGCAAAGAACGACCCGATCGCCGCGATGCCGAGCGCGATCCCCGCCTGGCCTTTGCGCGCCATCGCGTGCCCGTCGAGCGTGGTCACCACCGAGGTCGCCTCGCCCGGGATGTTGACGAGGATCGCCGTGGTCGAGCCGCCGTACTGCGCGCCGTAGTAGATGCCGGCGAGCATGATGAGCGCGCCGGTCGGATCGACCTTGAAGGTGAGCGGCATCAGCATGGCGATGGTGGCGATCGGTCCGACGCCGGGAAGCACGCCGATCAGGGTGCCCACCATGCATCCGACAAAGCAGAGAAAGAGGTTCGTCGGCGACAAGGCGGTGGCAAAGCCGAGCCCGAGATTGCCGATCAAATCGAACATGGCGTCCTCAGTAGCCCAGCAGCCACGGCGCCAGCGGGATCGGGAGCCCGAGCGCGAATTTGAACAGGCCGATGCAGAACGCGGTCATCAAGCCGCCGAACAGGATCGTTTCTCCCCAGCGCACCTCGTCGCTGGCAAGGGCGGCAATCATGATGGCAAGCGGTCCGGAAATGACCAACCCGAACGGCCGCACGGTCAGTCCGAATGCCACGACGCCGCCCAGCACCAGGAGGGGTCCGCGGATCGACCACCGCTCGAGCGGCGGCCCGCCTTCCAAAACGGAGTCGACGAGCAACAGCGCACCGAGCAGGCCAAGCAGCACAGCCAGGGATCTCGGCAGCATGCCCGGACCCATGCCGCCGAGCGTGCCGACCGGCAGATCGGAGCCCTGCCAGAAAGCGAACGCCGCCACCGCGATGATGACCAGGCCGCCGGCAAAATCCTGCCGCAGCCATATGGCGGTCGGCGATCGGGATTGACTCGGATTGTCCGCGCTCACCGGCTCCCCCCCTCGGAATGAGCGTCTCCCACGGGATGTATCGGTGTGAACTTATTCTACGATCGGCCGTTGCGCCAGCACGGGCATGAGGGTGCGTCACTGGCCCGCGAGCGCATCGTCGGCGGGATAAATTGACCCCCGTCAAGGAAAATCGCGGCCCAACACGGTAGCCTGAAGGGTTGATGCTTCTCCGGCCCTTCAGCCGCCCGCTTTCCCCGGCAGGGATACCGATGGACCACCTTTCCCGTGTATGATGGGCACGGGGATCGACACCATCCGGGCATCAGGGAGGCCTGAATGAAGCGATGGGTTTGCGCCTTGTTGGTCGGAGCTTTCATGGTCGCGGTGCCGGCGGCCGCGTGGGCGCAGCAGGCGCCGGACGAGCCGCAGCAGCCGGCGAAAAAGGCGAAGCGGCCGCGCGTCCAGCAGCCGCAGCAGCAGCTCGAGGAAGAAGACCAGCTGGCGCCGCGGCAGCTCGAGCAGCGTGTTCCCGCCCGGTCCAAGAGGCCGACCGAACCGCCGGCGCAGGATCAGCCGGCGGACGCTCAGCCGGCACCGCCCAGGCAGCCTGCCCGCGCCGTTGCCTGCAGCGGCGTGTTCGGGAAGGAATCGAGCCATCTCAAGCTCGCGCAGGCGTTCGACTCGCGCAACCTCACGTTCACCGAGGTGGACGGCCCGGAAGGCTCGAAGCTGATGGCCTCGGTGCTGTTCCCCCGCGACCCCAAGCGGCGCCTGGAAGTGCTGTGGCATAACGAGGGATCGCGCAGCCAGACCAACCTGATCGTGATCAACGGCCAGTCCACCTGGACGGCGCCCAAGGGACTGCGACTCGGCCTGCCCCTCGTCGCGCTGGAGAAGCTCAACGGCAAGCCGTTCAAGCTCAACGGATTCGATAACGAGTCCGCCGGCCAGATCACCGATTGGCAGGACGGCGCGCTCGCCAAGCTGCCGGGCGGTTGCCAGGTCGGCATTCGCCTCGCGCCCGATCCCAAGGCACCGGAGGCCGCGCGCGGCGAAGTGTCGGGCAACCAGGCATTCGTTTCCAGCGACGCCAAGATGCGTGCCGTCGCGCCCAAGGTCAGCGAGATCATCCTCGGCTATCCACAATAGCGCATCGCCGCAGATTGCTTCGCGCCGGGCGAGACCGAACGGGAACCCGATCACGTTCCTCAACGCGACAAAAATGGCCCCGCGCGCGGGGCCATTTTCGCTCGTCGCGTCGTCAACTACGACGTCGCCGCGGCGGTGCTACCGCCACCCGTAAGATGGGCCGCGGTACCAGCCATAATGGCGATAGTAGGGGCTGTGATGCCAGCCGTAGCGATGGTGCCGCCACCGATGCTTGTACCAACCGTAATGGTGGCCGCGATGCCATCCGTAATGGCGGAAGTGGTGACGGTGGCGCGAACTCATCTCCGTCGCGCTCGTTTGCGCCAGCACCGGCTTGCCGATGACGGCCGCGTGCGCCGCGGGAACGGCGGTCAGCACCGTGGCCGCGGCGGCGATGACAAGAGCAAGCTTCTTCATGGTGTCCTCCTGTCGGTTCGGACAAGAAATCAACAGAGTCGAACGAGTTTTGTTCCGCCTATGGATCGCGCTTTCAGCGCATTGATCAAATCGTCGGCGAGTAAACGAGTATAAATGATGCCGCCATCGATCAAAATGAACAGATGTTGTGTCGCATGAACGCGTATTAATACATGACGGCACCTTCGGAACAGGATCGAGCGATTATGCGACAACCTGCCTCGGATGGCTGGGGCGCTGCGCGGCATGCGCATCGCGCTGCCGCCGAACGCACGCGGCCGGACCGCGTTGGCTCCAGTCGGCATCCTGTGTCATCGTAAAACGCCATGGCCCGCGTCATCGGAATCGATCACCTGGTCATCCGCGTGGCCGACTACGCGCGGTCGCGGGACTTTTACGACAAGGTGCTGGGCTTCCTCGGCTTCAAGCGCAAATACGAGTTCGGCGACACCGCGGGCTGGAGCAACGGCAAGACCCTGTTCTGGATCGGCGAAGCGGACGCGGAAGGAAAGAAGCACCCGCACCGCATCGGCAATATCGGCTTCCACCACTATGCGTTCGAGCTCGGCAAGCGCAAGGACGTGGACGACCTGTACGAACTATTGAAGAAGCACGACGTGACCGTCGTCGATCCGCCGGCGGACTATCCGGAATACGGCGAGGGATATTACGCGGTGTTCTTCCTCGATCCCGACGGCCTGAAGCTGGAAGGCATGGTGTTCAAGCCGCCGCCGAAGAAGCGGCGGCCGCGGAAGACAAAGAAAAAATCGCGCGCTCGCTGAAGAACTACTGCTTGATCTCTCCCACCACGACGCGGTTCGGCGGGCTCACCAGCAGCACCTTGTCCTGACCCTTGACGAACTTGTAGCCGCGCACCGCGGGGATTTGGTCTTCCACCCCCGGCGGCAGGTCCCACAGTTCCACCGAACCGGGCAATATGGTCGCGGGCTCCGCCGCGATGGGCTTCGGCGGCGCCTGCGTGTTGCTCATGACGTTGTCGTAGATCTTCCGCTTCTGCTCATCGGTCAGCGGCAGCGGACGCGCCATGATCGGCACGCGGTCGCGCGCCGCGACGTCCTCGTTGAACTTGGCCGGCATCGTCTCGGGAGATGCCCCGATCGGACCGGCGGGCGCCGAAGTCGCGCCGCTCGCGTCCGTGGGGGGTGGCGGCGGCTCGCTGCCGGCCGGCTGGATATCGCCCCGCACGGATCCGGCTTGCTCCGGACCCTGGTTCGTTTGGGCATTGCCGTTTGCCGCCGCCAAGGCCAGGAGCGCAAGCGCAAGCGTGCCGTGTGAGAGGCGGAAACCCATGGCATCCTCCTTGTGGCTCAACCCCGGACTGACAACGCCTATGGCCCACAATCGTTGCGCCGAACCGGTCAGCGCCCGAGGCCGACCGTTCCGCGCTCCCGCGCTTCCGGCAATTTTCCGGCTTCCCGTGCCATCTCCAGACAGGTGAGCACTTGGACGTAGCTCGGCAGATTGGTCATGGTCGCGAGTTGAACGCACCGGCGGCGTTCGGCAGGCGGAAATCCGTCCCATTCCTCGGCCAGCCGATCGCGGGCGCTCAACTCGGTTCTGATGCAAACGTCCCGGCTGCGCCCGCCGCCGGCGGCGCTCGTCGCTCCGCCGCTGCAGGTCGGATTCACATTGAGGTTGGGGATCTGGTCGGCGACGGGGATGACCAAGGACGCAGCGACGGTCAGCGCGGAAAGAGGAAGGAACATGATCGCGCCCCTCCTTGTGCCGCCGATTTGAAGTTCCTACAGCGGTACCGGCAAGTTCGTTTTAGGAACTTCAAATCGAAAAGCGGCACTAGAATCATATACTTGCTCGTGCCCCTTTGTTTCCGAAGTTCGTGTGAGAGAGTGCCGCAATGTATCACGAACTTCGGAAACGGGGCACTTGTCGTGGACCCCCGATCAACGCATGGCGGTGGCTTTGGGTTGCACCGCGCGCCATTTAACCGTCAGCCCCAGATGCGGTGCAGCGCGAAACGCCCGCCCGTCATTGTCTTCCGCAATGCGGGATCGATCCGTTGCATCCATACAACAGGGTGAACAAATTGTTTCCACCCGGAAATATCCCGCGAAGAATTCTGGTAACAAATGCTTGGTATCAATGGCAGCCAAGGGTAAAGGGGATTCCGCCATGGCTGACCGCACGGGACTTCGCATCATCGGCTTCATCGCCGCCACCGTCACCGGCGTCGTGATGCTCATCGCCGTCCTCCTCGTGCACAAGACGGTGGCCGGCGAACATTGGCTCGATACCCCCGACGTCACGGCCTCGATTTCCCGCTGAGCGCTCAAACGTAAAGCATTGCCCGGATCACCGCCTTGTTACGACGAGGCGGGCAACTTGTACCTGCAAACCGGCACGGATGTGCCTAGGATCGGAGCGGATGCGTGAGAACGCATCTTCCGAGACCACGATCACCAGCCGTCCGGCCGCGCGCCGCACGGCAGCAGAAGGGGCAAACCATGACAGCGTGTAAGTCCGCAGCGGTTGTTGCCGCACTGGGAATCTTCGCCGCATCGGTGCTTGCGGTGCAGGTCCGTGCCGGCGGAGACAAGGTGGCGTTTCCGGAGAACTACGACAAAGGCACCCTGTACACCACCGTCGATCGACCGGATAACAAGCAGTACCGCGAGCTCTACGTGAGCCCGGCCGCGGCGATCGAGGCGGCCAAGAAGGCCGAGCCGCTCCCGAGCGGCACCGTGCTCACGCTCGTCCAGTACGCCGCCAAGCTCGACCCGCAGGGCAACCCGGAAAAGGACGCCAACGGGCGCTTCATCAAGACGAACATCGTCGCCTACACGGTGATGGAGAAGCGCACCGGCTGGGGGAGCGAATACCCGGACAATGTCCGCAACGGCGAATGGGAGTACCAGGCTTTCAAGGCGGACAAGACGCCCAACACCGCCGCCAATCTGACGGCCTGCTTCAACTGCCACAAGCCGTACGACAAGCAGGACTTCGTCTTCTCCTACGACAAGCTCAAGGCTCCCACCGCGATGAAATAGCGTTCGCCGCGGCGAGCGTGTCGAAGATGGCCCCGGGAAACCGGGGCCATTTCATTCGATAGGGCCATGTCCTTCATTTTGTTTCGCTGCACAGCGCGGCCGCACGCGGCGTGAGCTTTCGGCCCGCCTTTATCGCGATACCGGAATATGCCGGACCTGTGACGCAGTTCACATGTCCGGCGTCATGGTCGGGCGGAAAATTATTAACCACCGTGAACCTTCGGGCCAGGTTCCGCGTACTAAAGAATTGATAGCCGGAGATCGTACGATGAGGCCTCTCCGCCACGCCCTTTTGCCCGTTCTCGCCCTCATGCTGCTCCACTCGGTACCGGTCCGCGCGGGGACCGTCGACACGCCCGCGTGCAAGCGCGATCTCACCACCGCCTCGGCCGGGGTGAGCGACGCGATGGCCCGCATGAAGGGCCTCACGAAATCAACCGGAGAGGACAAGTGCGCCGCCTACCGGCAGCATTTCCTCGTGGTGGTGAAGGCCCGTGCGGTGATCGCGAATTGCAAGACCGGACCGGACCGCGACGCCGACGTCGGCCGCCTCGACGGCACGATCGAGGACATCAACGGCGTCATCGCCGCGAGCTGCGGCGTTCAATAACCCGATAGCGCGAGTGACGGACGGGGGCGAGACCCGGGCAGGGTCCGCGGGCAAGCTAATGCGATTTACCGCAATATGGAGGGCAGGGAGGCCGAAACGACGGGGCGCTGCTGGCCGTCGAGGGTCAGGCGGCCATCGAGGTGGCTCCGCACCACGAGCACGCCGACGATCATGACGGCGGCCGTGACCCCGCCGAGGATGAACCCGATGATTCCCAGAGTTTTGCGGTCGGCCATGGCTGTCCCCCATCTTGGTCTTTGTCGCGGCAGCGGCGGTTTCGGTTCGAATGTTTCTGCGGATCGACTAGTGCGGTGGATTTGAAGTTCCTATCAGATGCGGCAAGGTCCGTATAGGAACTTCAAATCCAAAACCGCACTAGAAACATATACTTGCTAGTGCTCCTTTGATTCCGAAGTTCGCACGAGAGGGTGCCGCGAAGTGATGCGAACTTCGGAATCGGAGCACTAGCGCCGGCCTGCGGACGGCCGCGAACCCGGAAACGGCGTTATAGCGCGCGGACGAGCGGCGCCGCGTGACCGAGGTCACACCCGACCGACTTTAAAGAGCGCGAGCTGACGTACGGTCACCGCCGCCTCGAGCAGCGCAGTGCGGAATCCGCCAATGCCGGCGCGGACCGGATGGCGGGCGCTACATATCCACAGGAATTCACAGGAGAAGCAGCGGACGGCGAACTTGGCGACAGCCGCCGCTCCGGCGTGCGGAACCCAACGTCCCGGATGTGAAAGATCATGCAGGCCGCAACGCCGGTATTTTGCGGGCGCGGGTGCTTTGAACCGACCGCGCCGCGCGGCCTGCGACGAAACATTGCGTGACATCACGCGGAAATACGGGGGCGTTATGAGCGTCGCTCGATCCTCGGGAGACGCTTCGATGCTCACGTTCCAGCTCATCGGCGCGGCATTCGTGCTGCTGTGCTTGGCGCCGCTGCTGGCGCGCGACCCGAGCGTGCGCCGCTCCTCCCGCTGACCACTGCGCGATTCGGATAGAGCCGCCCCGTGCGGCGTTTCCCAATGTTTCAACGAAGAAACAATCGGCGAAATTTGAACGAAACAATACGGCGATAGCCTTTTCGTATGGTGACGCGAGCCGGTCGCGTTGCTTCCTTCACCGTGACGGCAGAGGACGTCGAAAGCTGCTGTCCGCCTTGATCGAGGTCGCCATTTGCGCATGACCAAAGCCATGCCGCGTCGCCTCGTCAGCGCGACCAAGCCGTCAAGCGGGGTGCGGCGGGCCATCGAACAAGTTGAGCTTCGCCTTCAACACGTGAATGCGCTTCGAAGCGTCGGCCTGGGTGAGCCGCTCGCTCCAGTAGCCCCGGAGTTGTGATGATTTTGCGTGCCGTGCTCGTGTCCGCTGTACTGATCATCGGTGTCGCGCCGGCTGCGCCCGACACGATCAACACGCCGACGTGCCGGCAGGACCTCGCGTCCACGTGGTCGAAGATGGAGGAAATGCTGGCGCGCCTGAAAAGTGCGGCGCGGGCCGGCGTGGACGAGAAGTGCGAGACCTACCGCCATCATGCGGAGGTCGTGGTGCGGGCGCGCGAGGTGTTCGAGCGCTGCAAGACGGGACGCGATCGCGTCGGCGACGTCGCCCAGATGGATGGCGCCCTCGACGACGTCACCTCGGTCATCGATCGGGAGTGCAATCACGGGCCGAAACCGGCTCAGCCCCACGTACGCGCCCCGGAGCCGAGCAGCGGCGAGGTATCCCACCGTTGAATTGCATATTCCGGGTGAAATATGGCTCGGGATCCGGTCACAGACGCCGAAATCGAGGTCGTGTGCCCGCGTTGCGGCTATCGCATGACCCGCACCGCCGCCCGGTTGCGCCGCGGCATCCGGCTCGTGTGCCCGGAATGCGGCCAGGACATCGTCCCTGATGTCCCCCGCGACGGCCGATCCGGCTGAGGCCCGTTTGAACCTCCTCCCGGCGGGAGGCGACTAACGATCGAGTTAACCATGTTTTGTCCGGGGGGACACCATGACTACGCTCCGCACCATCCTTTTCGCGCTCCTTCCCATTCTGGCGATGACGGCAGAGACCGCGCCGGCCGGCTCCGACATCCAGGGCTGCGGCGTCCGAGCGATCGATCCGGGCCTGCGGGCGGCGTTCGAGCAGTTCGACCGCGGCCAATCCCGAGGCGCCGCGAAGATCTGCGCCCTCTATCTCAACACCCACGCCGCGCGCTGACCAGATCCCGCGCTTTGCCTTCTGGGCGCGCCAGCGACGGACGACTCCCTGTTCCGCAGCGTGGTTTGCCGGCAACAGGTGCGGGAATTCGCATCTGGCGACTCCGTCTTCCGCCAACAACCGGTTGTTTCCGCTGGGTCAATGGCGGAGTCTGTGATTCGTCGGGGGACTGGGGAGAGGGGAATGATTCCCGCAGCCATTGTCGGGCTTTCGCTGCTCGTCGGCGTTGCCATCGACCCGCAGATTCCCGACCGCCCGGGGGCGGGCGCGGAATCTCCTGCGCAGATGTCGGCTCAACAGAAGAATGCGGCCGTGCGGCCGCTGGTGCGGTCCGCGACCGAGTGCATCGCACGGACCATTTCGGCGAGCCCGCGCTACGACCAGCAGACCAAGAGCGGCGACATCAGCGATCTGATCGTCGACTCGATGGCGTCCTGCGTCGACGCCATGCGCGCGATGATCGACGCCTACGACCGCTATTACGGCATGGGAACCGGGGAGACGTTCTTCGCCGGCCCCTATCTGGATGTGCTGCCCGCGGCCGTGCACAAGCTGCTCACGCGCGACGTCATAGCCGTTCCGCCAGGCCAAAAATAAGTGCGGGCCGGTTGAGGGGCATGGACCGGCCCGCACACGGATGCAGCGTTGCCGCCGCACCCGACTCATCCGTCATCACTGACGGATGATTTCGACGACCTCGCTGGTGGCGGGATCAACCAGGACCACCTCGTTGTTCACCACCATGTAGCGGTAGCGCCTCACCGCCGGAACTTCCTCGATGACCGTCGACGGAATCTCGCGCAGCTCGACGGCACGCGGCACGCGCGCGCCGATCCTGACGTCGACCGACTGCGGCGCCGCGCGTTCCCGCGTCACCGTCCGGTAGATCGTGGTGCGCTGCGCCGGCGACAGCTCGACGCGTTCGCGCGTGATCACCGCCGGACTGTCGCGTTCGATGATGGTGGTCGGACTGTCTCGCTCGATGATCGTGGTCTGCGCGCCCGCTGCCGTGGCGAGGACCAATATGGCCGCCGCGCAGCCTAAATGAGATTTCATTGTGGCCTCCTGTCTTTGCGACGAAACGAACGGCCCAATGGACTGGTTGCGAACAGGCCCGGTCCGAGCACCGCTCTCTGTGGGGAACGAGAGATCGGCGCGAGAGTTCCCGGGAATTTGACAGGCCCTTCGATCGGGACCCGCGGCCCCCGCCAGGCGGTTGGCGCCAATCAGGGCCCGGGAAAGCGGTGGCGGCAGGATTCGGCGGATGTTTCCGCCACGAAACAAAACGCGACATCAGGCCGAAACAGGGGCGCGCTAAAGAGGGCAACAAAAGAGAGATCAACCTGAGGACGCGAAGATGAAAACGCCCCGTTTCCTCGCGCTCGCTCTCATCGCTCTGGTGGCCATCGCCGCGGTCCCCGCGTCGACCGGCTCGGACAACAGCGGCAAGTGCGGCATCGCGCTGACCAGCGACGGGCTGTCTCGCTGAGTTTTCTACCCCTCCTAGAGCGTGAGCCGAGGGAGGGCTTTTGCACTACCATCGTTGACCCCAACTTTCCCTCCCCGATCCACCCTGGGGAGGGTTTTTTTTGGCCCACCATCCGATGCGCGTGGCAGCGCCGAACCGCGCGGGCGCCGAGCGTGGCCGCCGGGTCACGCGCGCGGCCTCGATTTTCGCCGCGGCGCTTCCTCCTCTTGACCCCGGCCCGACGCCACGGCACCGTCAAAGGCCAAGGAGGCGCGACATGGGCGGCCGGCTCGCACTTGCGCTCGGAGCAGCGCTCGCGTTCGCGTTGGGATTGCCGGCCAACGCCGAGAACCTGTTGGAGAGAAATTTCTGGCTCTCCGGTCCGAACTATCAGGCGGTCGTGCCCTTCTGCGAAGACCCCGCCGTGCTCGGCAAGATCATGGCGCGCTTCGCCGAGAAAGAGCGCCTGTTCTGGCAATCGGACCTGCAGATCGTGGGCTTCGACCGCATCCACGAGACGGCGTTCCGGCCGTGGGCACGCGGCGCTCCCGATACCATTCCCCGCCGCTTCTGCAGCGGACAGGCGCTGGTCTCCGATGCGCGCAAGCGCCAGCTCTACTACTGGATCGGGGAGGACACGGGCTGGATCGGCGCAAGTTGGGGCGTCGAATGGTGCGTCGTCGGGCTCGACCGCAATTGGGCCTATAATCCCGGCTGCCGCATGGCGCGGCCTTGAGGGCTCGTGCCGGGATTCGGGGGCTCCACTGGAATTCGCTTTTTATTTCCTTTTTGTTCTTGAAATGTTCTAGCTCCTGAGTTACGGACCTATCCCCTTGCGCCAAGTACCGATTGTAAGGTATTTGGATATGGGGCTGGCAAGCAAGGGGAAACCCGCCAGCCCAAGGTAGCAAGGGCATAGTTCCGCTAACTCAGGTGGAACATGTTACAAACAAGAGATTGCGCAGGCTGGCTGGGTCGCCCAATCTCAGCCCTTGCGGCATTGAGGTTGTTCGTGCAGTCCCCACCCGACTTACCGAAGACAACCGTTTTC
>WNGA01009284.1_pt1 | contig 13294 bp, 14 predicted proteins | sample 5400061 | NCBI WGS metagenome assembly WNGA01 (sample SAMN13153366, study PRJNA577476) | soil metagenome | isolation source: 100 cm soil or saprolite under grassland replicate 2 | place: USA:California | collected 2016-06-15 | reverse complement strand
CCAAGGTTAACGTGCAGAGCATAGGGAGTTTCATAAAACGGATCAGATAAAATTTGAACCCGTCTTATCAAGGTCAATGTTGCGGAAACTAAAATCGCGATTTTCTGGATTGAGTTGTTGCGTCAAGTCCGCCCGGTAGCGGGTAGAATGGCGAGTAGGTCAGCAGCGGAGAAAGAAGTAGGACCACTCCGGGTGAAGTCGAGTGCTCGACCCTGAAAAGAGATACTGCTGCCTGGAACTGTTCTTAGACCAGTCCCCGCCGGAAACAGCGCACGACGTTCGTTCGCCAAAGCTATTGAGTTGAAGCTTACCGGATCGAAATATCGGCCTGCACCAGCGCGAACTACGGTCTTGTTGTCATGGGTTGGTGTCCAGACCAATCCAACAATGGACGCGATGTTGGTGAGTTGAGCCATTGGCGGATTTATATCGGGACCGAGAATGGCGTTGAGGAGTTTTGGTTTCGACAGGAATGTATTAAGGCTATTGGGCTCATACGACCACGCGAGACCATAGTTCAAGACGAATCGTTCGCCAAAGCGCCAAGAGTCACTACCATAAACACGGAACAGATCAGTGAGGCGATAAGTGCGAAATTCTCGTTGAAGCTGCAGGCTTGGTCCGACAGCGGTTTGGAAGCTCCTCAAGGGAAGCCGAAGGATATCCTGCAAAGTAACAAACGACGATGGCAGGGCAATCTGTGATGACGCAGGAACCGTCGCATTAAACTGCCGAACCTCTCGCGGAGAAAACAGGTTCAGTGTAGCTGGATCGTCGGTGAGATTTCGACCTAAATTGGTAGCGTGCTCCCATTCAATGCCAAAGCCCATCAAATGATGGCCCTTATGCCAAGCGAGGTTGTCGGTGAATTCATAGCGGCGTCCAATGAACGCCAGCGTTCGGGGAGTTCCAAAGGTTACACCGGCGTCCGGAATGTTGATGCGCGGAGCGCCCAGTCCAAAACATCCTCCACAATCTTCATTGCTCGCAGGGATTTCAGGTGAGCTAATGAAAAAGTAAGACAGATGGAGATCATTGACGAGGTTCGGAGACAGAACGCTCGTAAGTCCCACTATTGTTTGATCCACCCAGTTCGAGATGCGAGACCATCCTGAAGGTAAAGAAGTATTGCGGCCATCAAACGGGCCGAAGAGGCTGTTGCCGTCATGCGCGTAGCGGACGAAGCCGTTGTTCTTGCGATTAATACGGACGTCAAACCGGATGCTAAATTGATTGTTGAGAAACGGACTAGGGAAGACACCTAGTAGCACCATCAGTCGAAAAGGCTGGTCAAGCACGCACCAAGGGCAACCCGAGCGTACCAGTCGCACCCGCAACGAAGATTCTCATCTTGCACCTTTTAGGAAACCAAGCCAATTGAACTTCCTGCCGAAAATGCCAAGAGAATTTAATTCGAGCTGTTCGTGGGATGAGAGGAGGTTATGCGTGGGATGCAATCCACTGTGCACGCGCCCTTGAACCGTGCTGACCGGAGATGAGCTTGGTCAATGGTTGTTCCCTATCAGAGACCAAGCTCGAGCTTCGTGAATTCCTTAACGCCTTCGCGCCCGGTCAGACGAATCCACATAGGCCCGCCTTCTTGTTCAACTTCCATTTCAAAACGGAAGAAAGGGCAACACATTCGCTCCAGTGTGATGTACTCTGCCACGTCTCGGACCGTTGCGGATTCAGCGGGAAGCCGAAGAGCATAACCATCCGGCAGTTCTCGCACTTCTTGGCCGGCTGTGCGGATCTGTTTGAGCAAGACCAGAATCCGTTTCCTTTGCTCATCGCTTAGTGCCGCCATGTTACAGGCTATAGGCGATTCGTTTGTTACTTTGTTTTCCACATTTACTTGCACTTCTCGCTGAGGCTGTTGATGAACAACGGTTGCAGGCTCCTGCGACCTTGCCCTCGAACAGCCTTGCAGCAACGTGAGACTTGCTGAAGCGAGTGCTATCAAGGTAAGCGTACCAGCATTGAGCCTCAATATTCTCAGTTTGTAGTTCATCATTCTTCTCCCCGACTGCATTATCATGACCCGTGAAATTCGACTAGATCTGCTCCATACTCGCCGCAACGCTCTTTAGGTTCGGGCAGAGCGAGCGCCCGTCAGAGCATTCACATGTCTTAAGATTTTCACTCAGCTTGTTACGAATCATCTGCAACGACTGTATCCGTTCATCAATCTCGCGCACCTTATTTTCGACACGGGCGCGCGCTTCGACTGCGCTCAGGGAATGTGTTGACAGGAGTCGAAGAATAGTTCCGATTTCTTTTAGCGTAAAACCCGAGTTTTGTGAGCTCTTAATAAAGTCTACGATGGTCGCCTCTTCTGGCGAGTAGTCGCGATAACCGGATGAGAGTCGGCGGGGCTTTTTCAAGAAGCCACGCCGCTCGTAATAGCGGATGGTCTGAACGCTGACAGCTGTCTGCGCAGCTAGTTGTCCGATGCGCATTCTATTTCTCCTAACTTCTAATCGAAAGTATGCACCCTGTCCCTAGGTATAGAGTCAAGCCAATTCCTGCCTTCCAGGATTATCCGCAATTCATCACCGATATAAAAAAAGCGACCAATCATCATCAAGGAAGGTATCGAGGGAATACGGGGCGAGACCTGGGATAGCCGAAAGATAGGTACAAAGCTCCGTCTGTTTCGAGTCAGCCATCAGGGCGGCACTCTTGATGCCTCGGACCACCTTTCTCTCAACGCGAGAAATAATGATGGTAAGACGGCACTAACAATAGCTGAAGGCTACAGTGCGAACGGGTGGCAGAGAGAGATCGTGCAGTTGTTAAAAAGAGCAGGAGCACAGAGATAAGAGATTGTCGAAGTTTGTAATAGGCCATGCCGCTGGGCACTCAAAAGCATCGGCATGTTGCGAGCACTTGAACTTCAGCTTTTCCTCCATCTCTGCGCAACAATGCTCTTTCGAATCCATGTTCACATAGGAAAAAGAAATCCGCCGAACACCGGGGATAAGCTGCGAAGCGGTGCCCGCGTCCAGTCGAGGCTTCGCGGGCATGAGGCGGCACCTCCGTCCGTAGCCGTCATCGCCGTCCAGCTCCGGTGCCGCCGAAAGCTCCGTCAGCTTCATCCCCTTGTTCGACGGCGTCGTACGCTATACCCCGAACTGCCGTAGGTGATGGTCCGTGTGCTTGTACGTCGCCACGCCCCACTCGCGGAACGAGAGCCGGCCAAACAGCGGGTGAACCGGCCCAGCGCCTTCGCGCGGCCCTGCCCCGATGCGCTCCACCAAGGACACGAGCTCAGACCGAATAGCGTCGACAGACGCCGCGTCGGGAACCAGCAGCTCCGGCGCAGTCGGCGCGCCCTTCGGGAACGGCACCACGTGCAGGATGAGATGCTTGATTGGGAATACCTGAAAGGCCCGCTTGCTCTTGCAGGCAACCGGGAGTTCGCCGAGAGCCATCAGTGCCGACTGCCTTAGGTGGGTGAGCATGGCCTTGGCATCCATCCGGCCCCAACGTGGCACCGAGGCGCTCGTCACGGAACCAATCCGCTGACGGATCGCCGTTCGGTCGACATCATTCAGGATCGAGCTCACTCCAGCCTCCTTCCGTCCGCCATACCACGTCCGTCGAACGCTGTGCTTTAGCGGCTCGCCGACGCAACTACGAATAAAGGCCGCTTACCGGCGAGTCCGCTGCAAGCGATTAGTCGGCGCGCCGTCGAGGTCAAAGGCCCTATTCAATGTGCTTGGCCCAACTCTGCCTGATGTTCGTTATACACCTTCTTCCGGCGCCCAATTGGCATCCCACTCTTCGCCTCTGTCACCCCAAACGATACAACCTTCGCATCTCTCGGACAACTGTTTGAGCTGAGTTGGAAGAACAATCTCAATGCCGAGCGACTTATCTCTCTTTGTTTGCGCGGCAACTGCCGGCAGACTAGGGAGCGTTTACGGCCATCGCCCGCTGCTTTTGGAGACGTTGGTAGACGCGCTCATCCTGTTGCGTCACCAAATCCATTCGTTTGATTCTCTTCACGATGCGATAGGACATGGTCAGGAGATTTGCACGCTTGGAGTAACGCCCTCCGCAAGAATCGAGTCACAAGCCATCAGCCTATGGCTCACCTCGTCATAGAACTTCTGCGAGCCGACATGAATCATCGGAAAGAGGAGAAACTCCAGACCAGCACCATCTCTTTTGAGGTGATAGATGGCCGACCTAACGTTGAAGGAGTTCTTTTCAATAAACTGCATTATATTCCGAGACAGGCATCTAACTATGTAACTCTGGTTCCGTATAAACAGGGCGACCGAAGTTTTCTTCCGTGTAACTGCATCAGGGCTGACATGGTACCCAATTTGACCCAATTGGTTACCTTGACAGCTCGAGACAATTACTCATATAGTTCGGGACGCGAACTTTCTAATTACATTAAACACTTCGGAAGCTTCTTGGCGAATCCGACGAGGACGCTTGCCTAAGATAGCGGTTCGTAGACGTTTACTCAATCGGCATATTTGAAGCTGATTATCGTATCTGAGAGTAACGTCTGCTGAAGATCCTGCTTCGGAGTGGCTATAGTTAATCGCACGTGAGAATCGCGGCTGTGGAAGCGTAGCGAAGGCAGCATTTCGGCAGCGATGTTCGGCGCACTGCGCTGCCCAGCTCAGCAAAGGGAGAACAAAGGGTATGGCTCGCAGATTGAAACTCGCATTATTAAAAGGAGACGTCAAATTCAAACTTAAGGTTGTGTTAGGCCTGACGATGGTGTTGACGGCGGCTCCTACGTTCGCTGGTGTCACTGTCACTCAGAACATCGGCCCAGGCGCGACCAGTTGGCCAGACACTCCTCTCATCCAAACCGTTAGCAATCCGAGTTCGCAGTTAATTGTTGGCGAGAGCTTCGGCGCAGCCACGAGTATTTCTGAGACGTTCACAGTACCTGGTCCCAACAATTATTCGCTGCAAACGATCTACTTATACGTGGGTGGTGGCACAGGAACAACGTCAACCGCCACCATTACCCTCAACCTTTATGATCTTGGCGGACGCATCGCGCCTAATCCCAGCTCGTATGCGCCGGGTTTTAACCTGTTCGGCGACAGCAAAGGGCTCCCGATCAGCTACACGACGCAAGCCAACGGACTGCTCCAACTCGACTTCGATGGAACAGACCAGGCTATGCTGATCGCGGGCCACTTGTATGCCTTTGAGTTGGCGGGAGTGAGCGGAACGACGCCTTTGAATTGGTTTCGCACCATCAGCGACACGTATTCGGGAGGCGCGGCCTATCGCAATCGCGCCTGGATTAATGGAACCAGCGCCCGTGATTTCGGCATCGCCGTCTACGGAATGATTAATACCAACCCGGTTCCCCCAACGGAGGCCACGATCAATGGGGCCGTTATCCACCAGACGATCGATGGTTTTGGCGCGGGGGCAGTATTCCTCGATGCGGGTCTGGATCCGCTGACTGACGCCAACATGGATGATCTGTACGGCACAGGCCCTAACCAGATGGGTCTCACGCTGATCCGTTTACGCATCGCTCCGGATGGCAATTGGACGAATGCAATTCTGGACGGCCAGAAGGCCAAGCAGCGCGGAGCCAAGATTCTGGCGACGCCGTGGACCCCTCCGGCTTCGATGAAAGACAACAACAGTCTCATCAACGGCGGTTCGGTAATTCCGGCGCAATATCCGAACCTGGTAGCGTACTTCAACAACTTCACCAACACGATGGCGTCCAACGGAGCACGCGTGGACGTGCTGTCAATACAAAACGAGCCTGACTTCACGGCGACCTATGAATCGTGCAGGTGGAATGCGTCGCAATTGGACGCGTTCTTCCACGACTTCGCTATGGGAGTCAACACACCGATGATGATGCCGGAATCGTTTCGCTTCGACCAGGCGCTCTCCAATCCAACACTCAACGATTCGGTAGCTGCCGCGAATGTAGCTTACATCGGCGGACATCTCTACGGTGCCAGCATCCAAGACTACCCGTTGGCCCATTCGCTCGGGAAACATACCTGGATGACAGAATACTTGGTGAACGATCAGACGATTGGCGCGGCCGTTGATACAGGTCAGCAGATCAGCGATACCCTGACCGTCGGCAACATGAGCGCCTACATCTGGTGGAAAACAATCGGAAATGCGAACGGGCTACTTAACGCAGCCGGCGTCCTGCAAAAGCGCGCGTATGTCATGGCTCAATTCAGCAAGTTTGTCCGCCCAGGGGACATGCGTATTGACGTCTCGTTCAACAGCAGCCCCTTGGGCTTGTCGGCGTTCATAGACCCAAACTCGGGCAGGTTCGCAATTGTGGCAGTAAATGACACGACATTGCCGATAACTCAGTCGTTCACCATCGATGGGATCATCACTCGTTCCTTAACGCCTTGGGTCACATCGGCGACACAGTCACTGCAGCAGCAGTCGCCGCTGCCCTTGGATGCGGGTTCATTTACGTACACCGTTCCCTCTTTCTCGGTAGTGACATTCGCCGGCACCCTCCAGAAACTCACCATGTGCCACAATGGTCACAGTATTTCCATTGACATAAATGCTGTACCAGCACATGTTGCGATCGGTGATCAGGTGGGTAGTTGCTTGTAAGGAGCATATCGCTCTGTTGGTGCTGGCTATCGCCAGTTTCATGATTTGCCGTACAAAGGAAGAGCAAAACGAGTGGTGATTTGCATAGTCTGGCCGCGTCCTCTCCTTACCGCCTCTTCTGGAGACGACGCCATTTGGGCCAATCCAATGGTCACGGTTGAAAGCATTTGGAAATCATTCTCCGGCAAAGCGTGCGAGTGCGTTTTTCTCAACACACGGGTTCATTCCAACATGCAGAGGCGCGCATTTTTCTGGAAACTAATCGATTCCCGTCTATCTCGTGCGCAGCACCGGCCGCCAAGTAGACATCCTTGGGTTGGGATTCAGATGTCGTCCTTCAGTTCCGTTTGATAATGAACACTGTCTTGTCGTCAATACGGTCTTGCTCGCCAATCTGTCGCAGCTGGTCGTCTTCTTTTAGAGCGTGTTCCAGCAATGCATTGCAGATCTCTTTTGCTGGTAGCCAGCAGTGCTCGCGCACCACCTCTTCGAGTTGCTGGCGGACTTCATTATCGCTGCCGTCATAAACCCCGTCTGTGTAAAGGAAGAGAATGTCTCCCGGACTCATGAGTGTAATCTCGGCAACGTCGGAGGAGTTTGCCCGCCGCTGCCGGAATTGCAACGAAAAATACCGATTACGGTCCGGATGATCTTCGGGAATCTGCAGACCGAGTGCCAGAAATTGCACCATCTGGCTTTTATCCATCTCCATGAACTTGCGGTATTCTGCGGAAAACACCAGCGGTGGCGGATGCCCGAAGTTTACGAACCGAAAATGACCATTAGGGCGCACCTCACCGTACAGCATACTAGCAATCTCGCGGGCGCTCTCGTTATCACTTCTCCCAAGCGCATTGCGAGCGGTGACTGACTGCGCCAATCGCAGGTTAAGCTTTTCAAATATCTCCGGCGTTGTTTTCCCACGGCGATCGAGTTCGGAGAGCATCAAGGCATGAAACGTGTCATGGACCGTCGATGCGATCTTCGCTGAAATAATTCCATGTCCCTGAGCGTCCACCAACAGGACGCCCGCCGTGCTGTACAGCTCGTGGAGGTCTTCGGCGACTCGCACTTGTTCCGAGCTTCGTGCGTATCTGTATTCCATTTCGGTTTCGGGCCTGTAACCCGGCTTTGACTTCAACCATTCCACATGATCGTCAACCGAATTACGGGGCGGCGCGCCTTGCGGAAGCGGCTCGAGAAATTCTTTGGATAGCTTCAAAGCCCGCAGAATACGCGCATCTATGTCGTAACGCTGCTGAAAGTTTATGTACTCAAATAGGTCGCCGCCGACAATTCCGGCAGGAATAGAATCCCCGTACATCTGGATTCCTGGAAGATGAGGAATCGCACCTTCGACCGGCATCAACCGCTTACGTAGATACTCATCGATAGTTGGTTCCGTGTAGATTCTTGACATAGGGGAATTATACGATTAAAGCGAATTGTCTTTCGCGCAAATGAGGGCGAGAAACTCTTGCCCAGTTTCCGTGTCACGGAAAGCCCAGCATGGTCGGACGTCATCGTGGATGAGTGCGTTTCTTGACTGCGCGCATCATCATGCACGAGTGCTTCGCTTCAACACGCGAGATCGTCTCCGACAGTTGTTCTCGTCACGGGCGAAGGTTCGTCCTCCGCGAAGACGACCGGCGGTAGAACGTTAACGACGCGGTTTGCCCAATCGGTTGTCTTTATTTTGACAAACGGCGAGTGGAAAGTATTTCACGCGCACCGATCTTTTTCACCCGCAAAATGGTTTGGTTCGTTGCAAGAACAGATAACGAGCGCTCTTCACTGGCCAGATCTCAAGACTCACTTGCAACCAATGATCAAGACTTTGCCGCAGCGCTTTCCATTCGGGCGAAAATAGTTAACGTTACGACTGCCATGAAAACATTAGTCTTTCTGCCTACCGCGTTCTTGCTGTTGACCGCAGAAGCCGATCAATCAGCGGTGCCGTGCCCGGGTTTCCCGTATTCGAACACTTCGCCACTGGGCATCCTACGCGCCCTGTCGAGAGTTTTTGTGTGCGTGCTGGCCTACAGTGCACTGGCAGTTTCCACGCATGCCCATGAGATCACTCTGTTCGACAGGACGACTACCGCGACGGTCGTTTACGCGGTAGACGGAGGCGCTCCGATCGCCAAAGCGGCGGAGCTGCTGGGCCACGATCTGCGGGCACTCAGCGGACATGATCCTTTGGTCTCTTCAACTCTTGATCACGTCAAAGGACCAGCCGTGATCATCGGACGGGTGGACGCTGCAATGATCGCCGCGATTCTACGGACAAACAAGATCAGCACTTCGCAAATTGGCAGGAAGTGGGAGACCTATGGTCGCGCCGTCGTACCTGCGCCGTGGAATCCGAAGGAAAAGGCGCTGGTGATCTTCGGCTCCGACACACGTGGCACGATCTGGGGCGTAATCGATCTCACACGCGAAATGGGTGTCTCTCCGTGGGAGTGGTGGGCGGACGTCGCTATTGGACGGGTTGATCGCATCGCGGTTGATGCTAGCCTTCACTATTCGCGCGAGCCGTCAGTTAAATATCGCGGCATCTTCCTCAACGCCGGAGAACATGGCATGAATCCATGGGTCTCAAAGACTTTCGATCCTGCGCAAGGCAACATGGGCCCGCGCTCCTATGCGCGCATTTTCGAACTGATGTGGCGTCTCAAAGCCAACACAATTTGGCCTGCGATGACCAAGGTGGACACGCCGTTCAACGCTATCCTGGACAATGCCCGGACCGCAGCGGGCTACGCTATCGTGCGGGGCAGCTCGCACGTGGAAATGTTGCTGCGCACGAATTCGCGCGAATGGGACCCGGCAACCCGCGGCCCCTACAACTGGCTCCTCAACCGACAGGAGATGATCCACTATTGGACCGAGTCGGTGCAGAAATTCGGGAGCTACGAAAATCTCTACACGGTCGGCCTGCGCAACATGGACGACTTTCCCATGCAAGGCGTGAACACGCCTGAGCAAATGGCCGATGTATTGCACGAAGTGATTAACGGACAGCGCAAAATTCTCAGCGACGAGCTGCATAGGCCTGCTAGTGAAGCGCCGCAAGTCTTCACCGCCTACAAGGAAGTCTTGCCAGCCTACGACACCGGGCGCATCCAGCTCCCGCCGGACATCACGATCAACTGGCCCGACGACAATTTCGGCTACATCCGGCGCCTGAGCAACACCGAGGAACGGAAGCGCAGCGGCGGATCGGGCATCTACTACCACGACACCTTTTGGGGTCCGCCGAATGCCTACATGTGGTTGCAGTCGACTCACCCGGCGCTAATGTGGGAGGAGATGACGAAGGCCTGGCAGTTTGACGCGCGTCAGCTCTGGATTCTGAACGTTGGCTCAATCAAGCCGGGCGAGTTTCTTACTCAACTCTTCCTCGCGATCGCATTCGACGTTCCGCGCTTCAACACGTGTTCAAGCGTGCGCGTCTACATGCGAGACTGGGCCGCAGAGAACTTCGGCCGCCAGCACGCCGATCGCGTCGCAGACCTCCTGTGGGGATACTACCAACTTGCATTCGAGCGCGCGCCCGAGTTCATGGGCTGGACGGAAGTTTTTCCGGAGACCGCGATCCGGCAGACGGAGTTCAACGCATTCGACTTCGGCGACGAAAATGCGCGACGCGTGGAGGCGTACCAGCAGCTCGTAAGCGCAGGAAACGATCTGGCGGCCACCTTGACCGCTGACCGCAGAGACGCCTTTTACCAGCTCGTGCAATATCAAATGCTCGGCGCCGCCGCCATCAATCTTCGTCAACTTTACCTCGACAAGACAATTCTCTACGGACTGCAGCACCGAGCGAGCGCCAACGTCTACGCGCAGAAAGCGAAGGAAGCTCAGGAGAAGATTCTCACCGACGCGCGCATCTACAACGAAGAGATGGCCGGCGGAAAATGGCGTCATATGATCGATCCTTTGCCGAAGGACCTGCCGATCTATGAGACGCCGCACTTTCCCAGATGGAGCGACAACGGTGAGAAGAAGTGCGGTGTCCAGGTTGAAGGCGGCGCGTTTTTCGACGGTAGCGATTGGTGGACGCCCGATCTCCCGGTCTTTCACCCCGAATTGAAGGAGACGCACTTCATCGACGTCTTCGCCGAGCATGCGTTGGAAGGCGCCTGGACTGCGACGGCCGCGGCGCCGATCGACGCCTTTCATCAGGCCACGCTCGACGTTGCAAAAACCACGCCGGTCCCGTGGATCAAACTAAGCAAGACCGCGGGCCGCTTCTCACCTGCAGACCAACACTTCGAGGATCGCATTCTGGTCTCAATTGATTGGACCGCTGCGCCAATCGGAGGCGCCGGCGAGGTGATCGTCACCGGTCCCGCGTTCAAGCAACCAATCGCGGTGCATGTCCGTCTCGCCCAGCCGAATCCGGCGAAAAATGTTTCGTTCATCGAAGCAGATCGGATTGTGTCGATTTACGCTACACATACCGACTCGCTTAACGGGCGCTGGGAAGTGCTGGACGGGCTGGGCCACACCGGCGCCAGCCTTCGCACACGGTTGGATATGAAATCGATTGATGCGATGAACGAGGTCGAGGTTCGGAAAGCCCCAAGCGCCACCTACCGTTTCGCCACTAGCACGACGGATGACCGGGCGACGTTGAGCGCCGTGGCGCTGCCCTCGTTTCCCATCACCACGGAGCACGGCGTGCGCCTCGCGGTAAGCATCGATAATGGACCGCTGCACGTCCTTGACTTCTTCGCGCCCGAATTCAGCGCGGCGTGGCGCGAGCACGCGCTCTCGAACAAGGCGATCCAAAAAGTATCCGATCTTCGCCTGGCAGCCGGTGCGCATACGCTGAGCGTTTATGCCTTGGATCCGGGTGTCACACTCGATCGATTCGAAGTCGCGTTTACCGGCGCTCCGCGCGCGTATGGACCAGTGCCCGAGACCAGGGTATTGAAATAGGATCCCACAATGTGGAATCACGCATTTCTATTCTCAGTTATTATTAGTGAATAGTAGGCATGCAGATCCTCGTCGACCTTCGGTGGTTTGGTCTAGCAGGCTCGCAGGCTTTGATGTTTATATAGCGGGTTGAGTCTCATTAACACCCTGCTTTAGCTGGGTGTAGAGGCCAAGCTGACCCGATCCCGACAACCCTTTCAAGGGTTTCTACGCGCGCGCCCGGGAAACCGCTGAAGCGGTTGGATCGTTACCGAACTCGTTCCTCTCCACCCAGCTGAAGCAGGGTGTTAATAAGAGGTTCGCCGATCGTCGCTCGAGTAGTAGGCCACGTTGTCGTGCAACTCGGTTCCGGGAACGGCGGTAGGCCCGGTGGGCGCCGGCGAACCGACAACTCCCATTTTTGTGGTTCCTAGGCCGGCTGCTGCTGACACAATCACCAGCAAGGTGAAACCGCGCAAGACCAGTGCTGCGTATTTTTTCATGGAGGCTCTTTTCTTTTCCGCTATCCGCGACCACAAGGCGTTTTGATTATTGTGTTGATCTTCGCCCCCAACTGTAGACGTGTTGTCGAGTAACGGGGTCGATAACACAGAAGAAGATAGGGCCGCAGAGTGATGAATCCTCAAGCAGATCGTCGCAGTCATCCTCTCCTGCACACGAACAAGTTGAAGGGTCGCATTTGATGCGATTCGATGCGTCGTTGGAAGGAGACCTGCCTATTGCGCGATCAGCTTTCTGACCTCCGCAAACCGCGAACCACGTCTTCAGTTGCATGCGGAACTTTCCACGCATGGAACTGATTAGACTCGGAACTCGCGCAGTGCCGGCAGGATCGTGATCTCCAATCGATACAGGGTGGCTTGAGCAATAACCAATTGGACAAGAGCCGCGCGCAGTCAGCCTTTTCGCGGGACAGTTATTTTGTCAACCGGGCATTGACCGAGGACTTGTTTGCGCTAAACGCATATTCTCCCCGCCGGATGGTCGCGCTCCTAACGCCCAACTTCTTGGCAATTTCCTGGCTCAGCGGGATGTCCTTATCGACAAATAATGTTCGCCCCTCCTCCGGAGCCTTTTTCAGTAGCGTAAGCTGCAGCTTGCCATCATCAGTCTTGGTAAGCTCAGCTTCCACACTTCTCTCGTCTGGAGATGTCAACTTGCCGATAGTGATCTTACATATTCCAAACCCCCTGCATCCTTTACTTGCCCTCCCAATCGTAATCGTGATCGAGATCGAGATAGGGGACAGCAGCGGCGGCTTTGCTTTTCGGACTTCCGCCCGCTTGAACTGACGACCACAATGACGCAGAGAATAGCATTGCGCTCATCAAGACAACCGTGATGGCAGGTTTGAGAGTTCGCTTCGACATTATCATCGGTGTTCTCCTTTGGCGTTGATTATTTGGACTGTCCCTTCCCGGTTTCCCAGCCTTCGCAAGACAGGTTCAGGTCCAGCGGAATATAGAACATGCGATCAGAAGTGAAGTCTATCCTCACCTTGATCGAAAGACTCATTGGTAAAGTTCAGTGAAGCGACTCTCACGCTTTCGCGGAGTGCCCCAGTCTCTCGTTCGTTTCTTGGAGAGCGAGACCAGACATGCTCTCTGTCGAACGGCACGGCCTTCCCCATTGATCCCAGGCTCGGTCTTAAAGGTTAACTTGCGGATGTTCGAGAGATGATTCTTCCAAACTTTGGCTCTTCGAATTGCGCGGTGAGCAAAACTTTTCCGGAATGCGTGGTCCTGTT
>WNGA01009283.1_pt1 | contig 13295 bp, 9 predicted proteins | sample 5400061 | NCBI WGS metagenome assembly WNGA01 (sample SAMN13153366, study PRJNA577476) | soil metagenome | isolation source: 100 cm soil or saprolite under grassland replicate 2 | place: USA:California | collected 2016-06-15 | reverse complement strand
CTCCCTGCCAGCGCCGAGGTCGCGACGGGCGAAGCGGAGGTTGCCTCGCAGGCGGAGGGGACGAACGAGGACATCGCGCTCGTCCGGAAGTTCATGCTCGCTTTCGGGGGCCTCGCCCTCTTCGTCGGCGCCTTCGTCATCTTCAACACGCTCTCGACCACCGTCGCGCAGCGGACACGCGAGCTCGCCACCCTACGGACGCTCGGCGCATCGCGCCGCCAGGTGCTCGGCTCGGTCGTGCTCGAGTCGCTCGTGATCGGCGCCGTCGGCTCGGCGATCGGGTTCCTCCTCGGCCCCGCGCTCGCCAAGGGCCTCAACGCGCTCTTCGTGGCGCTCGGCGAGGACCTGCCTGAGATCGGCGCGGTGATCGCGACGAGGACCGTCGTCGTCTCCCTGCTCGCCGGCGTCCTGATCACGCTCGTCGCCGGGCTCTTCCCGGCGCTCCGGGCGACGAGCGTGCCGCCGATCGCGGCGGTGCGCGAGGGCGGTCTCCCGACGTCCCCGCTCGCTCCCTACGCGCCGTACGTAGCGGGCGCGGCGATCGCGCTCGGCGTCGGCCTGCTCGCCTTCGGCATGTTCGCCGGCGCTCTCTCCGTGACCTGGGTGCTGCTCCTGCTCGCGCTCGGCTGTCTCGTCCTCTTCGTCGGCGTCGCGCTGATCTCGTCCCGGCTCGTGAAGCCGCTCGCGTCGATCCTCGCCTGGCCGACCGCACAGGTGGCGGGTGCAGCCGGCCGGCTCGCGCGCCAGAACTCGGTGCGCAATCCCGGCCGGACGGCTGCGACGGCCTCCGCGCTGATGATCGGCCTGGCGCTCGTCACCTTCGTCGCGGTGCTCGGGCAGGGCCTGCGGAGCTCGCTCGGCGATGCGGTCGAGCGGGTGGTGCGCGCCGACTACGTCGTCACCTCGGACGACGGGTTCGGCCCGCTCACCCCCGAGGCGGCGAGCGCGCTCGCGTCGCAGTCGGGCGTCGCCGCGGTCAGCGGTGTTCGCCAGGATTCGGCGAGCGTCTTCGGCTCCGACGAGTCGGTTGCCGGCGTCGACCCCTCCACGATCGCCGTGGTCGTGAGCCTCGACTGGGATGAGGGCTCGGACGCCACGCTCGCCGAGCTCGGTTCGAGCGGGGCCGTCCTCCAGCGCGACTTCGCCGAGGAGCACGACCTCGGCGTGGGCAGCGGGTTCAGCGTCGAGACGGCGCAGGGGAAGAGGCTCGAGCTGACGGTCCGGGGCATCTACTCGCCGCCGAAGCTCGACCCGATCCTGGGCCCGATCCTCGTCTCACAGCAAACGTTGGACTCCTCGTTCGAGCGGCCTCAGGACGTGCTTGCGCTCGTCGACGCGCGCGGGGAACCGTCCGACGAGAAGAGGAGGGCCCTCGAGCAGGCGCTGAGGCGCTTCCCCGAGGCAGAGCTGCAGACGAAAGCCGAGTTCGCGGACGCGCGCCAGAAGGAGATCAAGGACCTGCTCAGCGTGCTCTACGTCCTGCTCTCCCTGTCCATGATCGTGAGCCTTTTCGGCATGGTGAACACAGTCGTGCTCTCGGTCTTCGAGCGCACGCGAGAGCTGGGGATGTTGCGCGCGATCGGGATGACGCGGCGCCAGGCCCGGCGGATGGTGCGGCACGAGAGCGTGATCACCGCGCTGATCGGCGCCGCGCTGGGCCTGCCGCTCGGCATTGCCTTGGCAGGGCTCGTGACGCAGGCCCTAGCCGACGAGGGCGTCGCGTTCTCGCTGCCGCTCGCGCCGCTCGTTGTCTTCGCGCTCATCGCAGTCGGGGCAGGACTCCTGGCGGCGTCCCTACCCGCCCGGCGGGCGTCCCGGCTGAACGTGCTCGAAGCGCTCCAGTACGAATGAACACCAAGGAGGTACTGCGATGGAAGCAACAGTAACTGCATCGACTGCCGCCACCCCGCGGCGAACCGTTCTGCTCATCCTCGTCGCGGCGAGCGTGGCCTGCGCCCCCTGGTCCTGGATCGTCGACGGTCTCACCCCTTCGTGGGTCGTCTATCCGATCGTCCTGTTCGCCGGTCTCTGGCGGCTGCGCCGGGGCGGCGGGACGCTCTACTTTGGGATCGCGGCGGCCGTTTTCTTCCTCGTCCACCTCCCGTGGGCATGGACCACTTTCACGGGCGAGCGAACGAGCTTCCTGCCCGACGACCTCGCCATCCACCGGTTCGAGTGGGCGGTCACGCTCTTCGCCGTCCCGCTGCTCACCGCCCTCGCCGGCTTCGCGGCCTGGCGGGAGGCAAAAGCGCTGAGACGGGCCCGATCCCAGGCTCCGACAAGCCGGAAAGGATGGGAGATCTAAGTGAGAGACCTCAGCTTGGCCACGGTGGGGGCCGTCTGCGCCCTCGTCACAGTCGCCGGCTTCGTTGTCGGAATCGTCCTCTCGATCGTGGGCGGCTTTCAAGTGTTGATCCCGGAGACCGGGACCGATGGCCGGGGGTGGATCGCAGACGTCCAGGACGCCGGTGACCTGTTCTCAGTCAGCGCCTGGTTCGTGGTCTTCGCCGGCCTCTTCGGGCTGGTCGCCTTGGTCGGGTTCTACGACTCGCTGCGCGAGGCGGGTCCGGTGATGATCATCGCCCCGATTGCCGGCGTCGTAGGTCTGACCCTGGTGACGATCTCGCACGTCATCCCCGTCGCTATGGCCCACGAGCTCGCCCCGGACTACTCCGCCGCGAACGAGGCGACGCAGGCTTCCCTCGGCGTCACCTTCGACACGCTCGCCTCGCTCAGCGGCCTGACGAACTACTTCGGGAACGCGCTGGGGTGGGGCGTCGCGGTGCCGCTCTACGCGATCGCGATCCTCAAGACGTCGGCCTTGCCCCGGTGGATCGGGTGGCTGGGACTGGTCGTTGCCCTCTTTGTCGGCTGGCTGGGGCTACTCGCTCCGGCGTCGGACGTGGTTGAGGGCCTTACCTCGATCGGATTCCTCGGATTCTTCGTCTTCATGGCGAGCATGGGGATCGCGATCCTGCTCCGCCGGAAGCAGTCGGCCACCGAGCTCGCGCCGGCCTCCGAACCTCGGTGAACCTGTACGCGAGCAGGTCGGCAAACGCGGCGCGAGCGTCCCGCTCCCGTTCGTGGCGGATCGCCTTCAACGTGTGGACCGCGATCCTCGTTGCCGTCTTCGGTGTCGCCTTCTTCGGGCTGACGTCCGTCGTCATCGCCTGGTTCGAGGACGTCGAGGGCGTCGCCGGGCCCGTCACCGATCTCGGCTACGGCGTTCTCTTCGGAATCATCCTGACAACGGGGTTGCTCGTGCAGCTTCGTCTCCCCGAACGGAAGATCGCGGCGGTCCAGCAGACCTTCCTCGTGATTCCCGCGCTGGTGGTCGGCTCGGCGATCGCCTCCGACTCCCAGAATCTCGTCCCTGCGCTGATCTTGCTGCCTGCGCTCGGGATCCTGCTGGCGCTGCACCCTTCCCGAGAGGAGTTCTTCAGAAGAGGTGCCGCTCTGAGTCGGACACTCCTCGCGATCACGGTCATCGCTGCCGTCCCGCTCATCGCATACTCGGTAGACATGGGAGCGCAGGCGCGAGACCTGGCGGGTCCCCAACACCACGTGCAGCGCTTGTCGACGATGGCCGCCATGGCCCTCGCCATCGTGCTGACCGGCCTGCTTGCCGTGCTTCAGACGCGAGGGTGGAGGATCCCGGCCTGGAGCGCTGGGGTGGCTGCGATCGTGTTCGGGCTCGCGTCGGTGGTCTTCCCGGATCAGGCCGGCGCCGTGGGGCGTGGATGGGGAGGCGTGGCTGTCGCGGGAGGTGTCCTGTTTATCGCGGTGGCCGAATGGGAGGTCAGGAGGGCGAGGGCTTACGCGTGAGCCGAGTTCGAGGAGCTCGTCTCGTGCCTGATCCCCTCATCTGTAGCTCGTTCATTGTCCCGGCGAGTCTGGCGCTCGTCACCCAGATGAACGCGACACAAGAGGGGTTGTCAGCTCGTTGAGACTCACTTCCTACGAGGACGCGGATGCCCGCCCGACGGCGGGCGGGCATCCGGGCTTTTCGGAGCGCCGGCGCTGTCCGACGTCCGCTAGGCCTCTCGGACAACCTCGTAGCTGAGGTACGCGAGGCCGTCACCGACGGTCCGGGCGTCGAGGAGGCGCATGGGCATCTTGTCGCTGGTCGCGCCGAAGAGACGCTCGCCAGCCCCGAGCACGATCGGGTAGACCAGCAGGCGCAGCTCGTCGACCAGGTCGTGCTCCATCAGCGTGCGCACGAGCTGACGGCTGCCGGGAACGACAATGTCGCCGTCTAGCTCCTGCTTCAATCTCGAGACCTCGGTCACCACCTCGCCCTTCAGGACTGTGGCGTTGTTCCAATCGGGATCGCCGAGAGTGGAGGACACGATGTACTTGGGCAGGCTGTTCAACCTGTCCGCGAGCTCGCCGCTTCGGGATGGCCACCGTGCTGCGAGGAACTCGTACCGCCGGCGGCCCAAGAGCAAGGCCTCGGCGCCCAGCGCCTCGTCGAGCGCGACCTTGGCAAACCCTTCGCGGTCATTGTCCGCAACCTGGGCGAACCAGCCGCCGTGCCTGAAGCCCTCCTCGCCGGTCGGGTCCTGGTCGACTCCGTCGAGCGTGACGTTGTCGCTGATCACGATCTTTCCCATCTCGTTTCTCCTTTTCATTGGACTGCTTGGTTGCTGCGTCTGTTGAGGCGTCTGCCGCGTCGAAAACCGAGCGGCGCGTCTTCTCGTCGTAGAAAGAGATCCACGGAGGCAGCGGAATCCATCGCGGATATTGCGGAGGCGGCTTCGCGGTCGGGCGAGATCGCGTCGACGTCGGCGGGCTTAAGCCGGCTTCACGGCGGATGCGACGTTCCTGAACCGTGCGCCGCGGCGCGGGCATGCGCCTGCGCGGCGGCGTTGGTCGCCTGACGCGGACGGCACCGGTTTGGTGTGGGCGATGGATTCGGCGGCTTGGGCGGATCGCTACCAGCAGTCGGCGGAACGTCCCGCCGCAATCAAGCGACTGAGGCAAAGGAGTTTGCGATGAACACAGCGTCGAGTAGAGAGGTTCATCGCTGGCGCGCGTTCGCAGTGCTGGCGGTGTCCTATTTCATGACGATCGTCGATCTCACGATCGTGAACGTTGCGCTTCCGACGATCGGGCGCGAGCTGCATTTCTCGGAGTCGAACCTGCAGTGGGTGGTGACCGCGTATGGGCTGTCCTTCGGCGGCTTCCTGCTCCTCGGCGGGCGCGCCGCGGACCTCCTGGGACGTCGTCGGATCATGATGATCGGGCTCGGGTTGTTCACGGCCGCGTCACTGGGTGCGGGGCTTGCGAACAGTGACGGGTTCCTGATCGCGATGCGTGGGCTGCAGGGGCTGGGGGCGGCGGTGGTGCTGCCGGCGGCGCTCTCGATCGTGACAAACATGTTCAGTGAGGGTGCCGAGCGCAACAAGGCGCTCGGCATCTGGGGCGGCATCGGCGCCCTGGGCGCCACGGTAGGGCTGGTCACGGGTGGGCTTGTCACCCGCTACGTTGGCTGGCAGTACATCTTCTTCCTGAACGTCCCGATCGGCGCGGCCGCGCTGCTCGTGGCGAGGCGGATCGTTCCGGAGAGCCGCCTGGTTGGGGTGCGGCGTCGTTTCGATCCGGTTGGAGCTGTCAGTGTGACCAGCGGGCTGCTTGCTCTCGTCTACGCGATCTCAAACGCCCCGCAGGTCGGTTGGTCATCGGCCCGCACGGTGGCGCTGCTTGCCGTCTCGGCTGTGCTGGCGATCGTGTTCCTGGTGGTTGAGTCGCGGGTCGAGTCGCCGTTGATGCCGCTTCGCATCTTCCGGCTGCGGACGGTGGCGGCGGCGAATGCGGTCGGGCTGCTGCTGGGCGGCAGCTTCTTCGGCTTCGTGTTCGTCGGCACGCTGTACATGCAGCAGGTGCTCGGCTACTCGGCGTTGCAGGCCGGCGTCGCCTGGCTGGCCACCTCGCTCACCTTGCTGGCGCTGGCGGGGCTGTCGCAGAAGCTCGTCACCCGCATCTCGCCCGGCCCGGTGATGGCACTGGGGATGGCGCTGATCGGCGGCGGCATCCTCTGGGCGACGCTGGTGCCGGTGCACGGCCACTTCTGGGGCTCGCTGGCAGGGCCGTTCTTTGTCGCCGGCGCGGGCGGCGCGTTCAGCTTCATCCCGATCTCGATCGGCGGCCTCACCGGTGTCGCGGAGCGGGAGGCCGGACTAGCCTCCGGCCTGCTCAACACCTCGCAGCAGCTTGGCGGCGCAATCGGGGTCGCGATCGCCTCCACGGTCGCCGCCACCCATACGAAGACGCTGCTCGCCGGCGGCGACGCGACGAACGCTGCGCTCACCGGCGGCTTCCAGTGGGCCTTTTGGATCTGCGGAGCGATTGCCCTCCTCGCGCCTGCCACCACCGCGCTCATTCTGCGCCGCAAGCGGGCGAGCGAGATCGGGGATGCGGTCCCGGCCCTAGAAGTCGGCGGCGTCAACTGATCCCTGGTCCAGGTTCCGGATACGAGCTGAGGGCCCGAACGGAGGTGGGCCCTCAGCACACGTTGGCGTCGAGATGCTCGCCCCGTGATCGCACCCAGCATCGTCAGCGCCGGCGACAGCGATGGATTTCCGCCCGTACGCGGATCAAGACGGGTATGAACATCGATCAGCGCATGCCGCGGCCGGTTGTGCATCTGGAGCTGCACACCGGCGATCAGGAGGCCGCGACCGCGTTCTACGCCAGTCTGCTCCGTTGGAGGCCGGAACTGGTGGAAGCGCGATGCGGCTCCTACCTCGCGCTCGAACTGGGTGGCGGTCTCGGCGGCGGGATCGTCGAATGCGCCACCAGGCGGCCGCTCTGGCTTCCCTACGTCGAGGTCGACCAGATCGACGAACAGACCGAGCGCGCCCGCCGGCTCGGCGCGCGGGTGCTGCTGGAGCCGCGCGAAGGGCCGGCCGGCTGGCGTAGCGTTGTTTCAACGCCCGAAGCAGGGCAGATTGCTTTCTGGCAGCCAAAGCGATGACCGCCACTCCCGATCCGGCAACAACGGCGCGCAGCACGGGGATCCCGCGCGAACGGGAGCTGCTGAAGGTGGCGCGAGCCGGTGATCGCGACGCGTTCGGTCGGCTCGTCGAGCCTTTCCGGCGCGAGCTTGTGGCCCACTGCTATCGGATGCTCGGCTCCTACGCCGACGCCGAGGACGCGCTGCAAGAGACCCTGCTGCGTGCTTGGCGCGCACTGCCACGCTTCGAAGAACGGAGCTCGCTGCGGTCCTGGCTGTACAGGATCGCGACCAACGCCTGCCTGCGCGCGATCGAGCGACGGCCAAAGCGAGTGCTGCCGATCGACTACGCGCCGGCCGCTGACCCGCACGACGGCCCCGCCGAGCCGGTGAGCGACCCCGTCTGGCTGGAGCCATACCCCGACACGGACCTCGGCCTCGAGCGCCTTGCCGGTCCGGAGGCCCGGTATGAGCAGCGCGAAGCGGTCGAGCTCGCCTTCATCGCGGCACTGCAGCACTTGCCGGCACGGCAAAGGGCGATACTGATCCTCCGCGATGTACTCGGCTTCTCGGCCCGAGAGACCGCCCACGTACTCGAGACGACACCGGTCTCGGTCGACAGCGCGCTGCAGCGAGCGCATAAGGCCGTGGCCGAACGGCTGCCAAGCCAAAGCCAGCAACAGACTCTTCGCCTCGTCGGCGACGACGAGCTCAGCCAGCTCGTCGAGCGCTACGTCGCGGCCTGGGAGCGAAACGACGTCGACGCCCTTGTCTCGATGCTCGCCGAGGACGCCAGGCTAGTCATGCCGCCGCTGCCGACCTGGGTCAGCGGCCGCGACCAGGTCGCTGTCTTCCTGCGCAAGTACCCGTTGTCGGGTGCCAGGCGCTGGCAGATGGTTCCGACATCGGCAAACGGCCAACCCGCGCTCGCGACCTACAGCTGGGACGAGCAGAGGGCGGCGTTCATGCCGCACAGCCTGAGCGTCCTCACCCTGCGCGAAGGCAAGATCGAAGAGATCACCGCCTTCATGACCCCTGAGCCACTTTCCCACTTCAACCTGCCCGCATCGATCGGCGACGAGCAAACCCAAGGTGCATGACAACAAAAAGGAGAGAACGAATGGCTGAGCACAAGATCGGAACACGGGAAGAGTGGCTCGCCGTGCGCGAGGCGCTACTCGTTCGCGAAAAGGAGCACACGCGGCTCGGTGACGAGATCGCGCGGCAGCGCCGCGAGCTCCCCTGGGTGCCGCTGGAGAAGGAGTACCGCTTCGACACCGAGGACGGCACACGCACGCTGGCGGAGCTGTTCGACGGCCGATCGCAGCTGATCGTCTACCACTTCATGTTCGGCCCTGATTACACGGCGGGCTGTGCGACCTGCTCGGCGACCGCGGACAGCTTCAACGGCGTGCTCCCGCACCTCCAGGCCCGCGACGTGACGATGATCTGCATCTCACGCGCGCCGCTCGAGAAGCTGCTCGCCTACCGCCGGCGGATGGGCTGGAGCTTCAACTGGGCGTCGAGTTACAGGAGCGACTTCAACTTCGACTTCGGCGTCTCCGCCGATGAGGGGGCACACGAGGTCGTGCCGCTGCTCGAGGCCAATGAGGTTGCCGCCTTTCCGCTGCTGAGCGACAAGGAGGTCCGCGACAACCTACCGCCTGCCGTCACCCAGAACGCCGCCGCAACCGGCACGGACGTCGCCGGCTACTTCTCTGAGGGGCATGGCGTAAGCGCGTTCGCGCGCGAGGGCGACAGCATCTGCCACTGCTACTCCAGCTACGCCCGCGGCACCGAGTTCCTGATGGGCTACTACGCGATCCTCGACCGGGCACCGAGGGGCCGCGACGAGGGCGACGAGATGTGGGTGCGGCGCCACGACGAGTACGACGCGTGAGCAACTGCCGCAGCGATCGGATCCGGGTTCGCCGCAACCTGAAGAAGGGCGCTACGAGCGCGAGCGGATCGAGTCGATCCTCGATCGCGGCCTCGTCGCCCACGTCGCCCTACACAGGCTCAGAAGGGGTCGACGTCCATGCCGTGGACGCTGCGTGGACGTCGCAACCGTCACCGCCGTCCACTCGGACAACGGAAAGACCGGCTAAGCAGGAGGAAACCGGAAGCCCTCTGACGGACTCGAACCGTCGACCCCCTTCTTACCATGCGGACACGACCGGGCATCCGCGACCACGTTCTTCCTGTAAATCGGCCCTTCCGGCCGTGTCATTGATGCCCGCAAGTGACCGCGCGTGCTCTACCTGCTGTACCCGTCTCGTACCCACGCGGTGTTGTCTGTTCGCAAAACACACAACCTAGGGCTGCGGACGCGACTGATCACCACCATGAACGCCTCACTGGAGAGGTCAGGCGTTCAGCGGGTTGCGTGCGACCCGATGCGACGACCTTGTCGCCAAGTAAGGCAACGAACGCGATAGGGAGACCGAAAGGAGGCGACCCGTCTTGCCGCGACGTGTTGGGTCGTGGGGGCACGGTTGTCGGTAGGAGCCGCGTGCCGCGGTGGGTCGACGGGCGGCGGTGAGATCGGCACCGATCTTGCCGGTGCTCCCTGGCGCTTGTGCGTCGAGGTTGAGGCTGTACGCGAGCGCCCGTGCGTGAGGCGATGCGCGGCCTTTGTCTTAGGCGATGATCCCGGCGATTCCCGCTGCGAGGAGCAGTGCGGTCGTTGCGGTTGCGAGTTTGATCGTGCGTGTCATGTTCGTCTCCTTTGGTTTGTTGGGGCTCTGGCGGTGCGCGGGTCGAATTTGTGGCGGGGATGTCGCTTGTCTGCGGCGGGCTTGCGTTCGCTGACGCAGTGGCGGGGGCAGTTACGCCTCGGCGCCGCGGATGTGGGCGGGGACGTTGCTGGCGGAAGGCGTGCGGTTCTTCGCGTCGCTGCGTCCACCGTCGACAGCGGCAGACGGTGAGGTTGGCTGCTTCTCCACCGCGAGTTGTGGCAGCCATCGCAGCCAGCGCGGGAGCCACCAGTTCGCTTCACCGAGCAGCGTCATCGTTGTCGGCAGCAGAACTCCGCGGACGATCGTTGCGTCGAGGAGGACGGCGAAGGCGAGGCCGACTCCGAGTTGTTTCATCGAGACCTGGGTGAGCGTCCCGAAGATGGAGAAGACGGCGACCATGACGATTGCGGCGCTGGTGACGACGCCTGCGGTGCTGCGGATTCCGTGCGCGACGGCATCGGTGGTTTTCATGCCGCTGTCGACGGCCTCGCGGACGCGACTAAGGATGAAGACGTGGTAGTCCATGGAGAGGCCGAAGAGGACGACGAAGAGGAACGGCGGCACCCAGGAGGTGATGCCGCCGGTTGATTGGAAGCCGAGGATCGACTCGCCCCAGCCCCACTGGAAGGTCGCGACGAGGAAGCCGTAGGCGGCGCCGACGGAGAGCAGGTTGAGCAGGATCGCCTTCAGCGGGATGACGACTGAGCGGAAGGTCAGGAGGAGTAGGAGGAAGGCGAGGGTGAGGACGAAGGCGAAGACGAGCGGAGCGTGGGAGCGCAACGCGTCGGTGTAGTCCTTGGTGGCGGCGTCGTCGCCGCCGACGGCGACAGTCTCGACGCCCGGTGCCCTCGCGAGGGTCGCAGGGATCACGCGCTGTCGGAGTGTCGTGATCTGACGGCTCCACGCGGCCTCGTTCTCGGGCCCCGCGAGCGGGACTGAGAGCACGGCCACGTGCGCGTTCAGGACCCGGAGCGAAATCGAGCCGTGGATCTCGGCTGTTGCGAGCGCCTGCTTCCGGAAATCGTGGACGGCCTGCGCGACCTCGGGGGTGCGGACGTCTTCGGCCTTGACGACGACTTGTGCGGGTAGCGGCCCGTCCGGGAACGCCTTCTGGAGGCGGTCATAGGTCTTGTGGATCGGGAGCGTGCTCGGGTAATCGGTCAGCGTCGGCTGCACCGTGTGCATTCGCAGCGCCGGCACCGCAATCGCAACGAGGACGCTGGTCGCGGCGAGGGTCGCGAGCAGCGGTCTGCGCAGCACCGCTGCGAGTACGACCGACCAGAAACGACTTTCGCCGTTGTGGCTACGGAGCCGACGCCGCAGCGGGATCTGGCCCTTCTCGATCCGGTCGCCGAGCTTCGAGAGCAGCGCGGGCAGCACGGTCAGCGACCCGATGACTGCGGTGGCGACGACGAGGATCGTGCCCATCGCGATACCGCGGAAGCCGCCGGTGCCGGCGAAGAACATGCCGCCGACCGCTGCCATGACGGTTGCACCCGAGATGAGAACCGAGCGGCCCGATGTCGCGGCGGCGGCCAGGAGCGCCGCGTCGGCGGAGCGGCCGGCAGCACGCTCCTCACGTTCGCGACGGATGTAGAACAAGGAGTAGTCGACGCCGACCGCGAGTCCGATCAGCAGCATCACGGAGTAGACGGATCCGTCGACCGGGAAGAGATGGCTGGTCAGGAACACCAGACCGGCGGCGGCGATGATCGCCGTCAGCGAGAGAAGGACCGGCAGCAGTGCGGCGACGAGCGCTCCGAATGCGAGCAGCAGGATGAGCACGGTCGCGGGGATCGAGAGGATCTCGGCGCGGTGGAGGTCGCTGTCGGCCGAGTGCATGGTGACGTTGCCGAAACTCGCCGAGCCGAACTCACCGATCCGGAATCCTGTGTGCGTCCGTTGGGTCGCGGCCACAGCGTCGAGCACGGGGCCGATACGCATCGCCCGGTCCATCATCTGGCCGCTGACGTCGAAGGTGACGAGCGCGGAGTGACGATCGCCGGAGACGAGCTTCGCCGAGTCGAGCGGCGACCGTATGTGCGAGATGTGTGTCTGCGCGCCGACGGCCGCGATCGTTGCCCGGATCGCCGACTCGAAGGCTGGGTCATTGGTGGTGTGTGAGCTGCTTTGGATCAAGACGTTTTCACTCGCCTTGTCGCCGAGGCCGGCCTGGTCGAGGATTCGCTGCGCAGCGGCGGAGTCGCCTGCGAGCGAGTCGGTCATCGTGAGGTCGCGCGAACCGGCGGTCATGCCGGCGGCGACGGCAACGAGCACGAAGCCGAACCAGGCGAGGACTGCGGCCTTGCGATGCCGAGCACTCCAACCGCCGATACGAGCGGCGAGATTGTTCTGATGAGTGATGCCGGTCATGGGGATCCTTTCTTCGCTCTGAGCGGTTGGTGGATTTGGGGCGCAGCGGCTCGTCGCCGCCTTCGAGCGGTGCAGTTCCTTGCAAGAGCTGGTTTCTGTGGGGGAGGCGGTGAGGGCGCTCAGACGAGCGGCCGCTCGACGATGTAGCGCCAGAGTCGGCGTACGTAGGTCACTTCGTCAGCTCCTTTCCGGTCGCGGCGGCGGAGGGTGCTGGCGTGACGGTGAAGCTGAACATCATTCCGCTCTCGTGATGTTCGGCGATGTGGCAGTGCGCCATCCACACGCCGGGATTGGTGACGTTGAGGAGGATGTCGACGGTCTGGCCGGTGCGGACGAGCACAGTGTCTTTCCAGACCAGGTTGGGCTCGACTTCGCCGTCGCGGGCGAGGATGAGGAAGCGGCCCGCGCCGTGGATGTGGAAGGGGTGGTGCATCGGATGGTCGGAGTCCATCTCGTTGACCAGCCGGAGCTTCACTTGGTCGCCGACCGTGAACTGCCAGTCGATCGCCTGGTTCTCGGCGCCGGTGTCCCGGTCGACGAGCTTCCACCGCATGTTGGCCGGCGTCGTGATCCGGTTGACCTCGACCATGTCGTCTTCCCATTCGATCCCGTCGCCCGTCCTGTGCTCACTGCCGGCGTCGTGGTGGCCGTGCGACGGCTCGTGGCCGGCCGCCGGCGCGGCGAGCTGCGACGGCAGCAGCTTCATGCCGCACTTGGGGCAGCGGCCTGGTGTATCGCTGACGACTTCAGGGTGCATCGGGCAGGCGTAGCTCGGTGCTGGTGCCGCTGTCGCCAGCAGCTCCATGCCGCACTTGGGGCAGCGGCCTGGTGTATCGCTGACGACTTCAGGGTGCATCGGGCAGGCGTAGACCACGGCGCCCTCGGGGCCGCCCAGGTCCATCTCGGCGACGAAAGCGAGCGTCTTGTCGGGCTCGGCGGCGAGGTACGGCGCGATTCGCTGCCGCTCCGCCGCCATGTCGGCATTCGCTCGCACTGACTCGAACTCTGACGCCAGCGAGGGCACGGTCCAGTCGTCGCTGACGGTGATCGCGGCGAGCGGATAGCAGCGGTCGGAATGGTGGTGCTCGAGCGTGGCGCGGCCGGGCTTGTCGAAAAGCACATCGACGATGGCGCGCTCGGAAGGTGCGAGCACAACCTCGTCGATGAACTCCTCGCGCTCGTACCGGCCGCTGTCGTTGCCGACGAGCTTCATCTGGGCGCCGCGCAGG
>WNGA01013066.1_pt1 | contig 13297 bp, 7 predicted proteins | sample 5400061 | NCBI WGS metagenome assembly WNGA01 (sample SAMN13153366, study PRJNA577476) | soil metagenome | isolation source: 100 cm soil or saprolite under grassland replicate 2 | place: USA:California | collected 2016-06-15 | reverse complement strand
TCCGGCTCCACATCACCGGCCTGCGGGTACTGCTCCTGCAACGCCCCCATGATCTGCACCCGCTTGATCGAGTCGATCCCCAGATCCGCCTCGATATCCATGCCCGGGTCCAGCATGTCAACCGGGTAACCGGTCTTCTCCGCCACGATCTCCAGCAACACACCCTGCACCTCGGCCGACACCGCGCTCGACACCGCAGGCGCGGGTGCAGCCTCGGCGGCCGGCGCAGTGACAGGGGCAGGGGCAGGGGCAGGAGTGGGAGCCGCCTCGGCAACCGGCGCCGGGGCAGGTACGGAGGACGCCACCGGCTCCTGGACAGCCGCCACCGCCTCGACGGGTGCCGCGGCAGGGGCAAGCACCGGGAGGGGCTCCTCAGCAGCAGGCACGGTGACCTGCTGCGCCACCGCGGGAGCCGCGGCCGGCGCCTGCCCCTCGGGGCAGCCGAACGCGTTCACCACGCTGAGCATCGCCTGGCTGGCCTGCACGTGGGCGTCCGTGATCGCGGCACCCTGCTGCTGCACGGCCCGCAGCACACCGTCCACGTTGGACAGTGGGCCGGACTGGACGCGCCGCTCCAGCGCGGACACCAACTCGCGCACCGTGGCGAGCTGCCCGTCCAGGAACTCCGCGTGCGCGCTCACCTGCGCCGACAGCAGCGCGCTCACCGACTCGGCGACCGGCGCCACGGCACCCACCGGCACATCAGCGGGCGCCGGGGCAACCGGAGCAGGGGCAACCGGAGCAGGGGCAACCGAGGCAACGGGGGCCGGAGACACCGCCTGGGCAGCCGCGATCGCCGGCACATACGGCGACTCGATCGCATCGAGATAGGCCTTGCGGCGTGCCCCGGTCACGTAGTTGATGCCGCGCAGCGGGATGACCATACCCTTGCGCACCGGCTCGGCCGGCACGGGGGCGAGGTAGGAGTCGATGCCGCTGATCGGCAGGCCGAGCACCGCAAGCTCCACCGCCGCCCGCTTGGCCGATACCTCGCCGTTCTTGGCCGGCCCGCCGTCGACCGACAGCGCCACCGCGTCGGTGCCGGCGAGGATCCGCGACACCAGGCCGGTCAGCACCGACTTCGGGCCGAACTCGACGAACACCCGGAAGCCGGCGTCGTACATCTCCCTTATCCGGGTGGCGAAGTCGACCGGGTTGCGGAGCTGGTCGGCCAGGATCCGCTTGTTCGCGGCCACATCCGCGCCGTACACCGCACCAGGGGTGTTCGCGTACACCGGCAGCACCGGCGCGCGCATCGCCGTACCGTCCACAGTGGACCGGAACGCCTGAACCGCGTGCTGCACGAAGGACGTGTGGAACGCGGCCGACACCGGGAGCTGCGCGGCGGAGACCTTCCGTTCCGCGGCGTCCGCGACCAGCCGCTCGACCGACGACGTGGGGCCGCCGACCACGATCTGGTCCGGCGCGTTGATGTTGCACACGGTCACGTCGCGGTACGACGCGATCAGCGCCCGGACGTCGGCGAGCGGCGCGCGCACGGCGGCCATCGAGCCGGGGTCGAATCCGACCGGCGCCCCCACCGGCGGGGCCATCGCGGCACCGCGGGCCCTGGCCAGCGCGAGGTACGCGGCGTCGTCCAGCGCGCCGGCCGCCCACAGCGCGGTCAGCTCGCCGAAGCTGTGCCCGATCGCGCCTTCGGCGCGGAAGCCGAGCTCGGTCAGCCAGCGGTACTGGCCCACCGACAGCGCGCCGATCGCCGGCTGCGCGAACTCGGTACGGCGCAGGTCGGCCTCCTGCTGCGCGCGGGTCGCGTCGTCGAAGGCCGGCGCCGGGAACACCGCCCGGCCCAGCGTCCTGCCGTCGGCGATGACCTGGTTGGCCTCGTCGAACGCGGCGCGCACCGGTGGGATCGCCAGCGCGGCCTCGCGGCCCATGTTCACGTACTGGCTGCCCTGCCCGGCGAACACCGCGGCCACCTTGCCCGGCACGATGCCGGTGCGCCGGTAGACCACGCCCTTCGGATGGGTCCATGACCCGGCGTCCGGCTTGGCCCGCAACTGCGCCGCGGCCAGCGCGCGCAGCTCGGCGAACTCCGACTCGGTGCGCGCCACGAAGCCCACCCGGGCGTGCCGGGACGGGATCGCGCCGGTGCCGTCCGGAGCCTCCCCGGCCTCCAGCCTGTCGGCCAGCGTGGCGGAGTCCTCGGCGTGCCAGACCCCGGTCAGCGCGGCCGGGCCGAGCACCACCGGCGAGGCCACCGACGACGCGTGTTCCTCCAGCACCAGGTGGAAGTTGGTACCGCCGAAGCCGAACGACGAGATCGCGGCCCGCCGCTGCGGCCGCTGCGGGTCGCGGATCCACGGCCGGGTCTCGGCGTTGACGTAGAAGGCGGTGTTGCCGAAGTCGGCGTGCTCGCTGGGGTTCTGCACGTTGATGGTGGCCGGCAGCACCTTCTGGTGCAGCGCCAGCGCCACCTTGATCAGGCCCGCCGCGCCGGCCGCCGCCTTGGTGTGGCCGATCTGCGACTTGACCGAGCCGATCGCGGCGAACTGCTTCTGGTCGGTGTACTCCCCGAGCACCGCGGTCAGCGCGGACAGCTCGGTGTAGTCGCCCACCGCGGTACCGGTGCCGTGCGCCTCGAACAGCTCGATCGACTCCGGCGAGACGTCGGCGTCGGCGTACGCCCGCTTCAGCGCGACCATCTGGCCCTCGGCGCGCGGCGCGTAGATGCTCTTGAACCGGCCGTCGGAGGACGTGCCAAGGCCCCGGATGGTGGCGTAGATGCGGTCGCCGTCGCGCTCGGCGTCGGCCAGCCGCTTGAGCGCCAGCATGCCGATGCCCTCGCCGATCAGCGTCCCGTCGGCGTTCTCGTCGAACGGCCGGATCGCCCCGGACTTGGAGAAGGCCGGGGTCTTGGAGAAGCACATGTACATGAGGATCGTGTTCTCGGCGTCGCAGCCGCCGGAGATCATCAGGTCGGCGCGGCCCTCGATCAACTCCGAGATCGCCATCCGCACCGCGGCCAGCGACGAGGCGCAGGCGGCGTCCACGGTGCAGTTCGTGCCGCCGAGGTCGAGCCGGTTGGCGATCCGGCCGGAGACCACGTTGCCGAGCATGCCCGGGAAGGAGTTCTCCTCCCACGGGATGTACGCCTTCTTGAACCGTTCGGCGATCTCCTCGGCGTCCACATCGGACAGTCCGCAGCTCTTGACGACCTGCTTGAGCACCGGCGTCTGCAGCCGCGCCGACAGCGGCTGGGTGAGCGAGTTGGCACCGGTGATGCCGAGGATGCAGCCGGTCCGGCCGGCGTCGTACCAGGACGACTCGGCGGTGCCGGTGTCGCGCAGCAGGTCACGGGCGACCACCAGCGACAGCAACTGGAGGATGTCGGTGACCTCCAGTGTGTTCGGCGGCAGGCCGAACTCCACCGGGTTGAACGGCACCTCGGGCAGGAACCCGCCGCGCCGGCAGTAGGTCTTGTCCTCGGCGTGGGGATCGGGGTCGTAGTAGTCATCGACCCGCCAGTGGCTCTCCGGCACGTCCTCGATGCAGTCGTTCGCCTCGACGACGTTGCGCCAGAACTCCCGCAGGTTGCGCGACTTCGGGTAGAGACCGGCGAGCCCGACGATCGCGATCGGGTTCTCGGCCAGCCGCCGCGGGTTGAGCTCTTGTGGGGTGTTCACGCCAGATCCTCACAATCGTCGCAGGTGACGAGTTGGGACCCCTCGGCCGGTCGAGCCATGAGGAGCTTTCGAGTCGGATGTCGGTACGCGGTCATGCTCAGGCGGCCGCCGCCGCCGGAGGCCTACCCACCAGATCCGCCACCAGCGCCCAGGCGGACGGGTCGGACAGAATCGAGTAGTGGTCGCCCGGCCCGTGCTCCAACCGCACCGGTGCGAGGTCGGACCAGCCCAGGTCGCCGTACTCCGGCAGCAGGCTGCGGCGGGCCTTCACCAGGGTGAGCGGCCACGGCACCGGTCCCGGCTCGTACGGCAGCACCAGGTGGTTGTTGCGCAGCAGGCCGCCGACGTAGCTGTCGTACAGCTTGCGCAGCCCGGGCGGGGAGGTGTCCGCGGGCAGCACGCCGTTCCCGGTGACCCTGGCCAGCAGCGCGGCCAGGCCGGCCTCCGTCGTCCGCGCCGCGATCTCCGGCTCGGCGTCGAGCGGCCGGCCACGCTTGGCGGCCAGGTACATGGCGAACCAGCGGATCAGCAGCGGCGGCTCGAGCAGCTCCTCGGTGCGCTTGAACTCCGGCGTCGGCGCGATGCTGTCCAGCAGCACCAGGTGCGCCGGCCTTGTGTCGCCGGCCAGCCCGCGGGACATCTCGAACGCGACCACCCCGCCGAAGGACCAGCCGACAAGCGCGTACGGGACGTGCGGCGGCCGGTCCGCGGCCAGCTCCGCCAGGCAGCGGCGGCCGATCTCGGGCAGCGTGACGTCCGGCAGCCCGCCGGTCAGCGCCGCCTCGAAGTACTCCGGCACGTTGTGCAGGTCGAGCACGGACAGGCCGACGTCCGCCGGCAGCACGTCCGCGAGCCCCTGCCACAGGTCGGCGGGCAGCCCGCCCGGGTGGACGGCGTACACCCACAGCCTTGGCCGCCCGGCCGGCCCGCGGAACGGGCGCAGCAACGGGCGGCGGGCGGCGGACCGGTCGGGCGGCCGGGCCATGAGACCTCCTGATGGTTCAGCGGATCCGTACTCGGTAGGTGGTCAGCCAGCTGTCCAGCTCCACCAGGTAGCCCAGCCACGCCGAGCTGTGCGGGCCGCCCCAGGTTCCGGGCGGCGCGGCCAGCGCCTCGGCCAGCTTCGGGGCGTTCAGCATCGGCAGCAGCGGGGAGGCGTTGCCGGCGAGGATCTCGCGCAGCCGGTCGCGCACCGCCAGGTCGTACAGCGGATCGCGGGCCACCGGGAAGGCGCTCTTCTGCCGCCAGGTGATCTCCTCGGGCAGCAGGTCGGCCACCGCGCGGCGCAGCAGGCCCTTCTCCACCCCGCCGACGTTCTTCATCGACCACGGGACGTTCCACAGGTACTCCACCAGCCGGTGGTCGCAGAACGGCACCCGCACCTCGAGCGAGGCGGCCATGCTCATCCGGTCCTTGCGGTCCAGCAGCGCCGGGAGGAAGCGGGTGAAGTTCAGGTACGACACCTCGCGCAGCCGGCGGTCCCGGCCCTCCTCGCCCGGCAGGTGCGGCACCTCGGCGAGCGCCTGCGCGTACCGGTCGCCCAGGTACTCGCGCAGCCCCAGCCGCTGCATGAACTCACCGGACAGCACCTCGTACCGCCCGGTCCGGCCCTGCGACCAGGGGAACCCGGGCATGAAGATCGCCTCGTCCTCGTGGAACCACGGGTAGCCGCCGAACACCTCATCGGCCGACTCCCCGGACAGCGCCACCGTGGCCTGGCCACGGACCGCCCGGCAGAGCATCAGCAGCGACACGTCCATGTCACCCATGCCGGGCAGGTCGCGGGCCCGCATGGTGTCCAGTTGGGCGGCCAGCAGGTCGGGCGCGTCCAGCACCACCTCGGTGTGCTTGGTGTCCAGGTGGACGGCGGCGAGCTGCGCGTACGGGCCGTCCGTGCTGGGCCGCAGCGAGTCCGGGATGAAGTGCTCGTCGGCGCCGGCGAAGTCGACCGAGAAGGTGACGAGCCGGTCGGCGCCCTTCTCGGCGAGCTTGCGGGCGGCCAGCGCGCTGACCGCACTGGAGTCCAGGCCGCCGGACAGCAGCGAGCACAGCGGGACGTCGGAGACCAGTTGCTGGTCGACGCTCTCCTCCAGCAGGTCGCGGACGGTGGCGATGGTGCGGTCGAGGTCGTCGGGGTGCGGCCGGCTGTCCAGCCGCCAGTACACGCTCTCGTGCACGCCGTTGCGGTTCACCCGCGCGATGCGGCCCGGCCGGAGCTCTCGCAGCCCGCGGAAGATGCCGTGCCCCGGCGTCTTCAGGGTGGGGGTGAGCAGCAGCTCGGCCAGGCCCTCGCCGTCCACCTCGGCGGGCAGCAGCGGGTTGGCGAGCACCGCCTTGGGTTCGGAGCCGAAGAGCACACCGTGGCCGGTGTCGGCGTAGTACAGCGGCTTGATGCCCAGCGGGTCGCGCGCCAGCAGCAGCTCCTGGCGCGCCTGGTCCCAGACGGCGAACGCGAACATGCCCACGAAGCGGCGCACGCAGTCGGCGCCCCATTCCTGGTACGCCCGCAGGACCACCTCGGTGTCGGACCTGGTGCGGAACTCGTGACCCGCCGAACGGAGCTCGGCCCGCAGCTCGCGGAAGTTGTAGACCTCGCCGCTGTAGGTGAGTACGACGGGCGCGGTGCCCGGCCGGTGGTCGCCCATGGGCTGCGCGCCACCGGACAGGTCGATGATCGCCAACCGCCGGTGGCCGAGAGCGGCGTGCGGTGACAGCCACACGTCGCCGGCGTCCGGGCCGCGGCACGCCATGGTGTCGGCCATGGCGTGCACCACGTCACCGTGCCGGGTCAGGTCGCGGTCCCAGTCGACCCAGCCAGTAATTCCGCACATCTGCGGCTCTCTTTCCCGGGCCCCCGTTTCGCCGGTAGCCGTGTGCGTGCGCTGTCACGCACCCGGTGCGGACAAAAGGTCCCGAATCGGGTAGACAGCGACAGAGGGTCAGGCCGCCGCGATGTGGTTGGCGTTCTCCTCGGCGATGTGCTCGGAGAGCGCCGCGATCGTGGGGTGGTACCAGAGGGCGGTGGCCTCGAGTTCGAAGCCGAGCCAGCTCTCCAGCTCGCCGGCCAGAATCAGCGCCTCGGTCGAGTCCAGGTCGAACTCGTCGAAGTACTGGTTCACGTCGATCTCCGACCTGTCTACGCCGAGCCGGTAGGCAAGCTTCTCGACCAGCCATTCCTGTGCGGCTTCGGCGGTAACCTGAGCGGGCATTGCGTCTCCTCCTCCGGAAACGTGACTACAACAATGCGAGAGACCGGACGACACTGGATCCGGACAGCGCGCCTCAGGCGGCCTGCGCGGCAATTTCGGCGGCCACCGCGCCGGCCGCCTTCAGCCCGGACACGTAACCCGCCTCATGCGACCCGATCAGGTCGTGGCCGATCTTCGGCGAGTGGAAGTAGGAGCCGGCGAGCTTGACCCGACCGCCCTCGTTCACCTGGTAGATGGTCTTCTGCATGCGCCGCACGTCCATGTCGATGATCGGGTGTGTGTACGGCAGCTCGCAGATCACCGTCTCCTCCCGCGGCACTACGGCTGAGTCCAGGGTGACGAAGTAGTCGGTCTTCGAGGTGAAGCCCTGCAGCTTGTTCATGTAGTACGCCACCCAGGTGCGGGTCGCGCCGTGGACGTTCTTCATGCCGTAGTTCCACGAGGTCCAGCGCGAGGCGTCGGGCGACATGGTGGCCGCGTCGGTGTGCAGGATCGCCTCGGTGGAGCTGTACTTCACCCGCTCCAGCACGGCGATCTGCTGCGGGGTCGGGCGCTCGAGCAGGCCTAGGGTCTGGTCGGCGTGGCTGGCCACGATGGCGTAGTCGTAGCGCTCGTGGCCGTCCGCGGTGGCGACGACCACGTGGTCGGCCTCCGCCCGGACACCGGTCACGCCGGCGTTGACCCGCACCTGGCCGTGCGTGCTGATCGCGGCGGTCACCGCGCGGACGTAGTTGATGCTGCCGTCCTTGACGGTCTTCCAGGCGACGCTCCTGCCGCCGAGGCCGCCCTGGTCGTGCGACATGTAGAACGCGATGACGGTGGTGGCCGGCATCTCCCAGATCAGCTCGGCCGGCACCGACCACACCGCGGTGGCCAGCAGCACGACGTAGCTGTACTTGAACGCGTCGGTGTAGCCGTTGCTGTCCAGGTACTCGCCGAGCGGCATGTCCGTCTTCTTGCGCAGGAAGTCGCGCGGTGCCTCGCGGTGGAAGCGCTCGGCGTCCCGCCACACCGGCAGGAACTCGGCCGGGTAGCGCGCCGCGATCTCCGCCTCGGTGCGCTCGAACTCGGCGGTGCCGTAGTTCAGCCCGGAGTCGACGTCGAAGAAGTTGAACCCGCCGTTGTGGTCCAGCACCGCGACGCCGAGATCGGCGAAGAACTGCGAGATCTGCGGGTAGGTACGGCTGTTGAACACCACGAACGCGGTGTCGATGCCGATGATGCGGCCCTCGTCGGGGACCTCGATGGTGTTGGCGTGACCGCCCGGGCGGCCGTCCTTCTCGTAAACCGTGACTTCGACGTTGTCTGGCAGGTGGTACCCGGCCGAAAGGCCCGCGATTCCAGCACCTACGACGGCGACGCGTTTGGTCATGACGATCCTTCAGCCGGGCCCGATGCGGACAGGCACCGCGCGGAGGTACGCTGCGGTGTGACGGACGCAGAGGGTTGATACCTCTGATATGAAGGACTCCCGCGGCCGCCGTCGCCGTTACGATCTGCGCAGGCCGCTCGTCAAGCTGCGACGATAGGTCGGTCGGCGGGCCGGCGTCAACACTTCCCGGCAGATTTCCACGCTTCGGTCCTTCCTGCTCGACGCCTGTCCGGATCTGCTTTGTGCGGGATCGTCGACTTGTTTCGCTCCGGGGTGTCCGGATCCGTACGGCGGGTGGCTCAGGTGTACGTGGAAAAGGAACGCGCGTACCAGACCAGCACCCTGACGATCACGTGCCTCGGGCTCTTCGTGGTGCTGCTCGACAGCACCATCGTGGCCAACGCGCTGCCGCCGATCCAGGCCAGCATGAACGCCTCGCTGGCCGGGCTGGCCTGGGTGGTGGACTCCTACATACTGCCGTTCGCGGTGTTGCTGCTGCTGGCCGGCAGCCTGTCCGACCGGTTCGGGCGGAAGCGGCTGTTCTGCGCCGGGCTGGTGATCTTCAGCGGCGGTGCGTCGCTGTGCGGGCTGGCGCCCAGCCTCGTCTGGCTGAACGTCGGGCAGGCGATCTGCGGCGCGTCGGGTGCGGCCATCGCCACCGGCGGCATGTCGCTGCTGGTGACCGCGTTCCCCGATCCGCGGCAGCGCACCCGGGCGGTCGGGGCGTACGCCGCGCTGGGCGGCATCGCGCTGTCCGTGGGTCCGCTGCTGGGCGGCCTGCTGGTGGACAGCTTCGGCTGGCGGTGGATCTTCTTCATCAACCTGCCGGTGACCGCGCTGGCGCTGGCGGCCGGGGTGGCCCTGCTGCGCGAGTCCCGCAACCCGGCGGCGCAGCGGCTGGACCTGCCCGGGCAGGTCGCCGCGATCGGCGGCCTGACGCTGCTGACGTACGCGCTGATCGAGGCGAACGACAAGCACTGGGGGTCGCCGCTGATCGTCGGCTGCCTGGTCGGGGCGGGCGTCATGCTGGTCGTGTTCGTGGTGGTGCAGGCGAGGTCGGCCGAGCCGACGATCCCGCTCGGGCTGTTCCGGCAGCCGGCGTTCTCGATGGCGAACCTGGCCATCGCGGTGGTCGGCTTCGCGCTGATCGGGGCGACGTTCTTCTTCTCGCAGTACTTCCAGACGGTCCGCGGCTACTCCGCGTTCGCGTCCGGGCGGGCCGGGTTGCCGGCGACGGTGGGGATGTTCGTGTTCGCGCCGGTGGCGGCGAGAATGGCCGCGCGGTGGGGGTTCCGGATACCGGTCGTGGTGGGCAGCCTGCTCGGCGGCACCGGCCTGGTCAGCCTGGTGGGGTTGACGCCGGACATGCCGTACGCCTCGCTCTGCTGGCGGCTGGCGTTGTTCGGCGTGGGGTGCGGCCTGATGATCGCGCCGCTGGCCGCGGTGGTGATCACCACGGTGCCGCCGTGGCGGGCCGGCCTGGCCTCGGCGGTCAACAACACCAGCCGGCAGGTGGGCGCCGTGTTCGGGGTGGCCGTGCTGGGGACACTGGTGCAGCAGGGGTTCGCGTCCCGGATCGTGGACCGGCTCGGCGCGCTGCGACTGCCCCCGGCTGTGACCTCGGCGCTGGCCGAGCAACTCGCGCACCGGTCGAGCGCCCCGCCGCCGAGTACGGCACCGCCCGCGGTGGTGACCGCGGTCCACCGGGCCGCGGGAGCCGCCTTCACGGATGCGCTGCACACAGCGTTCCTGGCTGCGGGACTGTCCCTGCTGGCGCTCCTCCTACCGTGCTGGTTCGCCCTGCGCGCCAGCCGTCCCACGTCGGGTCCCGTCGAGTTGTCGGAGCCGGCCGCGGGCGCGCCTGCCCCGGAGCGTGTGCCGCTGGCGCCCGGGCCGGTGCTGACCGGGCCGGTGGTGACCCCCTCCGCGGTCGCCGACTGACCGTCCCGCGTCTCCAGGCGTGACCGAGCCGCCTGGTTACCGTCCCTGGCAGCACGCTGACTAGTTCACGGCCCTCTCGGCCGCCCCCAACCTGGTGGCGGTCCGCCCCGGAACCCGGGCGGGTAGGGCGGCGCGGCCGTCGGCGTCCGGCGGCGCCGCCTGCCGGCGAGAACCGCCAAAAATGCAGCCAATGCCGCCAGAACTGCCGTCACGCCGGCAATCCCCAGCACGAGCGGGAGGTTGCTGCCGCCATCAGAGGCGCGCGGCGCCGGCGCCGGCGCCGAGGTGGAGACGCCGCGCAACCGGTCAACCTCCTCGTACACCGGATTCGGCGCGTCCGCCGGCGCCGCACAATCCCGTATCCCGTCTGGTCGTCCTTCCCCGGCGGCCCCGCATCCTTCGCCGTAGCCAACAACCGCGTCACAATCTGCCGTGCCGGCATGTCCGGAAACCTCGCCCGCAACAACGCCACCGCCCCCGAAACAAGCGCCGCGGCATCGCTGGTACCGTTCGATTGAGTGGGCATGCCGGACTTGTTGATCGAGACCATGTTGACGCCTGGAGCAGCAACGTCAACGTAGTTCTGTCGCTCCGTGTCGCTCCAGGGCCGACCTTGATCGTCTACTGCACCCACAGCAATGACCCCCGGGCATAGCGCAGGCACCTCAGGCTGATTGATCCCATTGCCATCATTGCCTGCACCACCAACGAGGATCGCGCTGTGATCCAATGCGTACCATATGGCATCTTGTAGCGGTCTGGGGCAATTGCCAGCGTTGGGGCCGGCGTAGGACATATTTACAACGGTCGCTCCGTGGTCAACCGCCCAGTGAATCGCCTTAGCACTCCCGAAACCGCCGGCATCTGGAAATCTGCCGGCCAGTCCAAGGGTAATCGGAAGAATATTAGCAGCTGGCGCAACGCCAATCATGCCGCTCCGCAAATCACCACGAGCCGCGATCAACATCGCGATACGTGTTCCATGACTCTTTGGGTCGGAGTCTACCCGCCCGCCCGTATTGCCATCCGTAAGATCAATGCCCGGCAGTACAGCGCCATCAAACTCTGACCTCGCGGCCTCAACGCCCGTGTCGATGACTGCTACGGTTACTTGCCGTCCTTGCGAGATTTCCCACACATCTTGCAAACCCCAACGTTGAATCCACCATTCCAACGATCGCACATCTGTCAGGTCAGCCCACGCCGGCACACCTAGGCCCGCCACAGTTATCCAGGCCATGGCGACCGCGAGCAAAATCACTGCTGCCCTACGGGGCATTCCTTGCTCAGAAGTCGTCGTCGTCGTCGTCATCGTCATGGGTCGGCTTGGGGGGGCGGTAGTAGTCGCCGTAAAAAACCGCTGGCGACGCTTCTTGTTCGCCCCATACCTCGCGTTCTTCCTTCAGATAATAGCGGCGCTTTCGGTCTCGTTCTTCCTCCCGTTGGCCCAGGCCGGGTGAGTAGATACCGCCTTGGTTGCCAGTTCCCGTGGACGCACCCACTCGGGGCCGGTCGTCCGATACACCACCGGGACCTCCTCCTGCACCAGCGCCGCTACCTGGAAGATATCCCTCACCTATCACACGGCGGCCCCCGCCCTCCAGGCCCGATTCTAGCCCGCCCGCGCCGCCGCCACCGGCCAGTACACCGCCAATGTCATACGGAGACCCCGACCAATCTGTGCGTCCTGCACCGACCTGCGGACTCCATACTGGCGGCACCTCAATCGGATCACGCGATCCGTCATCGGTGCCATTCCCCGTGTCGAGACCGCGCCTGGGAAGGTTAGTGGGAATCATCGGCGGCAACCTCAATGGGTGGGAATTGGTACTATTCCCGCCGCCAGCCTCTCCGGCATCACTCACAGTACCAGTTCCCGCGCCCGGCATACGATCATCACGGCTTTTCCAATTCGGCGATATATCGTCAACCGACTCGCGCGCGGGCAGGGAGACGGCGATTTGGGTGGGCGCTAGGCTGCAGGCGTCGCGGTAGGCGGAGTTGAGGTCGTTGAGGAGTTTCTGGTAGTTGCGGGATTCTATGGAGGTGGGATCTGTGCTGGGGTAGTCGGCGGGGTTGAAGTCTGGGTGGAGGTATTTTGCGTGGACCTGGGCTGCCTCGAGGGCCATTGCGGCGTTGTTCATGGCGGCGGCTGAGGCTCGGCAGGCGGTGGCGAGGGAACGGGCCGAGGCGTAGTAGCGGCGCAGTTGGTGTTGCGACTCGTGCGCCGCGTCGCCGCGCCAGGTGTCGGCGAGATCGGTGGCGCCGCGCCTGATCTCGTCGGCCATCGCGTCGAGGTTCTCGGCGGTACTCAAGTAGTCCCGGGCGGCGCCGTACATGGCTTCGGGGTCGGCCGCGCGCAGCAGCAGCCCGATCTGGAAGGCGCTGAGGCTCCACACGTTCTCGATGTCGGTGGACTTCTCGATCGGGTAGACCTGCTCGTCGCTTCTCATCGTGGCCCCTAGAACCGACCGTCCGCGCCGACGACGCTCGGCGCGGTGGCCGGTGCGGAGCTGGCAGGCAGGGAGGTGCCGTTATCCAGGCCGCCAGCGGCTTGGTCGATCCGGTGGGCGTTCGTCCGGTCGGCGCGATCGTACGATTTCGCCGACTCCTCCATCCGGGCGGCCACCGCGGGCAGCCCGGCGACCAGCGCCCCGTCTGTAACTGAGCATGCAGGTGCTGCACCGACCGGCCGGTCGCCCACAGGCCGGGCTGCCCATCGAGCGGGCGCACCGCGCCGACCGCGCCGCGATCGTTCCACCCCGGACCGGCCCGCTCGCCGGAGCGGCCACCTGCCAAGCCGCGGATCCGCTCCGCCACCTCACGTAACACCCGTGACTCCGTCCTGTACCAACCGCTGGAACCGCCCCCGTCGGGCCAGTCCCGTGGCAGCGGAACAGACCCGCCCGAATCCCCGCCATCCGCGCCGGCTCGCGCGCTTCTCGTCACTAGCCCCTCCCGAACGACTACGACTCGTAGCCAAACGGGGGTCAGGTTATCAGCCGGACTGATCAGTCCAACGGATCAATTTGCAGCCTGTGGATAACTCAGGTGGAGCGCCGACGCCCAGTCACGCCTCGACCGTGAACGGCCTGCTCACACCGGTGTACGCAACGACGGCGCCGGCCCGG
>WNGA01019664.1_pt1 | contig 13298 bp, 11 predicted proteins | sample 5400061 | NCBI WGS metagenome assembly WNGA01 (sample SAMN13153366, study PRJNA577476) | soil metagenome | isolation source: 100 cm soil or saprolite under grassland replicate 2 | place: USA:California | collected 2016-06-15 | reverse complement strand
TTCGATCCGGAAGCATCGACGCGATCTCACGCCTGAAAGGCGCGCTGTCTTATTTCCGTATCAGCTTCAGGATACGTCCTTCAGCGGGGTCAATCAGATATGCTGTTTCGCCTTTGCCAGCGACAACGCCGCGTGCGCCTTTGACCGTCGGAACCGTCGCTCTCAAATGAAATTTTCCATGATCGTCTACCTCAGCGATGGTGAGGCTCGCAGCTAGAGAAGCTGCAGCGTAGAGACGTTTTGCATCTGCTGAATAATCAATGTTGTCGAGACCAGGTCCCGTCGTGATTGAGTCAATCACCTTTCCGCCATGACCGGCATCGATACTCACAACGTGATCCCCGCATGCGACGAAAAGGAAGTTACGCCCGTTGTCCAACGCTAATCCTTGCAGCTCGCGACTGCCGGGGTCCCATTTTGCAATGATTTTGTGAGAGCGCACATCAATGGCTATTGTCTTTCCGATCTCTTCGAGATTGGTATAAAAGAGGCCGCGCTGATTATCGACCGCATATCCTTCAGCCGAACCCTCCAATGGAATTTTTGTCTTGCGCTTCAGATGGCGCGGGTCGGAAGCATCGAAGACTTGAAGGGACTTGTCTGCCGACGCGATACCCAGTGGTGGGGCGCCCGTCGTGATCCAGAGCTCACGCGTCGCAGCTACATAGACGACTCCATCCGGCGCAGCGGCGCGCCCTGCTGAAACAGGAGCTACCTCCAGACATTCGCCGCGCTCGAAAGTACGCGCGTCAATCACGCAAAGTGTCGAATCACCCCGATTGCCGATATAAACGACGCTGTCACCGATGCTGACTGCCGTTGGCCCGAGGGTGACTTTGCGACCGCGGAGCTCGACCTCTCCCGTCTTAAACCCAGTCACCTGGGAGACAGCATCGGTCGCCTCATCAATTACATCCACGCTTCCGATATTGCTCGCCGGCACCCACAATTTTCCCGTCGACCGATCATACGCAAAATAGTCAAGCCTAACGACGCCGCTGGAACCGGGTAAGGGGATCGGCTTAAGCTCATATTCCGAGACAGCGTTCTCAGCGTTCAATTGCATTGCTGCCAATAAAATGGAGAGCGATGCAGCTGTGTGGAGTTTCACAATTTTTGACCTCCAACCTAGTTGACCATATCCAACTTTTGAGATCGGCGGCACTGAATTATTCGACCTGGTAAGCGCGGATGTCGGCCTGTTGCCCGGCCTTGAGTTCGTCGCTGGAAACGATCCGCTCAATTCGACCCTGACGCATGCGAACGATGCGAGTTCCAATCTCGCTGGCCTCGTCGCGGTCATGGGTAACGTAGAGCAGGGTAAAGCCAAGTTGCGCATGAAGGTGGAGCAATTCACCGCGTAACCGTTGGTTCAGTTCCTCATCCAGGTTCGACAGCGGTTCGTCCATCAACAGCGCTTTTGGTCGCAGCACGAGTGCGCGCGCCAGAGCGATACGCTGCTGCTGGCCGCCGGACAATTCCGCTGGGCGAGAGTGGCGGTAGGCAATCATCTCGACTGACTCAAGAATTTCGTTGATGCGCTGGACGCGCTCTGATTTCGGAATTCCGTGGGCTTTCAAACCGAATTCCAAGTTTCCTGCGACGGTAAGATGCGGCCACAGTGCGAGGTCTTGGAAGACCATGCCCACGCGGCGCTGCTCAGGTTGCTGAAGAATCTTGCCGTTGTTGCTGACAACTTCGCCATCGATCGAAATCGTACCGCTGTCCGGTGCGATAAATCCTGCGACCAGTCGCAAGATCGTCGTCTTACCGCAGCCCGATGGGCCGAGGATCGCCACGCGTTGCCCGTGTTCGACACTTAGCGAAAAATCGTGAAGCACAGTTTGACTCGAATAAGATTTGGATACGGAGTCGAAAACGATCAGTGCCATGGACGACGCCTCCTATGCATTCGTATCAGCGCCGCGATGCCGAGCAGCGGCAGCACAGCCGCGGCGATCATCAACACGCACGCGGCGGCGATCAAAGGCGGCGCTCCGTTGGCCATGAGCGTAAAAATGCGTACCGGGAGTGTGTCATAGCCTGCCGGATAAACGAGCATGGTGATGCCGGTGTCGCGTAAGCAGAAAATGTAGGCGATCAACCAGCCAACAACTAACGCGTTTCTGACTAGTGGCAGCACGATGAGGCTGAGCCGTCGCATCCAGCTCGCGCCAGCGCTCGCAGCGGCTTCTTCCATCGATGCGGGCACGAGCGCCAGACCGGCAACCGTGACCCGTCCAGTCAGGGCGGTGTATTGCGCGAGGTAGCCGAAGAGGATGATCAATGGCGTAGCGTAAATGAAGTTTGTCGCAGGGCGATTCCAGAGCGCGATCAAGCCCATGCCGATCACCGTGCCGGGCAGCGCGAATAGTAACACGGTGCCGGCGTCCACCGCTCGCCAAATCGAGAACGCGCGTGTGTGAATCAGATAGCCAACGAAGAAGCCCAGCGCTGTGAGTGCCGTTGCGCCGATTACCGCGAGAAAGATGCTTCGTATCAAACTGTCGCTTACCACCCGGAACGCGCGCGCGTAGCTTTGCGCTGAGCCGGCTTGGAGCACCAACGAGAGCAGCGGCGCCATCACCACAAGCGCGCAAAGAACGCTCACCAACGTAAACAACCAAAGCCGATGCGACCGCAACGGAACAAGGTAGGTGTCACCGTCTCCAGCAGGCCTCAACGCTTGAATTTTCTCGCGCAGTGCAAACCACTCAATGCCGAGAATAAGAAATGTCAGCAATGCCAGCGGAACGGAGGCAGCGGTCGCTGCGCCGAAATTATAGGAAGCAGTGAACTGCGTGAAACTTTCCACCGCGAACACTGGGTAACGCAGATATGTCGGCACCCCGAACTCGCCAAGCGCCAGCAGGAATACCAACGTCGCAGCCAGCAGGACGCCTGGCCAGATTAGCGGGACTGTGATTCCGCTGAAAACACGCAGTGGTCGCGCCGACAATCGCGCGGCCTCTTCCAAGCGTGGATTGATCGTCCGCGTGAACGTCATCGTGGCCAGCATGACAGCAGGCATGAACGTCGTCGTTAGCACGAGCACGCAGCCCGGCAAGCCGAACAGCAGACGCGATGCGACCTGGGCGTTCGCCTCACCAAAAAGCGTGGACACCAATCCGTGTGGCGCGAGTAGGTCCCCCCACGACACCGCTGTGATGTATGGCGGAATCACCAGCGGCAGAGCGAAGAGCAGCACAAACGTTCGGCGCAACAGCAGATCCGTTTTCGCGAAGAACAACCCGAGAGGCAATCCGACCAGCGTGGAGATCAGTGCCGTCGCAAGAGCCAGTCCAAGGCTGTTGCTGAGCAACTGCCATGATCGTCCCGTCGCCAACAGGTGCTGGTAGTTCTCGATACTAAACGCGCTGTTTACTGTCAGACTGCGCACGCACATCACGGCAATCGGCGCCAGCCCGAGAATTGCGAGGACGAGAAGCGCGGTCGAGAGAGTGACGCGGCGCGCGCTCAAAGGCCAGCCCACTGTTTTAATAACGGCTCGATTTCCCTCATCTTTTGCGCGACGGTCCCGTAATCGGTCTTCATTGTCTTGATCGCCTCGATCTTTCGCACCATCGCCGGAGTCTCGACGCCTTTATGCAGCGGGATTTGAGCGGCGTCAGACGCCGCCAGCTTCCATTCCGTTTCTGCTGAAAGTAAGTAATCAATCAATTTCTTCGCGGCTTTAGGATGCGGTCCGTTTTTGATCAGCACCACGGCGTTCGGCACAATGAAACAGCCGGCATCGTTATCGCCTTGGTCGGGATAGACCATCTCGACCGGCTTACCTTGTTTAATCCGGTTCGCGGCGTCGTCGCTGTCAACGAGGGAAAAGTCTGCTTGTCCGGCGGCGACGAAGTCCGCGCTTTCGCCGTTACTGGTGGCGATCTTGACGTTGTTGCGTTTCATCTCTGCCAAAAACGTGTTGGCTTTTTCGTCGCCCCAAAGAACGAACAGCGCAGCGATCTCGGTTGTGGTCGTGCCGAAAAGTGGATTGGCAATCACGGTTTTGCCTGTGAATGTTGGATCGCCATAAGCGGTGATCGATTTTGGTTTGTTGGCTACCGACTGATTAACGATTAGCACCCGTGCTCGAGCGGAAAATCCGGTCCAGTATCCCTGCGGATCTTTGAAATTTGCGGGGATGCCTTCGGCGCTGGGCGACTGATAAGCAGCACCCACGCTCTCTTGTTTGAGTACTTCGGCCCGGATCGGCTCATTCGCCCAATAAACATCGGCTTGCGGATTATTTTTCTCCGCCAGCAGCCGGTTCATCACGCCGGTGCTTTTCGCTTCTTCGGTATCAAATACCGGCCTCACGCGGATGCCGGTTTCTCTTTCAAAGTCGCGCAGGATCGGTTCCGAGAAAACCTGGTCCTCGCTCACATAGACGACAACAGTTCGTGAACTCGTCGCCTTGCACGACGCCAAAATCGGAATCAGCGCGAGAGTTACTACTACACCAATCGCCTTACGCATAATTTTCTGACGGCACTTCGTTGCCGATTCGCCTACGGCAATGGTTTAATGCGCAACCGGGTGAATTGCACTTTCGAGCCGCCATGATGATTCTGCAGCCCGATGAATCCCTTCGCCCGCCGCGCGCCATTCGTGAGCTTGCTCACTTCCTGGCCATTGAGACGGACGGTGATCTTGGGTCCGACTGCCTGGATTTCAAACGTGTGCCATTGGCCCACTGCGGGCATTGGCGCGGTCGAAGCGGCCAGTGTGTAAATCGCGCCGGTCGCATGCAGCGGATCGCCGGTCGTGTTCGTATCGGGATTGAAGCCGGTATTGTCTATTTGAATTTCGTAACCGTCCGCGGCGGCAGGACGCCAGTCGTTAGCCGGGTCGGTCGTGCCTAGCGCCGGAATGCGGATGAAAATGCCGGAGTTATCGGTCGCGGATGAAAGACGGAAGTCGGCGCGCAAAATGAAATTGGCGAATTCCTCTTTGGTGAACCAGAGCAAGCCGATCCCGTTTTCGGCTTCGATGATGTTGTTGCCGAGCTCAACGAAGCGGCCATTGCCTGCCATCTGCCAGCCGTCGAGTCCGCCGCTGCCCAGCGGCCGGAAGTCCGGCTCGGCCGCGAGCGAATCACGCACGATGGCGAGTGCGGTGCGGCGCGCGAGAGCGAGCGCAGTCAATGACGGATTGGCGGAACCTAACGTTGGAAATATCGCGGGGCCGGCCACGTAAGCGTTCGCCACGTGATGAAATCGGCCGTCCAGGTTCGTGACGGAATTCGCGGGATCGGTGCCCATCCAAAGCGTGCCGGCTTCGTGATGCGTCGTGCCAAGCCCGTCACGTTTTTGTTCAACGAGCTTGAACTTGGCCGGATCGTCGTCGGCTAATTTTTTCGCGAGAGCCAGCGCCGCTTGATCCATCGTGTTCCAGAGCGCCTGATCATCTGCAGTGGCCGCGATGTTGATCCAGGCCCGGCGCATTTGCGCGGCCGGCGTGTTGCTAAATAGCGGGAAGTTTTCCGCCTGGTCGCTCAAATCTATCCAACTGGGCGCCGCGCCCGTATTTTTGGGCTTGTTAGGGTTTGGATCGCCTTTCATTTCGCCGATGCCGCGCAGCGTGACGACGATCCAATCTTCCCGCTGATTAGCGAGGATCTTGTCCAGCAGCTCGATGTCGGGAATCGCGCGCCACATCGTGTCTTCCGAGCCGCCGGGGACGGCCGCCGCCGTAACCTGGAGATGGTAGCGACCTTTCGGCGTCGAGCCACGCACCAGAACAGCGGCAGCTTGCAAGTCCTTTGGCAGCGTGGCGCTCAACGCTGACCGATGAATGCGAACGACCGTGTTCGAGCGCAGATGGCCCATCAGGTTTCGCCCCATCAATGCCGTGGGAAAAGATTCCATCGCCAGGCGCGTCGCTTCGATCGTGCCATTGGCCAAAACCACCGCACACCGCGGCGAGATGTTCAGAAATTTTTGCTGGCCGTTGATCCACACTTCTATCGCGCTCACTGCAGCCGCGTTGAGATGCAGTTTAGTGACGTGCGCGCGCGGGACGTAAAACAAAGGGCGCTGCCAATCGGGTTTCGCGGCCGCCTCGCGGATCGCGTCCACCAGAATGGGCGCGCTGCTCCACTTGTCGAAACTGAACAGACCGGAAGCGGGCGGTGCGGCCTGGACCGCGAGCGGCGCTTCCTCGATCGCATCGACCGACGGGACGCTCGGCGCAACTGCATCGAACTTCGCCTTTAGTGCTTCGTAGAGCGCGCCGGAGATGTAATCGGTTTTGTCCCACACGCCCGTCTCGCGCTCGATACTTTCATAGGTGTCGCCGAGGAACGTTCGTAGCTCGTTAGGCCATTGCGCAAGGTCTGCGTCGGTCAAGCGCGGCGACCACCCGCCCCAATAGAGAGAACGTCCACCGAGGCAATACGCCAGTCCCGGGAACGATGTTTGGCTCCGCCAGGGATTGCCCCACACATTCTCGCGCGGACCCGGATCTTGATTGTCGGATTGGACCGTGATTGCGCCGGCGGCATTGAGACCCATGCGGGAGAGGTTTTGCACATGCTCGGTTACAAGCAGACAGCCGGCGTCGAGCACCAGCACGCGCACATTGGCGTGGCGATAAATTTTCTCCGCGCAATACCCGCCGAACATTCCCGCGCCGATGACCACCGCGTCGAATTCTACGCCGCCGTTTTGGGTGGCTTCGTCCCAGGAATTACAGATGAAGCGTCCGAGCACATCGTTCGTGAACGCTGTGTTTTGCACGTCCACCTTGTCGGTGGCATCGACGAGTCGAGGCAGATTTGCCGCCATGAAGTCTCCTCCTTAGTTGTAAAGGGTTTTATTTCCCGCTGTAAGTGAAATCGTCGAACAGCGTCACGCTGTCAGCCTTCGTCCAGACGCCAACTTTGCCGGCTTCGGTGAACGTCGTGTCCTCCACATCGAACAGATGTTCCCCGTCGAAGCTCAGCTTGAAGTGGTTGCCCGCGAATTCCACGCGAAGCGTGTGCCACTGGCCGGACGCGACCCGCTCCTTCACGCCGTAACCGCCCTTGCGTCCCACGATGTCGAGCGAACTGCGTTTGCCGTTCACAGTCTTGTAAAGGACAACATTGCCCTCGAGCGCGTTGGCGCGTGCGATGTAATAGTTGTTCGAATCTTTTGCGCGCCAGATCACGCCGCCGGCTTGATCTTCCCTGCCGCTGACTGGTTTGAATTTCACCTCGACGAATCCGTCTTTCAACGACGTGTCGTCTTTAATGCAGACAGGAAAGGTTGCCTGGCCAGATTGCTTTAGAACGTTCGGCTTACTCGGCGCCGAATCGTCTTTCTCCACAGACCATTTCGCGGAGCCGCTGCCAGTTTGCGTCGCAGTCCAGCCCGGCGGCGGTCCGCCCGCCTGGACGTCGTCAAAGTCGACCGTCCCGCCAAATGCGGTGCCTGTTATTAGAATTGTTGCCATCGTGAGAAACACACTACGCCTCTTCGTTTTCATGAGTTATTCTTTCTTTAATCATCTTGCTACTTTCTGCAGGAAAATAAACAGAGCGCTCGCGCGGAGCCAAGTCGCGGGCAAGCACGTAGTCTTACAACAACCGCAGCCTGGCCTACAGCTCGAGGACGATGGTGACCGGGCAGTGGTCACTGGCTTCCGTGTCCACAGGGCCAATAGTGGGATACCGCGTCAGCGCCATTGGGTATTGATGGCACTTGGTGGTCAGCCCCTTGCGGACAATCGAGGTGTTGGCGTCGAGCGCGTCCACTTCCACGGGATTCACGACGAGGCTTTTGTGAGGCAGCACGTAATCGAGCCGGCTGACTTCGCCGCCGCCGGAGTCGAAGAAGTGCGTCCAGGTTGTCGTTTTTTTGAGAGGCAAGCCGAAGGGATCCTGCAGCTCGGGATGCTTCGTCAGGTGCCGTTTTTGAGGCTGGCGTCCGCGTTGAGGTCGCCCAGCACCACGGGCAAGCGGCCCGCTGCCACGTTTTCGTTCACGATCGCAGCCACGCGTGTGGATTGTTTGAGGCGGCGCTCATCCGACGGTTTGCCGCCCAATTGCGACTTGAGGTGGTTCACTAGTAGCGTGAGCGTTTTTTTCGTCCCGTCCTTCTTTTCGATGACCACGTCCACCTCGAGACAGTCGCGGGAAAAGATGGCATTTGGAGCGAGGTAGGCCGCCTTGCCTCCCAACTGGCCGATGTATCGGCGGCTGACCATCTCTTTCTTGTTCGCGGCTTCGTCGATGTGCGTGCGAATGCCGCCGACCGTCAGGCTTTTCAGGTCTTTGTGGTCGGGTCCCGTGAAGTTGCGCTTGATCAAGAGGCCCACGTCAATGCCGCGCGGGTCGTTCCCGTCAATGGAGATGACGTGGCCAAAGTAGTTGCCCAAGTATTGCTCATTGAAGTTGCGCAGCGTGTAGATGTTTTCAATCTCCTGCACCGCGAGGATGTCCGGCTGCGCGTCGAGAATCGCCAAGGCCGTGTTGTTCCGCTGAATCGTCGTCGTGGCGTAGGGAACCAGATCGCCCTGCTGGCTGGCCAGCGACACGACGCCTGTGGCCATGACGGTTTGCTCGAAGTCGCGCCCTGTAAACGGCTGATCAAGGAAGGCGTAGCGGTTGAACATGTTTTGGACGTTGAAGGTGGTGATTCGAAGCTTCATGTGTGTTTGAGGGTTGAGTTTACTTGGTTGGATCGCCGGCCTTGGCGAGCGTATCGGCGATAAAGGTGCCGACGCGCAGGGCGTTGGCCACGACGGTGATCATGGGGTTAAGACCGAAACCGGTGGTCATCACGCTGGAATCCACCACGAAGACATTCTTCGTGCCGTGCAGCCGGCACCATGAATCCACGACGGACGTGGCCGGATCATCGCCCATGCGGCACGTGCCCATCTGGTGGTCGCCAATAAGGTCGAGAATGTGCGGAGAGAACGTCGCCTTGGTCACACCATTCTTCCCTTTTTCAAAAGCCTGCTGGAAGATCGGCACGACGCTTTGATACATGAGCCACTCGTGGGTGCCGACCTCGCGGGTGATGCGGGCCACGGGGAAGCCGAATTCATCCACATGCGTGGGATCGAGGTCGACGCGGTTGCGGGGCATCGGCAGGTCGTCGGCAGTCAGGCGCAGTTCCACGCTGATGGCATAGTCTTTCATGCTCTTGCCGAGCGCGTCGCCGAAGCTGCCGCCGGCCACGGCTCCAACGGCGTTCTCCAATGGATTCTTCTTTGCGGTGCTGGTGAGGGTGCCGCCCTTGAGCCAGCGCCCGTCTTTGTCCTTGATGAAGTAAGGGCCGAAGGAGGTGGTGTTGCCCGTGGGACCGAATTCAGCATGAAGGAGGCCGCGAAAACGTTCCTCAAGTGTCACCTTGGCTCCCATGCCGAAGAGATGGAAGCAGGCGTTGCGTCCGAGTTGGTCGTGCTCATTGCCCAAGCCATGTTCCCCGCACATGTGCAGGAGCCGGGCGGACTGGACGGCTCCGCAGGAAACGATGACCGTCTCCGCGGGTTGCGAGACAGCCTCCGGATGATCGGGATCGGAGATGTCAAGGTAGAGGACGCCATTGGCGCGTTTGGTCTTCGGGTTGAGCGTGATCTCGTAAGCACGGGCACCACACAGCACCCGGACTTTGCTCCCGGGCTGCTGCCCCATGTCGCGCAACTCCTGAATGACGGTAGCGTGCGCGCCGGATTTAGGCTCGCCAGGGATGAGGGTCTGGCCAGGCACTTCTCTCGCGCCACCCCAGCAGAGGTATTCGCCGCAGAAACCGCACATGTTGCACGCCTGCCGGATGCGTTCCGACCAGAGTTGGTCGGGAGTCTTTTTCCAAAAATCGGCGCCTTCAAGCTGGGCTGGACCGGCTTGCGCAGCTTGCGCCAGGATTTCCCGCGTGCGGTAGGTGGAGGTGCCCGGCGATACGATACCCACGGGCAGCGGCGCCGCGGCCAGGCCGAGTTCCGCGCGATTCATCGCCTGCTCCACGTAGTAACCGACGGGGTTTATCGGGTGCGGCGGACACGGGTAAGGTTCGCCCACCGTGGCGCCGTTGAAAAGAGCGCCCACCTTCGCATTGCCGGCGAGTTCCTTGAACCAGGCACTGGCGGTGATGCTGGCATTCAGCTTGGCGCGGTCGCCGGAAACAGCCAGCAGCGCCTCCGCCACGCGGTAGAAAGGCTCCATCTGTTCGTAGCCAACGGGCCAGTCGATCAATGAATAACCCCAACTCCGAAGCTCCTCCAGACGGCCCAGGTTCTGATAGAACGTGCCAAGCTTGAAGTCCACGGGCAGCGGTCGAAACGCCCAAGTGCCCCAAATGACGGAGCCCCCTCCCAGCACGGAAGCCGTCCAGCCATTCACGAAAGGCTGAGCCTTCGCCGTATCCACGCCCCCGACGCGGAAGGTATTATAGTCTCCGCGCAGGCGGCGCTTCGGGTCCGGGCGTTTGACGCGGAAGTAATACTCGTCGTGCATCACGGAGTTGAATCCATCCGGGTCGCCGCCGGCCGGTGCGGGCCGGCCATCGTGCGCGTTCCGATACCGGTCCGCCACGTCCGGCCCTTGTTCCAACAACGTGACCGAGTGCCCGGCCTTTGCCAGCAGCCACGCAATGGTTCCTCCACCACCGCCGCTGCCGACTACCACGAAGCTCGTTTTCGGATTCTTTTTCATGACCGCATAGAGGTTGAAGATGAGTGCCCGGATTGTTCAGGCAGGTGAGCCGGCCGGCGCCGCCGGCTTTTGCAGTTCCTTGATCAATTCATTGCGCCGCAACTCCGCGTCTTCCCGCGTGTAGTGATTGCCGGAGCGGCGGTGCTCGCCGAGAGCCACGAGCAAAGGCGGAGGCGTCGCCGGAGGGCCGTCGAGCATCCCCATCGCCTCCATCAGGCAATCGCGCAGGAGTTGCTGGGCAAACTGGGAAGCCTTCAACCCACTGATTGCCGGCTCCGGTGGCCAGACATTTTTGCCCGTGCCATCCTTTACGACATCCGTCATGAAGGCAGCGGCCAGTTCTTGCCATTTCTTCGGATCGGTTCCGGGATTAATCTTAGCCACCGTTTTCTTAAAAGCAGGCAGCGTGAGCCCGTAGAATTCGGCGCGCGACATCGGCACAGCTTCTCCGCCGACTTTGCCAATGAGCTGAAAGTTTCCGCTCTTGCTCGCGCCAAAAACGGCCTTCGCATCGAGCCCGCGCTTCTTCCGCCAACCCGCCGTGCGCCGCACCGCCGGCTGATGCCGCAAAGGATCCGCCGCACTCGCCCGCCATACCGCCGCCGACTGAGCGATGTCCTGATCGTCCTCACTTTTTGTCAAACGCTTAAGCAACGCCGCCACATCCGGCGCGGTTTTATCAAAAGGCGGCAAGGCCGGAAGAAGCGCGGAGGCCATTAGGTTAAGTTGTTGCGCCAACGAGTTCGAGATTTTCGGTGCCGAGTTCATGGGTCTTATGTCTTGTTAAATAACCATCGGCCAAACTGCAAGCTTCAAGAAATTGAAACAAGCGATGGGGTTCACGATGTCGTTCGCGTGTGAGCGGCGTCACTTCCCGCCGTAGGTAAAATCGTCAAACAACGTCACGCTGTCAGCCTTCGTCCAGACGCCGACTTTGCCAGCTTCGGTGAACGTCGTGTCCTCGACATCGAACAGATGCTTCCCGTCGAACGTGACAGTGAAATGATTGCCATTGAAATCCACACGTAATGTGTGCCACGTGCCGGACGCGACCTGCATTTTGGTGCGCTTTTTCTCGGTGCGCTTGCCTTTGATGGTGTGGTAAATCGTAACGTTGTTTTCGAGCGCGTTGGCGCGAGCAATGTAATAGTTGTTCCCGTCCTGTAACCGCCAGATCACGCCGCCCGCTTGGTCCTCCTTGCCGGAAATCGGCTTGAACTTTACTTCGACGAATCCGTCTTTGATGTTCGTGTCGTTCTTGAAACAGACCGGGAAAGTTGCCTGACCTGATTGTTTCAACACATTCGGTTTGCTCGGAGCCGAATTGTCTTTTTCAACGGACCATTTCGCCGTGCCGCTGCCGGTTTGCGTCGCCGTCCAACCCGGAGGCGGACCTCCTTTCATGTTGTCAAAGTTTACCGTCTCAGCGGCGGCGAGCGCCATTGCCGTTGTCGTCACAAGCATGATGCAGAGCGATGACTTCATAGTCTCCTGTATAAATCTGAGGGTTACGGCAGCGGCGAGCTGACCTTGAGCAGTCCACCTACTAAAATCCCGCCTTTGACAGCTTGCGCTAAATCTTTTGCCCGGCCTCGTCCCCAGTAATGGAAAAACATCATGCGCGGCTCTTCGTGCGTCATGTGTTGATGGATGGCGACGATGTTGATCTTGTCCTTGACCAACGATTTCAAGACCGGTTGCAGTTCATCTTCCGTGACTGCGAAGTCTCCATCGACAATCGCGTTGTCGTCGGCACCAGCGAACGCCGCCCAAGTGTTGACACCCATGTCCTTGTCGATTTTGACGCCATGCATTGTTGCCGGTCGACCAATGGTGAACTTAACCATTCCATCCTTCGCCTCGCCTTGCATTGCGAAGATCTCGTTAAGAGGCGCAGCGCTGATAGAACTCTTGTCTGGCAACGGCTGAGCACCGAAAGAGTCTTTCGGCTTCGGACTTGCGGCTCGAATCTGTTTGGCGGCGTCGTAAACTTTTTTAACAGCGCTTGCTAACTTCTCGACGCTGCCTTCGCCTTCGATGTGCATGAAGAAGACTTTGGGTCGATCGAAGAAGAAATGATTATGCAACGCGGTAACGCTCAGCCCGTTGTCGAGTGCAGCTGGCATCGCAGAGTTCACCTCGTCTTCAAACAAAACGGTGTCTCCCATCACCATTGCGCCATTGCTAGTCTCAGTAAACGCTGCCCAAGTGCCAAGACCCATGAACGGCGGCATCGTCCATCCATCCACAACGACCTTTACGTCATCGCGCGGGAACGTGACCCGATAAACGCCCTCTTTCTCGTTCATCTTCCCTTTGAGTCCGGTTAATTCATCGATACGCGCGGTCTCGAGGCCAGCCGCTACCGATGTACAAAGCAACGCGGCGAAGACTAAAGCTATGGTAACAATTTGTTTCATGATCGTCATGATAATTCGCACTGATTACTAACGTTGGATGTAAGCGCAGGGACGACGTGCTATACGTATTTCATTCTAGGCACTGATTGTATGCGCGCAACTTCCTGGCTTCTTCTTCTCTATAGCCTTCCTACCAGACAAAAGACGGAGCGGGTCGCGATCTGGCGGCGGTTCAAAAAGATCGGCGCCATCCAGATAAAAACATCGACATATCTCCTACCCGATCT
>WNGA01009281.1_pt1 | contig 13298 bp, 13 predicted proteins | sample 5400061 | NCBI WGS metagenome assembly WNGA01 (sample SAMN13153366, study PRJNA577476) | soil metagenome | isolation source: 100 cm soil or saprolite under grassland replicate 2 | place: USA:California | collected 2016-06-15 | reverse complement strand
AGCAGTTGCAGGAGCACATCGATGCTTTCATCGCCGCATACAATGAAACAGCCGAGCCGTTTGCCTGGACCAAGAAAAGGGTCTACCAGCGCCGGTTCAAAAACCGCCGTATCACTCAAGTCTGATTCCGGGTACTAGCAAGTATATGATTCTAGTGCCGCTTTTCGATTTGAAGTTCCTAAACGAACTTGCCCCTAGCGCTGTAGAAACTTCAAATCGGCGGCACTAGGCGGACTGGCGGAGAATCCTCCCCGCGTGAGGCACCGCTTTGCGTCGGGCGCCGTAGGCGGCGACGGCCTCGCCCGGCGCCGCACGTCCGCGCACGCGCGTCTGCGGGGCGCCCTGGTCGATCGCAATGAGATGGGCGAGAAAGCCCGCGACCGGATACCGACGGCGCGGACCATGGTTCGGCTCGATCCGGCCGATGGGTACGAGGGCTCGGCCGTCCGGCGAGGCGCGCGCGTCAAGCGACTCCCGCGCCGGTTCGGGCCGCGCCGGGCGAAACCGAACGACCGCCGATCCCGGAATGCCGCCTACCGCTTCCATGGCCGTCTCCCTGTGTCATATCGGGACACATCGCGCCGTTGCGATTCGAGCGGTCGCAAACGGCGTGCCGGGGCGCTTCCTTGAAAAGGCGGCAGAGTGGCAGGGCGGTTCCACAGCGTTTTGCGAATTCTTTAGAGTTTGCCCCCTATGTTCGCCTAACCTTTGCCGCCGCCGCCATTTTTTCGTCCAGAGGCCTCCGTCGTGACCGGCGACCATCGAACGGTTTTCGCCCCGCAGCACGGTTGGAGCGAAGCATATCCATCGTCCGCCGCCCATGAGGAGCGCACCACCGTCCACCCGTCCGATGTAGCCCCCGCCGAAACGGCCCGCATTCTCGCCTCGGTCGGCGAAGCGTCGTACGACTGGGACATCGGGACCGATGCCCTCGCGTGGAGCGGCAATGTCGGGGCCGTCCTGACGATCGCCGACGTCGCGACCGTCGCCACCAACCGCCTGTATGCGCGCCTGCTCGACCCCGACAACATGCAGACGCGGTACGACGCGGTGGTGCACGCCTCGCAGCGCGACGACGACGGCAAGGGCGTTCCCTACCAGATCGAATATGGCCTGCGCCTCGGCCCCGACCCGCACAAGAAGACCTGGATCGAGGACACCGGCCGGTGGTTCGCCGGACTCGACGGGCGTCCCGTGCGGGCGCATGGGGTGATTCGCATCATCGATGAACGTCACGCCCAGCAGCAACGCCTCGCCTTTCTGTCGCGCTGCGACGGCCTCACCGGCGAGATGAACCGGTGGCATCTGACCGAGGCTCTCGGCGAGGCCCTCCGGGACGCGCTCCGCTTTCGCGCGTCGTGCGGCTTCCTGCTGGTCGCCATCGACAACCTTGCGCGCATCAACGAGGCGTACGGTTTCGATGTAGCCGACGAGGTGATCGCGGCGGTCGCCAAGCGCATCCGTGCCAAGATGCGCGGCGGCGATAGCCTCGGGCGCTTCTCCGGAAACAAGTTCGGCATCGTGCTACGGGACTGCACGCCGGAGGACATCGCGATCGCCGCCGAGCGCCTGCTTGCCGAGGTGCGCGACGAGGTGGTGGAGACCTCGACCGCGCCGGTGGCCGTAACCGCGACCATCGGCGGAGTCGCCGCACCGCGCCACGCCCGGACCGTTCACGAGATCGTGGCGCGCGCCCAGGAATCGCTCGACGCCGCCAAGGCGAAGCGGCGCGGCTCCTACGTCGCCTATCGTCCGAGCATCGAGCGCGAGGCGATGCGCCGCGAGAACGCGCGCGCGACCGACGAAATCGTGGCCGCGCTCAACGAGCGGCGGATTCTGCTCGTGTTCGAGCCGGTGGTCGCGGCCATCTCGCGCAAACCGGCGTTCTACGAGTGCCTCATGCGCATCCGGCGCGCCGACGGGACGCTGCTGGCGGCCGCCGACATCATCCCGGTCGCGGAACGCCTCGGCCTCGTCAGGCTCATCGACCATCGCGTGGTCGAACTGGCGGTGGCCGAGCTTGTGTCCGCGCCCGATCTCAAGGTCAGCCTCAACGTTTCGCCCGCCTCGACATTCGACCCGGACTGGTGGGAAACCTTCGCCGCGCTGATGCGCCGGCATGCCGGTGTTGCCGAACGCATCGCCATCGAGATCACCGAAATGGCGGCGTTCCAGAACGTCGATGACGCGATCGGCTTCGTCACCCGCATCAAGGATCTGGGGTGCTGCATTGCGATCGACGATTTCGGCGTCGGCAATACCTCGTTCCGCAATCTGCGCCGGCTCGGCGTCGACATCCTGAAGATCGACGGCTCGTTCGTGCAAAACCTGTCGCGATCGGCGGACGACCAGCTGTTCGTGCGCACCATGGTCGAGCTGGCCGGCGGTCTCGGTCTCTCCACCGTGGCCGAGTGGGTGCAGGACGAGAAAGCCGCCCGGATGCTGACCGAATGGGGCTGCGATTATCTTCAGGGCGCGCTTGTCGGCGCGGCCTCGATCGAGCGATCCTGGGGGAGTGCCGGCACTTTGGCTGCCGCAGGCGGCGCGCCGGCCGCGTGACTCACGTTCCGGCTTTCGTCTCGGTCAACTGATCGAGCTGCCGCTGCATCTCGCCGAGCTGGCGCTTGAGCTCGTCGATCTCGCCGCTCGAATGCTCCGTTTTCCCGCCCGCAATGAGGCCGTCGAGGCGCTTCTGCATGTCGTTGAGCCGGCGCTTGAGCTCGTCGATCTCCGACGGCGGCTTGTCCGGGTCCGCCCCTGAAGCCTCGCGCCGGGCGAAGGGGGCGAACAGGCCGAAGGCGCGCTCGAACATCTCCATGTTCCGGCGCACCTGCTCCTCGAGCGGGGCGAACGGCCCGGCCCCGAAAGCCTGCGCCATCTGGTTGCGGAATTTCTCCTGCTCGCGCGTGAGCGAGTCGATCGACACTTCGAGATAGCGCGGCACCAGCATCTGCATGCTGTCGCCGTAGAAGCGGATGAGCTGGCGCAGGAAGGCGATCGGCAGCAGGTTCTGGCCGCCTTCCTTGTTCTCCTGCTCGAAGATGATCTGGGTCAGGACCGAGCGGGTGATGTCCTCGCCGGTCTTGGCGTCGTAGACCACGAAGTCCTCGCCCTTCTTCACCATTGCGGCGAGGTCTTCGAGCGTCACGTAGGTGCTGGTTCCGGTGTTGTAGAGACGCCGGTTCGCGTACTTCTTGATGGTGACCGGTTCTGCCGACTTAGCCATCGGCGTACCGCTTGATCGTGACCCGGTGTTCGGACTTGACCATCTCGATTTACGTCGGTTGCGCCGGTCGGCATGGAACTGCGGCCAAAGTAAGCATTTTCTCGGGACCGGGGCCACCGTTTTGTGGGAGAGCGGCAGGCCGGCGGGCGACACGGCTGGCATATCGGCCGGGATGCCGTATTGACCGGGATCAAGGCGGCCGCCGCTGCTTGCGGCGACGCCGATCCATGGTCATATGGACATCATAGGATCGGACGGCTATCGAGTTTGCCGAAACACACCTCGGACAGAAGACACAGCCGGGCATGATGTCGGGCCCGCTTTCGGCCGGTCATGCCTGCAATGGAGGAGTTTGCAAAAATGAAGGACGACGTCGTTATCGTCAGCGCCGCGCGAACCCCGGTCGGCAGCTTCAACGGGGCGTTCGCCAATCTGCCCGCCCACGACCTGGGCAAGGTGGCGATCAAGGCCGCGCTCGAACGCGCCGGCGTCGAGCCGGCCCGCGTGTCGGAAGTCATCCTGGGCCAGATCCTGACCGCCGGACAGGGGCAGAATCCGGCGCGCCAAGCCTCGATCAGCGCCGGGATTCCGGTGGAAAGCCCGGCCTGGGGCGTCAATCAGCTGTGCGGTTCCGGCCTGCGCGCGGTCGCCCTCGGCTACCAGGCGATCCTCAACGGCGATTCCGAGATCGTGGTGGCCGGCGGGCAGGAATCGATGAGCATGGCCCCTCACTGCGCGCACCTGCGCAACGGCACCAAGATGGGCTCGCTCGATCTGGTCGACACCATGATCAAGGACGGCCTGTGGGACGCCTTCAACGGCTACCACATGGGCACCACGGCCGAGAACGTCGCCAAGCAATATCAGATCACGCGGGCGCAGCAGGACGAATTCGCGGTCGCGTCCCAGAACAAGGCGGAAGCCGCCCAGAAGGCCGGCAAGTTCAAGGACGAGATTGCGCCGGTCACCATCAAGAGCCGCAAGGGCGACACGGTCGTCGACAGCGACGAATATCCCAAGCACGGCACGACGGCGGAATCGATCGGGAAGCTCCGCCCCGCCTTCGACAAGGAGGGAACGGTGACCGCCGGCAACGCCTCGGGCATCAATGACGGCGCCGCGGCCCTCGTGCTGATGAAGGCGAGCGAGGCGGCCAAGCTCGGCAAGACGCCGCTTGCCCGCATCGTGTCGTGGGCGCACGCGGGCGTCGATCCCTCGATCATGGGCACCGGCCCGATCCCGTCCTCCCGCGCGGCCCTCAAGAAGGCCGGCTGGAAGATCGACGATCTCGATCTGGTGGAGGCCAACGAGGCCTTCGCGGCGCAGGCCTGCGCGGTCAACAAGGACCTCGGCTGGGATACCTCGAAGGTCAACGTCAACGGCGGCGCGATCGCCATCGGCCATCCGATCGGCGCCTCGGGCGCCCGCGTGCTGGTGACGCTGTTGCACGAGATGGGCCGGCGCAACGCCAAGAAGGGCCTGGCCACGCTGTGCATCGGCGGCGGCATGGGGATCGCGCTGTGCGTGGAGCGCTAAGCGCGCTCGAACGACGGAAGACAGACGACGGAAGACAGACGTCGGAGGACGGACGTCGGAATACGGAATCATCCGTCGTCTGTCGTCCGACCGTATTGAAGAAAGAAACCTGGGAGGGAATGAGCCATGGCACGCGTGGCAGTGGTGACGGGCGGGACGCGCGGCATCGGCGCGGCCATCTCCAAGGCGCTGAAGGCGGCAGGCTACAACGTCGCGGCGAATTACGGCGGCAATGACGAGGCGGCGCAGAAGTTCAAGGCCGAGACCGGCATTCCGGTCTACAAATGGGACGTCTCCTCGCATGAGGCGTGCGCGGCCGGCCTCAAGCAGGTCGAGGCCGATCTCGGGCCGGTCGAGGTGCTGGTCAACAATGCCGGCATCACCCGCGACGCTCCGTTCCACCGCATGACGGCTGAGCAGTGGAGCGCGGTCATCAATACCAATCTCGGCTCGCTGTTCAACATGTGCCGGCCGGTGATCGAGGGCATGCGCGGCCGGAAATTCGGGCGCATCATCAACATCTCGTCGATCAACGGCCAAAAGGGGCAGTTCGGCCAGTCGAACTACTCGGCCGCAAAGGCCGGCGAGCTCGGCTTCACCAAAGCGCTGGCGCTGGAGGGCGCGCGCGCCGGCATCACGGTCAACGCCATCTGCCCCGGCTACATCAATACCGAGATGGTGCAGGCGGTGCCGAAGGACGTGCTGGAGAAGAACATCCTGCCGCAGATTCCGATCAGCCGGCTCGGCGAGCCCGAGGAGATCGCCCGCTGCGTGGTGTTCCTCGCTTCCGACGAGGCCGGCCTCATCACCGGCTCGACCCTGTCGGCGAACGGCGGGCAGATGATGGTGTGAGCTTGCCGGTCAGGCGCGCAAAGCGCGCCGCGCGGCTCAAGGCGACCAATCTTTCGGAGCGAACTCGAAGCCGGAGAATTCAAAGCCCGGCGCCACCGTGCAGCCGGCGAGCGTCCAGGCGCCGAGGCTTTCCGCCGCCTGCCAAGCACCGGCCGGCACTGCCGTTTGCGGGCGCTCGCCGGCTGCAAGGTCGGGCCCAAGCCGGATGATCGTCGTCCCGCCTGCATCGGCGACGCTCAGCGCGAGCGGTGCGCCGGCGTAGTAGTGCCAGACCTCGACCGCGTCGATGCAATGCCAGTGCGAGCGTTCGCCGCGCGCAAGCAGGAAATAGACGGCGGTCGACGCCGAGCGGCCATCAACCTCGCGCGCGTCGCGGAACGTCTCGCGGTAATGCCCGCCTTCGGGATGCGGTTTGAGGTCGAGCAGGCGAACGACCTCGGCGGCGGTGAGCGACGGCATGGCTCATCCGGGATAGGAATGGGGCCGGCCGTTGAAATCCTCGATGCGATAGCGCCCGTGCTCCTCCCGGCCGAGATAATTCGGCCCGATCGGCGACTTCCCGTGGCCGCCGGGGATGTCGAGCACGTAAGCGGGCTGGCACAGCCCTGAATGGCGGCCGCGCAACGCCCGCATGAGGCTTTGGCCTTCCTTAATCGTGGTGCGGAAATGCGACGTGCCGCGCGCGAGGTCGGCGTGGTGCAGGTAGTAGGGCTTGATGCGGCACTCCACGAACGCGCGCATCAGGTCGCCCAGCGTCTGCGCATCGTCGTTGACCCCGCGCAACAGCACCGATTGGCTCAGCATCGGAATACCCGCATCGATGAAGCGGCCGCAGGCCGCGCGCGCCGCCGCCGTCAGCTCGCGCGGATGGTTGGCATGCAGCACCACATAGGTCGCCTTGCCGTCCGCCTTCATGGCGCGCACCAGCGCCGGCGTGATGCGGGCGGGATCGACCACGGGAAGGCGCGTATGAAGGCGAATGATCTTGACGTGCTCGATCCTCGCGAGCCGTTTCACCACGTCCCGCAGGCGCCGGTCGGAAAGAACCAGGGGGTCGCCGCCCGACAGAATGACTTCCCAGATGTCCGGCCGGCCTGAGATGTAGGCCAGCGCCGTATCGAGCGCGTCGCGCGCCGGCGCCGCAGCGCGGCCGACCGTCTCGCGGCGGAAGCAAAACCGGCAGTAAGCCGCGCAAACATGCGTGAGCTTCAACAGCACGCGGTCGGGATACCGATGGACAATGCCTTCGACGGGCGCGTGCGCATTATCGCCGATCGGGTCGGATCGCTCTTCGGGGCGTTCTTCCAGCTCGCCCGGATCGGGTACGAACTGCCGGGCGATCGGGTCGGCCGGATCATCGGGATCGATGAGGTCGGCCATGGCGGGCGTGATCGCCACCGCATAACGCGCCGCAACGTGCTTCAGCGCGGCAAGGCGTTCGGCCGCGACGAGTCCGGCTGCCACCAGGTCCGAGGGACGGCGAAGGGTGTTCGGTGGCATAGGAGTCATCCTGTTCGGCGCTCATTATTTTTCTCGTAGGGTGGGCAAAGGCGCGGCCTGTGCCTCTCAGATTCCGCGAGATGCGAACGATCCGCGCCGTGCCCACCATGGGCCATGCGGCAGACCGGGTGGGCGAGCCGCCACAGCGGCGAGGGTTCGGCGCTCAACGCAGCGGCTGACTGGAAGCCCCGTCAGGCGCCTCAGCCCACCCTACGACGGTTTCACGGATTGGCAACCGGCGTCCACAGCACCTGCTCGATCCTCCTTGCCCCGGTCGCCAGCATCACCAGGCGATCGAACCCGAGCGCAATGCCGCTTGCCGGCGGCATGGCGGCGAGCGCGTCGAGAAAATCCTCGTCGATCGGATAACGCTCGCCATAGATGCGCGCCTTCTCCGTCATCTGCGCCTCGAAGCGCCGCCTCTGCTCCGCCGGATCGGTCAGCTCCCCGAAGCCATTGGCGAGCTCGATGCCGCAGGCATAAAGCTCGAACCGTTCCGCCAAGCGGGGGTCCGAGCCCTTCGGGCGGGCCAAGGCCGCCTCCGTGACCGGGTAGTCGTAGACGATGGCCGGCCGGCCGAGCCCCAGCTTGGGTTCGATCCGCTCGACCAGGATCCGGCTGAACAGGTCCGACCAGGTATCGTCGTCAGCCACGCGGATGCCGGCAGCCCGCGCATACGCGGCGAGCGGCTCAGCTTCGGCCCCGGCAGACGCGAGCGTGGAGAGCAAATCCACGCCGGCGAACCGGTCGAAGGCCGCCGCGACACTGACCCGGTCGGGCTCGGCCCGAGGATCGCAGGAGCGATCGCGGAAGGAGAAACGGCGGGTCCCCGCGGCTTCGGCGGCTACCGCCAGCAAGGCGGCGCAATCCTCCATCAGGCGCTCGTAGGGCTGATGCGCCCGATACCACTCGAGCATCGTGAATTCCGGATGATGCAGCGCGGCGCGCTCGCGGTTCCGGAATACGCGCGCGAAGGTGAAGATGTTGCGCTCGCCGGCCGCAAGCAGCCGCTTGCAGGCAAATTCCGGGGACGTGTGCAGGTAGACCTGCGCGCGGGCCCCTGCGGGGTCCCGTAATTCGGTTGAAAATGCATGCAGGTGGGTCTCGTTCCCCGGCGACACCTGCAGCGCCGCGGTCTCCACCTCGACGAAGTCCTGGGCGCGGAACCAGCGGCGAACGGCCTCGGTTATCCGGCCGCGCGCCATCAGGAAGGGGCGGCGATCCGCATGCACATGCGGAGCCCACCAGGGAGAGGCCGGATTCGACACGAGGTTCTCACGAGCGGCTGGCGATGATCGGCAAAATCGCTATGGTGCACCGCGCTTCCAGGGGATAGCCGGACCGGACAATCGCCGACTTTAGAATTTGGAGAACCACACCCGTGAAGGTCATCGCCAGCTCGCTCCGCAAGGGCAACATCGTCGAGATCGACGACAAGCTCTACGTCATCATGACGGCCGAGAACATCCATCCCGGCAAGGGCACGCCGGTCACGCAGCTCGACATGCGCCGGATCAGCGACGGGGTGAAAGTGTCGCAGCGCTACAAGACCACCGAGCAGGTCGAGCGCGCCCATGTGGAGGATCGCGAGTACCAATACCTCTACAGCGACGGCGACGGGGCCCACTTCATGAACATGGAGACCTACGACCAGGTCACGGTTCCGGCCGACGTGGTGGGCGATCAGTCCGCCTATCTGCAGCCGGACATGAAGGTCAATCTCAGCGTGCACGAGGGTACGGTGGTGGCGATGGAGTTGCCCCAGCGGGCCGTGCTCGAGGTGGTGGAGACCGAACCCACCATGAAGGGACAGACCGCCTCGTCGTCCTACAAGCCCGCGGTCCTGTCGAACGGCCTCCGCACCATGGTTCCGCCGCACATCACGGCGGGAACGCGCATCGTCGTCATGACGGCGGACGGCTCCTATGTCGAACGCGCAAAGGATTGAAAAACCCACCCTCCGGGTGCCTCGTCAGGCAACGTCGCCGGTGCGGATCAGTACCGATCCGTCCGGCTCATGCTGGCCGAGCAGATATTTCCGGCGCGCCAGCGCCTCGATGTCCTTTCGGTATTTCTTGAATGCGGCCTCCGGCTTCAATCGGTCCCCATCGGAAAAGTGGTCGTCGAGTGCCTCGCGCGAAATGCGGCCGCGGACTTTGGTTTCGCCGTCCCGGCCCCAGAATACGATGCCGTCGTCGGCGTCGCGCTGGTGTACGTCGGTAAAGGTCAGCGTGCGTTTGTCGGTCATGCCGAGCACACCGAGGATTGCGAGAACGGACGAAACCTGAAGGTCCTTCTCCGCATTCTCGAAGCGGGAAATCGTCGGCGTGCTCATCTTTGCCAGCAAGGCCAGCTGCTTCTGGGTCAGGTTCATTCGTCGTCGTCGGCGGACCGCTTCTTCGACAAGAATTGGCCAATTGAGCTGAAACTTCCGTTCCATCGGCGCTCCATGAGATCGAGTAGATTCTGTCCAAGGGGCTCGTCGCCGACGCGCTTTGCCGCATCGGTCACGGCTTTCTCCGCCGCTCTGCGGCGCTGGTCGAGTTTCCGGATTGCCTCGGTCAGCACGGCGTTATCGAGGCCAAAGGCCATACTCAACGCCACCAGATGTTTGGGGCGCAGGCTCTCCAGCGCAAGATTGGCGGCGTTGCCGATCGCCAGGGCCAGCTGGCGGTACTCAGGATAGAGCGCCGCAGCGACGAGGTCGTAGGCCGGCGTAAGGCGCAAGCCATCCGGCGTATGAAACATGGCAAAGTTCTTGAGGTGCGCATCGGTGTTGCCCGTCATGAAGCAGACGAGGATGCGGCGACAGAGTTTCCAGGCATCAACCGGTGTGCAGGCTGGCGTTTTGAGAATGAACGCCGCCATGTCGTCATAGGAGGCGTCATACTTGTCGTCGCCGGAGCGCTTCCCAAACAGCTGATTGAACTCCTCGAAGTGCCGCTTGGCGCCGCTGCGTAGCCGGTCGAAGCGCGGCACGAGCAGCGCCCGCTCCTGAATGCCTTCCAGTGTTGCGATCTCCGGGTCGACGATTTCGTCGTCGGGCAGCAAGGCACGGCAAGCGACGGTGGTCAGATATTCATTCTCGACGATATCGCGCAAAGCTCCCGCGGGAAGCTTGGCTATGTAAGTTGAAGTCTCGTCGCGCCGCGCCGGCCGAAAGCTGCGACCTTCCTTCACGGCGAACAGCTTGGGCTGGATGCCCGAGAGCGATGCCCGGCTGGCGAGAGCCGCCTTTGCTATCGGGTCGTCCAGATCGATTGACGGTTCGGCAACTGGCTTCGGGTCAACGACCGAAACTACCCCTGCGCAATCATGGCCAAAAGCAAGGAGCAGCGCGAATCGGTCGTCCCGAGCGACCTTGAGCGCCCTGGCTTGCGCGTTACGCAGCCATCCTTCGGCGACCAGATTGTCGAAGAACGGATGCAGCCCCGCCTCGCAGAGATGCGGAGCGGTTTGCAGGGGCAGGGTGAAGGCAACGGCGGGATGGCTGCCTTCGAGGTACGCCGCGTCGTAAGTGAACGCACAGCGGCCGCCGGGCTCCTGGCGCAGCTCGCCAGCGTAGCGTTTATCGTAGTAAACCTTGCCCCAGAGTGTGGCGGCCATAACAAGCCCATTTTACATAGATCGGTTATTTTCGCAAAGAAGATAAAAGATAATTTGTATGTCACGATATAATACGTCAATCGATAAAATATGTTTTATCTAGACCCCACCAACGCCGACAGCGATGTTGTTGTTCTAAGCCGACAGCGATGTTGTTGATCTAAAAGGCGTTCTTGCGCGCGCGGATTTCGGCGAACACCTCGGCCGCCGGCTTTCCCGCCATGCCGACCGCGGCGGCGACCTCGGGGAGATCGGCGCGCAGGAACGGGTTCGCCGCCCTTTCCGAATCGATCCTCGTCGGAATGGTCGGCTTGCGCGCGGCCACCTGCTGCGCCGCCTCGGCGGCGCGGGCAACGAGGGCCGGATTGTCCGGCTCGATGGTTTGCGCAAAGCGGATGTTCGCCAGCGTGTATTCGTGGCCGCAAAACACCCGGGTTTCGCCCGGCAGGCTGCGCAGCTTCACGAGCGAGTTCCACATCATCTCCGGCGTGCCCTCGATCACCCGGCCGCAGCCGATCGAGAACAGGGTATCGCCGGCGAAAGCGAGCTTCTCCGGCTCGAACCAATAGGTGATGTGGCCGGCGGTGTGCCCGGGCGTTTCGATCACGCGCGCCGCAAGCTCACCGACGCGGACCACATCGCCTTCGCCGACCGTCTCGTCCACGAGCGGAATCCCCGCGGCTTCGTTGCCAGGCGCGACCACGCGGCAGCGATGCCGCTTCTTCAGGTCGGGGATGCCGGCCGTATGGTCGCCGTGGTGGTGCGTGACGAGGATATCGCTGAGCTTCCAGCCGGTCGCGGCGAGCGCCGCTTCCACCGGCGCTGCCTCCGGGGCATCGATCGCGGCCGTCGCCCCGCTCGCCGTGTCATGGACGAGAACGCCGTAATTGTCCTGCAGGCAAAGGAACAGGTGCGTCTTTGCGGTCATGGCGAAACCCCATTTCGATGCGGGCGCTCGGGCGCGGTGCTGCAAGCCGTGCTAAGGTTCTACCGTTTAAGGTTCTACCGTTATAGTGACGCGCCTGATAGCCCGCCCTGCGGGCCGGCATGACTCAAGCTGCCCCATGTCCCTCGACGTCGTCGATCTGCGCAATTTCTATGCCCAGCCGCTCGGCATCGTGGCGCGGCGCTTCGTCGGGCGCGGCGTGCGGTCGCGCTGGAACGACGTCCGCGGCCTGCGCATCGCCGGCATCGGTTATCCCACCCCTTATCTCGGCCTGTTCCGCGAGGAGGCCGAACGCTGCCTCGCCTTCATGCCGGCGGCCCAGGGCGTGGTGAAATGGCCGTCGGCGCGGCCGACGCTTGCGGCGCTGGTCGAGGAGACGGAGCTGCCGCTGCCGGACGCCGCGGTCGATCGCGTGCTTATCGTGCACGCGCTGGAAATGTCGCAAGACGTGGTCGCGGTGCTGCGCGAGGCTTGGCGCGTGCTGGCGGCCGGCGGGCGGCTCCTGGCGGTGGTACCCAACCGCCGGGGTGTATGGGCGCGCCTGGACACGACCCCGTTCGGCCACGGCCGGCCCTATTCGCGCTCGCAGATCACCCAGCTCTTGCGCGAGAGCTGGTTCACCCCGACCGGCTGGGGCGAGGCGTTGTACGTGCCGCCGATCGCGCGCGGCTGGTTCCTGCGCTCGGCGGTCGCCTGGGAGCGCACCGGCGCCACCCTGTCGGCCCCATTCGCGGGCGTCCACATCGTCGAGGCAACGAAACAGGTCTACCGCGCCATTCCGGCGCGGCGCGAGCGGCGGCGCCTGGTGCCCGAACTCGAGCCGGTGCTCGCGCCCTCACCCGGGGGCGCCGCGCGGGTCTCCGTCGGCGGGCGTGAAGGCGTCGTTACTCGCCGGTCGGACGGTTAGGCGTGGGCGGCTCGTCGGGCGCCTCGCCGCCCATATTCTGCGGCGCGCCCGGCTGATCCCCGCGTGGGCCGCGGTGGCGCCGGCGGCGCCGATGCAGCGGGAAGCGGTCGCCCTGGCCGTCGAAGCCGTTCGGCTGGCGATAGCCCTGGTACGGCTCGCCTTGCGGCTGCGGTTGGCCGCCGCCGGTGATGAAGGCCGGCAAGGCCTCGCCCGGCGGTTCGCCAGTCCTCGGCGCTGGCGGCTGCGGACGCCCCCCATAGGGCCGGTTTTCCCGGCCGCCGTAGGCCTGCTGGTCGCGCGGCGGGAACGGTTGCGCCTGGGGCGGCAGATAAGGCTGCGGTTCGCCGGTGCCGAACGGCTGCTCGCCGCCCCCGCCGGACTGCTCCACGCCCTCGTCTTCGCCCTCATCGAGGCTGTCGTCGCGCGCCTCCTGCTCCGGCCGGTAATACGGATTGCTCTGGCGGAACTGCTCCTGCGCCGCCGCGATCAGGCGAAAATAATGCTCGGCGTGCTGGAAGTAATTCTCCGCCGCCACCGGGTCGCCCGACGCCTGCGCGTCGCGGGCGAGCTGGAGATATTTGTCGGCGATGTGAGAGGCCGTCCCGCGGATCTTCACGTCCGGGCCGTTCGACTCATAGACCCGCGTCAGCGGATTCTGGCCCTTGCGGTTGCGGCCGCGCATGCGCTTGTTCTGACCGTTTCTCATGGCTTGTTGCTCATAGACT
>WNGA01011949.1_pt1 | contig 13299 bp, 12 predicted proteins | sample 5400061 | NCBI WGS metagenome assembly WNGA01 (sample SAMN13153366, study PRJNA577476) | soil metagenome | isolation source: 100 cm soil or saprolite under grassland replicate 2 | place: USA:California | collected 2016-06-15 | reverse complement strand
CAGACATGGGTGAACATGTCCGAGCTGAACAGCGTCCGCGTCGCTTGGTCGTAAAGCCAGCGCGTGGCGATCAGGCGGATCGGTGCCTGCATGACATCGATCAACCGGCCCTTTTTTCCAAGCTGGATCGTGTCGGACCGCGTCACCGCGGTGATCGGCATCGAATCCAGGATGCTCCGGCCATTTGCCTTGGCGCCGAAATCGAACCACAACGCTGCATCGATGTTGCTGGTGTAACATTGCTCGACATTGAAGTGCCCGGCGAAGGTTTCCACGTTGTTGATCGACATGAACTCGTTCAGCCGCAGCGGGAACAGCGACAGCGGCAGCCCGGGCGCGATCAGCGACTCGATCTGTGCGCGGATTGCCGGCTCGTCCTTGCCAAAGCCGGTGTCGATCAGCATGGCAGCGTCGCTTTGCGTCAGCAGGTAGCTGTTCGCCACCGAAAATCCGCGCGCACTGGCCGGATAGGAGCTGACTCGGCCGTCGAGCGCATAAGGATGTTGCAGGGCGTAGAGCTTGCCTTCGGCGAGCGCCGCGATGCCGCGGGCTATGCCGTCCGTCTCGCGAGCTTTCCGGGGTGCGTGCTGCGTCAATACGGACATGATGGCTAGACCTTATCGGGCCGCCCCGGCCAAGGGAACAGGGCTCACGCTCGTTACCGATCTTCATGTGCGCCGACCGAGCGGCATGCTCGAACACCGCGGCACAACGCCGCCCGGCCGATGGGGAATCGTGTTGCGGGTCACCACTTGCCAAATTACGATCGGCTTAACCGCGGCCGACAACGTGGATTGAGGGAGGAAACCATGACGAAGTCAAATATTTCGCGGCGGACATTCATCGAAGGCGTCGGGCTTACGGTTGCAAACTTGCTGCCCGGCACAACCCCATTCGCTTTTGCGGCCTCCATGGAGGAGCGCACCGTGGCTGCGGCCAAAGCCGTCGGAGCCACCGATGTGAGCGGGATGATCTGGTCACCTTACCTGGTGCCGATGCAGCCGGTCATCGCGGAGTTCAAGAAGCAGACCGGCATCGGAGTTGGAGCGGTCCAGGACATATCGATCTTTGATGCGCCTCAGCGGGCGATGGCGGAAGCGCTGTCGCGCTCGCCGGAGTTCGACTTCATCCACATCGATTCCAACATGATCCCCTCACTCGCTTCGGCCGGATACCTCGAGCCGCTCGACGAGTACATGAAGAAGGCCGACTTCAAAATCGAGGCTATCGGCGATTACGCCACGTTCATGACCTACAAGGGCCAAACCTACGGTATTCCGACCGACGGCAACGTGCACATCCAGTACGTGCGCAAGGACCTGCTGGAGAACCCCGACAATAAGAAGAAGTTTGCCGACAAGCACGGCAAAGAACTGAAATTTCCCGAGACATGGGAGGACGACCTCCGCATCCAGGAGACGCTGATGGATCCGTCCAAGGATCTCTACGGCTCCGGCAACCTGCGCAATCGCGCCAACGGCCCGACGTGGTGGTACATGATCTTCTACAGTGCCGGCGGCTTCACCTTCGACGACGACATGAACCCCACGCTCGACACGCCGGCCGGGCATTACGCCGTCGACATTTATCTGCGGGACAAGAAGGTCGCGCATCCGGAGTCCGCCGGCTGGGGCACGCCGCAGATGATTCCGCGCATCGCGCAAGGCCACGTGGTGAGCTGCCAATACTGGGATGGAACCGCCAAGCTCAACGAGAATCCGGAGAAATCGAAGACCAAGGGCAAGTGGCTCTATGGTCTGGTGCCGGGCTCGGATTTCTCCGGCAAGCGGATCCATCGCTCGATCTCGTCGCCCCTCGCCGCGCTGCTGATCAACAAGTACAGCCCGCGCAAGGCGCAGGCCGCCTATCTGGCGCTTTGGCTCGGTTCGGGCAAGAACAGCGTTCCGATCGTGTCGGATCCCGTGAACACGTTCCATGACGCCTGGGCGAAGGAGCACATGATCGCCCCGCAGGTGATCAACGCCTATACGCCGGCCGGGATCAAGGCGCTCGAGGCCAACTTTCAGGTCGTCGCGCCGCCGACCTATCTCACCGGGTATCTCGAATTCCAGGACACGCTGGGCAAGAACCTGTCAGAGGCCTATGTCGGCCAACTGCCGGCCAAGGACGTGCTGAAGAAAACCCAGGACGAGTGGAGCGCCATCGTCCGCCGCATCGGCCGCAGTAAGCTCAAGGGCGAGCTCGCGAGCTACAAGGCAGTCATGCCCAAACGTGACCTGCCAGCGTGACGTCACGCGATAGGATTACGCCCATTCGTGGCGGGCGGGGCCTGTCCCACATCCCCGCAGGAGCCCTTTGATGAGCGTGGCCGTCGTTTCGGCCGCTTCCATTCCCTCGCAGCCCTCGCCGCGCCAGCTGTCGCGGCAGCGCGCCATCGAGCGCTTTCGCTGGTCGATCTTGGGCCCGCTGATCGCGCTGCTAGCCTTCGTGCTGATGCCGGTGTTGTTCCTGCAACTGTATTTCTCATTCCATCAGTGGACAGTGTATCTCGGCAGTTGGTGGGACGCGGAATATGTGGGACTCGATCTATTCTGGGAGGTCCTCACCGACCCGCGCTTCGGCTGGGCTATGGTGCGCTCGCTGGTCTTCGCGACCGGCAGCACGCTCGGCTGTTTTCTGGTGGGATTCGCGCTCGCCTATCTCATGCACAGGCCGTTCCGCGGCCAGGCCTTCTACTACACCATCTTCATTCTGCCGATGCTGACGGTGCCCGTGGTCGTCGCCTATACGGCGGAAATGCTCCTGTACCAAAGCGGTCCGATCAATGATCTCATCAGCCGCATCGCCGGCATCGAGTTCAAACCGATGTGGCTTACCAATCCCGACATCGCGCTGCTGACCGTGATGCTTTTGGAAATTTGGAACTGGGTGCCGTTTTCGTTCATCATCCTGCTGGCGGGGCTGTCCGCTATCCCGAAGGAGCCGATCGAAGCCGCAGAGATTCTGGGTGCCTCCAAGTGGCGCGTTTTCTGGGAGGTACAGCTGCCACTGCTGCGCCCCATCATCTTCTTAGCCCTGGTCCTGCGCTTCCTCGAAGCCATGGCCGAATTTCCCAAGACGTGGGCCTTGCTGCAGGGTGGCCCTGGCACCGCGACCGAGACCCTTCCGGTCTACATCTTTCTGACCACTTGGCAATATTTTCAGATCTCCAAGGGAGCGGCGATGTCCTACATCGTCATGCTGCTGATGATCGTCATCGTGCTGTTCGCGATCCGGCTGCTGCGGCGGGAGAAGAGGTCACTCGACACGATGTATGCGGTAGCCGGGCAGGGGCCGGCCGGATGATGAGGAAATCGCAGCGGCGGCGAATGTCGGCGATCGTGCGTTACCTCGTGCTCACGGTCTGGGCCGTAATCGCGTTTTTCCCGATCTATTGGATGATCTCGACCTCGTTCAAGGTGGACACGCAATGGTTCGCCTGGCCGCCGGTATATTTCCCGCATCCGCTGACGTTATCGAACTACCTCAATGTATGGTTTGGAGCCGAGGAATATGCCGCAACCCAATACGCGATCTCCTCGCAGAAGCCGCTGATCTCGCTCCTGAACTCGACAATTATCGCCACGGCCTCGACATTCCTTTCGGTGCTGTTTGGATCGCTGATGGCCTACGGCGTCTCGCGTTACCGGATCCTCTCCGAGGCGCGAATGTTCCAGCTGCTCATGTTGCGGATGATCCCGCCCATCGTGGTCGTCGCGCCGCTATCGCTCTACTATTCCGCCCTTGGCCTGCTCGACTCGATGACCGGACTGATTCTGATCTATTTCCTCACGACTTTGCCCTATGCCGTGTGGATGACGAAGAGCTTCATCGACGAGGTCCCGCGCGAGATCGAGCAGGCCGCCGAGATTCTTGGTGCCACCCGCTGGCGAACCATTTTCGAGATCGTGCTCCCGCTGATCCGTTCCGGCCTGGTCGCGACCTTCCTGTTCATCCTCATCCTGACTTGGAGCGAATACCTGTTGGCGCTGATCATCACCAAGACCCAGGTCGCCACGCTGCCGATCGAGCTCTCGAAATATCAGGGCACGACCGAAGGCCGTGTCTACGGGCGCCAAGCGGCGCTCTCGGTCGGCATCACCATTCCGCTGATCATCGTCGGCCTCATGATCCGTAAGCATCTCGCCCGCGGCTTCAGCTTCGGGATGGTACGGAGATAGACGTGGCCTGTATCGAACTCGTCGACCTAAGCAAGGCGTTCGGCACCGTGGTCGCGGTGAAAAACCTGAGCTTGGCCATCGAGGATGGAGAGTTCGTGGTGCTCGTGGGGCCGTCCGGCTGCGGCAAGACCACGACCCTGCGCATGATCGCGGGTTTCGAGGACCCGACTGCCGGCGAGGTCCGCATCGACGGGCGTGTGGTCAATGACCTCGAGCCGCGTGACCGTGGCTTAGGAATGGTATTTCAGACTCATGCACTATTCCCGCACAAGACGGTCAAGCAGAATATCGAGTTCGGACTACGCATGAAGAGGATACCGGCGCAGGAGCGGGCGCAGTGCGTGCGCCAGGTCGCCGATCTGGTCGGCATCTCGCATCTGCTCGACAAGATGCCGAACCAATGTTCGGGCGGCGAGTCGCAGCGTGTCGCGCTAGCGCGGACTCTGGTCACCAACCCGTCAACCTTCCTGCTCGATGAGCCGCTGTCCAATCTCGATGCCAAGCTGCGGCGCGAGCTGCGCGCCGAATGCGACCGGCTGCACCAGACTCTCAAGCGTACCTTCATTTACGTTACCCACGACCAGGAAGAGGCAATGACGCTCGCAGACCGCATCGTCGTCATGCGCTCAGGTGAGATCGTACAGATCGGATCGCCGATGGAGATCTATTCCAATCCGGTCAGTTACTTCGTTGCCGATTTTTTCGGCTCACCGTCAATGAACCTGATCGCCGGTGAGATCGTGCATGAGAACGACGCTGTACGGTTTCGATCGCCATGCTTCGAGCTCGCCTTGCCCGAGCGTTTCAAGACGGCAACGTCGGGGGCGGCCACGCTCGGTATCCGGCCAGAGCATGTGCGCGTCACCCTCGGCGGCAATGGGGAAATCGAGCTTCCGGTGCGGTTGGTCGAACCACTCGGCAGGGACACGCTGCTTTATTTTGACGCTGGCGTCGCCCGGGCATTCATCGCGATCAGCCAGGGCCTCGACATGGCCGAGGTCAAGATCGGCGCGCGCATGGCGCTATCCTTGGACCGGCGCCGACTCTGCCTGTTCGCTGCCGATGGCGGCCGGATCGGCGGACCACGGCGCGCTGGCACTGCGTGAATCACATCCGAACGTCGAGGGGCGCATGGATTACCGCGAAAAGAGCGAAATCCGCGACGGGATGCGGATCGATTGGGATATGCCGATCACCATGGACGACGGCCTGGTGCTGCGCTGCGACATCTACCGGCCAATCGCCGACGGCAAATATCCGGTGATCATGACCTACGGTCCATACGGCAAGTGGTTGCACTTCGAGGATCTCTACAAGGATCAATGGCGGCGGATGTGCGCGGATCACCCGGACGTGCCAGCCGGCTCTACCAACAAATATCAGTGCTGGGAGGTGGTCGATCCGGAGAAATGGGTACCTGACGGCTACGTCTGCATCCGTGTCGACAGCCGCGGCGCCGGTCGCTCGCCTGGCGTCATCGACATCTGGTCGCTGCGCGAGGCGCGAGATCTGGCACAGTGCGTGGAGTGGGCCGGAGCGCAGGCGTGGTCAAACGGACGAATCGGCCTCAACGGAATCTCCTATTATGCTCAGAACCAGTGGCAGGCAGCGGCGCTGCAGCCGAGGCATCTGGCCGCGATCTGCACATGGGAAGGCGCCGCCGATTTCTACCGTGACATGGCGCACCACGGCGGCATCTTTTGCCGCGGCTTCGTTCAAGACTGGTCGAAAGCGCAGGTCTACACCGTGCAAAACGGGCGCGGCACCCGCGGGTTCAAGAGTCGCATGAACGGCGACTGGGTGTCCGGCCCCGAGACTTTATCGGAGGAACAACTCGGTGGAACTCGGCGCGACTTTTACGAGGACTGCATTTCCCGCAAGCTCGCCAGCGACGAGTACTGGCGCTCGCGCATGCCCGACTGGAGCAAGATCAAGACGCCGCTGTTCTCGGCTGCCAACTGGGGCGGACAGGGCCTGCATCCACGCGGCAATTTCGAAGGCTTCGTGCGAGCGGCTTCACAGCAGAAATGGCTTGAGTGCCACGGCAGCGAACATTGGACGCATTTCTATACCGATTACGGCGTCGCATTGCAGAAGAGGTTTTTTGGCTACTTTCTGAAAGGCGAGGACACGGGTTGGAGCAAACAGCCGAAAGTGCTGCTGCAGGTACGGCATCCCGGCGAGAGGTTCCACGAGCGGCACGAGCACGAATGGCCGCTCGCCCGCACCGAATGGACCAAGTTCTATCTCGACCCGGCTCAGTTGACGATGTCGACGGCAGCCCAGATTTCAGACAGCTCCGTCACTTACGCCGGGTTTGGCTGTGGGGTTACATTTTTGACCGAGCCGCTCGAACACGAAGTCGAGATTACCGGACCGATTGCAGCGAAGCTGTGGGTATCTTCGGCGACGCAAGACGCCGACCTGTTCCTGGTGGTGCGCGCGTTCACACCGGACCTCAAGGAAGTCACGTTCCAGGGCGCGCTCGATTCCCACACGCCGATCGCGCAAGGATGGCTGCGCTGCTCGCACCGTAAACTCGACGAGAAGCTCACGCTGCCATACCGGCCCTATCATACCCATGACGAGGAGCAGAAGCTGGTGCCGGGCCAAGTGTACGAGGTTGATGTCGAGGTATGGCCGACCTGTATCGTGCTCCCGCGGGGTTATCGGTTGGCACTTTCGGTGCGCGGCACCGACTACGTTTTTCCCGGCGAGCCCGCCGCCGGTCTCGCGACGCTGGGTAAGGTGTGGACCGGCGTCGGTCCCTTCACTCACAATGATCCGCGCGACCGCCCGCCGGCGGTTTTCGGCGCGGATGTTACGCTGCACGCCGGCCCCCATCGCCAAGCGCATGTCCTGCTGCCAGTCATTCCCATGAAGTAACCAAGGAAAGCGCCACAGCTGTGCGTCTCATGACTGCACGTCAATGGAACCTTGCAACTGAAATGGTTTCGGTGCGAGCGGCATGTCCCGCTGGTTTGCGGGAGCAAGGAAACCATGAGGGACCGCAGGGCCAACCGCGAAAACTCCTACAGCCCCAAACGCGCCATCATTGGCGCCGGATAGCGGTCACCCCGGGTAATGCCCGGCCTAAACACTTTGTCGAGCGCCGCAAGCGTTGCCGCGGATAGCGTCGCATCGGCCGCCTTGGCGTTCTCCTCCAGCCATATTCGCTTGCTTGTGCCGACAAGCGGCACCAGCGGCGGCTTGCGCAACAGGAGCCAAGCGATGCAGAGCTGGGCCGGCGAGCAGCGTTCATTGGCGGCGAGTCGCTTCAGCTCATCGACGAGCTTCTGGTTTTGCCGCGCGTTCTCCCCTTGAAAACGCGGCATATTACGGCGGAGGTCGTTCTGCGGCATGCCGTCGCCAGCAGCAACGACGCCGGTCAGGAAACCGCGACCAAGCGGCGCGTAAGCGAGGAAGCCGATACCGAGCTCATGGCAAAGGGGAAGCACTTCTTGCTCTACGTCGCGCGTCCATAACGAATACTCGGTCTGCAGCGCAGCCATCGGGTGGACCTTGTGGGCGCGACGGATCGTGTTTGGTCCCGCTTCGGAAATTCCCAGATAGCGAATCTTCCCCTGCTCCTTGAGTCGCATCATGGCCCCCACCGTATCCTCGATCGGCACGGTGTCATCGACCCGGTGGATGAAATAGAGGTCTATGTAATCGGTACCGAGCCGCCTCAGGCTCTTGTCACAGGCCTCCGTGACGTATTCCGGATTGCCCTTGGCACCGGGTCTACCATCGGGCAGACGAATATTGCCGAACTTTGTCGCAAGGATGTAGCTTTCGCGTCGCCCTTTCAGGCCCCGCCCCACCAATTCCTCGTTGGCTCCATTCGCGCCATAAGCATCAGACGTATCGATGAAGTCGATGCCAAGTTCCCGCGCCCGGTGCAGCGTGGCGATGGCTTCGTCAGGGTCCGGCACGCCGTAAATCGGCGTCATACTCATGCAACCAAGGCCGATGGCCGAGACTTCTAGTGTCGCAAGTTTCCGGCGTCCAATCATGGGTTATCACAAAGGCTCCGTGTAAGAAGGCTCAATAGCGAGAGCATTGTTGAGCCTCGAATGCGTGTCAATGCAGACAAATACGCAGCCGCACCGCGCTTGTTCTCCGGACGATCACAGCGTGTGCGATAGACCAGCGCGGGAGACGGATTTGCGGCGTTCCAGAGAATAGCCACACGGGACATCGCGAGGGTGGCGGTGCTGGAGGAGCAAGCATGGAAGCGAACAAAGCCTACTTCATGGTTCGAGCGCAGGTGCCAAACGAATCTGACCGCACGGAATTTGACCAGTGGTATGGAACGCATCATTTGCCGTTAGCGATGGATAAGCTCCATGCCGAGAAAGGCGGGCGCTTCTGGAGCCGCAGCGATCCATCGGTGCACTACGCGTTGTACCAGTTCAACGATATGGCAACGCTTCGTCACAGCCTCGAGTCCCCAGCTTTCAAGATGCTCGTTGCCGACTTCGATCAGGCATGGCCGCGAGTGACGCGCACGCGTGACCTGATCGAAACCGTGCAAGAAACCTGAGACGAGGGACGGGAGCCGCCGGCGGCTGACGAGGCCGCCTCCTCCTCGGCGAAGGGAACAGGGCCCGCGCTCGCGAGCCGGGCAAGAAACAATGCCGGCTTTGCCATTTGCCTCTTCCGTTGTTTGTCCGGTTTCGGGAAGCCGCGGAAGTTCACGGATACGTAGCCTCTACCCGATGGGTCGAGTTTGACCTGAGGTGCGCAATTGTCTCAGCGCCCGCGGTATGTCGCGATCTGCCAGACGTTCCCCCACGAATCCCGAACCGTCGCTCGTCTGTCGCCGCAAGGCATGTCCCCAGGTCTTTCGATCGATTCAGCGCCTGCGGCAAGTGCTCGCTGGTAGGCCTCGTCCGCATTCTCGACATAGACGTAAAGGAAGGCTGGCATTGCCTCACGCGCACCGCCGCCGTCGCTGATCAGGACGACCGAATCGCCAATCCTCAGCTCCGTTGGTGCCCCGGACTGGAGCCTTCCACTGGCGCCGAATACGATTTTCAAAAACCCTACCAAGCGAGCGACATCGTCAGTAATGATTCTGGGGGTCACAGTGGGCCAGCCGTCCGGCTTGAACTTGTTCATGTCCTTGCCTCCGGGATAGACGGGTACTCCGACGCCGGAGCGCCGCGACACAAGCGTCGTTGCGGTGTCGCCATCTGGCATAACGCGCCAGATAGCGGCGCATTGAATTTACGGCCCGTATTTGACCTGCTGCGGACATAAATGGCCCTGTCGGCTCGGCCAACTCGGTCGAGTTTGACCCAAACCGGTCATTGGGCGAGATCAGCGTCTGAGGCCGCTGGCGTGCCATCCGCAGGATGACTCGGGGCGCTGACCTTGCCATTTCACAACTCGTCCGGCAGCATCGTCGGTGCCGCGCGCCCGCACGCTGTTACTCAAGAAAAGCAATGCGCGCCAATTGCTTTTCATCGCAATAGAGAAACAAGACTTGGAAGCATCGGCCTCGATTGAAATTGCAAAACACACACTGCTCTCCGGCGGGCTCATACTAGCCATTGGCATCGTCACCGGCCTATTGGCTCAGAAGATAAAGATTCCCGATGTCGCGGTATTTCTCATCGTCGGTATGGCGATCGGCCCGGAAGCGCTGGGGTTGATAAATATTAAGGCCGATTCAGCGCTGAACCAGATCATCCTTCTCTTCGGTGCCAGTTATATTCTTTTCGATGGCGGCGCATCGCTGCGATTCAACGTCTTGAAGCAGGTTTGGATTACAATTGTCGTACTCGCCACGGTCGGTGTCGTGATTACCGGAGCCATCACCGGCCTTGCCGCGTACTATATTCTCGGCGTTCCATTGATCGTGGCGCTGCTGCTGGGCGCGACGCTCGCCTCGACCGACCCGGCGACGCTGGTCCCTATTTTCCGGCAGGTCAACATTCGCGACCGTGTGGCACAAACGGTGGTGAGCGAGTCGGCATTCAACGACGCCACGGGGGCCATCATGACGTTCGGTGTGCTGGCAATGGCCATGGGGACCGGCGAATTCTCGTTGATGTCATCCTTACTCGATCTGCTCAAGCAATCGATCATCGGCATCGTCGCCGGCGCCGTGCTTGGATACGTGGCCGCGTTGCTCATCGCGCATGAACGATGGGCATTCCTCGCAGAATATGCGCCGGTTGTGACATTGGCGGCCGTCATCGGTGCCTATTTCGCCGCCGATGGCCTGCAGGCCAGCGGGTTCATGGCGGTATTCGTGTTCGGTATCGTGCTCGGAAACAAGGACGCCTTGGGCTTTAAAATGGAAGCAGGCGAGGTGCAAAAACTCGAAGAATATGTGGCGACCACCGCGTTCATCACGCGCTTGTTCATTTTTATCCTGCTCGGCGCCCAGGTCGATTTCGCTCTCATGGGTCAATACCTGGTGGGCGGCATCATTGTGGTTACCATCTTCATGTTGGTCGCACGGCCGGTGACCGTTTTCCTGTGTGCACCACCGGACCGGCGTGCGCGGTGGAGCTTCAACGAGATTCTGTTCATGTGCTGGACCCGCGAGACCGGCGTCATCCCGGCCGCATTGGCCGGCCTGTTGCTCGGTATGAAAGCGCCCGGTGCTCAAATGATCGCGTCGATCACCTTCATCGCCATTCTCATGACGATCTTAATACAAGCGCCGACAACAAAATGGTTGGGCAGAAAACTCGGGCTCTTAGAGGAAAGCAAAATGTATCGATCGAGTTGATTCGACGCCCAAAACCAACAAATCCATCTTCCACCCAGCCCGTGAGGGATATGTCCAACACGTGAACGATAGCGCGGGCCATCAAATTGCCAGGCCGCGACATCTTGTCCGCGCGGGCAGCTCGACGACGCTGACGCTTGATAAAACTGCGGACAAAGCAATTCTGCAGCGCAAGCTTCTGCTGTGGGGACTAAAGCCGGTTGAGGCCCCGCTCTCCGAAATTAGCGACATCACAATCGACGCGGCTGTCGATCGCGCGTCAGGGGTGGAGGTTTGTCACACGATGCTGATCATGCGCGGCGGTACGGGTTGGGCCTTTCCAGCTGGCGACAAGACGGAGGCGGAGACGAATGCGGCCGCGATGCGCCATTTTCTTGCAATCACGGGTTAGCCAAGAGTCCGGTTGGGCGCGGGGCCTCAACCGGCTTTAGTCCCCACAGCAGAAGCTTGCGCTGCAGAATTGCTTTGTCCGCAGTTTTATCAAGCGTCAGCGTCGTCGAGCCCGATTTCAATACTAGACGGTGGGATGTCTTTTCGGTGATGGGCATCGCAGGCCCCTAGCGTTTGCCCCTCACCAGGATACAACATTCTGCCATTACTTGCCTTCGTCGGCTCGTCAGCTATCGGTCTTGATGTTGTGCTCCTTGACCACCGGGCCCCAGAGCTTCATCTGGTCCGCCAGGAACTTGCGCTGCACGTCGGGGCCACCGATCTGCATCGTGATCTGCATAGCCTCGATGCGGCCTTTGATCGCGGGTTCGCGCAGTGTCTCCGCCAACGCATTGCTGAAACGATCGACGATGGCGCGAGGCGTGCGCCCGGCGGTGAACGACCCCCACCAGGCGTAGGACTCGAAACCGGGGAAGCCGCTCTCGATCACGGTCGGAACGTCCGGCAGACCGGGGATCCGGGTCGCGCCGGTCTGAGCCAGCCCGTGCAGCTTGCCGCCGCTGATTTGCGGGGTGACCAGCGCGGCGCTGCCGATCGCCAGGTCCACGTGGCCCGCCAGTGCGTCGTTCATGAGTGGACCGCCGCCGCGATAGGGCACATGCACCATTTTGACGCCGGCGCGCTGCGACAGCAGTACCATGGTCAGATGACCCAGGCTTCCGCTGCCAACCGAGCCGTAGGTAACGCTGTCGGGCTTAGCCTTCGCCGCCGCGATGACGTCCGCGAATGTCTTGAACGGATGTCCGGGTTGGGTTGCCACGACGTTGGGCGCGGTGCCGATCAGCAGCACCGGTTCGAGGTCCTTCTCGGTGTCGAACGAAAGGTTCTGCAGGAAGGGGTTGACCGCGTGGGTGTCGAACACGAACACCCAGTTGCTGCCATCCGGTGGGGACTTCGCGACCTGCGCGGCGCCGATGCTGCCGGAGGCGCCCGGCTTGTTCTCGATGACGATGATGGTGTTCAGCCGCTGCTGCAGCCCTGGCTGTACCATTCGCGCGATCGGATCGACCGTGCCGCCAGGCGGGAACGGAACGACGATCCGAGTGATGTTGCCCGTGGCGGTCTGGCCGAGGGCAGGTTGAGCGAACGGCACGGCCATGGTGCCGAGCACGAGCGAGCGTCGGGTGATCGCGGTCATTTTCCCTCTCCCTGACGGGAAGAAGACCCGACTACTGTACCAAAATTGCCCATGCGAACCATTGCCTTGCCTGGCGCTGCATCCGCCATCGCAATCGGTACATCGTGGGCTCGGCATCGCGCTAGCACGCAAGCTGACTAGCGACTATATCCTCCGCCATGTGCGGGAGGGTCATCCAGAGCAGCGGACCGCTTCGCTATGCCATCGTCGATGGCATGAACGTGCGCGAGGGCCGCCTGCACAACTATCCGCCGCGGTGGAATGGCGCGCCGAGCCAAGACTTGTTGGTCATCCGCCGCAATTACAAGACCGGCGAGGTCTCGCTCGATCCGCTGCGCTGGGGGCTCATTCCGTATTGGTGCGCTGATCCCAAAGGCGGTCGCAGGCCGATCAATGCCAAATGCGAAAGCGTGCGCGATCTGCCCACGTTCCGCGAGGCCTACCGCAAGCGCCGCTGCATCGTGCCGGTCGACGGGTTCTTCGAATGGAAGGCGATCAAGGGGCGCAAGGCGAAGCAGCCCTACGCCATCGCCATGAAGGACGGCGCGCCGTTCGCTCTCGCCGGCATTTGGGAGAACTGGAAAGAGCCGGCCTCGGGCGAATGGACTCGCACGTTCGCCATCATCACCACCGATGCCAACGAGCTCGTAGCCGAGATCCATGACCGCATGCCGGTTATTCTGGCGCGGGAAGATTATGCGCGCTGGCTCGGCGAGGAGGCCGACCCGCGCGATCTGCTGCGCCCGTTCCCCGCCGCCCCAATGCGCATGTGGCCGGTCTCG
>WNGA01009278.1_pt1 | contig 13301 bp, 16 predicted proteins | sample 5400061 | NCBI WGS metagenome assembly WNGA01 (sample SAMN13153366, study PRJNA577476) | soil metagenome | isolation source: 100 cm soil or saprolite under grassland replicate 2 | place: USA:California | collected 2016-06-15 | reverse complement strand
GGAGAGGGCGATGAAAGAGCAGGCGGAGGCGGCGGTCAAAGACGCAGTCAAGCGGATCGAGTCCGGAAAGGCCTCCGGACTTGAGATTATCACAAAAATCATAAGCGGCTCCGCCAGAGAGGTGATCCTGGACGAAGCCAAAAGATGGGACGCCGATTTGATCGTGCTCGGGTCGCACGGCTACAGCGGATGGCAGCGCTTCCTGCTCGGCTCGGTTTCACATGCCGTCGCCACGCACGCGCATTGCTCCGTCGAGATCGTGCGGCAGAAACCACACGCGGAATAATAGAAGGAGGAGATATGGCGGATCGAATGAAAATCCTCGTCGCTTACGACGGCTCGGAGTGCGCCGACGCCGCGCTGGACGATCTGCGGAGGGCCGGCCTGCCCTCGGACGCGCAGATCAAAGTCCTGTCGGTCATCGAGAACTGGATGCCGCCGCCGTCCGCGCTTGAGATCATCGAGCACATTGACAGAGATCAGGAGTATCTGGCGCTGGCGCGGCGCGGCGGAATACGCCTGGTCTCGACGGAGCCGGGCTGGGACGTGAAGTCCGAACCCGGCGCGGGGTCCCCGGCCACGGTGATCATCGAGAAGGCCGACGAATGGGGAGCCGATCTGATCGTCGTCGGGTCGCACGGCCACACTGCTCTCGGACGGTTCTTCTTCGGCAGCGTCTCGCAGAAGGTGTTGCACGAGGCGCGCCGCTCGGTGCGAGTGGCGCGAGGCCGCATCGAAGAACCCGATACGCCGGTCCGGTTGATTATTGGCGTTGACGGGTCGAAAGGCGCCGAAGCCGCAGTAGAGGCCGTCGCGTCGCGCAAATGGCCAGCAGGCAGCGAGGCCCGCATTGTCAACGCCACATGGGCGGCGCCACAACTTACCTCTCACCGTATGGTCGGCCCGATCATCTCCTGGATCAACGAAGAGAAGGCCAGAGTCAAAAAGATGATTGACGAAGCGGTTGAAAAGCTCTCTGCCGCCGGATTAAAAGCTGACGTGGTCGTGAAGGAAGATGAACCGAAGCGGTTGCTGGTTGCCGAAGCCGAAAGTTGGGGCGCCGACTGCATATTCGTCGGCGCAAGGGGGATGGGCCGGATCGAACGCTTTATGCTCGGCAGCGTCTCATCCGCCGTGGCCGCGCGCGCTCATTGTTCGGTCGAAGTCGTACGCGATCAGAAGGAACGATAGCCATGAATCCGAAATGGAAGTTGGGCGTGTTCCCTCTTCTGCTGGCCCTGACAATGCTCTGGCCCGCGAGCGCAAATCGGAATAGCGCGGCGCAGAAAGCTGAGCCTGACTACAAGAACAACAACTGCGTCAATTGCCATTCGAGACTGCTCGAACCGCTTCGCGTGGGCAATCGCTATCTCGAATGGCAATTTTCGCGACACCAGGAGAAAGGCGTCAGTTGCGAAAAATGTCACGGAGGCGACTCGTCCGCAAAGGATAAACAGCTAGCGCACACCGGAATGTCGCCTGCGTCCGACCAGCAGAGCAGGCTGCACTGGAAGAATCAACCGGAGACCTGCGGCGCTTGCCACCAGGACGTGGCAAGCGCTTTTGTCGAGAGCGCTCATTACAAGCGGCTCAATGGCATAGGACTGGGGCCGAGTTGCAACACGTGCCATGCCCATATGGCGAAGCAGGCGCCTTACTCTCCGGTCGAGACGGCTAAGCTCTGTTCACGATGTCACGATTCGATAAACTCCCTGAAGCCGAGACCGGAGATTCCCGCTCGCGCGAAAGAGACGATGATGGCTCTGCAGCGCGCCGACTACGTGATCCATTGGGCCAGGCTGCTGTTAGACAATGGGCGAAGGATGAATCTGTCGCTCAATGAGGAGACAAATGAGTTTAAGACCGCGGAAGACGGGCTCCGCAAAGCCAGAGTGAAATGGCACACGTTCGATCTCGACGCAGTCCGCAAACAGGCCGACGGAGCCTTTATCAAGTGTACGAAGGTGAAGGATGGAATGCTTAAAAGGCTCGGGGCTGAATGAATCCAGCCGAAAATCGGGCGTTAGCCCCCGGCAAAAACTTCCAACGCCTGTTCATCGCAAACGGTGATGCGACGTCCATCAATCTGAATCAAACCGTTCTGCTGCAATCGCGATAGCGCGCGCGACACGACTTCGCGCACGGAGCCTATTCGCGCGGCGATCTGCTGGTTGGTCAAAACCAGCGTCACTTCAAGACCGCCGCCGGCGCGACGTCCGCGCGCCCGCGCTTCGGCCATTAGCCATCGAGCCAGCCGCTGATCGACCTCGCGCAATGACAACGCCTCGACCAACTCGGCGCATTTCCGCAATCGCCCGGCGAGCATCTTCAACGCTGCCATCGCGATCTGCGGATGTTTCAGGCAGAGCGTCTTCACGTCTTTTTTGTCGAGGTAAAGAACGACCGTCTCTTCTTCGGCCGCGACGGTCGAAGGGTAGGGTTTGTCGTCGAAGACTGGTAGTTCGGCGATGGTCGCGCCCTCGCGTTCGACGTGGATCACCTGCTCGCGCCCGTCAATGCCTTCGCGGAACGCGCGCAGCGCGCCCCGAACGATGACGAACAGGCTGCGAGCTTCATCTCCTGCGACGAACAGAATTTCGTCGCGAGCCAGGCGGCGTTCGACCGCGCGCTCGGCCAGCGCGCAAAGCTCAGGCTCTTCGAGTTCACCGAAGAGCTGCGTTCTTTTCAGCGCGGAGATTTTGTCTATGATCATGCAGGGGCATGATCACGCCTGATCGCAGCCGCTTTCAAGCCGAGCGGAAGCCTAGCGCCGCGCAGACCAGGAAGACCAGCGAGTAGGCGATCTCCAGAATTCCGGCGCGCATCAGGTTCACCTTCGTCTTCGGCGTGAACATTCCCCAGAAAGTCCTGACCAGCGCGGGCGCGAAGGCGATGAACGCGAAGAGGCTCAAACTTCCTGCGGAGATCAGAGCAGGCAGCGCGACGATCAGAAACGAATGGTAGAAAGCGCAACTCCGCAAAGCCTGCCGCTGCTCGGCCTGCTTACGCGGGTTGAGGCGGTAAACGCGCAGCTTGATGTAAAAGACGCTGCTGGCCATATAGAGCGCGCTCAGCAGCCACATCCAGAAGGCCGTCATTTCCCATCGCCCGCTTGCAGCGTAATAGGCGGCGGGCGCGGTCATCGTCAGCCCGGCAATCGCCATAATCTCGCCTGTCATCGTACGTTCTTCCATCTGCGTAGCCTGTTTGCCGTTGACCAATAGCAGCGCCGCGCCGACCAGCCCCAACGGAATCAGCCAGAAGAGTTTGAACACGAAGACCAGCGGCGATCCGAACGCCGCGGCCAGCGCAAGATAGAGCAAGAGCGTCCTGCCGGCTTCGGCGGCGTCGCGCCCTCGAGCGCGGGCGCGCCAGTAAACCAACAGTGATTCTCGCGAGATGAACACCGCCGTCGCCGAAAGCAGTAATAACAAGGCCGGCCAGTTGACGCGACCGGCCACGGCCACTCCCAGAACGAAAGGCACGTAAAGCATTACCCACGCGCCGTGCTCTTTGGGAAGTTTCAATGCGAATCGAAGGCTCATAACAAAAACTACTCCGCAGCGTTAATCTCCAATCGAATTTGCGGCGAAGCACCGGCTGATCAATTCGCGCCGCTCGGCTTCGCCGGTCACGCGATCGAGCGCGGGAAAGAAAATGTTACGCTCGCGCATGTCGTGGTGTTCGCACAGGCTCTTGAACGTCGCCTCTTCGTCGAAGAGCCGGATCACGCGCCTCGCCGGGTCGCCGCTCTCCTCTTTCAACTCGCCCAGCGTCGCGGCGAAGCGCGCCAGGAATTCGAGCATTCGCCGATGCTCTCCGATGAAAAATTCCGGCGGGCCACCCGCGATCTTTCCCGCGCGTTCGTAAACCGGCATCAGTAGATCTTCTTCGACCCGCATGTGGGCGCGCAATTCGCGCTCGTAAACCCGCAACCGCTCCGCCGCCAGTTCGAGGTCGAGCCGCAAGAGCGCCTCTTGATGGAGGAGAAAAAGCTCGTTCAGACACTCATGGATTTTCAGGAGCTCGGCAAAACTAATTCAGACGTCCTCCCACTGGGCCACTGCGCCTCTTTCACAATAGCAAGATTGGCGCCGGCGTTGTTTTTCCGCGATGACTTATGTCACTGCGCGCGTCGAGAAGCGGCTTTACACTACGCTCGTAATCAAAACTTTGCTACCACAGGAGCCGCTCACGACGCTTACAGAACACATCATTTACACCCACCACTCTTTCACCAGACAGGAGCTTGATCGTCTTGGGAAGCTCTTCGATAATGTCTGCTCACGACACGGCGAAAACCATCAGGAATTATTCGAGGCGCAGAAAACATTCTATCAACTCAAGCAGGACCTGATCCCCCACATGCTCAAAGAGGAGCAGGTTCTCTTTCCTTACATCACGCGGATGGAGGAGGACGCCGGCGAGGGCCGGGCGATTCCGCCGCCGTTCTTCGGCACGGCGCCAAATCCGGTGCGGATGATGATGACAGAACACGACACGGCAGGCGATCTACTGCAACAGTTGCGCGGCATAACTAATGGGTACATAACGCCGCCCGACGGCTGTGTCAGCTTTCAGACGCTCTATCAGGCTCTGGCCGCGTTCGAAGCCGATCTGCATCAGCACATTCACCTGGAGAATAACATTCTCTTTCCGCGCGCCGTCGAGATGGAGGAAACCTCCGCGCCCGACTTCCACAAATCCGCAGACGAATTCAACGAGCATCGCTGCTTCGGCCATTGAGAGCCAGAATCGCCGCAGCAGGCGCGTGAAATTCCGCAGCGGTATGGGGAATTATCCGCAGGTGTGATCGGCGGGAGCCTGCAACAGCGCGATTTTGAAGTTGGCACAAGCATTGCTCAGGCGACAAGGCGAGGGCTGATATACAGAACGCTTCAGGAGACGAATGAGATGACCAGAGAAGCAATCAAGGCAACCGGTTGGGGAATGCTCGTGACTCTGACCGTCGCCCTTCTCATCGTATTCGGCTCGCCCAACTTGTCGCATTTCGACGCCGCGCTCGTCGGCTATACGTTCGCTGTCCTGTTCGCCGCGTTCGGCGTCACGTACCGCTATGCGATGTGGCTGCAAAGGCCGCCGACCGCGCTCTACTGGAAGCGGGGCTGGCAGGTCTTTTTGCGCCCGAAGTACCTGGCGCGCAACGTGGCGATGTGGTTCGTGCGAGTGACGCACGAGTTCGCGCTCAACCATTTCATCGCGCGACGCGGCGCGGCCCGATGGGGAGCGCATATGCTGATTATGTGGGGATGCCTGATCGCGATCGCGATCACCTTCCCCCTGGTCTTCGGTTGGATTCATTTTGAAACGCTGCCGGAGGACGTGAACTGGTACCGCGCCTACGTCTTCGGCTTCCCGACTTTCGCCTTCCCGATTCATTCGATACTGGGCTTTCTGATCTTCCATGGGCTGGTCTGGTCCTCGATCCTGGTGATTGCCGGCGTGATGCTGGCGATGCGGCGGCGAATGCTCGATCACGGCGCGGCGGCGGCGCAGCAGTTCGCCGAGGACTTCCTGCCGCTGATCCTGCTATTCGCCATCAGCGTAACGGGGTTGATGCTGACGGCTAGTTACACATGGATGAAAGGATACGCCTACGACTTCCTGGCCATCCTGCACGCAGGCGCCGTGATCTTCACGTTGCTTTGGCTGCCTTTCGGCAAGTTCTTCCATATTTTTCAAAGGCCCGCGCAGTTAGGTGTGAGCTTCTACAAGGACATCGGCGCGCGCGAAGAACAGGCGCGATGCCGCCGCTGCGGCGAAACGTTCGCCTCGAAGATGCACGTAGAAGATTTGATCGAGGTCGAGCGGAAACTGGGGTTTCGATACGAGATGGCGAATGAGGCCGGGCACTATCAATGGATTTGTCCGAAGTGCCGCCGCGCGATGTTGGCGTTGGCGCAGGGGCGGTTGTGGTAAGGGGAATCACAGATTTGAGATTCGGAATTTGAGATTATATGGCCGAATTACCCGATCAATTGAGCGATATCACCGAACGCTTCGGCCCGCATCCGGCATACAGCGCGGGCGTGCGGCTGGCGACGAACGTCGAGCCTGACAAGATCGTCAAGACGCATTGCTGTTTTTGTGGCCAACAGTGCGGCATCCAGCTCAAGGTCAAAGACAACGTCGTGATCGGCTTCGAGCCGTGGGAAGACTTCCCGTTCAATCAGGGGATGCTCTGCCCGAAGGGCGTGAAGCGATACTTGCAGGGAGCGCACCTTGATCGTTTGTTGACTGCGTTCGAACGCGATAAATCGGCGGGAGGCGGCTTTCGCTCGATTCCTTACGACCAGGCAATCAACCACGTCGCGTTCGAAATCCAGCGCATTCAATCCGCATACGGCAATGACGCTTTTGCCGTTTTGAGCGGCGCGAGTTTGACGACCGAGAAAGCTTACCTGATGGGCAAGTTCGCTCGCGTCGCGCTCAAGACGCCGTACATTGATTACAACGGGCGGCTGTGCATGGTCAGCGCCGCCGCCGGGAACAAGAAGGCGTTCGGGATTGACCGCGCGGCCAATCCGTGGTCCGACATTCTCAAAGCCGAAGTCGTCTGGATCAGCGGCGCGAACGTGGCTGAATGCGCGCCGATCACGACCAACTATGTCTGGCAAGCGCGAGAGAACGGCGCCAAGATCATCGTCGTTGACCCGCGCATCACGCCGGTGGCGCGAACCTGCGATCTGTTTCTGCCCGTCAAGCCCGGGCGCGATGTGGCGCTCTTTAACGGCGTCCTCCATCTGATGATCGAGAACGACTGGCTCGATCACGATTTCATCAACAATCACACCGTCGGATTCGACTCAGTCGCCGAACACGTCAGGGAGTGGACGCCGCAACGCACTGCCGAAGTCACCGGCATTACCGAGCGCGCAATCCGGCAGGCCGCCGAGATGTGGGGCAAGGCAAAATCGTCGTTCCTGCTTCATGCGCGAGGCATCGAGCATCACTCGCACGGCGTCCAGAACGTGCTCGGCGCCATCAACATCGTGCTGGCTTCGGGCCGCATCGGACGAGAGGGCTGCGGCTACGCGACGATTACGGGCCAGGGCAACGGGCAGGGCGGGCGCGAGCATGGGCAGAAATGCGATCAATTGCCCGGCGCGCGCGACATCAGCAACCCCGAACACCGCGCTTATATAGCGAAAGTCTGGGGCATTGACGAAAAAGAGATGCCGGGCGCAGGGGTGGACGCTTTCGAAATCTTCCGCAAGATTGATCGCGGCGAGATCAAGGGATTGCTTTCTATCTGCTTCAACCCGAAGGTCTCGCTGCCTGACAATAATTTCGTCGCGCGGATGCTAGACAAACTGGAATTTTACGTGGCGATAGATTTCTTCCTTAATGAATCAGCGCATCACGCCGACATCGTCCTGCCTGGCTCGCTGCACGAAGAGGACGAAGGCATCGTCACGCAGATCGAAGGCCGCGTGATCAAGATCAACAAAGCGGTTGATCCGCCGGGCGATGCGAAACAGGATTGGCGCGTCATTCAGGACATCGCCCGCGCGATGGGTCGCGAGCGCGGCTTCACGTTCAACGAGCCGCGCGAAATCCTCGATGAATTGCGCGTGGCGTCGGAAGGCTACATCGCCGATTACTCCGGCGTCACCTACGAAAAGATCGAACGTCAGGGCGGCGTGTTCTGGCCTTGTACTAACGAAAACCATCCGGGCACGCCACGGTTGTTCGAGAAAGGCTCGTGGAACCCGATCGCGAAGGGCGCAGGGCCGTTCTACTTCCCCGACGGCAGGGCGCGTTTCAACGTCGCGCCGTACACGCCGCCGGCTGAAGACGTGGACGAAGAGTATCCGATCATCCTCACCACGGGCCGCGTGATCAGCCAATTCCTGTCGGGGACGCAGACGCGGCGAATCGGGCCGCTGGTCGATCAATATCCCGAACCACTCATCGAGATGCATCCGCAGTTGGCCGAAAAACTTGGCGTCAAAGACGGCGATTGGACGACGGTGGAGTCGCGGCGCGGACAGATCACGCTGAAAGCGCTAGTAGTGACGACGATCCGGCCCGACACGATCTTCATCCCGTACCACTGGGCAGGCGCGAAGAGCGTGAATCAATTGACCATCGCCGCGCAAGACCCGATCTCGAAGATCCCCGAATACAAGGTCTGCGCCGTGCGCGTGAAGAAGGCCGAAGCCGCGCCTGATTGGGTTGATGGCGGGAGGAGGGCGTAAATGGCGGTTCCTTCGCACATGGAATTCTTCATTGATCCGAATCGCTGCATCGGATGCCAATCTTGCGTGCAGGCGTGCGGCGAGTGCGACACGCACAAGGGGCATCCGATGATTCACCTCGAATACGTCGATCGGGCGCATTCGGCGCAGACCGCGCCGGTCGTCTGCATGCACTGCGACCAGCCGACGTGCGCCGAGGTCTGTCCTGCAGACGCGATCAAGCGTACGGGAGACGGCGTGGTGCAGACGGCGCGCAAGCCGCGCTGCATCGCGTGCAACAACTGTGTGCTTGCCTGCCCGTTCGGCGTGCCGAAGATGAAGACGGAATTCCAACTGATGATGAAGTGCGATATGTGCTACGACCGCACTTCGGCCGGAAAGAAACCGATGTGCGCGACCGTCTGCCCGAGCGGCGCTTTGTTCTTCGGTACGCGCGAGCAGGTCGAGCGACTGCGCCCGCGGTCGCAACCGGTCAACCAATTTCAGTTCGGCGGACAAAGGATCACGACAAAGGTCAATATGATGACGCCGAAAGTCGGACAAGCTGAATACGTTGACGTGACGGCGGCGATGGACGAGCAAGCCATTGGAAAAAGTATTTTTCTGAATATTTTGTCAGTTGTAGAGGAGGTTTAGATGACTCTGAATAGGCTTAAATTAGGCGCGAATTTCGCGATTTTTGCGCTTTTCTTTGGCTTAGCCACACTTGAAGCGCTTCTATCGCAAAACTGGCTCAAGGCTGCATTCTGGCTGGCGATCGGCGTAGTGTTTCTGTGGGCAGATAATCAGGGACGCCAGGACTGAGCTAGAGATTGAGCTTTAGTCGTAAGTGACCTTTATTACCAGTAGGAGGAGTAAGCTTTGTCGCATGACAGCGAACAAATCACAATACCGCCCGACGGCCGTCCGCTTGCGGAACAACCCAAGTGGCGCCAGGACTTCCCGATTGACTGGCCGCAGGACCATTACGTCGCGCGTCGCGACTTCACGAAGTTCATGGTCCTGACCAGTTTCGCCTTCGTCGTCGGCCAGTTCTGGATCGTCGTGCAGAACTTCATACGCGGGCGGCGCGGGCGCCCGCCGATCCGGCAAATCGCCAAACTCAACGAATTGCAGGTCGGCCAATCGCTGGTCTTCGCTTATCCCGAAGAGCACGATAAGTGCCTGCTGGTGCGCACGGGCGAAAACAACTTCGTCGCTTTCGGCCAGGAATGTACACACCTCGCGTGCGCCGTCGTGCCGGAGCCGGAGAAGAAGCGTTTCCTGTGCCCCTGTCACAACGGCTCGTTCGACCTGGAGACCGGCAAGCCGATGGCCGGGCCGCCGCGAAGGCCGCTGCCGCGCATCCTGCTCGAAATTCGCGACGGCGCGCTTTACGCGACAGGCGTGGAGGTACGCTCCGTCTGAGAAACTCCGGCGTTGAGGTTCGATCTAGGGCGGGAGGAGACTGAAGGCACTGAAAACATGAAACGTCATCAAAGTCTTTACCCGCTGTCTCACGACCATCATCACGCGCTGGTCCAGGCGCTAAACCTGGATAAGGCCGGAGCGGGCGATGATCAGGCTGGCCTTCGAGAAGTCGCCGCCCGGTTCACCGACTTCTGGAGAAGCGATCTGCAAAGACATTTTGCGCAGGAAGAACAGATAGTCCTGCCGCTGCTGGCAAAGTATAAGGCGGCGGATGCGGCCGAAATCAGAGAGACGCTCGAACAGCATTCCGCCATCGCGAGGCTGATCGGCGAGTTGGACGAAAAACTGGCGCGCCAAGAAGAGATGGTTGAAGCGAGACTGCTCACCAATCTCGTGGAATCTCTTCGCCGCCACATCCGCTATGAAGAGGGCGTATTATTCCCGGCCGTCGAAGCCTCAGTCCCAGAAGAGGAGCTGTGGCGGATGAACATGCGATTGTCGGATCGCTGATCTCAAGGCGGAGACAGGGATTGAAAATTTCGATGAGGGTTGACGATGAAAAAGCCTTTCACACGCGAACAGAAGATGACTATCGTCTACGGCATTCTCTGCGTAGCGCTGGTGCTGGTCGTGCTGCAACTCTGGCTGCTGACGGCGACGATGAACGCCTACCTGGGCGGCGACACCGGGATCGTCTGGCCCGCGGCGATTGCGAGCCTCGTCTGTTTTCTACTTAATCTCGGATTATTGCGGTATCTTTACGCGATGGATAGAAGGTAGCCATGAATAACTCATCTCAAACCGTGGCGCCACCGGGCAATACATTGCAGTTGGTTTTAGCCACAGGGGCGTTCGCGATTTGCTTCGCGGTTTTCGGTTCCGTGTCGGCGATGATGCCGATATTGAAAAAGAACCTGGGCCTCGGCCCCGTGCAGGTAAGCATTGCGCTGGCGATTCCAGTACTGCTCGGCAGTCTTGGGCGCATCCCGCTGGGCATGTTGACGGATCGCTACGGCGGGCGATTGATCTTCTCGGTTGTAATGGCCAGTTCGATCACGCCGGCGTTGATGATGGGCTTCGTGGCCGATTACTGGCAGTTGATCGTCTGCGGTTTCTTCATTGGCATCGCGCTCGCGAGCTTCTCGGTCGGCGTCGGTTTCGTCAGCGGATGGTATCCTCCCGAGAGGCAAGGCATGGCGCTGGGCGTTTACGGCGCGGGCAACATCGGGCAATCACTGGCGGCGTTCGGTTCGCCCGTGCTGGCTGCGGCGCTCGGTTTCAGGTGGGGATTCTGGACGTTCGGCGTTTTACTGGTCGTCTGGCTCACGTTCTTCTGGATCAAGGCTCGGAATGCGCCGCGCGGCGCGCCCGCGAAGACTTTCGGCGACGTGATCGAACCGCTACGCGACGCGAAGAGCTGGGTGCTGAGCCTTTACTATTTCCTCACCTTCGGTGGATTTGTGGCGATGGCGATCTACCTGCCGACCTTTTTGACGGAGATATTCAAGCTGACGCCAGGCGACGCGGGGTTCCGCACAGCCGGTTTTGTCGTGCTGGCGACCGCGATGCGGCCCGTCGGCGGGATGCTCGCCGATCGTATCGGCGGGCGGAAGATATTGCTGTGGGTCTTCCCGGCGACGGCGGCGATGGCCGTTTTTCTGGCTTGCCCGATGATGGTCACGTTCACCATCGGCGCGTTGGGAATGGCCGCCGCGATCGGGCTGGGCAACGGGGCCGTGTTCAAACTCGTGCCGGAATACTTCCCTCAATCCGTCGGCGCGGTGACGGGTCTGGTCGGCGCGGCGGGCGGACTTGGAGGGTTCTTTCCACCGCTCGTTCTCGGCGCGGTCCGGCAGGCGACGGGCACGTTCACACTGGGCTTCGCGCTTCTGGCGCTCTTCGCTATCATCTGCTTCGTCGTAGTCTTCAAATCCGGTTCAAAACCCGACATTAAAAAGCATCTTGTTTCGCACGGGGCCGTCGCATGAACAAGCGCACGTGCAGAGCCTGACCCTTAGCGAATCAATCAACTTCTCGCGGCAGGGGTAGAAAGCGCTGCGGGGCAATGCGGAACAGGTGAGTCGACCGGCGCCGCGAGCGCAGAAGGCGGCACGACTTATCTCAAGAAACAGGATATGTGATGTCCGCCTAACGATGAATTAACCGGGCCGCCACCAACACGCTTGGATTTCAAGATACCACCAGTCGGCGGCTCCGATTGAATGATTTGCTATATGGCCTTTGTTTGCATTGGGCATTTCGATTTATGGGGTGTATTGAGGTAGCTGTAAAGTCGAGTGAATCCTTCGCTCCGTTGCAAAGAGTCATGTGAAGCCCAAGAACACTCCCATGCCAGATCATTTAATTCATAAGCGTTGTTTGCCCGCACCAGAACGACCCACGAGAAGTTTTCATCATCAGTTGTGAAAGCAACCTCTTCGAGCTTTCGATTAGTCAATTCGCTCCTCAGATTCTCAACTTCTAATTGCGTTCTGGCGTCTTCGTAGCCATCGTTTCCGAATATCGCTGTGATGCCCGGACACCATAGAAGGGCGCCACGATGCGCGGAGAACAAGTGCTTTCGCACGTAATCAACTGCCTCATCAGCCTCAGTTTGCCATGAGTGAAAATACTTCCTATAAATATCGGGGTTGCCTTGAAGCTTCGCGATCAAGTCGGGTTTGGCCCAATAAGTCGCCTTTCTTGGGCTGGATTCGTCTTTGGAAACAGCCATGAGTTGATTCTTGACCGTCTCGCTAACGGTTGAAGTTGTGACGAGTAGATATCGGTTGGCGCTGTGCTGTTTCATCTTGGTTTCAAAATTGCCGATATCCGATTCGCGGACAGATCTTCCGCTGACAAAGAAATGCTTGCATTCGACAATATACCGTTCGATTTCAGTGATGCCCATGTCGTCGGTGACGCAACGCACCGCGAGTAGGTCCTTGCCTCGATCAGGGCCGCGTGACGGCGGGGACTCGATGGCGAAGCCCTGGCAGCGAAGTAAATCAGCGGTCATGAATTCAAGACCTTCATCGTCAATTTGCGAGAAATCGATATTCATTGGCAATATAACGTTTGGAAGATGCGTGGCAAATGCTCAATGACGACGCGCCCCTTCCCATCACTTATCAGATGCATCTGGTGTTCGGCGGCTCCCCGTTTACTCGGCGCTCCAGTAGGTATGGTACCGCCGACCAAACATATAGTTCGGTGGGTTTGCTCGGTCCATATAACTTTCCGAATACAGAAACAACTTTCCACAGATGGGGAGTTCCGGCTTTCCACTATCGGAAACTTTTGATTAGTGACTCATTCACAAGAAAGCATAGAAATGAGCAGTGATCTTAGCGCGGAATGAACTCCAGCCCCAAGAGAAGGTCAATAAAAACGGCGGTTATGGCAAATTACCTATTTTGCCATTACACGTCTGGGTTTATCCCATCTCTGACACTGAAAGACGGCGCATCATCGCGCGCCGCTTCGACTGATGCGCATCCATGCGCTCCAGGATTCCGTTGAGGAAGCGTACGGTCTCGACGATGTAAGGTCCTTTGTTCAGCATCACGCATTCGGCGCGCCCGCTCATCACAGCGTCGGAGACCTCGGCGCGCGTTGGAGCGCCTTTGGTGGCCATGCCCTCCAAGACTTGCGTGGCCCAGATGACAG
>WNGA01009273.1_pt1 | contig 13307 bp, 10 predicted proteins | sample 5400061 | NCBI WGS metagenome assembly WNGA01 (sample SAMN13153366, study PRJNA577476) | soil metagenome | isolation source: 100 cm soil or saprolite under grassland replicate 2 | place: USA:California | collected 2016-06-15 | reverse complement strand
GGGTACGTCACCGGTGAGCCGGATGACCGCGCGCCGCCCGCGCTGGGCGGGGTCGGGTACCGGTACCGCCGACAGCAGCGCCTGGGTGTACGGGTGGGTCGGGCGGGTGTACACCTCGTCCGCGGTACCGGTCTCGACCACCTTGCCGAGGTACATCACCGCCACCCGGTGGGCCAGCCGCCGGACCACTGCCAGGTCGTGCGCGATGAACACGTAGGAGAGCCCGAACTCGTTCTGCAGGTCGGCCAGCAGCCGCACGATCTGGGCCTGGATCGACACGTCGAGCGCGGAGACCGGCTCGTCGCAGATCACCACCTTCGGCCGCAGCGCGAGGGCCCGGGCGATGCCCACGCGCTGGCGCTGCCCTCCGGAGAACTGGTGCGGGTACCGGCCGGCATGCTCGGGCCGCAGCCCGACCAGCTCCAGCAGCTCCTGTACCCGGCGGCGGCGGTCGCCGCGCGGCGCTACCTCGCGGTGGATCTCGAACGGCTCGCCCACGATGTCGCCCACGGTCATCCGGGGATTGAGCGAGGTGTACGGATCCTGCAGCACCATCTGCACGTCGCGGCGCAGCCGGCGCAGCTCGGTGCCGGTAAGCCGGAAGATGTCCCGGCCCTCGACGGTGACCCGGCCGGAGGTCGGCGTCTCCAGCCGCATGAGCAGCTTGGCCAGCGTGGACTTGCCACAGCCGGACTCCCCGACGACGCCCAGGGTCTCGCCCGGGGCCAGCTCGAACGACACGCCGTCCACGGCCCGCACGGTGCGGCGCCGGGACGCGTAGTGCTTCACCACGTGGTCAGCGCGCAGCAGAGTCAACCAGCACCTCCCGCGCGAAGTGGCAGGCCGAGCGGCGGCCGCCGCCGAGGTCCACAATGGACGGTTCCGAGGTGCGGCACACGTCGCGGGCATACCGGCACCGGGGCGCGAACGCGCAGCCGGGCGGCGGGTCGGCGAGGTCAGGCGGGGCGCCCTCGATGGGCACCCCGTCGACGGCGGCCGTGGACAGCAGCGCCGCCGGGTACGGGTGGGCCGGCGCCCGGAAGAGCGAGCCGACGTCGGCGTGCTCGACGATGCGGCCGGCGTACATGACCGCGATCCGGTCCGCGACCTCGGCAACCACGCCCAGGTCGTGGGTGATGAGCAGCAGCGCCATCCGGCGTTCCCGGCGCAGCTCGGCGAGCAGGTCGAGCAGCTGCGCCTGGACCGTCACGTCGAGCGCGGTGGTGGGCTCGTCGGCGATGAGCACCGCCGGGTCCAGCGCCAGCGCCATGGCGATCGTCACCCGCTGGCGCATGCCGCCGGAGAACTGGTGCGGGTAGTCGTGGACCCGGTCGCGCGCGGCGGGGATCCGGACCTGGTCCATCAGCTCCACCGCCCCGGCGAGCGCGGCACGGCGGGACAGCCCCTCGCGTACCCGCAGCGTCTCGGCGATCTGGTACCCGACGGTGAAGACCGGGTTGAGCGCGGACAGCGCGTCCTGGAAGACCATGGCGATCTCCCGCCCGCGGACCCGCCGCCGCTCCCGCTCCGGCATCTGCTGCAGATCGGCGCCCCGCAGCCGGACCGCGCCGCCGACCCGGGCCGGCGGGTCCAACAGGCCCATCACCGCCTGCGCGGTGACCGACTTGCCGCAGCCCGACTCTCCGAGCAGGGCGAGGGTCTCGCCCGCGTCGAGGTGGAACGACACTCCACTAAGGACGGTCGTCGCCCCGAACGCGACGCGCAGGTCGGTGACTTCGAGCAGCGGACTCACGCTCATCGCGACCTCGGGTCGAACGCCTCGCGCACGGCGTCGCCGAGCATGATGAACGCCAGTACCGTCACCGCCAGGAACGTGCTCGGCCAGATCAGCGGCCACCACGCCTGGCGCAGCCGGGGCTGGGCCGAGAAGATGTCCCCGCCCCACGAGATGGCCGGCGGGCGCAGCCCGATGCCGAGATAGGACAGGGTCGCTTCGCTGGCAATGAAGGTACCGAGGGTGATGGTGAGCACGACGACCGCCGGGGCGACCGCGTTGGGCACGATGTGGCGCAACAGGATCCGCCCGTGTCCCGCCCCGAGCATCCGGGCCGCCTGGACGTAGTCCTGCTGCCGAGCGGCCAGGACCGACGAGCGCACCACGCGGGCGGCCGTGGTCCAGCCGAGCGCGCCGAGCGTGCCGATGACCGGCCAGATGCCCTGCGCCGATCCGGCCGTGGCCCGGTGCAGCAGCACGATCGCCGCCAGCAGCAACGGGATGCCGAGCACGACGTCGGTCACCCGGGACAGCAGCGCGTCCAGCCAGCCGCCGAAGTACCCGGCGGTCAGCCCGACGGCCGCCGCGATGAGCCCGGCGAGCAGGGTGGCGAACACCCCGACGAGGATCGACGAGCGGGCGCCGTGCACGGTACGGGCGAACACGTCACAGCCCTGGAAGTCATACCCGAACCAGGCGGTACCGCTCGGCACGGCCATGCTCCGGTCGAGCGTACAGTCGGTGGGGTCGACGGAGGTGAACGCCGACGGCAGCGCGGCCATCGCGAGGATCAGCGCGAGGATCCCCACCGCGATCCAGAAGACCGGCCGGCGGCGCAGCGCGCGCCAAGCCGCGTCATCCCGCATAGCGGATCCGCGGGTCGAGCAACGCGTAGAGCAGGTCGACAAGGAGGTTGACAATCAGGAACACCACGACGAGCAGGCTGACGATCGTCACCACGGTCGGGCCGTCGTCGGTGCGCACCGCACGGGCGAGGGCGAACCCGACGCCCGGCACGTTGAAGATGTTCTCGATGACCACCGCGCCGGCCATCAGGCTGCCCAGCTCCACCCCGAGGAACGTGACCACCGGGATCAGCGAGTTGCGCAGCACGTGGACGCCGACCACGCGGGTACGGGACAGGCCCTTGGCGCGGGCGGTCCGCGCGTAGTCGGCGCGCAGGTTCTCCGCGACGGCGGTGCGGGTCAGCCGTACCGTCGTGGCCAGCGACAGCGCGCCGAGCAGCAGCGCGGGCAGCACGAGCGAGGACAGGGTGCCCTGGTTGGCCACCGGGAACAGCCGCAGCTTCAGGCCGAGCACGTACTGGCCGAGGAAGCCGAGCACGACGACCGGCATCCCGATGACGATGAGCGTCAGCGGCAGCGTGGCCGCGTCGAACCAGCCACCCCGGCGGACCCCGGCGAGCAGGCCCGCGCCGACCCCGACCACGACGACGAAGACCATCGCGATGCCGGTCAGCTTCAGCGTGTACGGCCAGGCGTCGGCGAGCACGTCGGCGATCGGGCGCAGCGTCAGGGTGTCGCCCAGCTTGCCCCGGACCAGGTGGCTGACGTAGTCGCCGTAGCGGTACCAGAAGCCGGCGAAGCCGGTGCGGTCCAGGTGGAAGTGCTCGGTGAGGTAGGCCCGCTGGGCGGCGCTGACCGGCTTGTCGCCGGCCAGCGCCTGGATCGGGTCGCCCTGCGCGCCGAACATCATCGCGTAGACGACCAGGGTGGTACCGAAGAACGCGACGACCATCTGCAGCAGCCGCCGCAGGAGGAAGCGCACCATCCCGGCTCAGGCCGCCAACGCCGCGATCTCGGTCAGGTTGACGTCCCCGAAGAGGTCGAGCGAGACGTTGCTGACGTTGGTGGAGAACACGAAGTTGTTCTGCCCGAAGCGCAGCGGGATCACCGGCATGTCCCGCACGAGCAGGTCCTCGGCCTTCTGGTACAGCTTGATCGACGCGTCGACCTTGGCCTGCTGCGCGCCGTCCGCGACGAGCCGGTCGAACTCCGGGTTGCTGTACCCGTAGTAGTTCGACCCGCCGCGCGAGCTGTAGAGCGGGGTGAGGTAGTTCTCCATCGACGGGTAGTCCATCACCCAGCCGAGCCGGAACATGCCCACACCGGGGGTCCGGGCCCGCACCTTGGGGATCAGGTCGGCCAGCTTCACCTCGGGCTGCGCCGTGCACTTGACGGCGAGGTTGCGGGCGAGCTGGTTGCACACCGCCTCGACCCACTCCTTGTGGCCGCCGTCGGCGTTGTAGGTGATCTGCAGCTTGCCCGGTCCGCCGGCCTGGTGGTAGAGGTCCTTCGCCGCGGCCGGGTTGTAGGTGCACGCCTCCCCACAGGTGTTGGGGCGGTAGCCGGGTACGACGGGGGAGACGAACGAGCGCGCGGCGGTCTGCGACTTCGCGAAGATCTGGTTCACCATCTGATCCCGGTCGATGGCCATCGAGATCGCCTTGCGCACGTTGACGTTGGCGTAGTCGCTGTCGTACGTGGGAAACGCCAGGAACTGGAACGCCGAGGACGGGCTGTGCTTGTACCGGGCGCCGAAGTCGGCGGTCGCCGTGGCGAGGTTGGGCGTGGGTACCGACGGCAGCACGTCCAGCGTGTTGGTGAGCACGTCGGAGTACGCGGTCGTCGGGTCCTGGTAGATCTTGAAGTCGACCTTGGCCGCCCTGGGCCGGTTGCCCGGGAACCCGTCGAAGCGCTCCACCTGGATCGCCTGGTCGTGCGCCCACGGGCCGCGCATCTTGAACGGCCCGTCCCCGACGATCTGGTCCTCGAACCCGCGGGCGATGTGACCGGTCGCGTCGAACGCGGCGGTCGGCAGCGGCAGGAACGCCGTGTAGCCGAGGGCGGAGGGGAAGTCGCCGTACGGCGCCGACAGGGTCACCTGGAACGACAGGTTGTCGAGTTTACGCAGGCCGGTGAGGGTCTTCGCCGACGGGGGCGTCTTGCCCTCGGGGTTCATCGCGTCGTACCCGGCGATCCGCGAGAAGTACTGGCTGGCGTTCTGCCCGTTCGGCCCGTACGCACCGAAGTTCCACGCGCGCAGGTAGCTGTCGGCGTTCACCGGCTCGCCGTTGTGGAACCGGTACCCGTCCTTGAGCTGGATCGTCCACACCTTGGCGTCACTGCTCGTGATGGAGCTGGCCTGTTCCGGTACCGGCTTGCCGTCCTTGTCGAAGACGACCAGCGGGGTGAACAGCGCGGCCAGTACCTGACCGCCGCTGTAGTCGGTGGTGTTGGCCGGGATCAGATGCTGCGGTTCGACAATCCCGATGCTGACCACGCCCGTCCCGCCCCCGCCGGATACCGAACCCGGACTATCGCCACAGGCGCTCAGGCCCATGGCGATGGCGAGCGCGAGCACGGTCCGGGTGGTGACCCTGCGGACCCGCATTGCGCCTCCTCGTATTCGCGCGCCGGGGGGCTGAGGGTGGGCCGCCGTACGCGTGCCCGGCCAAGGTAGGTCGAACCTCCCCGGACAGCCAAACCGCAGGTCAACTATTCGCCTATAACCGACGAATCTCACAACGGGCGGGGGGGTAACGGCGGACGCGGCCCGTGTGGCGGGGTGCGGCGGCCGGCCCCCACCCCAGGTGCCGGCCCCGGGCGGACCGCCCACCTGAGTCCGCGTTATGGTGCGACTCGTCGCACTGGAGTCCGCGTTATGGTGCGACTCGTCGCAATGGTCTCTCCGGGAGGCGCATCCCATGGGCAAGAAGGTCACCGTCGTCGGCGCCGGGTTCTACGGCTCGACCACCGCACAGCGCCTGGCCGAGTACGACGTCTTCGAGACCGTCGTGCTGACCGACGTCATCGAGGGCAGGCCCGCCGGGCTGGCTCTGGACCTCAACCAGTCCCGCCCCGTCGAGGGCTTCGAGACCCGCGTCGTGGGTGTCACCACCGGGCCCAACGGCGAGGGGTACGAGGCGATCGAGGGCTCCGACGTGGTGATCGTCACCGCCGGGCTGCCGCGTAAGCCGGGCATGAGCCGCATGGACCTGCTGGGGGTCAACGCGAAGATTGTTCGCGAGGTGGCGGAGAACGTCGCCAAGTTCGCGCCCAACGCCGTGGTCATCGTGGTCTCCAACCCGCTGGACGAGATGACCGCGCTGGCCCAGCTCGCCTCCGGCTTCCCGCGCCACCGGGTGATGGGACAGGCGGGGGTACTGGACACTGCGCGCTTCACCCACTTCGTGGCCGAGGAGCTGGTCACCCGTACCCGCAACGGTGGCGCCGAGGTGGTCGGCCTGCTCAAGACCGGCTCGGCCTACTACGCCCCGTCGGCCGCCGCCGCCCGGATGGCCAAGGCCGTGGCGGAGGACTCCGGTGACGTGTGGCCGGTGTGCGCGTGGGTCGACGGCGAGTACGGCATCTCCGGCGTCTACCTCGGCGTGCTCGCCGAGCTGGGCGCGACCGGGGTGCGCCGGATCGTGGAGACCCCGCTGACCGACAGCGAGCTGGCCGCGCTGCGCGAGGCGGCCGAGGCGGTCCGGGCCAAGCAGGCGGACGTCGTCGACCTTTAGGATTCGGCCTCGATCAGATGGAACGGCGTGCTCGGATGCGCGGTGGCCAGGGTGCCGCCGCGCATCTCGCGCAGCAGGCCGAGCCGGGACTCCCGGGCCCGGTCCTGGTCGTCGTCGAACCCGTACCCGATCGCCGGATCCCGGAGCTGGACCGCGTGCACCAGCAGGTCCCCAGTCATCGCGAGCACCTCGTCACCCGCGCGCAGCACCGCGCACTGGTGGCCCGGCGTGTGCCCCGGGGTGGGTACTAGGGTCAGGCCCGGTACCACCGTCTGCTGACCGTCGACGAGCTGGAGCCGGCCGGCCGCGCGTAGCGGCTCGATGACCTGCTCCCGGGTCGCCGGGCCGATCCGGTCCGGGTCGGCCAGCTCGGCGCGCTGCAGGAGGTAGCGCGCGTGCGGGAAGTACGGGCCGTCCGCCGTCGCGGCCCAGCCGATGTGGTCGGTGTGCAGGTGGCTGAGCACCACGGCGGTGATCCGGTCGGGGGTGATCCCGGCGGCGGCCAGCTCGTCGGGCAGCCGCCCGGGTACCGGCGCCCAGGTGGCCGACGGGGCGCCGGCCGGCCCGATGCCCGCGTCGACGAGCACCGTGCTCCCGTCCGGGAACTCGATCGCGTAGCAGTGGAAGTGCAGGATCCAGGTGCCGTCGGGAGCGACCGCGCCCGGGTCGAGCCGGTCCACCTCCGCCCAGTCGGCCACGCCGGTGAGGATCTCGGTGCGCGGCCGGAAGTGCGGCCCGACCCCGTCGCACAGGGCGTGCACCGTCACCCCGCCCAGCCGCCGTACCCCGTGCGCCATGCGGAGATCGTGTCACACAGGGCCCCGGACGCTGGTGAGCGCCCGGGGCCCCGCCCCCGATCCGCCAGGGCTGCCTTTGCCGTGCTCGCCTCCGCCACAACCCGGCTCCGGCTGCGTTCCCGGCCTGAGCTGCCTTTGCCGTGCTCGCCTCCGCCACAACCCGGCTCCGGCTGCGTTCCCGGCCTGAGCTGCCTTTGCCGTGCCCGCCTCCGCCACAACCCGGCTCCGGCTGCGTTCCCGGCGGCTCACCCCTTGACGCCCCCGCTGGCGGCCGGGAGCTCCACCTGACCCGAGCGCAGCGCGCGCATCAGCGTGGCGGCCAGCCCGTCGAGGCTCGACCCGCCGGTGACGAGTACCTCCGGCATGATGTCGAGCTGCCCCTCGGCGACCGCGTTGGCCACGGCGACGAGCGCGGTCGGCACGTCGCCGATGGCGTCGCGCTGGGCCGCGAAGCCGGCCGCCCGGGCCAGCCCCAGCGCCTCGGTCGCCTTCGCCTCGGCGAGCCCGATCGCCTGTACCTTGTCCGCCTCCGCCTGACCGGTCAGCCGGACGTAGGCCGCCTCGCCGCCGGCCTCGGCCTCACGCGCCCGGGCCCGGTTGCCGTTGATCTCCACGGAGACCTGGGCGGCGGCCAGCTCGGCCTGCATGTTGGCGGTACCCCGGGCCTTCTCCATCTGCACCCGGACGGTCTCCGCGCGCTGCTGCTCCTCGTAGGTGGCCCGCTGCTGGTTGGCGATCTCCCGGTGGGTGAGCACCTCGACGAGCTCCGGCGGGAAGATCACGTCCTGGATGTAGACGCCTCTCGTCTCCACCTCGTACCCGGCCAGGTACCGCGTCGTCGCGAGCAGCGCCGCCTGCTGTACCTCCTCGCGGGTCTCGATGAATCGGATGGCCTCCAGGTTCTGCAGGGTGTTGCGGAAGTGGTTGCCGACCGCCGACTGGAGCACCTCGTTGACCAGGTTGAGCATGGTGCCGACCATCGAGATGACCCGGGGCGCGCGGGTGTCCGACACGTGGATCTGCACCTGCAGGTCGATGGTGAAGACGAAGCCCTCCCGGCTCTTGCCGACGATCGGTTCCAGGCGGCTGTCCAGGTTGTGCGCGGTGGACGCGGCGTTGGCCCAGTTGAGCGTGAGGATGAACGTCGGTACCAGCTCGGCCGCGTAGATCCGCGGGTTGATCGCGTACTTGCCGGTGCGCAGCGGCTCCTGCCAGATGCCGCGGTGCCCGGGGCGCACGATGCTGCCGAACTTGAACTCGATGCCCGACGTGTCCAGCGTGGGCAGGCCGACGAAGCCCTTGATGACGGCGACCTCGCCCTGGTTGACCACGAGCATCGGGACCAGCTCCACCCGGATGAGGAACGGGTTGAGCAGGTACGCGCCGTACAGCAGCGGGTCGTGTTGCAGGCCGATCCGCCCGCCCGCGTCCAGGAACGCCTGGAAGTCCTGGTAGTTGTTGTGCAGCCGGTTCTTGGACCCGAGCAGCACGTCGATGAGCTGGGCGTCGGTGGTGTCCGGGTCGCCCTCCATCTTGGCGATGTCGGCGAACCCGCCCAGCCGGCTGGCGATGTCGCCGGAGGGCAGCGGTTCGCCCTCCAGCGCGGTGACCACCCCGACGACGTCCCGGTTGGCCGTGGGCGTGATGACCACGACGGCCAACTGCTCCTGGGTCAACCCGAAGGACTCCGGCGTCAACTCGCCGTGGTCGTACTCGACGGCCAGTTCGGGCGAGACCGGCAGCCCGTAGACCTCCCGGGCGGTGATCACCAGGAACGCCACCGGGTGGATCGGGACCAGCGAGCCCGGTGGCAGGACCGGCCGCTGCACGCCCTTCTCGCCGCCGTGCCGCAGGAACGCGGGCAGGTCGGTGAAGTTGGCGAACTCGGGCCGGTAGCGCGCGCTCTTCGCGCCGATCGGCAGCGGGCGCCCGAGCTGGGCGATCACCACGCCGATCTCCCCGGCCGGTACCTGCACCCACGGAAACTTGGTGACCGTGTAGATCGGCCAGGGCTTGAACCGCATCCCGGGCATCAGCAGGTCGGCCTGGTAGCCGGCCTCGCCCGCGAACGCGATCGGGTTGTCCTCGCCGAGCTTGCGCCGCCCGAGGCGCTTGGTCACCAGCCCGACCTCGGTCGGACCGATGCGGTGCAGCGACAGCGGGAGGACGACCAGCACCAGCAGGACGGCGGCCAGTGGCACCGCGACAACCGCCACTACCGCCCAGAGGACCCCGTTCATCGGTGCTGTCTCCCTCGTAGAGAAGTCTGGAAGAGCTTATCTAGACGGCTAGCTCGGCGCAACTGGTCTTTCGAAGGGTAGGCTGTGCGCGTGCGCGGCCGGCTGTACCCGAGCGACTCGGACTGGTGCGAGTGGCGCCAGGACCCGCCGCTCGCCGGGGCGGTGTTCGTCCGCGTCGTGCCCGGCGGCGGCGGGCGGCTGGTGCTCGCCGGGCTCCGCGTCGACGGGACACCCAGCGCCGAGCTGCTGCGCTCGATCCCGGTCGGCCGGATCGAGGCGGCCGCCAACGCCCAGCTCGCGGTCGTCGACGACGCGGTGGTCGCGGCCCCGCTCCAGCGGCGCCCGCCGGTCCGCCCGGGTCGACCGGTCGACGGTTCTCCGGGCGGCTGGGAGGTCACCGACCCCGCCGGCGCGCTGTCCCGAAACGCGGGGGCGGCACGCCGGCCGGCGCGCTCGGCGACCGTGGGCGGCGGGGCCGGCGCTTCCGGCGCCTCCGGCGGTGCCGGCGCCGACGGGCGGCGCGGCCGGCCGGACTCCTTCTACCGCGACGTCGCCCGCGCCTACCTCGACTTGGCCCAGTCCTCCACCCGCCCGGCCGGCGAGCTGGCCGAGACCAACGGGGTACCGGTCACCACCGCGCACCGGTGGATCAAGGAGGCCCGCCGGCGCGGGTTCCTGCCGCCCGGCCGTCCGGGCACGGCGGGCTGACGCGGGCGACCGGCGTCCGCGCGACCGCGCCCGTGCCGCGTGACGGCGACCGTGCCCACCTGACGGCGCCCGCGTCCGCGTGACGGCGCCCGCGTCTGCGTGACCGGCGGGCGCGCGGTGTCCGGCGCCGGCGGTTCGACCCGGCCGCTACCCTGGGCCGGTGCCGATCGATGCGGACCTGCGGACCCGGATCCGCGCGCTGGTGGCGGACTACCTGGACGGACAGCCGCTGCCCACCGACCTCACCACCGAGCCGGTCGCGATCCGGGCCGGGACGGCCGTGGTTTACCTGCGGCTGGTGGATGCCGAGCCGCCGGTCGTACGGGTGTTCTCGCCGCTGCTACGTCACCTCCCGCGGTCGGCGGAGCTGCTCGACGAGCTCAACGACCTCAACGCACGGCTGAGCTTCGTCCGGCTGTTCTGGCGCGACGAGACCGTGTTCACGGCGACCGAGCTGCTCGCCGAGACGCTCACCGCCCCCGAGTTCGGCCACGCGTGCGACTGCGTCGCCGACACCGCCGACTACTACGACGTGCGACTGCACGCCCGCTTCGGTGGCGATATCGCCTTCGCCGAGCGCCGCCCCGGCTGAGGTACCCCCGGGCAGGGCAGGCAACAGCATTGCCCCGGGAAGGTCGCGATGATGCGACGCGGCGACCACAGACCAGGTGCTCGGCGGCGTGAGCGATCGAGCCGCGCTGCCGCTACCCCGACCATTGACGCGCCTCGCCGGAGGCGTACAGTACGCTCGTACTGTTTGCGCGTCTGTTTCCGAGGGGAGGCCAGGGCCGTGGCCAAGATCAAGGTAACCAATCCGGTCGTTGAGCTCGACGGCGACGAGATGACCCGGATCATCTGGAAGCAGATCCGCGACCAGCTCGTCCTGCCCTACCTCGACGTCGAGCTGGCCTACTTCGACCTGTCCATCCAGCATCGGGACGCCACGGAGGACCAGGTCACGGTCGATGCCGCCAACGCCATCAAGCGGCACGGCGTCGGGGTCAAGTGCGCGACGATCACGCCGGACGAGGTCCGGGTGGCCGAGTTCGGGCTGAAGAAGATGTGGCGCTCGCCCAACGGCACGATCCGCAACATTCTCGGCGGTGTGGTGTTCCGCGAGCCGATCATCATGGCCAACGTGCCCCGGCTGGTACCCGGCTGGACCAAGCCGATCGTCATCGGCCGCCATGCGCACGGCGACCAGTACAAGGCGACCGACTTCGTGGTACCCGGGCCGGGTACGGTGACCATCACGTTCACGCCCGATGACGGCGGCGCGCCGATGGAGTTCGAGGTCGCCAAGTTCCCCGGCGCCGGCATCGCGATGGGCATGTACAACTTCGACGAGTCGATCCGCGACTTCGCGCGGGCGTCGTTCCGGTACGGGCTGGACCGCCACTACCCGGTGTACCTGTCCACCAAGAACACCATCCTCAAGGCCTACGACGGCCGGTTCAAGGACCTGTTCGCCGAGGTGTTCGAGGCCGAGTTCAAGGCCGACTTCGACGCCGCCGGGCTGACCTATGAGCACCGGCTCATCGACGACATGGTGGCCGCCGCGCTCAAGTGGGAGGGCGGGTTCGTGTGGGCCGCCAAGAACTATGACGGCGACGTGCAGTCCGACACCGTGGCGCAGGGGTTCGGCTCGCTGGGCCTGATGACCTCGGTACTGATGACTCCGGATGGCAAGACCGTCGAGGCCGAGGCCGCGCACGGCACGGTCACCCGGCACTACCGCGCGTGGCAGCGCGGCGAGAAGACCTCGACCAACCCGATCGCCTCGATCTTCGCGTGGACGCGGGGGCTGGCCCACCGCGGCAAGCTCGACGGCACGCCGGAGGTCACCGGGTTCGCCGGGACGCTGGAGCGGGTCTGCGTGGAGACCGTCGAGGGCGGCCAGATGACCAAGGACCTGGCACTGCTCATCGGCCGGGACGCGCCGTGGCTGACCACCGACGAGTTCATGAACGCCCTGGACCAGAACCTCGCGAAGACGCTACGGGCCTGACCCCGACCGAGGCGGTGTCCGCCACGGGTCTCGCCGGTACCGAGCAGGGCCCGCGCGGCGTACATCACGCTGAATGGACAGCGGTCGCGCGGGACTACCGCGCGCCGGCCCTGCCGATGAGGTACCTGAGCATGGCCACCTCCGTGATCAGGCGTCGAAGACGACCTTACCGGAGGCGTCGACCGTGGCGCTTCCGCGCACATTGATCTCGGCCATCAGGCTCTCGTTGCTCTGCAGGCGGACGTACGTGGCCCGGGCGTGGCCCTTCGTGACCGTGCTCACGGCGGCGGTACCGCGGCCCGACAGGTCCTCATCCGGCCGCACCTTGAGCTGCGGGTAATCCACGATCGTCCAGTGCACATTCGTCGCGATCGCCACCACCCCGGGCGCCTGGAACGGGCAGCCGGTCGGGTACAGGTCGGTCTTCGTGGCACACTCGTCGATCCGTACCCGGACCTGCCGGGTGATCTCGTCAAGCACGGCCGGCTTGACGGTCAGGTACGCCGCGGTCAGCTCGGCCACCGCCGGCTCCTGCTCGTCGGCGTCGCCGGTGACCGGGACGGTGACGGGGGACGCGTCGAACAGCGGGTCGTCGGCCGCCATCGTGACCGTGTAGACGCCCGGCAGCGCCGGCTGCGGCCCGGTCGTCCCGAGGCTCCACGAACGGGAGTCCCGTGCGGCCCGGATCGTGGCCACCCTCGCCTGGGCCACCCGTGCCTGAGCGACGACCTTGCTCACCACGTCGACGTGACCGTAACCACCGGAATGGATCCGCCAGCGCCGGAACCAGCCCGAGCCGGTGCGGGTGACCTGGATCGAGCCGGTGACCGAGCGGTCCCCGAGCCGGTACCGCACGCCGACCCAGGCCCGGTTCTTGTCGGGCCGGCGGGTGTCCCGGTCGGTCCGGCCGCTGTACGACACGCCGGTGACCGCCAGGTCGATCGGCGCGGTGTACCCCTGGGCGAGCACCGCCGCCCGGCACAGCGGCGCGCCGGAGCACCCGGCCAGGGTCCCCGCCTTGTCCAGGTCGTGCCCGGCGAGCGCGGCGAAGAGCGCCTTCACCGGATCGTCCGGGGCGTACAGCTTGTCCTGGGCGACCGACAAGGTGCCGTACCCGCAGAGCACGAGCAGCACGACGGCACCGAGGATGGCGAGCCGGCGGTGCAGCCGGCGGCGCTCCGCCCGCAGCCGGGCGATCTCCGGCGTCGCGGCGGTCGCCGCGCCGGCCGGCGTGGCACCGGCCTCGGGTGGCACGCCCGCCGGCGTGGCGCCGGCC
>WNGA01020605.1_pt1 | contig 13308 bp, 11 predicted proteins | sample 5400061 | NCBI WGS metagenome assembly WNGA01 (sample SAMN13153366, study PRJNA577476) | soil metagenome | isolation source: 100 cm soil or saprolite under grassland replicate 2 | place: USA:California | collected 2016-06-15 | reverse complement strand
GACACATTGGAATGCTTTTGTGGCCAACCTGGAGATGCACGGCAAAGGGACCTTCTATGATCCGCGACTGAATGATCCAGTAAAATTTCCGATCGCTGCGAGGAACGGTTTTGGAAACGTGCGCGGCGCCCCAGATCTGACCACCGCAAAACTTGCGGCGCTGCACTTCTATCAACTTGCCATCCCTGCGCCCTCGCCGCCTGAAGGTAGCTTCAACCAAGAGTCGGCTGCGCGTGGCGAGGCAATATTCATGGGCCAGGCGCAGTGTGCAGTCTGTCATGTGCCGCCGTTATTTACAGAGCCGGGCTGGAACATGCACACGGCGGAAGAGATCGGGATTGACGACTTTCAAGCGAAACGCTCGCCTGACGAGCGCTATCGAACGGCGCCGCTGGGTGGGCTCTGGACGCATCAGAAGAGAGGCTTCTACCACGACGGACGCTTTGCGACCTTGCTTGACGTAGTCAATCACTACAACAGCCTCAAGCAATTGAACCTGACTGAGCAACAAAACCGCGATCTGGTGGAATATCTGAAGTCACTGTAGAGGATTTCGGACACGCCGTGCATCCGATTCTCATCATTCGCCGGAGTTCCGTGAACGGGCTGTTCGGATGGTGTTCGAGCATCAAGGGGAGCATGAGTCTCAGTGGTCGGCGATCGTCTCGATTGCGACTAAGATCGGCTGCACAGGGGAGACCTTGCGTAAATGGGTTCGGCAGGCGGAGCGCGACCAGGGAAAGCGCCCCGGCCTGTCGAGTTCGGAACGTGATCGTCTCAAGGAGCTCGAACGCGAGGTGCGGGAGTTGAAGAGGGCCAATGAGATTCTGCGTAAGGCCGCGGCTTTTTTCGCCCAGGCGGAGCTCGACCGTCCACCGAAGTGATGGTTTCTTTCATCGATCAACATCGGGCAGAGTATGGGGTCGAGCCGATCTGCGCACAGTTGCCGATCGCCCCATCGACCTACTACGAGAGCACAAAAAAGCCGGGGGTATGTTAGCAAGATAGGCGATTGGACATCTGCCTATCTTGCTAACATACCCCCGGCTTTTTTGTGCTCTCCATGTTCAACACCGTCACTCCGGCGCCGTAATTGCACCTCGTCATTGTGGGGCTAACGATGGGGGAAGCCCTAGTAGTTACAGAGGGCGGCAGGTTCATGCCCGAGCCCGCCACCCTCTCTTTCTTGCTTAGCACGCGGCTTTTGCGCAGAATCGACCCACAACGTTTTTGCCCATATCACCGGCGCCTAACTCTCCAAACGCGCAGGAACACGGCAAAGCGCAAAGATACGGCCTATCACACGCGCGGCTCTCACCACTAAACGTTTATAGTTCCGATTGGCGCGGAGACGGCGAGATTGCAGGTCGCCACAACACGAAAGCCGGGTCACTCGTCCGGCTTTTTCGTTTGTGTGTGGCCTGACAGGAGGGGGGGCGGAAATGGGGGAGTGGGAAGCGGGGAGTGGGAAAGGACACAATTCACCATTCCCGACTCCATCCCCCACTCCCGATACAAATGCTGCGATTCGGAAAGCCGGCGCCGGCTGATTCGGCTCATGACGAACTGTCGCGGTGAAATTTCCCCAGATTGAAATCCCACCTGACCTCGAAGTCCCTGCGACCGGGCCGGTAATAACCGGTAACAAGGGTGAGGTCTCTACCCCCACAAGTTTCGACCCCGCTAAGGCCTTTTATGACAGTTGTCACGCCACAGCTTTCCGAATCGCGAGGCCGATATTACGCAAAGCCCTTGAGCGGTTCTTGAGCGTTTATCGCGCTCCGATCGAGAATTTCTCAAGTCGCCTCGCATATCCTCAGCCTCGAGGTTTGAAATCATTATCATGAAGCTAATCGCCAGCAAGATAATAATTCCCGCCGAGACTCCGCGCGTTTGCCGGCAGGGATTGCTCGACACGCTGCGGGAGAATCTCGAATCCTGCCACGCGACTATCATCAACGGGCGCGCGGGGACGGGCAAAACCATGCTGGCCGTCGATTTCGTCCGGCGTCATGTGGGGCTCGCGGCCTGGTATAAAGTGGACGCGCCGGATATGAGCCTTCCGGTCTTTATCGAGTATTTGGTGGCGAGTGTGGGTCGCGTGCGACCCGGATTCGGTCGTCAGACTCTGGAGCGACAGGCGCAATTACCCGGGACCGGGGTCGGAAGCGAATTCGATATAGCGGCGCTGGCGGAAGCCTTTGTCTATGATTTGGAACGACAGGCCGAGCCTCTGGTGTTGGTGATCGACGACTTGCATTTGATCTATGACGCCGATTGGGTGGCGCCGTTCTTCCATCGTTTACTCCCGCTGCTCCCGGCTGAAACGCACATGCTTATTCTGGGACGAGGTCTGCCGCCCGCGCCGATGTGGCGACTCCGCTCCAAGCAACGCCTGTTCGTGATTAACGAACATATGCTCGCTTTTACGCAAACGGAGGCGGAGGAGTTATTCTCAGGCTACGGACTCGGCGCAGAGGAGGCGAGGTTGGCTCTCTTGCGAACCGGCGGGCGCGCAGCCGGTTTGCACGCTGCGGCGATCCGCGCCTTCGTGGACTCGGAAGTGCAGGCATCTCAGCTCTCGCACTAAAACGCGCAGGGGAGGCCGCAAGCGCTTGTGTACGGCCCATCGCTCTCGCGGCTCATTACTGCCAAGCCCGACGCCAGCCGCGCAGCCGGCGAGACGCTGGACAAGATCGCCAGCCTACATGATCTCGTTAAGGCATTCGCTTGAGGAGAAGGGAAGCTGCAAACAGCAAAGCCGGGCGCCTCGTTGCTCCGTGACGCCCGGCTTGCTGCCTACAGCTTTGAGCTTCGTTTCCTCAGCCAAACCTGCTCCACTTGACATTCTCTACCAAAAGGAGCCAGATACTTTGGTAGACACTCCACTAGAGGACTTTATGCGAAAACAAAAAGACGAACCGATCGACATGCTTCAGGGCACGCTTGACCTGCTGATCCTGCAAACCCTGCTATTCGGCCCGATTCACGGCCACGCCATCGCCAAATCCATCGAGCGGACCTCGCAGGACGTGCTGCGGGTGGACCACGGCTCTCTCTACCCGGCGCTGCAGCGCCTGGAGCGCCGAGGTCTGATCACCGCCGAGTGGGGCACGTCGGAAAATAACCGCCGCGCCAGGTACTACCGCCTGACCGCGGCAGGCCGCAAGCAATTGACGGCCGAGACCGGTAAGTGGGAGCGCTTGACCGAGGCTATCGCCTGTATCCTTAACCCGAATCGAGAGGAGGCCTGAATATGCGCTGGTGGAGCGAGTTGAAATACCTGGTCCGGAAACTAAACCGCAGACGCGCTGAGCGCGAATTGCAGGAAGAGATCGGCGCCCACTTGGAGATGGAGACACAAGAGAAGATCAACGACGGGCTCTCTCGGGAGGAGGCGCGGTACGCGGCGCAGCGGGCATTTGGCAGCGTCGCTTTGGCGACGGAGGATAGTCGCGCCTGGTGGGGATTCGGGATGTTGGAAGAATTGTGGCAGGACCTGCGCTACGGCGCGCGAATGTTGATGAAAAGCCGCGGCTTCACGACGGCGGCTGTCTTCACGCTCGCGCTCGGGATCAGCGCGAATATCACGATCTTCTCGATCGTCAGCGAATACTTTTTCAAGCCTTTGCCTGTGAAAGACCCGGAGCAACTCGTTCTGGTGCTGCAAAAGAACGCCGTTTGGAATAAGCCGCACGGCCATTCCTGGCTCGACTTTCGCGACTATCGTGAACGTCTGGAAGTCTTCTCGGATATGCTCGCCGTCGCTATGGGCCCGGCTCACCTGAGCGTCGCCGGACATCAGCCCGACCGCGAGTGGATCGAGATGGTCAGCGGCAATTATTTTTCCATGCTCGGCGTCGAGCCGAAGTTGGGCCGACTCTTTCGACGCGAAGAAGGAGAGAAGCCCGGCGCCGATCCGATCGTCGTGCTGTCGCACGATTACTGGCAGAGAAAATTCGGCGGAGACCCATCGGCCATCGGCAAGACGATCAACATCAATGGCCATCCCTTCACCATTGTGGGAGTGGCGCCGGAGACCTTCGGCAGCGCGCAATGGAAGTTGGCGCCGAGAGCCTTTGTGCCCGCCTCGATGTTGGGCCAGACGCGCCCCGACGGCGAGGAGTTGCTGCAGGCGCGCGGCGCGGAAATCTTCAAGGTGATGGCCCGATTGAAGTCTGGCGTGACCGTGGCTCAGGCCAGCGCGGCTGTGGAGATCGCCGGCAAACAGTTGGCCAGGGATTATCCGGATGAGCACAAGGAGGCGAAGGTCTTCGTCGCGCGAGAGCAGTATTGCCGGCCCGAGCCGGTCGCCGCGGAATTCATGCCGCTGGTCGCCTCCGTCTTCATGGCAATGGTTGGGCTGGTGTTGCTCATCGCCTGCGCCAACGTCGCGAACCTCATGTTCTCGCGCGCCGTCGTACGTCAAAAGGAGATGGGGATTCGCACGGCCATCGGCGCGAACCGCGGACGGCTCATTCGCCAGTTGCTGGCAGAGAGCGTTCTGCTCGCGTGTCTAGCAGGCGTCGCCGGCTCTCTGCTTGCAAACTGGAGCGCATACCTGCTCGGCTTCATGCCTACTGGCGCGGGCGATATGCCGATCCGCGCCGATAAAGACTCGTGGGATTGGCGCGTTTTCGCCTTCACATTCGTGATGTCCGTCCTTGCCGGCGTCGTGACCGGGTTGGCGCCCGCCCTGCGCGCGACGCGGTTCGATCTTCAGACCACACTCAAGGAGGGCGGCGGCGCATTGCTCGCGTCGAGCCGGCATTTCTTCCGCAGCGCGCTGGTGATCTCGCAAGTGACGATCAGCGTCGTGGTGCTGATCGCCGGCGGGCTGTTCGTCCGCAGCCTTCAGCAGGTGGCGGCCTCGCAGCTCGGCTTCCGCTCCGATCACTTGCTGTTGGCGTCGCTCGACCTCGGATTGCAAGGTTACGACGATGCGCGCCAAAAGCAATTCCACCAGCAATTGCTAGACCGCCTGAAAGCCCTGCCCGGCGTGCGCTCCGCCAGCCTCGCACGGATCGTGCCCTTGAGCTACGACTTCGAGATAGCGCTGGTCGCGTCCGAGGAAAAAGCGGGCGATAAGGACAGTTTCACGACCGTGCATGCTAACTATGTCACTCCCGAATACCTGACCACTATGGGAGTCAGCGTACTGAAGGGCCGCGACTTCAGCCAGTTCGACAGCGAAACCTCTACGAAGGTCGCGATCATCAACGCAACGATGGCCGAACGCCTGTGGCCCGGCCAGGATGCGCTGGGCAGGAGGTTCAAGGTGGGCGCGGAGAGTGATTTCCGGCAAGTGGTCGGCGTCGCGCGTAACGCGAAGTACGTCATGCTTGGCGAAGAGCCTCGTCCCTTTTTCTACGAACCGCTCGCGCAGCATCACGTCTCACCGGTGACACTCCATTTATGGACGGACGGCGACCCGGCCGCGCTCACTCCGGCCGTGCGTGATGTCCTGCGCCAGATGGATGCGGACCTGCCGATCTACAACGTTCGCACGATGGAAGAGCACCTCAACGACAGCGCCTTCGCGATAATGCCGCTGCGATATGGGGCCGCGCTTGCTGGCGCGCAGGGGTTGCTCGGATTGTTGCTCGCGGCGATGGGGCTTTACGGGGTCGTCTCTTATGTCGTCAGCCAGCGCACGCGCGAAATCGGCGTCCGCGTGGCGCTCGGCGCGCGCAGCTTCGACATCCTCCGCCTCGTCGTCCGCGACGGCCTCAGGCTCACGTTGATCGGCCTCGCCATCGGCCTGCTGATCTCATTGGGATTCACTGCAATCCTCACCAAGGTGCTCTATGGCCTGATGCCAGCGGCGACGCCGGTGTTCGCTGCCGTCGTCGTCTTGCTCGCAGGCGTGGCTATGCTGGCCTGTTACCTGCCCGCGCGACGGGCGACGAAAGTTGATCCGATGGTGGCGTTGCGGTGTGATTGAATGGAAACGAAGAACGGCGAAAGGGATCTGCAAAAGGCGTTGAATGCTTCGAATGGCGCGGAGATGGAGAGTTTGCAGGTAGTCGCACATGGAGAAAAAATTGCCGCCCGAGGCAATGATGGAAGTTCTCGCTTCTGAGGCGGAAGCGGCGATCAAGGCGACAAATTATTTGCGGCGTTCGGTTCCCGAATCCTGAACCTGACGGAGCTTCGCGAGCAGTTGCTCGCGCTGAAGTTTGACAGCATTTCGTTCAATCTCTCGAAGTTTAATCATCAGATCAGCGAGCGTTTCGGCCCACATGTCGAGCGCTTCGGCTGCGAATTCATTGCCGCTCGCATATCCTGCTTTTGGCGCGAGCGTGTTGAGCCGGTCAATTAGCTGATCTTCAACGCGAATATTCCACTGCTTTTTTTCGGCCATGTCATGGTTCCTCCGTAAGGCGGCGAATAAACAAAAGTGTTGACTGGCGCGATAGTGCGGCAGGGTTGGATTGGCGCGGAGTTGGTGAGATTGCAGGTCGTCGCGCTTTTATTCACTCGTCGCCTAGTTCTTGTCGCTCAGTTCCGAGAGCGGACTCGCGGCGGGATTGTCGCCGGCCCCGCCGTGGGGCCTGTCGTATAGTTCTTATCGATCAGTTCCGAGAGCGGCCCTTCGCTTGAACGGAGTCTTGCTGAAGATGGGCGAGAGACGGCAGCGTCAATCACCTTGCGCATTCTTTCTAGTTCGGTCGGCTTGTCTATTGCATCGATCGCCCCTGCCGCACGCGCCAGCTCACAAATGCCCTCTCCGAAAGACGTAATCGCCACTACCGGCAAATCTGCAAACTCGTCATTCGACCTGACTGCCACGATTAAATCCAACCCGTTGAGAACCGGCATTGCGATGTCTGTCACGACCACGTCAGGGCGATTTACCTGCAGTTCGGCGAACGCTTCGAGACCGTTCCGAACAGCATTCACCTTATAGCCAATCGCCAACAGCATATAACCGTAAAGAGCGCGTAAATCGCCATCATCTTCAGCTAAGAGAATCTTCAATCGTCGCATAGAAAATACCGACGGGGAGTGGGTGAACAAGACGGGGGAACGTGTACGGTGTTGGAGAGTTGACAGGTTGTCGCGCCGATTGACCCGGCCTTCTCTATTCGCCCCACAGTTTCATAAGTCCCGAGACAACAATCCACACGCCGGACGCCAGAATCGAGACGGCCAGCACGGCCTCCCGCAAATCCCATTGCTTTTTTCGAGTCTTTTCTTTTCCAACTGGCTTTTGTGTGTAGCGCCATGAAAAAGAGGGCGCCAGCCCAGACCCGGCGCCCTCTTTTGTCTGGAGGATATGAACAACACCGTCTTGCGTTATACGGTGTCGGTCAAGTAGGCAACCGAATTGACTTGGAAGATGAAACGGCGTGCGCTAATCGCAATTGCAACATGGGCGCCAGGGCGCTCGCCTTCCGCCGATTCCCCTGATTCCACAATGCGACGATAATTCCGTCACATAACCTATGGGGCGTTTCGGGGCACTCGCACGCACCACACTTTGTGGCGTTTCGGGACATGCCACACGCCAAAACCGGCGAAATGCCCTAAATTCAGCGCCACCGATGCGGCGCCGTAATTGCAACGCACATTGCAGACTAAGTTGTCTAAAGATGTACACTAGATAGCAAAGCTGGACGGGGCTGTAATGTGGGGATCTGATCATTTCCCGCCCAGCTTTGCTCGTTTTCTACATCTCGTCATTCGAACATTGCCACGGCTTTCTTTTTTCGCAGAATCGACCTACAAGACGCCTCAATCACATGGGGTGCCTCCTTTACCTTCACACCCGCCCAATCGTTCAAAATCGACCTGTCCTTCGCCAAAACATCATCCGCCTTTATTTTCAATAAATTGGGGAAACCGGATATAACATGTTAACTGGAGTTATATGAGAGTAATGTGAGGCATTTGGCGTCGGGATGAGGTTTTGGCGAAGGACAGCAAAGTAAGCAGTTACAATTTCGCATTTTCGCCTGCTGATACGAAATTAAGCGGGTTTGTCGGGCTATTTGGTCGAGAAACCAGCATCTTGACGCGCGAAATTTCGCCTTTCGACAATTCTACGAAATCAAAGTGGTGGTTTTGGGGTTTGTTTAGCAGGAGGACAGAAATCAACGATTTTCCATGATTCGTATTGAAAGGAAAAGCCTTATCGAGATTACTGCTGATCGATGCCGTAGCATTTATTGAAGCCTGTAAGCCTTGTGTTCTCAATACCTGTAATCTGAAACCGTTGATTTGTGTCCTCCTGCTAAACAAACCCCGTCTACAACATTCTCGAAGGTCACTTCGAGCTCATCGTCGCCAACGCGCGTCGATGTCAAAGATGCCGAATGGATCGCAGACCTGCTGCGCCATGGATTGTTGCAGCCAAGCTATATCCCGCCGCCTGAGCTGCGGGAGTTGCGCTCGCTGTTGCGCTATCGGGTCAAGCTGCTCAATGCCAGGAGCGGTAAGCGCAATCGCATCTCCAAGTGTTCATGAACAATTAAGATCTTACCTGAACAGACCATAACTCCTTTATTTGGGAATTGGTATTGCGGCAATAACCAAGATCAGGTTCTTACCTGGAGAGATGTCCCCAGCCCAGGATTTCACTCTTCGGACAATTAAATCCTTACCTGCGTCGCAATGCGTCGAAACGCTTTTGTGAATCATCCGGTGCGCCTTCGCTTTTTTTCTGGCAAAGGAAAAACTTCTGAGGCGATCAGAAATGGAATTTTTAGGGAACTATAAATTCAAAGACCCGCGGCGCCGCAGGCCATTGAAAAATTGGAGCAACCTAGTCAGCCGTTACGGCTGAGCATCCGCCATAGGGTCGGTGTTCAGTTGTTGCCTCCAGCAAGATTATGGCGTTGTTAGCATCAGCGACTTCGAGTCAAATCTCGGATCGCTTGAATGACCAATTCAGGTTGATCCCACTGGATAAAGTGTCCGCTCTCTTTGGCGACACGCAATTCCCCATGCGTTGAGCGCTTCGCGAGGTCCTCCTGAAACCCTCTCCAGGCGCGATCCCACGCCGCAAACTGTTCTTCGGTCATGCGATTGGTTTGCGAGTCGCTTCCATCACGCGCCCTGCGGGGAAACGGCTTGCCACGACCGAGTACGATCAACGGCAGGTCCGTTTTCCATTGCAGCCGTTCGCCCGGTTTCACATAAAAGCCAAGCCGCAACGAGAACTCGTCCTGCTCCGGCCCTTCGGGATCTATTTCGCGCAGCCGCAGATACTGTTCCTCGTGTGATGAGTCCACAAAGACCAGACCCGCCGTTTCGTCCGGATATTTGGCGCCGAAACGCCGCGCGAACATCCCCCCGCCCGAATGACCCACGAGGATGAAAGGCCCCTTCTCGCCGGACGCTTTGAGCAATATGTGGAGATTGGAGAGGGCTTCATCAGGCAATTGTATGTTGGCAGACGCCCTGTCGCTCGCGCCGATATTGGGAGGGTCATAACTGCAAACGCGCGCAAATCTCGCTACCGCAGGCTGGACCTTCTCCCAATCCTGAGCGGGACGGCCACCACCCGGAATGAGGATTACGGTAGGCGAACTCCCAGCGGCGCCATCGCAATAAACAGCAATGCGATGGTCTCCAACACTAATCATTCGAGGCTGGACCGCCGCCTTCTCATTGGTAGCCTGCCCTATTGCAGAGATGGACGCGCTCAAGACAAGGGCTAAAAACATAAGGGTGCGCCTCATTATGGTTCCTTTCAAATTGGTGGACTGCCGTTTTTGATTTACTTCACTTTTTTTTAGGTCGACCAGTGGTTCCAACCCATCACCATAATTGATGCGGCCTTGTGTGGCGCCAGCTATTCGCAGCGGAGGGACACCATGGGATCCACTCTGCTGGCCCGGCGTGCCGGAACGTACGAGGCTACGGCCGCCACGAATAGGAACAGAACGACGACGGACAGCAGTGTGAGCGCATCGAAGGGTTCCACTCCAAACAGCAATCCCTGCAGGAAGCGAGTCAGCGCGGCCGCCCCGGCGCAACCAATGATGATACCGGCCGCGACCAGCCATATGCTCTGGCGGATCACGAGGTTGCGTACATGTGATGCGGTCGCGCCGAGCGCCATACGGATGCCTATCTCCCTGGTTCGCCGCACGACGGAGTAGGCAGTCAATCCGTAGATCCCGATTCCGGCCAGCGTCACCGAAACGGTGGCGAAGATCCCGAGCAGCGCCGCATAGAGCCGAGGCCGCGATATCGTGTGAGCGACGATCTGTTCCATAGTGACGACATTATAGAGTCCGACCTGCGGGTCGATTGCGTGGACGGCGTTTCTGACGGCTGGGACCATCGATAAAGGATCACCTTTGGTCCTGACGGCAAAATAGTTGGGCACGTCGCCTATCGGGTTCACACCCGGCCATTGGCGAAAATCCACGAACACTTGCGGCTCGGCCGTTCTATCGAATGCGAATTGCCGGACGTCCTGGACGACTCCGATAATCTGCCACGGCGTGGGATCCCGCCTCAGATATGCGGTCTCGCCGATTGGACTCCGGCCCGGAAACTCTCTTCTGGCGAGAGATTCATTGATGAGCAGGACTCTCGGCTGGCCTGCACGATCCTGCTCATTGAAGGCGCGCCCCTCTTTAATTCGTATACCCATCGCTTTGAAGTAATCTCGGCTGACGAGCCGCAGGTCTTCGTCCGGCGCTCCTGGCGCCGGTTGTTCAGGAATCGCAGGCGTTGTTCGGAAAAGCGCCCTCTCTCTAAACCCCACCATAGGCAGTTGAACTGAATACGCCGCAGCTTCCACACCGGGTGATTTCTCCAGTATCGCGACCAGATTCTCGGCGGATTCCTTGAGTTGAGGAACCGGATAGCGGCCGCCGGGAAGCACTAGTTGGAAGGTGAGAACATTGGAGGGATCATAGCCGGCGTCGACGGATGAGAGCTTGAGGAAGCTGCGGATAAGCAAACCTGCTCCGACCAGCAGCATCATGGCTAGCGCAACTTCTGCAACCAACAAGGCGGATCTGCTACCGAATCTCCATCTCGAACCGCTGTTCGCGCGATCAATGCCGATTCCATCTTTGAGAGCCTGGATCTGATTGCCGGCAAGACGGCTGAGGACCGGCAACAGCCCAAACAAGAGGCTGACGCCGATCGAGAGGCAAAGCGCAAAGGCGAGAACATCCGCATTGATGCCCACCTCCTCGATCCTCGGAAACGGCAGCCGCCCCTCCAGGTCCGTGCGAGAGAGCGTAGAGGCCAGACTCCGGAAAAGGCGCACGCCGCCATAGGCTAGCACAACTCCTCCGGCGCCTCCGGCCAGCGATAGAACTGCGCCTTCGGCAAGGTACTGCTGCATCAACCGTCCGCGTCCGGCGCCGAGCGCTATGCGGATGGCGACTTCGCGCTGCCTGGCGACGCTGCGGGCAAGCAGGAGGTTGGCGACGTTGACACATGCGATCAGCAGAACGAAGGCGACCGCCGCCATAAGGATGAGAACTGGCCGCCGGACTGGGCCAACTATCTCATCCTGCTCCCGACTGAGTTCGAAAGTCGCTGTGCGCGCCTGGGGGCGGAGCTCGCGTAGGATCGTATTCACCTCGGCTGAGGCAGTCTGAAGGGAAACACCATCGGAGAGCCGCGCCAGGAAAGCGCCGGCCGCGGACGGCGAACGACCGATGTGGATCCAAAATTCCGATTGCAGGTTGGCAAACGTGAATTCTTCCGGCATTACACCGATGACGGTGTAGTGGCCCCCCCCTAGCACGATGTTTCGCCCGATGACACCCGGGTCGCCTTGAAAGAACCGCTTCCACGCTCTGTTGCTGAGAACAATAACCGGATCGGCTTCCGGCGCGTCTTCCGTGGCATCGAAGACACGGCCCAGTAGAGGCCTCGCTCCGATGGCTTGCCAAATCGAAGCGGAAATCACCATGCCCTCGAGGCGGGAGGCTTCCCCGCCTCCGGTCATCGTCATTCTGGCGACGTTGTAGACTCCAATCGTCGAAACGGACCGCATTCGCGAGCGAAGTTCCGCGAGCTCCCGTACGCTGATGCCGCCAGGGACACGCTGCGGCCCGCCGGTTGAGGATTGGCCAGGCGGCCCAAGTGGTTGGGTGACGACCAGGCGGACCAGGCGATCAGAATCGGGATAAGGCAAGGGCTTCAACAATAGCGCATGGACGACGCTGAAAATAGCGGTCGTACTCCCGATGCCGATCGCCAGCGTAAGCAGTACCACGACAGAGAAAACGGGATTCCGGAACAGCGTACGAATCGCGTAGCGGAGATCCTGCCAGAGACTTTCTATCCATCCCAACCGGCCCTTATCCCGATATGCCTCCTTAACCTGCTCCACTCCACCAAACCTGAGCCGCGCCGCTCGCCGCGCATCCTCCGGGCTCATCCCTTGCCGCAGGTTGTCCTCAATCTGCATCTCTAGGTGCGAGCGGATTTCTTCCTCCAGTTCTCGCTCAAGTTTGCTCCTCAGAAACAATCCAAGCAGACGGTGAAAGAAAATGCGTAATCTGGTCATGCGCCCTCCTCCGACGGGTCGAGAAACCGGACCATAATTTCGGATGTTCGCCGCCAGTTCTCTTCCTCGGCAGCAAGCTGCTTCCGACCCGCTCTAGTGATCGAGTAATACTTGGCGCGCCGGTTGTTTTCCGACACGCCCCACTTCGAGGAGATCCAGCCCATCTGCTCGAGGCTCAACAGCGCCGGATAAATCGTCCCCTGGTTGAGTTGTAGTAGGTTGCCACTGATCTGCTCGATTCGCCTGGCAATACCGTACCCATGCAATGAGCCGAGCGTGCTGAGGGTTTTAAGAACCATCAGATTGAGCGTACCGGGCAGGACTTCGTTCTTGCGTTGATGTTGTTCCATAGGGCTCCTGTTGATGTGCAACATGAGTCTAAATTGTTTCCTGTGGGCAGTCAACATAGCGAAGGGTAAAGAGGTAAGAACCTAATTGTTCAGGTAAGAACTTAATTGTCTGTGAACACCAAGCTCTTGGAGAACGCCAACATCAAACTCTCAAGCGTCGTTTCAGACCTCTTCGGCGTCTCGGGCCGGCTTATGCTCGATGCGCTCAAGCGCGGCGAGGCGACGCCGGAGGAGATGGCCGAACTGGCCAAACGGCGGCTGCGGTCGAAACTCCCTGAACTTAAACTGGCGCTCGATGGGCGCATGGAAGCGTACCATCGGCAGTTGCTCTCAATCCAACTCGATCGGCTCGAGAGGTTTGATCGTGACCTCAAGCAGATGGAGGCGAAACTGGAGGCCAAACTCAAACCCTACGCGCGCCAGATGGAGTTGCTTGATGGCGTCCCCGGCATTGATTGGGTAGTGGCC
>WNGA01009265.1_pt1 | contig 13317 bp, 8 predicted proteins | sample 5400061 | NCBI WGS metagenome assembly WNGA01 (sample SAMN13153366, study PRJNA577476) | soil metagenome | isolation source: 100 cm soil or saprolite under grassland replicate 2 | place: USA:California | collected 2016-06-15 | reverse complement strand
GTTGAGAACCTCGCACGCGGCCGCGTAGTCGGCCTGTCCGCGGTTGCCGAAGCGGCCGGATACCGAGCTGAAGAACACGAGGAAGCGCAGCCCCTCGGGACGGAGGTTCTCGGCGAGCGTCCGGGCGGCGCCCGCCTTGACCGAGAGGACGCGCTCCAGCGACGCCGGATCCTTGTCGCGCACGAGCTTGTCCTCGATCACGCCGGCGCCGTGGATGACGCCGTCGATGCGGCCGAAGCGGCCGTAGACGTCGTCGATCAACGCCCGGAAGGCGTGGGCGTCGGCTACGTCGCATTCGAGGTACTCGACCTGTGCGCCCGTGGCGCGGATCCGCTCCAGCGTGCCGCGGACCTCGCGCGACGCGGTGACGCGCCGCACTTCCTCCTCGACCCCGGCCGGGGTGACGGTTCCGTCGGCGCGCTCGCGGCGGGCGATGACGATCTGGCGGAGCGTGCGCACGTCGTCGATCGCATCGAGCTCGGGATCGGGCTCGCCCGCGGGGGTGCGGCCGACGAGCAGCAGCTTCGGACGGTCGCGCTGGGCGAGCGCGACCGCTACCTCCGCGCTGATCCCGCGCCCGCCGCCGGTGATCAGAACGACCGCGTCGCCGTCGAGCCCCGTAGCGCCGGCGGAATCGTGCGCGACCGGCGCCGGAAGCAGCTCGAGGACGGTCCGGCGGCCGCCGCGGTAGCCGACCTCGACAACGCCGTCCGCTGCCAGCAATTCGGCGGTGACCTGTGCGGCGAGCGTGTCCGGGTCGGCCTGTTCGAGATCGAGCGCGGTCACCCGCACGTCCGGCCACTCGAGCGCCAGCGTCTTGAGAAAACCGCACGCCCCCGCGTCCTCGGCGCGTGCGCCCTCCGGGAGGCCGTCGACGCCGAACGCGCCGCCGAGAGCGGTCGCGGCCAGCACCGCGGCGCCGCCGGATGCGGCGGCGGCCTCGAGGTCCGTGCGCAGGTGCCGGGCGAGCGACAGCAGCTCGGCGGGCGGGATGCCGGCGGTTCCCAGCGCGCCGAGGTGCACGAGTGCCTTCGCGGCCCCATGGGCCGCGGCGATGTCGCGGAGCGCCTGCGCGACGGGCTCGTCGCCGGCCGCCCCGATCCCAGCGGGCAGGCGCACGCTGCGGTGTCCCGCCGCGCTCAGCCCGGCCTCGAGGGCTGCGGCGACGCCGGTCGAGTCGTCGACGATCACCACGACGCCGGCGACGGCGAGGCCACCGTCGGCGGGAGACGGCGGCGCGTCCACCGGGCGCAGCACGTGCCGGCCGATGCGTTCATCGACCGGCGTCGACGGGAAAGGGCGGCGCTCGTCTCCCGCCGCGCGCATCGGTGCGCCGTCATTCCCGTTTTCCGCCGCCAGCGCCGGTCCGAGGCCCTCGAGCACCGCGAGCACTTGCCGGAGGGTCCGGCTCGCCGTCATCTCCTCCGCGTCGAGCTCGACGCCGTCGGGCAACGCGAGCTCTTGCGCAATCGTCCCAGCGATCTCGACCCGCTTGATGGAGTCGATGCCGAGGTCGGCCTCGAGATCCGCGTCGAGCTCGAGCATCTCCGGCGGGTAGCCCGTGCGGTCGCTCACGACCTCGAACAAGCGTGCGCGGAGGGCTTCGCCGTCGAGCGCCGTAGCGCTTGCCCCCGCTCCGTCGCCGTCTTGCGTTCCGGGTGCTTGCGCTGCAGGCTCCAGAGGCGCCGCCTCAGCGGCTTCGAGCGCCGGCGCAGCGACGTTCTTGAGCGGGACCGCGGCCGGCGCGTGAGGCGCGGTGCCGTCCGGGGCAACCGGCCGGCCGAGGTAGGCGAGCATCACAGCGCGCTGCGTGTCCAGGAACTGCTGCATCATCTGCTGGTAGCGCCCCATGACATCGGCGGCGCGATCGCCGTTCGCGGCGAGGGCCGCGGGCGGCGCGGCCGGCGACAGTACCTCGCCTGCGGGGACCTGGGTGCGGTCATCGCCGTTCGTGGACGGCCCGGTGGCTTGAGTCATAGCGGCGTCCTCCAAACGCACATCGAGGGGGTCGGAGACGGGATGGGCGGGCTCGCGCGCCGGCCGCGCACGGCCCCCGTTGACAAGCCAGGTCGAGGATGAGACCTCGGCGGCGCCCGCCAGAGGCGCGAGCGTCCGGCGGTCGAGCCGCTGCGCCGAGCGGCCGCGGAACAGCCGCTGCGGCCGGACCGGGACACCTTCGGCCGCCAGAGCGGCGAGGGCGTGCAAGAGGGAGATGAGGCCCGGCCGGCCGGGCTGGTCGACTGCAATCGCGACGTGCGTGCGCTCGCCCAGCGTCTTTCCGGCCAGGCCGGTGAGAACGTTGCGCGGGCCGGTCTCGACGAACACCCGCGCACCCGCGTCGTACATCGCCTCGACCTCACTGCTGAAGGCGACTGGATGGGTCAGGTGCTCGGCGAGCAGCGCGGCAATCGCCTCGGGAGTGTCGGAGTGCGGCGCGGCGGTCGTATTCGAGAAGACGGGCATCTGCGGCGGGGTCAGCGACGTCGTGCGCAACTCCTCGGCCAGGCGGCGCTCGGCCGGTGCAACGAGCGGCGAGTGGAACGCGCAGGCGACGGGGAGCGCGCGTGCCCGTACTCCGTGCTCCTTGCACCACGCAAGCGCTCGCTCGATGTCGGCGCGCGAGCCCGAGACGACGCTCTGCTGCGGGGCGTTGAGGTTGGCCACCACGAGGTCCGCTTCGGCGAGCAGCGGGGCGAGGGCGTCCGGCCCGGCGTCGACGGCAGCCATCCCGCCCGTGTCCTCGGAGGCCTCCTCGACGATGAAGCGTCCGCGGGCCTCCGACAGGCGCAGCAGGTCGTCCTCGCCGATGACGCCCGCCGCGGCGAGCGCAACGAACTCGCCGTACGAGTGGCCGGCGGTCATCTGCGGCGCGATGCCGAGGCCGCGCAACAGGTGGAGGTAGCCGAGCTCCGCCGCGCCGAGGGCGGGCTGCGCGACGTGCGTGTCCGTGAGCGCGGCCTGGCGCGCCCGCTGCTCGTCGGGCGTGAACGGCGGCGGCGGGAAGACGTAGGCACTCAGCGGCTGTGCGTGGCGGCCGTCGAGGACGACGTCGGCGCGCTCGAAGCTCGCGCGCACCTCCGGGAACAGCACGGCCAGCTCGCGTGCCATGCCGACGTACTGGGAGCCCTGACCCGGAAACAGGAACGCCACCTGCCCGGCTCGCGCCAGCGGCGCCTCGGTGAAGAACACTCCTCCAGCGGCGTGACGCTCCGGACCGCCCGGTGCGAGCAGACCAACGATCTCGGGCAGGCGTCCCTCGAGCTCGGCGACAGACTCGGCGACGACCGCGAGGGTGACAGCGGCGCCCTCGGCGACCTCCGCCTCGCGGGCGAGCGTGAAGGCGAGGTCCGCGGCCGCCGGCTGCGCGGGCGCCGTCGCCAGCGCGGCGGCGAGTTGCTCGATCGCCTCGGCGACCTCCGCGCGAGTCTCCCCGCGCCAGAGGTACAGCTCGGCGGGCCAGTCGTGCATCCCGACGTCGCCGTCGGGGAGATACGCGCCCTCGTACTCCTCGAGCACGGCGTGCCAGTCCGTGCCGCCAAAGCCGAACGCGCTGACCGCCGCCCGCCGCGGATGCTCGGCGGCACCGCGAATCCAGGGCCGGGACTCCGTGTTGACATAGAACGGGCTCGTCGGGAAGTCGGCCTTCGGATTCGGAGCGGTGACTCCCAGCGTCGGCGGCAGCACGCGGTGGTGCAGAGCAAGCGCGGCCTTGATCACGCCTGCGACCCCGGCCGTCGCCTTCGTGTGGCCGATCATCGACTTCACCGAGCCGATGGCCGTTCCCTGTTGGGCGGCGCCTGCCTCGCGGTAGACGCGCGTCAGCGCCGCGACCTCCGCGTGGTCGCCGGCCACCGTTCCCGTGCCGTGGGCCTCGACGAGCCCGACGGTGGCCGGGGAGACGCCGGCATGCGCGTAGGCCCGGCGCAGCGCACGCTCTTGGCCCTCGGGCCGGGGCGCGGTGAGCGAGCGGTCTCGGCCGTCGCTTGCGGTGCCGACACCCCGGATGACGGCGTAGATGCGGTCCCCGTCGCGCTCGGCGTCGGCCAAGCGCTTGAGCACGACGGCGGCGAAGCCCTCGCTGATCGCGATGCCGTCGGCGTCGGCCGAGAACGGCCTGCAGCGGCCGGTGGACGAGAGCGCCTGCGTCTTCGCGAAGCAGAGGTAGCTGAAGGGGTTCTGGATCGCGTCGACGCCGCCGGCCACCGCCATGTCGCTCGTCCCGCTTTGCAGGTCGCGAACCGCGAGGTGGATCGCGGCCAGCGAGGACCCGCACGCGGCGTCGACGGTGAAGTTCGGACCGCCGAGGTCCAGGCGATTGGCGATCCGGCCCGCGGCGACGTTCATCAGCAGCCCCGCGAACGTGTCCTCGGTCCACTCCGGGAGCCGCTCTCCGACGGCGGCGTCGAAGGCGCCGGACGGATCGTCGACGAGCGACGGGAGCGTCGCCCGGACGGTGTAGCCGACCGCGAGGTCGGCGCCGCCGCCGCCCGCGCCCAGCATCACCGCGGTGCGCTCGCGGGCGAAGGGACGCTCGCCGTAGCCGGCGTCCTCGATCGCCGCCTTGGCCGCCAGCAGGCCGAGTAGCTGGAACGGCTCGATCGAGCGCAGCGACTTCGGCGGCATCCCGAAGGCGACCGGGTCGAACGGCACGTCTTCCACGAAGCCGCCCCAGCGCGAATAGACCTTGTCCGGCGTCGTGCGGTCGGCGTCGAAGTAGCGGCGCCAATCCCAGCGCGTCGGCGGGATCTCGGTAACGGCGTCGACCTCGCGCAGGATGTTCGACCAGAACGTCTCCATGTCGGAGGCGCCGGGGAGGATGCAGCCGATGCCGACGATCGCGATATCGGCCGGCGGCGGGGCCGGCTCACTCTCTACGGCGCCGACTTCGACTGCCGCCAGGTGCGCGGCGGCCCCCGCCGCCACGTCCGCGTGCAGCTCGGCGATCGTGCTGACGCGATCGCGCAACGCAGCGACTTGGCCGATCATGAACATCCCACGCGCCCACTGGTCCTCGGGGCTGACGTCCACGAGGCGGCGCTCCTGAGTGTCCGCGGCGCGGTCCCTACCCTTGGCCGCGATCCGCAGGCGGCCGATGTTGAGCAGCTCCAGCCGGGCGCGCTTCTCCTCGGCGCCGACTTCCTCGAGTTGCAGACGCCGCTGTTCAGCGTGGAATTCGTCCACGAACGGTGATGGGAGACAGCGGGTGGCGTGGCCCGGGCCCGTCTCCAGCAGTACCGTCCGCGTCGCCTCGACGGCGGCCTGCTGGAACCCGGCGGTGATCGCGCCGCAGCGCACGGCCTCCTCCGTGAACACGTAGGCGGTCCCGAGAAGGACGCCGACGCGGACGCCGCGCTCGGCCAGCGGCGCGGCGACCGCCGCGACCATCGCTGCCGACGCGGCGTCGTGGACGCCGCCGGCGAACAGGACGTGGGCGCCGTCGCCGCCCGGTGGGAGCTTCTCGAGCAGGACCCGTACCATCGTGTCCCAGAGTACGAAGCTCGTGCGCGGGCCCACGTGGCCGCCGCACTCGCGCCCCTCGAACACGAATCGGCGCGCGCCGTCCTTGAGGTACAGCTCCAGCAGCCCCGGGGAAGGGACGTGCAAGTAGGTCGCGATGCCCTCCTCCTCGAGCGCCCGCGCCTGATCGGGGCGGCCGCCGGCGATCAGCGCGAACGGCGGCCGGGTAGCGCGGACGGCGGCGAGCTGCTCCGCGCGCACGTCGGCCGGAACGAAGCCGAGGATGCCGACGCCCCAGGGCCGGTCGCCGAGCAGCGCCGCGGACTCGGCCAGCACCGTGGCGGACTCGTCGCCGCGCATCAGCGCCAGGGCGAGGAACGGCAGGCCACCGGCGGCGGCCACGGCGGCGGCGAACTCTCCGCGGTCGCTGACGCGGGTCATCGGGCCTTGCGCGATTGGTTAGCGCGTGCCGTGGGACGCTGCCAGCGGCGAGTGCTCACCGAGGATGTCGCGCTCGCGCGCGGCGCGGACCTGATCCTCCGCGCCTTGGCGAATGGCGGTCACGATCCCGCCGACGGTGCAGAAGCGCCGGGCGAGGTCGGCGGCGAACGCGGCGTCCTGGCCGACGGCCAGGACGTCGGTTGCCCCGACCCGCCAGTCCACGGCCGTGCGCGCCCCGGCGATGAACGCCGCTTCGTCGCCATTCTCGAGCGCCCGCAGCGCCTCGACGGGTTTCGATCCGGGTCGGGAGAAGACCCGCAGTCGCCGGGCTGCGTCCGGCGGTCCGAGGACGATCGTCTCGCTCCCGTCCATCGCGGCAAGGCGCTCGCGGACGGTCTCCTCGAGTGGGCTCTCGCGCGCCAGCAGCACTTGGGCGTCGAGCACCACGCCTGCGGCGCCGGCGGCGAGGCAGGCCGCGGCGGTGTGCAACCCGACGCCGCCGTGGGCCCAGACCGGCACGTCGACGGCAGCGAGGCAGGCCTGCAGGAGCACGAACCCCCCGTCGCCGCCGATCCAGCCGCCGGCCTCGTGGCCTTTGGCGATCACGGCGTCGGCTCCCGCGGCGGCGCCTGCCACCGCTGCGTCGACGTTCATTGCAACTGTGAAAACTGTCAATCCCGCTGCGTGGGCGGCGGCGATCAGCGGCGCGAGCCCCGAGCCGGGATCTTCAGCGAGGACGACGGCGTGGAGTCCGACGGGCGGAGCGGCGACCAACGCGGCGGCGAGCGGGGTCGCGGCGTCCAGCACCACGGCGGAGCGGCCGTGCGCGAGCTCGAGCAGACGCGCCAGCGCCTCGTCCGGACCGTCGTCGACGAACTGCAGGTCGAGCGCGCCGATCGCGCCGGCGCGCGCCGCCGCAATCGCCACCGTCGGATCCGGCGTCCCGGCGGGGGAGAGCACGAGCACGTCCAGACCGGGACGGGCGTTCCTGTTTCCGTCGATCACCGGTCGTGTCCCCGGGCCAGTTGCGCCGCCTCCGCCAACACGCGAGGATCTAGGCGCGCGCAAGGCGCGCGACGATCGAGGCGCGCGCGACACAGGCCGCTGCACTCAAGGTCGAGCAACTCCGCCGCTTCGGCGAATTGTGCGGTATGGATGACTCCCCCCAGCGTGACGCGTTCGCAGGCGGTCAGTCAGGCCATTGCGTTGCAACGTTCGTGGCGGGAATACTCCGGTCCGTACCGCTCGCCCGAACCTGCGACGCGTGAACTGGCAGACGGCCTACGTCGATTTGAGACGGTAACAGCGACCGTTTACGAAGGTCAAGGGTCCTAAACTTGGCCGTCGGCGAGTCCTGCACTGTCGCCGCCGTGGCGGACGGCGTGACGAGGCGAGACCGCGGCACGCGCGCGCTTGCGGCGCTGTCTGGGCGTCTATCGCTTCGCGGGCAGCGAGCGGGCGTATGCCGTGCCGAGCCCGACCCATTTGGCGAGCTGGCGTTTGGTGCGAAGGTCTTCCGGGTCGACTCGCAGCCACCCCTGCATTTGCCGACCGCGCATTTCCATCAGCCGAGCATTCGTCGTCGCGATGAGCGCGTCAGATTGCTCCGGGTCGACGCGGACCAGGACTCCACCTTGGCCGCTCGCTGCGATCGCCATGTTGCCGCCGACGAGAAAGGCGAGCCCGCCGAACATCTTCTTCTCCGTCAGATCGGATTCGCCGCCGACCAGGTCGCGGATCCGATCAGCGAGCTCCTCGTCGTACGCCACGGCGCGATCGAACGGACAGCTCGTCTTTCCCGCCACCGAGGCCGGGCGCAGGCTCACGATCAAGGAAGCACTCGACCTCGCCAGGATTCTTGAGACGGCCTCGGTGTGATCTCCACTCACTTTCTCGGCACGTCGAATACTTCGATGGCGTATTCACCGCCGCCGGCGAGGAACGGGTGGTCTCTGACCAGGTCGAGCACCTCGTCCCGATCTTCTGCCCGGATGATGCTGTAGCCGTTGAAGCCGCCTGCAGTGTCGGAGGTCGTGGCGTCGGAGTTGATGACGAAGCCGTTGATCATGGGCGAGCCCATATCAACGAGCTTGTCTCCGATGCCCTGAAACCATTCCGGCCAGCCTTCGTGTGAGGCTTCCGGCATTGTCGCTGGGCCGCGATAGAGCAGGATGAAGCTTCTCATTTGGCGTTCTCCTTTCCCGTGGAGCTCGGTCGCCTCTGAGACGCACGGCGGGACACAGAAAGGACACCTTCCCTCCGCCCGCGACGCATCGTGCTCCGTGGCGCGACGCGGTGCCCGATGACTGTCGACTTCCGGGACCGACGATTTAAGGATTGCTTCGACCCTCGTTAAGATCAGCGCAAGGTTTCGCCCCTAGGCTCGCGGCCGATCGGCCGCTCGCGCCATGAGAGGGGCGGGGCAATGAAGAAGCGCAGCTTGTCATTCGCGTCGGGACTTGCTCTCTCGGCGGCCGTCGTCGGATCGATTCTCGTGACACCGGCGACCGCCAAGAAGAAGCCGCCGCCGCCGCCGCCGTCCCCTCCGGCTGCTTCGAGTACCTACGTCAAGAGCTACGCCAGCGTGGTCGACGACGTCAAGTGCGACCTCACTCCCGAGGCGGTGCAGGCCACCTCCGATGGCGGCTCTGTCGCTCTCGCACTCTCGAGTCGGCCGAGTGCGGCGGCCTCCGACAGCTGCCGAGGCGTGAACTGGGTCGTCAAGCTCGACTCTTCCGGCAGTCCGCAATGGCAGGAAGCGGTCGGCTGCTTCAGCCTTCCGCCCGGCAGCTATTCCTACGACGTCTCCATGCAGCAGACGGCCGACGGCGGCTACGTCATCAGCGGCAGCACGATCGGTTGCGGGTCGAACACGATCTGCCCCTCATCGAGCGGCCTCCAGTGCGGGTTGATCGAGAAGCTCGACCCGACCGGCACGCTCGTCTGGGCACAGGTCTACTCGACGGGCGCGACGGCGACCGCCCTCAATCAGATCAGGCAGACGAGCGACGGCGGCTTCGTCGCCGTGGGAAGCGTCACCGATGCGAGTCAGAACACGGGCGCGGTGAGCGCGATGACCCTCAAGCTCGATAGCCGAGGGAACGTACAGTGGCAGCGAGAGCTCGGGCAGGCCGGAGGACCCACGGACGCCTACCTGAACGCCGTTCAGCCAACAGCCGACGGCGGCTACGTCGCCACGGGCGAGCTCGCTCCCGCTTCCTCATGTCAATACGGGCACGGGTGCGCGCAGGGCGTGCTCGTCGTCAAGCTCGACGCGGGCGGCAACGTCCAGTGGCAACGCGGATTCAACAGCTTCGACTCGAGCGGCGCTCCGACTGCGTCCGAGCACGCCCTCTCGATCACCACGAGCTCAGACGGCGGCTACCTGGTCGCGGGCAACTGGCGCAACAGCACCGGTCCCGGCTCGTGCTGTCGGGGCGCGCTCCTGCTCAAGCTCGACGCGACTGGACACGTCGAGTGGCAGAACGCGTACAGCGGCGGCGTGCACTGCTTCTTCAACGGCTTCAACACGACCTGCTACGCCGTCGGAGCCGACGTCTACTCCGTGCATCAGACCTCCGACGGCGGCTACCTGCTGGCGGGGTCCGGCGACCTGAAGGAGCCCGACAGCCTGCCGCTCGTACCGTGGCTGGCGAAGACCGATGCGAGCGGCAACCTCCTCTGGCAGCACTTCTACTACGAGACCTACCCGACGACCGGCAGACCGCTGAGCCAGTACTTCGCCTCGTCGGACGTGGCAAGCAACGGCGGCTACCTGGCGCTCGGTTTCACCGAGAATCCGACCGATTTCGCCGGAGAGCTCTTCGCCGTCAAGACGGACAGCGACGGCCTGGTAGAAGCCTGTGTTCAGATCCATCCCGCGACTCCCCTCGACGCGATCGATCCCGCGCTCGCCACGATCGCACCGGCGCTCCCCGTCCAAACGACGATTACGGCCCAGGCGACCGCACCAAGCGGAACGCAACCAACGTCGATCAGCAACACAGCCGGGCAGTGCTAAGCAGCGACCGGCGGCTGCGGCTGGCGATAACGACGTCCGGGCCGGTCAGCTGGGTCAGAATCAGCCATGGCCTCGTACACGGTCAACGAGCGCGCAGTCGCGCACGCGAAACGGCTCATCGACGCACACCAGTACGTCCTCAGGAGCGTGTGGAACAAGGTTCAACCGAGTGCCGCCGACGAGAACGCGTTCCTAAAGACGCATTCGTGGGATGAGTACTCCGCCTGGCATCTGGCGCTCACCGACGGGGCGCCCGACGAGACCAAGGCTCGATACGCGTTCGTCTACGGGGACTTCCGGCGCGTCCATCGGATGGGCCTGATCGCCTGTCACTATCGCGCTGCAGAATGGGAGCACAAAGAGGTCGAGCTTGCCGCTCATGAGCTGCTGCAGCACCTGGACAACGCGCGAGCCTGAGCCGAAATGCCGCCGCGTGCGGAGGTCTGACCGCGGCGGTCGGCCGCCGCCGAGCTCGTCAGGTCGTCATGCGAGCAGCGACGTCGTACTTCTTCACCGATGTGCGCCGCCCGGGGGTGTCGCCTGACGGCATCGCGTTCAGCAGCTCGTCGCCACGCGCGTAGTCGGCTTCGGTCTCGAAGATGATGATCACGAGCGACTGCTCCGCCTCGGGATCGTGGAGCACGACCAACTCCGACGATGGCATCCCTTCCGGCGGTTGCCCCTCGCGCATCTCGCGGTCCATCTCCTCCATCCGGTCCTTGCTGACTCCGTCGAATGTGACAACACGTGCGAGCGCCATCCCAACCTCCCTGTCGATTGAGACAACCCTACGCAGGTTGCTCGATGCTCGACGATTGAAGGCACAGGCACGCGAACCTCCGTTCAGTCGGCACCGACGTAGAGCTCGAACCGTAACCACGTGCGGGGAGAGGCCCTGGACGAGCCTCCGCCGCGTCGCGACAGAGTTACGCGTCGTGGATCGTGATGTTTCCCTGCGTGATCGGTGCAGCTGCGGCCGCATCGCCGATGAAGTCTGCGCACGTCGAGGCGGGCGCATCATCGAAGATGTCCCACCCGTCGCCCTCGCCGCCGGGCAGGTCGCCGTCTCGCACGACCTCTACGTACTCGGTGCCAGGTGGATTGTTCGGGTCGTTCGTCCCTCCCCCGGTCAACCCCTGGGCAGTCGGCCGCGACTGCCCCGCAGGATCGCGGAGGCTTTCAGCGACCGCATCTGCCGGGTCAGCTTCTCATGAGACCCACTGACGTGGCAACTCGGGACTCGAGCGGCGAGCCCTTGGCGGTTTCCTGGGAACGGGCAGTCCGGTTGCCTCGGCAGATTCTCTAAGAGCACGAAATACTTACTGGCTGGGCCCGAAAGGAGTGCTGCGGTGAGCACTGTTCGCGGAGTTTCGAAGAAGTGCCTGGGCCGAACCCGGCGCCCACTGTTCGGTGTCGCGATCGTCTTGGGATTGGCGATGGCCGTCGTGAGCGCGCTTCCGGGCACCGCGGCGATCGTGAGTCGAGACGCGTCGCCGCGACCCGTGTACCGGCTTCCACAGAGCTACTACCTGGCTCTCGGGGACTCGATCGCCTACGGCTTGCAGCCGGACAAAGGAACTCGACCTTCGGCGTTCCATACCGGCTACGTCGACGTCTTCGCCGCGCGTCTACGGAAGCTCTCTCCGAAGATCCAAGTCGTCAACTACGGATGTCCCGGTGAATCCACTGTGACGTTCACCCGGGGTGGCTGCGATTGGCTCGCCGAAGGCAACAAGCTGCACGACGCGTTTCGCGGATCCCAACTCGAGGCGGCCCGGTCCTTCCTGCGAGCCCACCGCGGGCGGGTCAGTCCGATCACGGTGACGCTGTGGGGCAACGACCTGCTGCCGCTCTCGCAGAAAGGCAAGCGTGCGCCTGGCGCGATCGCCTCGTTCGCGTCACGCTTCAACTCGATCCTTCGGCAACTTCGGGCTACCGCGCCGACCGCGGAGATCATCGTCTCCGGAGCATGGAACCCGGAGGCCGATCGGCTCGCGCAGGCCCAGCCGCTCTACCGCTCGCTCGACGCGGCCATCGCACGAGCCGCGGCGGCGTCGCGCGCCCGTGTCGCGAACACGTTTGCCGCCTTCAATCCGCCCGGGAACGTCCGTGCCCAGAAAGCTCGGCTCTGCGCGCTGACCTTCTTCTGCTCGAAGGGCGATCCGCATCCGACCGACGCCGGGTACCGCGCGATGGCCAACGCCTTCCTGGCTGCGTCGGGGTACCCGCGGACGCCGTAGACCTTCTGCGGGCCGATCGGGCCGCTAGCGCCAGGGCAGACCGGCCCACGCGTCTGGGCGGCCGAGTCGCCAGTGCGTGAACGGCGCGTACGCCTCGGCGGGGCTACTTGTTTCCGCCTCGACTCCGGCGTTGCGGGCGCGTGCCGTCTCCGACGGCGGGTAGACGATCGTGCGCCCCTCGCGGCGCGCCCCCGTCATGAAGATCACGCACGGCTGGTCGCCGGTGCCGACGAAGGTGTGGTGGGTGCCGGCTGGGCAGTGGACGAAGTCCCAGGCGCGGAGCGGCCGCTCTTGCTCCTCGACCAGCAGCACGCACTCTCCCGCGAGTACGAGGAAGTTCTCCTGGGCGGACTCGGCGTGGTACATGCCCGTCGGTTTTCCGGGTTCGAGCACCGCCAGCGTGAAGCCGGTGTCGGCGAACGGTTGAGGTTCCAGCCCGGGTCGTTCTGCGAGCACGCGGGGGCTGCTCTCGAACACGCACCGGAAGCCGAACGCGTCGTTTCGCACCCACGCCGCCTCGCTGACGTTGACCACGAACCAGCCCGGACTCACGGGCGCGAGCCCCGAGCCAACGTCTTCCAGCTGCGCTTCCTCGATCATCATCCCGCTCCTTTCCTCCGCCATGCCAAGCCTCGCGATGAAATAGCAAGCCCGGCACGGCGACGCTGTCCCGCCTCAGCCGGCTCTAGGAGTCCACAAACCGCTCGGGGCAGAGCGCGTGCCATAGTCGACGGGTGCGGGTCGCGGCGCTCTACGACGTGCACGGCAACCTGCCGGCGCTCGCTGCAGTGCTGGCGGAGGTGGACGCTCTCGGCGCCGACGCAATCGTGGTCGGCGGCGACGTCGCGTCCGGACCGATGCCGGTCGAGACGCTCGACGCGCTCCGCGCCCGCGGCGCGCGGTTCGTTCGCGGCAACGCCGACCGCGTTCTCGACCTGGACGGCGCGGACGAGGGCGAGACGTGGGTGCGCGCGCGGCGGTGGGTCGCGGCCCGCCTCGGCGACGAGCGTCTCGCGTTCCTTGCTGCGCTCCCGCTCGATCTGACCCTCGAGCCGAGCGCGCTGGGTCGGGTCCGGTTCTGCCACGGCGCTCCCGGGAGCGACGAGTTGACGATCACGCGGCTGACGCCCGACGAGCGGCTGCGCAAGCTGCTCGCAG
>WNGA01028861.1_pt1 | contig 13319 bp, 13 predicted proteins | sample 5400061 | NCBI WGS metagenome assembly WNGA01 (sample SAMN13153366, study PRJNA577476) | soil metagenome | isolation source: 100 cm soil or saprolite under grassland replicate 2 | place: USA:California | collected 2016-06-15 | reverse complement strand
TGCGCGGCATCCTCGTCGCGCGCTTCGGTCTGTCCGCCGGCGCCCCGCCTGACGTTCCCGTCATTCAATCCCTGCGGGAGCTGCGGGACCATTTGTGATCATCCGGGACCTCACGACGATTGACGAATGCCGGCAGGTTGCGGCGCTCGAAAAAGACGTGTGGGGCTACACCGATGCCGAAGACGTCGTCCCGCCTCCCGTCCTCATCGTTTCGGTGAAGCGTGGCGGCATCCTCCTCGGTGCGTTCGATGATGCGGGGCAGATGAAAGGGTTTGTCTATTCGATCCCTTCCGTCAAGGACGGGCGACTGGCGCAGTGGTCGCACATGCTCGGCGTCACGCGCGACGCGCGCGGCAGCGCGCTTGGCGTCCGCCTGAAGCTCGCCCAGCGGGAGCGCGCGCTAGGGATGGGAATCGAGCTCGTCGAGTGGACGTACGATCCACTGCAGGCGGTGAATGCCCACCTGAATTTCGCCAAGCTCGGTGTCGTCGTCGAAGAATATGAGGAGAACATCTACGGCGAGTCGAGCAGTCCGCTGCACAGAGGCTCGCCGACCGATCGCTTCGTCGCGGAATGGAAGCTCACCGCGCCTCACGTGGAGCGGCGCATCGCCGCTGGCGGCATCGGGATCATGCGCGACGCGTCGGTGGCCGCCGCGCCGCTCGTCAATCCCTCACGAACGGCCGGCGCGTGGCTGGCACCGGGCGCCGCGAATCTCACGTACAACGGCCCTCGGCTGCTGGTCGAGATCCCGGTCAGCTACGCCGAGATGCAGATCGAAAATGCGCCGCTTGCGCTCGAGTGGCGCATGGCGATTCGCGCGATCTTTCAGCACTACTTCGGGCGTGGTTACCGAGTGGTGGATTTTTTCCTGTCGCGCGACTCAGGTCGCGGCCACTACCTGCTTGCGGAATCTATCCCGGAGGCCAGGTGAGCCCGCGGCCCGCCAGCACGTGCAAGTGGATGTGGAATACCGTCTGGCCGGCCTCCGCGTTTGTGTTGAACACAGTACGGAAACCGCGGTCGGCATATCCGTGCTGTTTGACGAGCGCAACCGCTCGACGAATCATCTCGCCCACGAGCGCGTCGTCTTCCTCCGACAAATCATTGAGCGACGGGATGTGCCGCTTCGGGACGACCAGCACGTGGAGCGGCGCCTGCGGATTGATGTCCTTGAAGGCCAGCAATCGTTCGTCCTCGTAGACGATCGCCGCTGGAACCTCGCCTTTGCGGATCTTGCAGAAGAGACAATCGATCATTGGCCTGTGTCCTTCACGACGGTTGCAGCGTCATCACCCGTTCGATGCCTTGCAGATCGCGATCGATGCGGACGACGCGCCATCCTTCCTTGCCGGCGAGCGCGGTGACCGCACGCGCCTGATCGTAGCCTAGCTCCAGGATGCAGTGGCCGTCGTGATCGATTTCGCGCCGTCCGTCACGCAACAGGCGGCGGTACACGTCGAGCCCGTCGGCGCCGCCAAACAGCGCGACGTGCGGCTCGTAGTTCCGCACCTCCGGCGCGAGGGATGCGCTGTCGCGTAGCGGGACGTAAGGAGGGTTCGCGACCAGCAAGTCGATCTCTGGGACCGGCGGCAGCAGGTCCGTGTGCAGAAAGGCGATTCGGCTGCTGACCTGGTGCCGCAGCGCGTTGCGCCGCGCGACGGCGAGCGCTTCCAGAGAAATGTCGGTCGCGATGAGGCGCGCCACGGGGAATTCCATCGCGAGTGCCACCGCGAGGCAGCCGCTGCCGGTGCCGACATCCACGATCAGCTGCGGCATGCGCCGTCGAGCATCGTCAAGGGCGGCCGCGACGATGAGTTCGGTTTCCGGACGCGGCGTCAGCACGTCGCGGCTGACCTCGAAGTCGAGACCCCAGAACTCGCGGAAGCCGACGATTTGCGAGACGGGCTCGCGCCGCAGGCGTCGCGCGATCAGGCGCTCGTACTGTTCCTGAAAATCGTTCGACGCCGCTTCGCGCATCGAGGCGGCGAGCCGCGTGAGGTCCCAGCCAAGCGCGTGGCGCGCGAGGACTTCGGCGTCGCCGGGGGCTTCGTCAGAAGGAATGCCGGCGCGCAGGAGCGTGTCGCGGGCGCGCGCGATCGCCTCCGCGACGGTCATCAGGCGGACGTTTCCGCCGCCGTCGCTTCCTTGAGTTTCTCGGACGTGAAGTGGCTGGTCGCGGCGTCGATCAGCTCGCCGAGATCGCCGTCGAGCGCGGCGTCGAGCTGGTGCATCGTGAAGCCGATGCGGTGGTCTGTGACGCGGTTTTCCTTGAAGTTGTAGGTCCGGATCTTCTCGGATCGCTCGCCGGTGCCGACCTGCGACCGGCGATCCTTCGCGATCGCATCCTGCTGCTTCTGCAGCTCCATCTCGTACAGCCGCGCCCGCAGCACCTTCATCGCCTTCGCGCGATTCTTGATCTGCGACTTCTCGTCCTGCTGCGAGACGACGGTGTTGGTGGGGAGGTGCGTGATGCGGACCGCCGAATACGTCGTGTTGACGCTCTGGCCGCCGGGTCCGCTCGAGCAGAACGTGTCGATGCGGAGGTCCTTGGGCTCGATCTGAATGTCCACTTCCTCTGCTTCCGGCAGCACCGCGACGGTGGCGGTGGACGTGTGGATGCGTCCACTCGCTTCTGTGGCAGGCACGCGCTGCACGCGATGCACGCCGCTCTCGTACTTCAGGCGGCTATAAACGTTCTTCCCCGCGATGATCGCGATGACTTCCTTGATCCCGCCGACGCCGCTTTCGCTCATCGACAGCAGCTCCACCTTCCAGCCATTCCGCTCGGCGAAACGGTTGTACATGCGGAACAGGTCGGCGGCGAAGAGCGCCGCCTCGTCGCCGCCCGTTCCCGCGCGGATTTCCAGGATGATGTTCTTCGCGTCGTTCGGATCCTTCGGCACGAGCAGGATCTTGATGTCCGCCAGCAACACCTCCCGCCGCGCCTCGAGCTGCGTCATCTCTTCCTGCGCCAGCTCGCGCATGTCGGGATCCTTGAGCATCTCTTCGGTCGCGGCGATCTGGGCGGCGACGTCCTACTCGCGCGCTCGGTCGCTGCCGGGGGCTTCGCCCCGCCGGACCCCCCTACACGCTCGCTCGCGGGGACCCCATGATCCCCGCTCCGCTCGCGTGGCTCACTCGCGCGCTCGTTCGCTGCCGGGGGGTTCGCCCCGCCGGATCCCCCTGCACGCTCGCTCGCGGGGACCCCATGATCCCCGCTCCGCTCGCGTGGCTCACTCGCGCGCTCGTTCGCTGCCGGGGGGCTTCGCCCCGCCGGACCCCCCTACACGCTCGCTCGCGGGGACCCCATGATCCCCGCTCCGCTCGCGTGGCTCACTCGCGCGCTCGTTCGCTGCCGGGGGCTTCGCCCCGCCGGACCCCCCTACACGCCCGCTCGCGGGGACCCCATGATCCCCGCTCCGCTCGCATGGCTCACTCGCGCGCTCGTTCGCTTCCTTTAGCCGCCGGAGACCGGTGGCAAGAACGCGACCTCGTCGCCGTCTTTCAGTGCGGTCGTCAACCGCGCGTATTCTTCGTTGACCGCGCACGAGACGGTCCGCGAGTAGTCGCCGATCGCTGGAAACTCCGCCACCAGCGCGTTCCACGCATCGCGCGCCGAGGAACCCTCGGGCAGCTGCCGCGAGAGATCGGATGCGCCCGCCAGCTCGCGCAACCGGGCAAACAGGCGGATGGTTACGTGCACGCGCGCTCGAGCGCGGTCTGCCGCGCCCTCTCGTCCGAAGGATCCGCCGTCGCCCCTTCGATCCAGACCTCGCCCCCTTCGAAGTGCTCGTGTTTCCAGATCGGCGCGATCTGCTTGATCCGTTCGATCGCGTACCGGCATGCGGCGAACGCGTCCGCGCGATGCGGTGATGCGGCGGCGATCGCCACGCTCGCTTCACCGATCGCCACACGGCCCGTTCGGTGATGGATCGCAATCGCCACATCGGGCCACTTCGCCGCCGCCTCGTCGCCGATCCGCTCGAAGGCCTTCAGCGCGAGCGGCTCGAACGCTTCGTAATCCAACCACAAGACGCGGCGTCCGGCATTATGGTCTCGCACGAGTCCGACGAACGTTGCGACCGCGCCGTCGCCGTCGCGCGCGACGAGGGCCGCCACCGCGGCGGGATCCAGCGGCCCCGCAGTCACGGCGTAAGCACCCATCTGTTCAGTATACCCGCCAGAAATGGTTGAGCGGCCCGTGACCTGACCCGAGTCCGGGCGCGTGCCGTATTGCCCCTTCGAGGTACTCCCGGGCCCAACGCACGGCTTCTTCAACAGAAGATCCGAGCGCGAGCTGCGCCGCGATCGCGGAGGCAAAGGTACACCCGGTTCCATGGGTGTGCGTGGTATGGATTCGAGCCCCGCGCAACTCGATCGTCCCGTTCGGCGTGCACACGACGTCGATGACCTCGTTTTCCAGTTCGCGCGACTGGAGGTGCCCGCCCTTCACTACTACGACGCGCGGACCGAGGTCGCGGATCCTCTTTGCCGCATCGTGCATATCGGCGATGGTTCGAATCGGCGATCCCGTCAGCACTTCAGCTTCTGGAACGTTCGGCGTCAGGACCTCCGCAAGCGGCAGCAGGTGCGCTTTGATCGCGCCGACGGCGTCCTCGCGAAGCAATCGATCGCCTCCCTTCGCAATCATGACGGGGTCGACAACGAGATTGGGCAGATCGAGCCCTTCGATCGCGGCCGCGACGGCTTCAACGATCGCCGCCGTGGCGAGCATGCCTGTCTTCACCGCGTCGGGCGGCAGGTCACCGGCGATCGCTTCAATCTGTGCGATGACCAGCTCCGTGGATACCGGCTCCCACGCGGTCACGCCCACGGTGTTCTGTGCGGTGATCGCGGTGATGGCACATGTGCCGTAAACGCCTACGGCTGCAAATGTCTTGAGGTCCGCCTGGATGCCGGCTCCGCCGCCGGAATCGCTTCCCGCGATTGTCAGTGCAGTACGCATACAGTAGAATTCCGGGTCATGAGTGCCCGCACCGCACGGCTCGACGGCGCCACGTTGCTCGAAGTCGTCTCGACACGCGCGGAGCTGAACGCCGCGTTTCGCGCGGCGGCGGCGTTGTTCGTCACCGTCCTCACCGTCGCCGCTGCGCAAGTCAGCATCCCGCTGCCGTTCACGCCGGTGCCGTTCACGCTGCAGCCGCTGGTCGTGCTCCTCGGCGGCGCCGCGCTCGGCGCGCGTCTCGGCATGAGCAGCCAGATCCTGTATCTCGCGCTCGGCGTCGCGGGAATGCCCGTCTTTGCTGCATCACCGGTGCTGCCGCAAGGTTTCGCACGGCTGCTCGGTCCGACCGGCGGATATCTCATGAGCTATCCGTTCGCCGCGTTCGTGGCAGGGTACCTCGCGCAGCGTGGCTTCGATCGGCGCTACCTCACCTCCGTCGTCGCCATGGGCGCCGGCCTTGCGATCATCTTCGCGGGCGGTGTGGCCTGGATGGCATGGGGCCTGCCGCATCTCGGCCTGCCGGCTGCCGTCAGCGGCGGTCTCGTTCCATTCCTCCCTGCGGACATCGTAAAGGTCTTGCTCGCTGCGACGATCCTGCCGGCGGCCTGGCGGTTTTTGGGCGGTAGTCGGTAAACAGTAGCCGCTCACTTCACATATCCCAGGCTCCTCAGCCTATCGATCACCTCCTGATCGAGCGGCTTGCCTTCGCGGAACATCGGCGGAGTAAATGGGCGGCCGTACGTGTCGACGGACCGCAGTCGCCGATCGTCGAATTGTGAACCGAGAAACAGGGTTCGGATCGGAGCGCCCGCGAGCTCGCGGCTCAGCGGGATGCCGAGCGCGAAGAGCACGCTCGGCGCGACGTCCACGACGCGTCTTCGTGTGATCCAGGAGTGGGTCGATGATCCGAACGAGAAAGCTGTAATAACGCTTCAGCGCGTCCACGCGGTCCGCCATCAGGGATGGTGACGGCGCCCCTCCTTCCGAGGTCCCGAGCAGTGTGTGTTGCGCGATATCGAGGCCGGGCAAGTAGATGACGTCGAGATCGCGCGCCGGTCCCGGCAGCGCCTGCGCGATGCCCAGGATGGTGGCATCGAGCTCCGCTGAGCGGCGCAGGATCGAGAGCGCTCGCGGGTCAGTGACGCTGCCGAACGACGCGGCGGCTGTCTCGCGCGCGCGGGCGCGAATCTCCGGCCATTGTCGCTGCAGCGCAGGGTACAGATCGGCTGGAGAAATTTCCGCGTCGAGCGGGCCGCCGTGTTCGAGGCGCAATACGGCGCGGTCGGTGATGACGATACCCTGGCCGGTCGGCGCGGGCCAGGTAGCCCACCAGTTCACCACTGCCGTGCGCAGGCCGGCGTCTTCCGCGACCTCCCAGATAGTTTTTGCCTGACGTTCTTCGCGGCTCGCGATCGACGGACGGGTGAGCCGCGCGACGTCGGTAGCCGCTCGAATAGCGCTCCAGGCGGCGCTGTCTCCGGCTGACAGGATTCCCTGGATCCCGGCGAGACGCCGTGTTTCCAGACGCTGAACGCCGTGCACATCAGGAGGTTCACCCGTGGCGATCGTGGTCCAGGCGCGTGCCGGGTCCGAGGTGTCGTGCGGCGCAAGCCGCACCCGGGTATTCCAGAGGCCGCGATTTGACACCGGCGGCGAGGAATACAGATCGGCATCGAAACCATCGATCGCGATCAGCCGGACCCGCATGCCGGACACGACGGTCAGCGGCGGATGAGAGATCGCGACGGGTGCTTCGGCGGTCGTGAGGATGAGTAGCGCTGCCGCCCCTGCGAAAGCCAACACGCCGACGCCCAACACAACGCGCCAGGACCGGAGTGCTATCGGCGGCAATGCAGCGGATCGCCGTGCGCCCGCCGCGAGCACGGCAATCGTGGCAATGCGCTGTGCGTGTCCCAGGAGGAGGCTGATGGCGACCGCCACGAGCAGCGCGAACGCCGTCCAGACCGGAGCACTCCAGCCGAAACCGGCGTTAGCGTTCCGCCACCACAGAGTCAGATAGAGCAGCGTCGCGACTGTGACGATCGATCCGGCGGCGCGCGGGATGAACGGCCGACGAACCGCCGTCGCCACGAGGCTCACAAGAAAGGACAGAACTGAAACAGCGAGAAAGAAGATGACAGCCAGGTAGACCGCGATGACCATCGCATCACGGATTCCGCTCACCAGGCCAGGCAGCCGGGAGCCGACACCGATCGCCGCCGCCGGCCCAAGCAGCACTCCGCCGAGCAGCGCGACACGCATCGCGAAACGCGCGGCTAATGCAGTGGGCCCGCGGCGCTCTTGTGCCGGACCAAGGACAAATCGATTGACGCCGGCGTCGAGATAGCCAAGCGATCGCAACTGCTGTCGAAGATCGTCGATGCGGGGATCCTTCATTTCCGCGTGATCCGCCGCGTCATACTCGTCTCGCTGCGACGAACGCTGACAGCTCCCGCAGCCGGTCTGCCTTCGCACCGAATGGCGCGAGTGCGCGGTTTGCCGTCTCGCACAGTTCGATCGCCAGTTGCCGCGCGCCGTCAACACCGCTGAACGAGACGAACGTGGTCTTCCGGGCGTCGGCTCGAACTGCTTTGCCGGTGTGCAGGGGATCGCCCGCGACGTCGAGGAGGTCGTCGACGATCTGAAATGCGAGCCCGAGATTCTTCGCATATGCCGACAGCGCCGCAATCGGCTCCGCGGCGGCGGCCGCGGTGATCGCGCCGCATGCGGCGGCCGCGACGAACAGCGCCCCGGTTTTGCCGCGGTGAATTCGTTCCAGCGTCTCGAAGTCGATTTGCTGGTCGGTGGCGCGCAGGTCCAGCGCCTGTCCGCCAATCAATCCGGCCGGCCCGACGGCGTCAGACACCAGCGTCGCCATCCGTGACGCGACCGGCGGCTCGTACGCGCGCGCGAGCTCGCCGTAGGCAAGGTTCAGCAGGCCGAATGCCGCCAGAATTGCCACGGACTCTCCGAACTCGAGATGGCACGCTCGTCGTCCGCGCCGGAGCGGCGCGTCATCCATCGACGGCAGGTCATCGAGGATCAGAGAAGACGCATGAACGAGCTCGATGGCTGCCGCCGCCGGCATTGCGCGTTCGGCAGTGCCGCGGCACAGCTCGGCGCAGAGCATGACGAGGACGGCACGTACCTGTTTTGACGGTGCAAGGACGTTGTAGGCCATCGCTCGTTCCACCTCGCCACCTTCGTCGGGAACGAGCCGATGGAACTCGGCGTGCACGCGGCCCTGGTAGTCTGCGAAGAATTGCGGGACGGCGCTCATTTCGGCGCGACGCCGAACGTCAGCAGGTACTGATAGCGGAGAAAGTTGTCGCGGCGTTTCAATTCGAGGCCGGCGGCGTTTGCGTCCGCGATCACCTTTTCCGGATCGACGCGTTCCTCCATCGCGGGACCCGGACCGCCACCATCCTTCTTGAAGTTGACAATCCCAATCACGCCCGCCGGCTTCAGTGCCTTCGCCACGTTTTTCATGAGCGTGGCGGGCTGCTCGATCTCCTGGTAGGTATCGACGATCAGCACCGCATCGACGCTCGCTTCGGGCAGGCTTGGATTGGTCGGCGTTCCGAGCACCGTCGAGACGTTGCGCAGCCTTTCACGTTCGACGCGCCTCTTGATCGCATCGATCATCTGCGTCTGGATGTCCTCCGCGTAGACTCGTCCGTTCGGGCCGACGCGGCGGGCCAGCCGCACGGTGAACCATCCACCCGCAGCTCCCAGGTCGGCAACGACGCTCCCCTCGCCAATCTGGAGCGCGTCCATGATCTGGTCGGGGCGCTGCCAGGCGTCGCGATCAGGGCCTTCGAGCAGGCCGAGATCTTTGGGCGGGAACAGACGCGCTTGTTGTGCGGCAGCGGCCGCTGCTGACGCGAGCACGAGCAGCGCGATTGCCAATCGCTTCACGCCTTATTCCTCGACCCGGGAATGCCCGGTGATGTCATTTCTTCGGGTGACAGGATTTGCGCGAGCTTGTCGTCCGGCAGAAGCTTGCGCTCGCGGACGATGTCGGCGATGGAGCGGCCGGTCTTGACGGCCGTCTTGGCGATATCAGCCGCCTGCGCGTAGCCGATGTAAGGACTCAGGGCGGTCGCGACCGCCGTACTGCGATCGAGCAACTCGCGGCACCGCGCCTCGTCTGCCACAATTCCCGCAACGCAACGGTCGGCGAGGATGTGCATCGCGTTGCCGAGGATCGTCGTGGCGTGGAGCGCGTTCCATCCCATCACCGGCATCATCACGTTCAGCTCGAGCTGACCGGCGGCGGCGGACGCAAGAATTGCGGCATCGCAGCCAAACACCTGCTGGCAGACCTGATTCACCATCTCGGGGACGGAGGGGTTCACTTTGCCGGGCATGATCGACGAACCTGGTTGCACGGGGGGCAGCTGGATTTCCGCGAGTCCCGCACGCGGCCCGCTCGCAAGCAGACGCAGATCGGATGCAATCTTGTCCACTTCGACCGCGAGACGGCGAAGCGCCCCCGAGTACGCGAGGACGTCCCCCATGCTTTGCGTGACGCGGAATCGATTGCGTGCCGCATGCAGCGGAAGACCGGTCGTTTTCGCAAGGTTCGCGATTGCCTCGCGCGTCACTTCGTCACCGGCGTTGAGGCCAGTGCCGACCGCGGTCGCGCCGAGATTGAGTTCGTGAAGGCTCTTCGCCGCGTGCCGCAGCTCGAGAACGGCGTGACGCACGTTCGCGGCGTACCCCTCGAATTCCTGGCCGAGCGTGATCGGCACCGCATCCTGCAGATGCGTGCGCCCCGTCTTCAGCACGCTCGCGAACTCCGTCGCCTTCGAATCGAGTGAGTCCGCCAGCCGCGTGGCAGAGGCGGCGGTATTGGGAAGCACCAGCAGGATCGAGACGCGCGTCGCGGTGGGGATCACGTCGTTCGTCGACTGCCCCATGTTGACGTGGTCGTTCGGGTGCACGCGCTTGTAGGTGCCCTTCGGCTCTCCCAGGATCTCGGCCGCGCGGTTGGCGAGCACCTCGTTGGTGTTCATGTTGTGTGACGTGCCCGCGCCCGCCTGGTAGACGTCGACCACGAACTGATCGCGGAGCTTGCCGGCGATGATCTCGTCGACAGCGGCAACGATCGCGTCGCCGATGTCCGAATCCAGCCGGCCCAGCGTGACGTTCGCACGCGCGCAGGCCTGCTTGATGAGAACGGTGGCGGTGACGAGCGCCTCAGGCGCCTTCAGGCCGCTGACAGGAAAGTTCTCGACAGCACGCTGCGTCTGCACGCCGTAATACGCATCGGCCGGCACGTGCAGTTCGCCAAGCGGATCGCGTTCCACGCGAGCCCCCATTACCGTCAATTATACTGCCCGGTATGCTTCCTTCTTTCCTCGACAGCATGGTCGCGCTCATCACGCGCACCTCGACGGATCTGCCGCCCGACGTGCGCAAGGCGATGGCACTCGCGCTCGACACGGAAGAGCCCGCCACGCGCGCCGGACAGGCGCTGACGATCATCGCGCAGAACATCGATCAGGCCGAGAGCTGCCAGGGACCTATCTGCCAGGACACCGGCATGCCAACGTTCGAGATCAAGGTGCCGGTTGGCGCCAACCAGATGTGGATGAAGCAGCAGACCCGCGAGGCCGTCGCGGAAGCGACGAGGCGCGGGAAGCTCCGTCCGAACTCGGTGGATTCGATCACAGGCGAGAACTCCGGCAACAACCTCGGGCCGGGAACACCGATCCTCCACTTCGAGCAGTGGGAAAAGGACGAGATCGAAGTAAAGCTGATCCTGAAGGGAGGGGGCTGCGAGAACACCAACGCGCAGTACGCCTTGCCCGCGGAGCTCGATCATCTCGGACGCGCCGACCGCTCGCTCGACGGCGTGCGCAAGTGCATCCTTCACGCGGTCTGGAAGGCGCAGGGAAAGGGATGCGCGCCGGGCGCTGTTGGCGTCTGCGTCGGAGGCGATCGCACATCGGGCTACCTGCACGCGAAAGAGCAACTGTTCCGCACGCTGGATGACACGAATCCCGATCCGCGGCTCGCGGCGATCGAAGACGCCGTCATGGATGCGGCGAACCAGCTCACGGTGGGCCCGATGGGGTTCGGCGGACGCACGTCGCTCATCGGCTGCAAGATTGGCGCGCTGAACCGGCTTCCCGCGAGTTTCTTCGTGTCCGTCGCGTACGACTGCTGGGCGTTCCGCAGGCTCGGCGTCACCATCGATGCGCGCACGGGCGCGATTACGTCATGGCTCTATCGCGACGGCGACGTTCCGTCGCAGCCCATGCTCACGCCGGAGCAGCTCGCCGCGGGCTTCCCACGCACCGGCCGCGAAATACACCTGCAGGCGCCAGTCTCCGAAGAGCAGATCCGCGCGCTCAAAATCGGCGACGTCGTCCTCATCTCCGGCCGCATGTTCACCGGTCGCGATGCGGTGCACCATTACCTGCTGGAGCACGAGCCGCCGGTCGATATGCGCGGCGGCGTTCTCTATCACTGTGGCCCGGTTGTCGTGAAAAGCGACGGCCCTGGCTCGCCGAAGCCGACCGGCGAAGGCGGCGGCTGGCGCGTGACGGCCGCCGGCCCGACGACCAGCATCCGCGAAGAGCCCTACCAGGCGGAGATCCTCAAACGTTATGGCGTGCGCGTCATCATCGGCAAAGGGGGGATGGGCCCCAAGACGCTGGCGGGACTGAAGGAATCAGGCGCGGTGTACCTGAACGCGGTTGGCGGTGCGGCGCAGTTCTATGCGCGCTGTATCAATCGCGTCACCGGCGTGTCGCTGATCGAGTTCGGCACGCCCGAGGCAATGTGGCATCTCGACGTGACGGACTTTCCCGCCATCGTGACGATGGATGCGCACGGCAACAGCCTGCACAACGACATCGAGCAGGCGTCAGGCGAGCGCCTCGTCGAACAGCGCGCGTAGCGCCGCCACAGGTTCGGTGCCGCGATCGAGATGGATGCGGACCGTGCGGTCACGAACGCGAGGCACGTGTTCGGCCCGCCCTTGTGATATTGCCCGGTGGAGTGCAGGTAGCGCGGACCGACGCCGTAGGTGCTCGCGGTCTTCTTCTTCGCGCGAATCGCTTCACGGATTCCCGCTACCGATTCCTCGATGAGCGGCTCGTTCGGCAGATAGGAAAGAAACGCGGTGTAATCGCGCGGCCGGAGTGATTCAACGGCTTCGCGGACAACGTCCGCCGGAGTCGGCGCGGCAAAGTCCGGCGAGAACACGGATACGCCGCCGGCTGCGGCAACCGGCGATCCACCTGTGAAGTCTCCGCTGCGGAGAATCGCCTTGGTCTTCTCCTTGGCTTCCGACACGTTCGGTTCGTCGAACGGGTTGATGCCGAGCACGGCTCCCGCAACCGCGGTTGCAAACTCCCATCGGAAAAACTCCGCTCCCAGTCCGCCGACCCGTGTCGTCAACCGCAGTACGGGATGCCCCGCCGCTTCGAGGGCGTCGAGTCGCGCGACATCGGGCGCGTCGTGCTCGGTCGCAAGGGAAACGAATGCCCGATCAGTGCCGTACTCGTCGGGACGCCCGAGCGGCTCATTCACCACCGGCAGCGCGCCTTTGCCGTGCTTGCCGGTACTCTCGGCCACCAGCTGTTCGATCCATAAGCCGAGCGACCGCAGGGACGGTGGCAGCGCAACGGTCAGCTTGTCTCTCCCCTCGGCGGCGTTGAATCCGATGAACACGCCGAGGTCGAGTCCGGGATTCTTGTAGCTCTCCTGCCGGCATCCTTCGGCCATGTCGGCGCCGCCCGAAAGCATCTCTCGCACGGGTGCGCCGATGAGCGCACCGGGAACCAGGCCGAACAAGGACAGCGCGGAGAACCGTCCGCCGATATCCGGCGGATTGAGGAATGCCTTGCGATACCCGCGCGATTCCGCGAGGTGCGCGAGCTCCGTCCCGGGATCGGTCACCACGACGAACTGCCGGCCCGCGCCGGCGCCGAGCGCGGCGGACATGTGCTGCCAGTACAGCTTCTCCATCGACGCCGGCTCGATCGTGCCGCCGCTCTTGCTCGCGACCAGGAACAGCGTCTTTGCAGGTTCGAGTCGTGCGAGGGCGCCATGGATCGCGGCTTCATCCGTCGTGTCCATGACCACGAGCTGCGGGTAGCCGTCGCGCGTGCCGTAGACGCTCCGCATCACCTCGGCGCACAGGCTGCTGCCCCCCATCCCGAGCAGATAGACAGTGGCGATGCCGTCGCGACGGACCTCGTCGGCGAGCGCCGCGACGCGGTCGAGCTCAGGCTTCATCCCGGTGGGCACATCCAGCCATCCAAGACGCGTGGAAATGGACTGCGCCACCTCGCCGGTCGGGTCAGCCGTCCATACGGAGACGTCCCGCCGCCAG
>WNGA01022382.1_pt1 | contig 13319 bp, 8 predicted proteins | sample 5400061 | NCBI WGS metagenome assembly WNGA01 (sample SAMN13153366, study PRJNA577476) | soil metagenome | isolation source: 100 cm soil or saprolite under grassland replicate 2 | place: USA:California | collected 2016-06-15 | reverse complement strand
GGATGAGCTCCGCCAGCATGGCGCCGACGAGGTGATCATCTCCACCTACCCGCGCGGCGAGTCGAATTGGCTCGAGACGGGCATCGTCGATCGGCTGCGCGACGAGCTCGATGTTCCCGTCACGCACGTGGTCGTCCAAGCTGACCGATGTACTGTCGATTCGAGACGGACAGCTCGGCGGCGCTCACATGTCACACAAAGCGCCTGTGTATCGGCGCGAGAGACGAGCGAAGTGCTAGTCCCGCTGTTCGGCTACGCGCTGGTGGGCGAGTAGGTGGCAGCGTGAGCTACGGCGATCCGATACGACGGCTGCCGCTCTGCGCGAGGCCGTCTTGGGGGTGTAGCTGGGAGGTTGGCCCCGACACCAGCGTCGGGGCCAATCCACACCTCAACTAGGCGGTACGCCCCTGCACCCACCCTCCGGACTGCCGGGGTTGAACACGTGCGGATCCTGAAGCTCCGACGGCGTCAGGCCCGCTACGCCAACCCCGAAGTTCTGAACCTGGAAATCCTCCTGACCTTGGGTGAAGTCATTCAGGCCGTTAAACGAACAGATAGAGGCGGCGACGTAAGAGTGCACGGGGGTGAAATTGGTGTTGTTGTCGGTGCCCGGAGGGCCCTTCACCTCACCAGCGAGAGCGGCACTTGCACCTACACCCGTAAGGGCGGCTGTGCAGACCGCAACCCCGAGCAATGACTTGAAGCGCATTGAGAACCTCCACTTTGGGGCCCTGCGAGTCGCAAAGTCACCAGGCCCAGTTCGGGTAGTTGTGCAATCCCTACCACTGATCGTGCAGCCACGCGAGCCTGCTGCAAGAACGAGCTGCTGCGGGACGTGTGGGGGGAGGGCAGTTAAGACGCGGCGAAACCGGAATAGCCGTGACAGGCAGCGGCGTCACGAGCCCTTCGACTACGGCTGCCCTGCCGGCCGATCCTCAGGAAGGAAGTAGCAAGTAGCGACGCTGCGCTCGGGAGACGACGAGCCCGGTTGGAGGGCTACGCGGTGGTCCGTCGGGGTGCCGCTTACGCTAGATGGGGCATGCCGCAGCGCCCGCGAAGCCACCAGCTCGAAGAGGAGTCCAACCGCACCTTCGAGTCGCATTTGCCGAGCCGCTGGGTCGCCCGGAGGATGCATCCCGACTACGGACTCGACTACACGGTTGAGATCTTCGATGCTGATGAGAAGGGGACGGGGCTCAGCTTTCACGTCCAGTTGAAGGCGACGGACGAGTCGGATCTCGACCGGGCCCTCGGGAGCGTCCGCTTTCCGCGTGAGACCGCCGACTACTACCGCTCCCAGACCCTTCCGGTCCTAATCGTCCGCTACCACGCGCCGTCGAAGCAACTGTTCGGACGTTGGTTTCACGCGTATAACCCACACCTGGCACTGCGTGAAGGTGCTACTTCTGACGCGAACACCATCCGCTTTCAGTTCTACGAAGGCGACCTCTTTACCGAAGAGGCACCGGCTCTGATTGAAGCCGGGCTGCGGGGGTTCTTGAAGTTTCGCTCTCCCGAGCTGGCCCTCCCCCTTCGTGTGGCCGTCACTTCGGATGAAGCTGACGTGACTGCGCCCTACCCGACGGCGTTCGCGTTACGGCGGCTGCTAGCCCCTGTGTCAGACCTAGTCACCTTCGAGGTGCGGGAGCCGGCCGCGGACGACCCGTCCATCTCCGTGGGAAGGCAACGAGCCGTTGTCTCACTCGCTGACGTTGCGAGCGTCACTGTCGACCATGAGGATCCACCCGACAAGCACCCCGACCGGTATGCAGCGGACCTCGCTATGGCTCTGAGCGTGACGCTGGCCTATGTGGGTCAGGCGAACCTCTCGGCTCAGATCGCCTTCGCCGCAGGCGCTACGAGCAGGGTCATCGCCGACCCTGAGGTTTCCATGACGGTGGCTGGCGCGATGTTCCGGAGTCGCAGAGTGCTGGAAGCAATCCGCCTGGCCGACGCACTGGACTCCTCAGACGACGAGGACATTCGAACCGCGGCCTTCGCATTCCTGACAGTCCTTCTAGCAAGGGGTGACCGCCTAACGAACGACGAGCGTGCTCTCGCGCTGTCGATGACCGAACAACGTCTCGAACGGCGTCTCCAGCGTGGCGACGACGAGGGCGCTGCAGCGGAGGCGTACAGCCTTGCGATGCTGAAAAAGCGGCTCAGGGACGCCCCCTCATCGATTGAGTCGTTCCGCATGGCGGCAGACTTAGACGACCGCTACCTCGAACGCGCGTACTACCACAGCGATTTTGCGGGCGTGCTCTTCGAGAACGGTGACTACGAGGAGGCCGCCGAGCGCTACGGCAAGGCGGTCGAGCTGGGCCAGCGCGGCCTCACCATGGCGCTACATGCAGACGCGCTCCTCTTTTCGGGTCGCTACGAAGACGCTCTGCAGAGATTCGATCACTACCTCAGCGAGGATCCCCAGCCCGACGAGGCGCCTGAGTGGAGGTTGAAGCGCCGCATCCTCCCGCTCCTCATAGACACAGTCGGCGGCGAACAGGTCCGGCAACCCGACGCCGCGGTCGCCCTGCTCGAGCCGTGGGACTTTGAGAAAGGTCCCAATATGCCCGTCGAAGAGGCGTGGCGGATTTGCAGCGAAGCCGTAGCCCTTGATGCTTGCTTGGGCGAAGCATGGTTTCGTCTCGCACTCATGGCGATCGGCGGCAAAGAAGACCCTCGGGACGGCGCACCGTTCGCGATTGCGGGGGCCGTGCTACGCCGGACCGGTGTCTCGGCTTGGGTCAACGCCGTCTTGTTCTCCGATCCGACAGACGAGAGCACGATCTCCGACCTCCTATACGCGGGATACCACCTCAATGGAGACGAGCTGGTTCAGCGGATCACCGAAACGGTCCCGGAAGCACCACATTTCAAGGACGTGGCCGGCCGCGTCATCGAGCTTCTCGATGACGCCGTCGTCAGAGTGGACACCGCACGCCAAATGCAGCCCTTCACCATGCGGTACATGGGGGAAGACGGTGAAATGAAAGAACTCGTCTTTGGTCCCGGGGAGGAGACCGACACCTCCGTTCCTCCGACACCGACAAACGTGACCTGGCGACCAGCCAGCACTAAGCCGAAACCCAAACGGCGCAAGCGGCCAGGCAAGACCCATGGCAAGAGGAAGAAGAGCCGCTGAGCCGGACCGGGTTCCGCGGAGACCGGGTTTGTTGGTTCCCCTGGCTCACATCGGCCGACCGTGGGCCTTGTCGGCGTAGGCTGTTGCTTGACGGAGTGGCGCGACCAGGAGGGTTCCATGCACGTGAGGTTGAGCAGGTTCGCCGGCCTGCCGCCCGAACGGATCGACGCAACAATCGAGGAGTTCCGCGAGCAGCAGCTTCCAGACCTCGAAGGGCAGGCAGGCTTCAAGGGAGTGTTGGTGATGCTCAACCGCAGCAGCGGGCAGGCGGCTGCGCTGACCTTATGGGAGACCGAGGCCGATCTGCATGCGAGCGAGAGGGTTGCCGCCCGAGCCCGGGAAGCCGCCGTGGCAAGCGCGCAACCCGCACGCGAACCCGTCGTCGACCGCTACGAGGTGGTCTTCCAGAAGTAGCCGACCTCAGCCCGCAAGGGGGTCGGAAGCCCGCGACACAGGCTCTCCGGCGGAGAGGTGCGCGTGGGCCCACGCCTGCTCGCGCATGAAGCGGCGGCGCTCGAGGAGACGGCGGATCATTTCTCGCTCGGGCGCATTTCGCGGTACCGAGATGATGGCGCCGCGGAGGACGGCACCGGTATACGCAACCGGTCTCCGGTGCTCGTGCTGGGAGGCGCCGCACGCAATGGCTGTGCCTACGGGCCGCCGCCCCGGCCTTGGCGAGCCGTCACGCCGAGCCGCTCTGCGAGCTCGCCGGGGAGTCGATCGCGGTTGCTTGCGGTCAGCCGCAGCGTCTCCACGTCCGGCCGCCGCTTCAGGGCATCGGTGATCGGATGCCGGCTCATCTGAACACTCGCCACGATCGGCACCGGCTGGTCGAAGAGCGCGATCACGGCTTCCCGAAAGCGCTTTGAGGCGAGCTCCATCTTTCCGAGCTCGTCGATCAGGACGACGCACTCCTCACGCGGTCGGTCCACTCCGACGAGCGCCACCCGCTCGAACGCTTGGAGATCGACGCCGTAGCGCCCCACGCGGGGAGGCCCGGCCAGCTTCACGTGAGCAAGGACGCCGCGCTCGCCATCGAAGCTCTCGATCTCGAAGCCGACACGACTACGGCCCTGGCGAAGCTCCTTCGTCAGAAAGCCGCAAAGCGGCATGCCGGCGTCCCGCAGCAGCTGCGACAGATGGCTGAGCGCCGTCGTCTTCCCCGCGCCGGGGCGCCCCTCGACCAGGAGCCGCGCGGGACGCGCCGACACCGCTCAGCACGTGAGATGCAGAGCCGCGGCGGTGCGCCGCTCGTCGAGCTCTCCGTAGCGGCGGACGGCTTCGTCGGTGTGCAGCAGCTCCACGTCGATTCCACGCCGCTCGAGCTCCTCGATGACGGCGCGCGGCGGGCGGAGCCGGCCGTGCGCCCCGGTGCCGAGTATGAGCTTCTCGGGAAGCTCGTCCTCGATCTCACCGAAGTCCTCGATCGCAAGCGAGTGTCCCTCCCGCCTCCACCAGTTCGTCAAGACGCGGTGCGGCAGCACGATAAGGTCCCGGGTTTGCTCCTCGCCGTCCACGACGATCCGCCCGAAGCTGTAGTCCTCCAGCCGGGGCATGCGGAGGACTCTACTCCTGCTTCGTGCGCGGACTTGACCGGCAGCGCGAGTGCTCAGCAACGTCCGTCGATCGCCGCGGCGCACCGTGAGGAGCTTGAGCGGGCCTTAGAAGGGGCGCCGTAAAGCGGCGGCGCCCCTTCTAAATTCGCGTCGGTTTTCGAAGAGGCCTCTAGGCGCGGGTAAAGGCCTCGACCGGCGGCCGATCTACGTCCGCCGGCTGCTCGTCCCGATCATGCTCTACGACAGGTACGGGCGGCTCCGAGCGCTCACGCTCGTCGAACAGGTACCGGAGCTCCTCGTCAAAGCGCTCCTCGCGCCACCGCTCCCGGCGCATCCACCGCTCATGACACATCTTCAACACCTCAGCGGGTCGGGTCTCAAGTGGATGATTGCACCCGCCGACCGTGCCGCAAGCCGGGTTGCGTCGTTTCTGGTATCACGCGCGCGGTCGGCGAGCCCAGGAGGTGAGGGCATGGAGCTGAAAGCAGGAGATCGGGTGGAGGTCGAGTCCGAATCGACCGGGCGGCCACCTCGCAGGGGCGTCATGGAGGAGGTCGTCCATCGCCCACGTCACCTCGCTATCGCATCAAATGGGACGACGGGCACGAGAGCATCTACACGCCCTCGGCGGGCGCTTTGCGTCCGACAGAGCGGGCGAGCCCCGTCTAGCGATCGGGCACTGGTCTCGGAGGCCATACTCCGGCAACGCTCGCGGCAATAAGCGGCAGGGCCGACGTACACGAGCAACCTGGCCACCGCCCCGGCGAGCACGTCCTCGCCTACCAAGAGCGATGCCGAGCCTGTCGAGGCCGCACAAGGCGGACGCCTTCGACGCATCGAACGCAGAGCTCGAGGAGCTGATCGAGGCCAACTACGAGGTCGTCGCCGTTATCCGCTTACGAGGTGAGGCCCGCTGAGCGGAATTCCACTCGAGCGTCGCTTCAGCCACGTCTGGCGGATCGCGGACGGGATGGTCCGGCGGCTGCGCGTCTACGCGAGCAAGCAGGAGGCGCTGGAAGTAGCGGGCGAGGCACGCGAACCGTCGTAGCGTCCGGTGCGTAGAACCTGGAAACGTCCCGCGCGAAGGAGCTCCCATGAAGCGTGCCTGTCTCGTGAGCGTCGTAGCCGTCCTCGCGGTCCCGGCTCCCGCGGTCGCCTTCCATCACACTGGTCTGCCGGCCACCTTCTGCCACGCGCCGGCCGCCGGAAGTCCGTCGAACGACAACGGCATGGCCAAGGAGGCGCTGCTCGCTCACAACCCGGCCCAGGACATACCGCTGCCGCCGGTCGGCACGCCGGGCAACGGGCAGGGCGAGGGTGGCGAGCACTGCCCTAACGCCGAGGGGTAGCCTGCACCCCAAGACCGGGCGTGGCGCAGTCTGTTAGCGCATTCGGCTGTCGCCCCGACTGAACGGAACCGCCGGTTTTCCGGCGGTTCCGTGTATCTGGGTCGGTAGCGTGCGTGCGAGGCGGGGTCCAATCGGGGTCCAATTCCTAACGAGCCGCCGTGCGTCGAGGGACGATCTAGGGATGGCTACCGTCCCCAAGAACTACCGGCGTCCACAGGACCGTCTTGGCGACGGCGCGCTCACTTCGCGCGGTGTCGAGGCGGCGCCGTCGAGATAAGCGTGACGGTAAGCCCACGCCTCATTTGTTTGCCGCTCTGAGGAGCCGCAATCGCGGATGGGCGTTCCCGCCACGCGGGGGAACGTCTGGCCGAGCCGGCGAGCGCCGCGAGTTGCTCCCTTCCTCGCGGAGCCGCCGAAATGCGCCGGCGAGCGCGTTATGCGTGTGGTCGGATCGCGCTGCGGCTATCGGAGGGGTCCGTCGCGCTGAGGTCCGCACGCGACGCGCTGTCGGTGGCGGTTGGCATCTTTAGCTCGGCGTCGTCACGGCAGCGAGGTCGGAAGCGCTGCGCTGCTCGAGCAACGCCAGGACGCGCTCCGCCGACTCCTCCGGAGTCTCGCGGTCGGTGTCGAGCACGAGCTCCGGCGCGAGCGGCTCCTCATAGGGATCCGAGACGCTGGTGAATCCCGGAAGCTCGCCTCGGAGTGCCTTGGCGTAGAGCCCCCGGCGATCGCGGCGCACGCGCGCTTCGAGCGACGCTTTCACGTAGACCTCGACGAAGCGGTCAAGCATCGAGGCTCTCACCTCGTCGCGGCTCTCTCTGTAGGGGGAGATCGCGGCGGCGAGCACGTGGACGCCATTGCGGGATAAGGCGTCCGCGACGAAAGCGATGCGGCGGACATTGGTGTCTCGATCCTCCTTCGAGAACCCGAGGCCTTTGGAGAGGCTCTCGCGAATCGCATCGCCGTCCAGCACTTCGACCCTCTCGCCCCGGGCGCGGAGCTCGCGTTCAACAAGCGCCGCAACCGTCGACTTCCCGGACGACGGTGGGCCCGTGAACCAGACTGCACAACCTTTTCGCCGAGGGGTTTCGGGCCCGCGGCCGTTGCCGCGGGCGAAGCGCCTTGAGCGGGTGTCCGCGGACCAACTGCCGTTGAGCTCCGGTGCGGTCGCGTCGAGAAGTTGCCTGCGATGGACGATCTCGATGGCGGCGCGCGGACCCATGATCCCGATCTCCGCCGCGGGCCACGCGAAAGCGGCGTCTGCCCCAAGGTCCTTCGAGTTCATCGTGATGAATGCGCCCCCGAAGGCCTTGCGCAGTATCACGGTGACGCGAGCGCAGCTTGTCGCGGCGAAGGCGTGGAGGAGCTCGGCGCCGTGCCTGATGACGCCTGCGCTTTCCTGGCGAGTGCCAGGCATGAACCCGGGCGTGTCAACCAACACGAGCAGGGGAACTCCAAAGGCGTCGCACGTGCGAACGAACTTCGCGCCCTTCTGCGAGGCGTCGACATCGATGACTCCGCCGAGATGCTTCGCCTGGTTTGCGACCACGCCGATCGCGTGCCCCTCCAACCGGGCGAAGCCGACCACGAGGTTGCGCGCCCACCGCGGTGCCACCTCGAGGAAGCGGCCTCCGTCCACCAGAGCGCCGATGACAGTGCGTACGTCGTAGAAGCTGCGCCGGCGGTGAGGCACCCACGCGTCCGGAGGGTCTCCGGCTGGTGGTTCCGCAGGCCGACGATGTGGCCGCTCGGACGCGCTCTGCGGGAGGTAGCCGAGGAGCTCGCGGGTCAGCGCGATGGCGACGTGGTCGTCGTCCGCGACGAAGTCGCAGACCCCGTTGCGCTGCTGGACTCGCACCCCGCCCAGCGCCGACGCGGTCACGTCCTCACCCAGCGCCTGCTTCACGATCCGCGGGCCGGTGAGGAACATGCTCGCTTTCCTGGTCATGACCACGAAGTCGGTCAGGGCCGGCGAGTAGCAGCCGCCCCCCGCGGAGATGCCGGTGATCACCGAGATCTGCGGAACATGGCCGGACGACGCGACGTTCTCGGTGAAGATCCGTCCAAAGCCCCCCAAGGCCGCCGCGCCCTCCTGAAGGCGTGCCCCGGCGGATTCCAGGAACGCGACGACGGGAATCCCGGCGTCGCGACTCTCGCGCAGGGCACGCACCACGACCTCGGCTTCAGCGACGCCCACGGAGCCACCGGCCATGGCCGAGTCCTGCGCGTAGCAGACGATCGGCCGCCCGTCGACACGACCGCGCCTCGCTTCCACCCCGACGTGCTCCGAGCCTGGCACCAGGGGCTCGAGGCTTTCGGGATCGCAAAGACACTCGAGCCGGTCCTCTGGCGTGAGTCGGGGCGAAGGTGCGCGGATCACGGACACCGAATCACCGCCCCGGCACGGACTGCGAGCCTCCCGCCCGAGCCCGGAGGCGGGTCACCGGTGCAGGTGACGCGCTCTTGCGCGGTGCCGAGCAAGCCGCTGTCCACTCGAGGCACGCGGCGAGCGTAGGCACGACTCTCGAAGCCGGTCAACGACGATTGCCTCTTCGGGCAGACGTTGGAGTCGCGGCTTGACTGCTGTCCCGTCTGTGACCTCAAATCGGGGGAGGTGGCCCGCACCTCCCGCCCCGACCGCTCACACGAGTTCGATTTCATCGTCCTGTCTCCGGGCGGCACGCCGGACCCGGCGCTCGCGATCGCCGGCAGCCGAGCCGGTGCGCTAGGAGTGCTCAACCTCGAGTTCTTGACCGAGAGCGCCACGGCGTTCGAGGAACTCGGGAGGTTGTCGAGGTCCCGCGGCCGCTGGGGGGTGCTGCTGCATGACGAGGAGCTCCTCGCCCGGGTCGTCGCCGCCCGGTTCGAAGGACTCGAGGCCGTTCTGCTCTCCAGCCGAGCGCGTGGTCCGCTCGGCGATCTGGTCGAGCGGGCTCACGGTGCGCGCCTCAGGGCCTACGCAGTTGCAACGACGCTCGAGGAGGCGCGCTCCGCCGAGGCGGCCGGTGCCGACGCCGTGATCGCGAAGGGGCATGAGGCCGGCGGCTGGATCGGCGACGAGGGTTCGTTCGTCCTGCTGCAGCAGCTGCTGGAGGCTGTCTCCACGCCGGTGTGGGCGGCGGGCGGGATCGGCTTGCACACGGCGCCCGCGGCCTACGTCGCAGGCGCCGCCGGCGTCGTGCTCGACAGCCAGCTGCTGCTGACGCGCGAGTCGCCGCTGCCGGACAGCGCTCGCTCCCGCATCGCCTCCATGGATGGCAGCGAGACCACCGTCCTCGGCTCGGAGATCGGCGTGCCGCTCCGGGTCTACAGCCGACCGGACCTGGCCGCGGTCAGCGAGCTGCGCGAGCTCGAGGCCGGACTCGCCGTGGCCGACGATGATGCCGCTGCCGCTCGCGAGGCCTGGAGCGCCGAGGTCGAGCGCCGCGTTGGCTGGGAATTCCCCGACACCTGCGTCCTCCCCGTTGGACAGGACGCGGGCTTTGCGGCTTCGCTGGCCGCGCGGTTCGAGACCGTCGGCGGCGTCGTGGCCGCGATGCGGAACGCCATCGCGGGGGCATGCGAGACCGTAAGGCACGAGAACCCCCTCGGCGAGGGCGCGCCCCTGGCCGCGTCGCACGGCACGCGCTATCCGATCGTCCAAGGGCCGATGACCAGGGTCAGCGACAGCGCCGAGTTCGCCGCCGCCGTTGCCGAGGGCGGCGCGCTGCCGTTTCTCGCTCTCGCGCTGATGCGCGGGCCGGAGGTGGACGTCCTCTTGCGAGAGACCCGCCGCCTACTCGGCGAGCGTCCGTGGGGCGTGGGCATCCTCGGGTTCGTTCCCCATGAGCTCCGCGTCGAACAGCTCGAGGTCATCCGCGCGCGCAGGCCTCCATTCGCGCTGATCGCCGGCGGGCGACCGGACCAAGCGCGCGCCCTGGAGGACGAGGGAATCAAGACCTATCTCCATGTTCCGTCACCGGGCCTGCTGAAGCTGTACCTGGCCGACGGCGCCCGCCGCTTCGTGTTCGAGGGGTGGGAATGCGGGGGCCACGTCGGCCCGCGGACCAGCTTCGTGTTGTGGGACACCATGGTCCGCACGCTGCTCGAGGAGCTGCCTGCGGGGAGCTCGGACTGCCATGTCCTGCTCGCCGGCGGGATTCACGACGCGACCTCGGCAGCGATGGCGTCGGCGGCGGCTGCGGCCGCCGCCGCCGCCGGGATCCGAGTCGGGGCGCTGCTCGGGACGGCCTATCTCTTCACCCCCGAGGCGACCGAGTGCGGCGCGATCACGCCGACGTTCCAGGAGGCCGCCGTCGCGGGCGACAGCACCGTGCTGCTGGAGAGCGGGCCGGGTCACGCCACGCGCTGTCTGCCATCTCCCTACTTCCAGCAGTTCGAGGAAGAGAAGCGCCGCCTTCGAGGCGAGGGCCTCTCCGGCGAGGAGCTGCGCGACCGCCTCGAGCGGCTGAACATCGGACGCCTGCGAATCGCGTCGAAGGGAATCGAGCGCGATCCGCCCTCCGGCAGCGGCCCGGACAGGCCGAAGCTGGCCCCGGTCGATCTCGGTGACCAGTGGGATCGCGGCATGTACATGATCGGTCAGGTCGCGGCGCTCCGCGACCGCACCGCGCCACTGGCCGCCCTGCACCGCGACGTGTCCGCGGGCAGCACCGACCTCCTGCGGGCAGTCACCCCGCCGCCGGCGGCGGTGCCGGACGTGCCTCCACCGGCCGACGTGGCGATCATCGGGGCCGCCTGCGTCCTGCCGGGTGCGCGCGACGTCGCGACGTTCTGGAGCAACATCCTCGACAAGGTCGACGCCATCGGCGAGGTGCCCGCGGATCGCTGGGATTGGCGCCGCTACTACGATCCGGATCCCGCCGCGCGGGACAAGGTCTACTCGCGCTGGGGCGGGTTCGTCGAGGACGTCGCATTCGACCCGATCGCGTTCGGTCTGCCGCCGAACTCTTTGCGCTCGATAGAGCCCTTCCAGCTGCTGGCGCTGGCGACCGCGCAGGCGGCCCTGCGCGACGCCGGCTACGCCACTCGGCCGTTCGGGCGCGACCGCACGTCGGTGATCCTGGGGGCCGGCGGCGGTGGGGCGGACCTCGCCGTCGGCTACACCGTCCGGTCGGCGCTGCCCTCTCTCCTCGGGGAGGAGGCACCCGAGCTCAGCCGGCAGCTGAACGAGCGGCTCCCCAAATGGACGGAGGACACCTTCCCAGGCCTGTTGATGAACGTCGCCGCCGGCCGGATAGCGAACCGGCTGGATCTTGGCGGGCCTAACTACACCGTTGACGCGGCGTGCGCGTCCTCGCTCACCGCCATCAGCCTCGGGGTCCGCGAGCTCCAGGCCGCCACGAGCGACATGGTGCTCGCCGGTGGGGTCGACGCGATCCAGAACCCGTTCGCCTACCTCTGCTTCAGCAAGACGCACGCGCTCTCGCCGACGGGACGCTGCCGGCCTTTCGACGCGGCGGCGGACGGGATCGCGATCAGCGAGGGCTTTGCCACCGTCGTGCTCAAGCGCGTGGCTGACGCCGAGCGCGACGGTGATCGCATCTACGCGGTGATCCGCGGCGTCGGCGCCGCAAGCGACGGTCGCGACCGGAGCCTGACCGCGCCGCGTCCGGAGGGGCAGATGCGCGCGCTGCGGCGGGCGTACGCGCAGGCGCGGATCTCGCCGGCCACGGTTGAGCTCGTCGAGGCGCACGGCACGGGAACGGTCGCCGGCGACGGCGCCGAAGTGCAGGCACTGTCGAGCGTCTTTGGCGCGGAAGGCACGGGACGCCAGTGGTGCGCCATCGGCTCGGTCAAGTCGATGATCGGCCACACGAAGGCGACCGCCGGCGTTGCCGGCGTAGTGAAGGCCGCGCTCGCGCTGCATCACCGTGTGCTTCCGCCCACGATCGGGGTCAGCGAGCCGAACCCCAGCGCCAGATTCGACGAGTCACCCTTCTACGTGAACAGCGAGGCCCGCCCGTGGATCCGCGGCGCCGGGCCGCAGCCGCGCCGGGCAGGGGTGAGCGCCTTCGGCTTCGGCGGCACCGATTTCCACGTGGTGCTCGAGGAGTACACCGGCGATCCGCTGAACGCGCGGGGCGGAGCGGTCGACCGTTGGCCCGCCGAGCTGCTCGTCTGGCGCGGCACCAGGAGTGAGATCACCGCCGCCGTCGAGCGGCTCGCCGTCGGCCTCGCCGGCGGAGCGGAGCCCGCGCTCGCGGATATCGCGTTCACGCTGGCGGCGGAGCTGTGCCCGCCCAGCGACGGCGACGCAACGCTCGCCGTCGTCGCGGCTTCGCTCGACGATCTGCGCGGCAAGCTCGACAAGGCGCGGAAGCTGCTCGCCGGCGACGCGACGCGCGTGCATGCGCCGAGCGGCGTGCATTGGGCCGAGCATCGGCTGACGGACGAGGGGCGGGTGGCATTCGTGTTCCCCGGCCAGGGCTCCCAGGAGGTCGACATGGGGCGCGAGCTCGCCCTGGCCTTCCCCGAGGCGTTCGACTGCTTCGAGGGCGCCGACCGGGTGCTGGACGACCGCTACGAGCAACCGCTCAGCCGCTTCATCTTCCCGCCGCCGTCGTTCACCCCTGACGAGCTGCGACGCCGGCAAGCCGAGCTCACCGAGACCAACGTCGCCCAGGCGGCTCTCGGTGCGACGGAGCTCGGGTACCTCCGTGTCCTGCGAGCGCTGGACGTCGAGCCGCAGATGGTCGCCGGGCACAGCTACGGCGAGCTCGTCGCGCTCTGCGCTGCCGGGAGTCTCGCTGAGGACGACCTGCTGCGGCTGTCGGAGGCCCGTGGCCGCCACATGCGCGAGGCGGCCGCGGGAGAGGCGGGCGCCATGGCCGCCATCGACGCGCCACCGGAGGCGCTCCAAGAGCTCCTCGAGAGCGACGACGTCGTGGCCGCAAACCTCAACGCCCCTACGCAGACGGTGCTGTCGGGCCCGCGCAAGGCAATCGAGGACGCCGTGGAGTGGTGCCGCAAGCGCGACATCCGGGCGGCTCTTCTGCCGGTGGCCTGCGCGTTCCATTCTCCGCACGTGGCGCCCGCGGGGCGGCGCTTCGTTTCGGTGCTCGAGGAGACGCCGCTGGCGCCGCCGCGGATCCCCGTGTTCTCCAATACCACCGGGGACGCTCACGGGGAGGACCCTGCGGCGATCGCTGCGGTGCTCGGAGAACACCTTCTCCGCCCCGTCGACTTCGTTCGCGAGATCGAGGCGATGTACCGCGACGGCGCGCGCGTGTTCGTCGAGGTCGGGCCGCGCTCGGTCCTCACCGGGCT
>WNGA01016672.1_pt1 | contig 13319 bp, 15 predicted proteins | sample 5400061 | NCBI WGS metagenome assembly WNGA01 (sample SAMN13153366, study PRJNA577476) | soil metagenome | isolation source: 100 cm soil or saprolite under grassland replicate 2 | place: USA:California | collected 2016-06-15 | reverse complement strand
GCCGACGATCTCCATCGGCTGCTGCGACGCCGTCGCGGCGGGCGCGCCGCTCGCGGCCGCTGCGGGCTGCGAGGCCTTCGCCGTCCCCGCGGGTTGCGCGCTCGGTGCGGTGGCGCTGGGTGCGGTGCAGGCCGCCACGAGGGCCGTGGCGACGAGTGTGAGAGCCAGTCGCGTCAGGCGCTCGTGGGGCGTCATGTCATCCCTCTCTCTTCGCATCAGCTATGACCTGGGGTAGTCCTTGTCCTTGGGAACGATGAGCAATTGCGCGGGAGTGACCTTGAACTGGTCGAACACGCCGACCGCGCCGGTGACGCTCTTCGCCTCGATCTTCACGTTGAACGCGCCGGTCGGGTAGTCGAGCGGAACGGTGTAGCCGACGGCCCACAGGAAGTCCTGGGGCGCCTCCTTCGTTCCACCGTGGCCGCCGTACTTCAGCACATCGCCCTTGCCGTCCGGGTAGGTGATCGTGAACGACGAGATCTGCTTGTCGTCCATGTACTTGCCAGTGGTCGGGTCGATCACCTTCATCCGCCAGACGATCCGGCCTCCCTGCGGGAAGCGGCTCTGCTGCGTGCAGTGGAGCCCGGGCGCGGTGAGCAGCTTCTCGACGTCGTTGAGGCCGAGCTGGCCGCGGATCGTGTCGCCGACGACGATGAGGTACTTCGGCGCCGCGGGCGCCGCCTGGGTCTGCACCGGTGCGACGCTCGCCGCGGGGCTTGCGGCGCTTTCGCCCGTCCCTGCGCCGCAGGAGGCGGCCAGGAGGGTCACGGCGACGCAAGACGCGAGGACGCGAACGCGTAATGTCATGCGGGCTTCTCCCTTCGAGATGTGCTGCGCGCGCCGCCGATGACGCCGCGCGCCGTGCCAAAAAGCGCGAATGCGATGAGGCCCCAGACCGCGAGCACGATGAGTCCGACAGCGTAGGGCACCCCCGCCGCGAAGGCACTGAGCGGCATCGGCTCCTGCCGGTACGGCGGTGCGGCCACGCTGGCCTCGAACGTCGTGCGTCCGAGTGCCGGTCGCTGCTGGTTCTTTCCGGCGAACCGGACGACGAGCTCGTGCTCACCGGTGCGAGCGGGTAGGTAGATGATCGATGCGTCGCCGCGTCCGTCCGTGAGGGCGGAGGCGATGAACATCTCCCGCGAGCCGAACAGCTCGACGGTCTCGTAGAAGCGCACGGTCACTTCGCCCATGGGTTTGCCATCGCTGGCGCGGACGGTCGCCGCGATCGCGTAGCCCTGCTGCGTCCTGGCCGCCGGCTGGACGGCGACGTTGACGCTGGTGTTGCTCGGCGGCAGCGCGGCCGGAGCCGATGTCGTGCCAGCGGCGCGCTGCGCCGGCTGCTCGGTACCGGCGGGCGGGGCATGCGGCGCTTGCAACGCCGTGTTGGCCGCCTGCAGGCGGAGCGCGCTCGGCAGGAGATTCTGCCCGGGGCCGACGTAGAGCAGCGTCGCCGCGACGGCTGCGACGAGGACGATGACGGCTCTAGTCATCGCCGGCTCCAGACGTGGTGAGGAGCACCATGCCCCTTGGTTCGGGTGTGCCTTCGACCTCCTCGAACTCGTGCACGGACATGATCGGGAAGAAGCGGAAGAAGATCATGAGCATCAGCGGGATCGCAGCGGCCGATCCGATCGTGATCGTCACCTCGACCCAGGTCGGCTGGTACTGGCCCCAGTCCCACGGCATGATCGGCTCGGCCATGCCCGGGACGACGATGAGGAAGCGCTTGAGCCACATCCCGGCGATCACGAGGATCGATGCGACGCAGGCGCGACCGATCGGGAACCGGCCCGGAAGCGCAACGAGCACGAGCGGAAGAAGCAGCCCGCCGATCGAGAACGACCAGAAGGCCGGCGCGTATACCCCCGTGAAGAGCGCCTCGAGCACGGGCCCCGAGGACGCCTCCATCACGTACCCCTCGGTGAGGTACTCGCTCACCATGAAGTACACGTAGGCCGCCCCGAGGGCGAGCAGCAGGTACGACAGATAGCGGAAGTGCTTGGCGGTGATGAACTCGCCGAGGCCGTACGCCTTGCGGAAGCCGGCGACGACGAGGATGACCGCCGCGACGCCCGACAGCATCGCGCCGAGGACGAAGAGCGGCGCGAAGATCGTGCTGTGCCACTGGCCGCGCACCGTCACCGCAAACAGCCATGCGAGGACCGAGTGCACGGAGACGGCGAGCGGAATGATGAGGACGGCCATGATCCCGACGCCACGCTTCAGCGCGCGCTCCTGCTCCGGCGTGCCGCGCCAGCCGAGCGTGACGAACCGGTCGATCGGCTTCGCGATCCTGGGCATGCGCGGCCCGAGCGTCTCGCGGGCGACCGCGAGGTCGGGCACGAGCGGCAGGTAGAGGAAGACCAGGCTCGCGACCAGATAGGTGGAGATCGCGACGATGTCCCACACCACCGGTGAGCCGACCTGCGCGTACTGGAAGATCGTCAGGAAGCGATCGGGTCGGCCGAGGTCGACGAGGGGGTACACCGCACCGACGAGGAGCGCGACGACCGCGGTCGCCTCGGCCAGGCGCGTGAGCGGCGCGCGCCACTTGGCGTTCGTGAGGCGCAGGATCGCGGAGGTCATCGCACCGCCGTAGCTGATGCCGATGAAGAAGACGCAGTTCACGATGTAGAAGCCCCACGAGACCTTCTGGTTGAGGCCGGTCACGCCCAGACCGCGCTGCACCTGGTAGAACCAGGCGTACACGCCGGCGAGAACGAGGGCGGCGAACACAACGACCGCGATCCAGTAGCGGATCCCGCCACGGCCGATGGGCCACACCGCCCTCTCTACGAAGTTGTCGTGCGTCCGGCGGTCCACGATCAGGTCTCGATGTGCTGGCCGTGTCCCGCGATGTAGTACACGCGCGGGCCGGTGTTCAGCTCTTCCTTGTAGCGGAAGGCATCGTTCTCTTTGAGGAACTGTGAGAGGCGGACGGTCTCCTGGCCGTTGGTCGCGACGTCCTCGACGAGGTCGCCGATCCAGAGCGCCAGCATCCCGCAGGCTTCCACGCACGCCGGCAGCTGGCCGTCTTCGGTGCGGTGGACGCAGAACATGCACTTGCCGACGGTCCCCTTCTGCTGGGGCACCGGGAACTCGGGCGTCGCGTGCTGGAACGGGTGGCTCGAGGCGGGCGGCTCGGTGTAGTTGAAGTAGCGGGCGCCGTACGGGCACGCCGCCATGCACATGCGGCAGCCGATGCACTTGTTCTGGTCGACGAGCACGACGCCGTCGGTCGCGCGGAACGTCGCCGCCACCGGGCAGACCCGCAGGCACGGTGCGTTCTCGCACTGGAAGCAGGGGCGCGGCATGAAGTAGCTCTGCCCCTGCCTGTCCTTGACCTCGAAGACTTTGATCCACTCGAAGCTTTTGGGGAGCTGATGCGTCTCCTGGCAGGCCTCCGTGCACTTCTTGCAGCCGTCGCACTTGCGGAGGTCGATCACCATCGCCCACTGGCGCGGCTTGGCGGACGTTTCAGCTGCCTCCGCCTCCGGGAAGGAGATCGGCACGAGGCCGGCGGCGAGCGCGCCGGTGCCGAGACCGGTAAGGGTCCCGATGAGCCGCCGCCGCGAGATCTCGCCGGCCATTGCCACCTCGCTGCCCGGGGCGCGCTCTCAGCGCGCTCTCAGGTCTGGATACAGGCTCGGATAAGAGCAGGCTGAGAAAAAGGACCGATAGGCCTCAAAGGTCCGGTCCGACCGGCCCCTTCCCCCCGTCAGATATGCCCTGACAATCCGGGCGATGTCGGTCAGCGACGGCACCGCCGCGCGCATCCTCGTCGCGGATGACGACGAGGGAGTCACCAGCGTCGTCGAACGCGCGCTGCGGCGGGAAGGCTACGTCGTTGTGACGGCGCCGGACGGCGATCTGGCGCTGCAGGCCATGCGCGACTGGCGCCCGGACCTGCTCGTGCTCGACGTCGTCATGCCGGGTCTGGACGGGCTCGCGGTGTGCCGTAAGGCACGCGCGGAACGGCCCGACCTGGGCATCGTCCTTCTCACCGCCAAGGACGGTGCGATGGACCAGGTCGTCGGTCTCGACTGCGGCGCGGACGACTACCTGGTCAAGCCGTTCAGTCTCAGCATCCTCGCCGCGCGTCTGCGCGCCGTGCTCCGTAGGCGCGAACCCGTGCCCGAGGTCCTGCGTGTCGGCGACCTCGAGCTCGACACGGCGGCGCGGGCAGCGCGCAGAGGCGGACGCGACATCGCGCTCACCGCGACCGAGTACAAGCTGCTGCTTCACCTCATGCGGGAAGCGGGTCGCGTGCTCGAGGTGTACGTCGGATACCTGCGGCACAAGCTCGAGGCCGAGGGGGAGCCGCGGCTCATCCAGACCCTTCGCGGCTCCGGATACATGCTCCGCGCGACGCCGTGACGCTCCGCCGCCGCCTCACGCTCTGGTACGGGGGGCTGCTCGCGGTCGTGCTCGCGTCGGCCCTCGCGCTCGCGTACGTGATCCACGTCGAGGATCACGATGCCGACATCAACGCCGCGCTGCAGGCGATGACCGACCAGGCCGTCGCGGACGTCCATGAAGAGCTGGCCGGCGGCGCGCTCATCGGCGAGCTCGACCTCGTGGACCTCCATCGCATGATCGATGAGCCCCACGCGGTATGGCTCTTCAAAGGCAACGAGCTGGTCGCCGCCGCCGGCCGCACCGACGAACCCTCGTTCGTCGCGGTCGCGCCGGAGCGGCTCGCGCAGGGCTGGCACGAGAGCTGGACCGTGGACGGCCGCGTGCGCTCTCTGGTGACGGAAGCCGAAGGAGGCACTCGCATCGTGGCGGTGACCTCGCTTGCGGAGATGGATTCGGCGAACGCGCAGCTTCGCTTCGTGCTCGTCATCCTCGGCGTCGGCGCGGTCTTCGTCGGCGTGACCGTCGGCTCGACCATCGCCGGCAGCGCGCTCAAGCCGGTCGCGCGGATGACCGACACGGCGGCGGAGATCGCGCGCTCGCGGGACTTCTCGCGCCGAGTCGGTGTCCAGGACGACAACGAGGACGAGCTCGCGCGGCTCGGGGTCACGTTCGACGAGATGCTCGTGAGCCTCGACGCCGCGTATCGCCAGCAACAGCGATTCGTGGCCGACGTGTCGCACGAGCTGCGAACGCCCCTCACCACCATCCGCGGCAACGCCGAGCTGCTCGCGGCGGGCGAGAGCGCGCCCGCGGAGCAGCGTCAGGCCGTCGGTCAGATCCGGCGCGAGGCAGAGCGGCTCTCGCGCCTCGTGGGCGAGCTCTTGGTCCTGGCGCGTGCTGACGCGGTCGAGGCATTCGCGCCGCGACCGTTCCAGCTCGACGAGGTCTTGCTGGAAGCGTTCGGGGAGCTGCGCTCCGTCGCCGGTCCGCGCCTGCGCGTCCGCGGGATCGATGCGGTGGTGATCGACGGCGAGCGCGATCGGTTGAAGGAGCTGGTCCTGTTGCTTCTGGACAATGCGCTCCGCTACACGCCACACGACGGCCTCGTCGAAGCGTCGCTGGCGGACGACGGCAAGGACGCGGTCCTGCGTGTCGACGATGAGGGCATCGGCATCGCCATGTCCGATCTGCCGCGCGTGTTCGACCGCTTCTATCGCGGGGCGGGCGCGCGGCGGATGGATGCCTCGGGGAGCGGGCTGGGACTACCGATCGCGCGCTGGATCGCGGAGCGCCACGGCGGCACGATCGCGATCGAGTCGCGCGAAGGCGCCGGCACGCGCGTCACGCTGCGACTGCCGCTGCGGGTGCCCGCGCGGCCGGAGGGTTCCGCCAAGGCGTAGGGCAGGCGTTACGATTCGCCGCGGCGTGCACTGCCATAAAGAGGAGGCGCGACCGTCGTGGCTGACCGCGTAGCCATCTATCCCGGTTCCTTCGACCCCCCCACGAACGGGCATGTCGACATCGTCGAGCGCTCGGCGCGCCTCTTCGACCACGTCGTCATCGGCGTCGGCCGCAACCTCGCCAAGAAGACGGTATTCGACGCGGACGAGCGCGTCGCGCTCATGAGCGAAGCCTGCAAGCACCTGAAGAACGTCGACGTGCGGACCTTCGACGGGCTGCAGGTCGATTTCGCGCGCGCGTCCGGGGCAAGCTTCATCATCCGCGGCATCCGCGCGCTCTCGGACTTCGAATTCGAGTTCGAGATGGGGAACATGAACCGCTCGCTCGCGCCCGGGATCGACATGGTCTATCTCATGACGGCGGCGGAGTACCTCTTCATCTCGGCATCGCGCGTCAAGGAGCTCGCGGCCTTCGGTGCTCCGGTAGACAAGCTGGTCCCGCCGAACGTCGCGAAGGCACTCAAGTCACGGGGAGGCCTGCGCACCGGCGCGACCGAATCGAACGATTAGATGACCACGGTGCTCGCGGTCGACGTCGGCAACACGAACATCGTCGTCGGCGCGTACGACAACGATCGTCTCATCCGCACGTGGCGCCTGGTCACCGTGCACGACCGGACCGAGGATGAGCTCGCCGTCACGCTCGACGGACTGCTCGCGCAGGAGGACCTGGCCCTCGACGATCTGGACGCGCTCGTCGTCGGAAGCGTGGTCCCGCCTCTGACGCAGGCGTTCACGCGGATGGCCGAGCGGTATCTCGATCGCGCCGCGTTCGTCATCGGACCCGGCATCAAGACCGGCGTCCGTCTGCGCGTCGACAATCCGTCCGAGGTCGGCGCGGACCGCATCGCGAACACGCTCGCGGCGCACCGTAGGTACGGCGGCCCCGCCGTCATCGTCGACTTCGGGACGACGACGAACTTCGATGTCGTCAGCGCGGAGGGAGACTTTCTCGGCGGGTCGTTCGCTCCCGGCCTCGAGGTCTCCGCGGACTCCCTCTTCGGGCGCGCCTCGCGGCTCTTCCGCGTGCCGCTGACGCCGCCGGCCGCGGCGATCGGAAAGAACACCGCCGACTGTCTGCGCTCGGGGCTCGTGTTCGGCTACGTCGGACTCGTCGAAGGACTGCTAGCGCGGATCATGGCCGAGCTGCCGGGAAAGCCCGCGGTCATCGCGACCGGAGGTCTCGCGGCCACGATCGCGCCACTCGCGAAGGGGATCGAGCGCGTCGACGACGACCTCACACTCGAAGGCCTGCGTCTCCTGTACGAATTGAACGCGACATGAGCGACGTGCTGCGCGGCCGCTTCGTGGTGCTTGGCGTCACCGGCTCGATCGCTTCGTACAAGTCCGTCGAGCTGGCGCGGCGGCTTGTGCAGTCGGGTGCGACGGTCCAGGTCGTCATGTCGCGGTCCGCGACGGAATTCGTCCGTCCGCTCACCTTCCAGGCACTGACGTACCGGCCGGTCGAGGTCGAGATGTTCCAGATCCAGGACGAGCGGGCCGCCGGTCACGTCGCGATGGGCCGTCAGGCCGATGTCGTCGTGATCGCGCCGGCGACCGCGCACGTGCTCGCTCGGCTCGCGCACGGACTGGGCGACGACCTCATCGCGACGACCGTGCTCGCGACCGACGCCCCGCTCGTCGTCGCGCCCGCGATGGAGACGCACATGTGGCAGAACGCCGCGACGCGCGAGAACGTGGCGGTGCTGCGCTCCCGTGGTGTGCGCGTCGTCGAGCCGGAGTCGGGTCCGCTCGCCTCCGGCGACGTCGGGCCGGGACGTCTCGCGTCGCTCGAACGCATCGAGGCGGCGATCGCCGAGGCGCTCAGTGTGTCGCAGGCGCTCTCGGGCCGGCGGATCGTTGTGACCGCGGGTCCGACCGTCGAGGCGATCGACCCGGTGCGCTTTGTCTCCAACCGCTCGAGCGGCAAGATGGGCTACGCGATCGCGTCGGCGGCCGCCGCCGCGGGCGCGGAGGTGTTCCTCGTGTCGGGCCCGACCGCGCTCGCTGCGCCGAGCGGTGTGCACTACGTCGGGATCGAAAGCGCCGAGCAGCTGCGCGATGCCGTCCTGGGTCTGCTTCCCGCCGACGTGGTGGTCATGGCCGCGGCGGTCGCGGACTACCGACCGACAGAGAAGCTCGAGCGCAAGATCAAGAAGCGCGACACCGGCAACGAGCTCCTGCTGAGCCTCACCGAGAATCCCGACGTTCTGAAGGCCATCGTCGCGGCGAAACACGCCGGCATGATCGTGATCGGGTTCAAGGCGGAGACCGGCGACGCGACGGCGGAGGCCGAGCGCATGCTCCGCGAGAAGAAGCTGGATCTCGTCGTCGCGAACGACGTCGCCGATCCCGACTCGGGATTCGGATCAGACACCGATCGCGTGACCTTCGTCAGCGCCGACGGCGTCGAAGCGCTGCCGCTCCTCGCGAAGACCGAGATCGCGCGTCGTCTCGTGTCGAAGCTCGCGGAACGCCTCGCGCGCTAAGGCTTCACCCAGTCGACCTCGTCATATAGCTTCCGCCAGCCGAGCTCCTCCATGTTGTGCGCGGACACCGGGTTCTGCGTTTGCGCGAAGAAGAGCCGCAGGCCGCGCTCCCATCCGACGCGCATGCGGTGGAGGGGCATGGCGCCTGGATCTCGAACTCGGGGTGGACCAGGTCGCTAGCAGGTAGGGATACTCAGGGTCAGTTTCTCGCGAAGGGCGTCGCGTAACCTTGCCTCCGAAGTTAGAAAGAAGAACCGGTCGCTTACAGCGAAGTACGTTTGCTTCAGACCCCCGCCAGAGCCGACGGTTCGACCGTCGATTACGACCGTGAAACTATATGGGTTCTGGGAGGTACCGGCCGGGCAGACACGGAGATCTCGGACGGGAGCGTCGAGTATCAGCATCTCGATGCGAGCTGGACTTCCCGCGAGCATTCCACCGAAGCCGCGCGAGGGGTATCGGATGCCGAGGACCTCTTGGAATTTCGATTCACTGATAAGGCGAATGTCGAATCCGGTGCTTGTCACAGCGTCCGCGACTAGTTCTTCCTCCGGAAGACGTGGTAGGTCCGCCGGCAGACGAACGTGACCCTGGAGGGATTCGCCCGCAATGGGTCTACTCAAGTCTGGACTCGGAGACGACGTCAGCTGAGTCGACGAGGTCATGCATGCCGAAGCGACGATTAGTGCGCCGAGTGCGAACCAACGGCCGTAACTGCTTCGCAGGCTGCTTGCCGGGCCACGAGCAACAGCGAGCCCACCTTGCCGCTCACGCTGTGCCAAGAAATGCCGCTCTCAGAAGAAGCACCCCGGTCAGGGCAAGCCCAACTGCATTCAGCTGCTGAAGAACGGGCTGCCGCAGGAGGAACATCCTGCTCACGCTCGTCGGGTCGCGATGTGTGCGCAGGCCCGCAACGATCACCGGCAGCGCGCGACCAAGTCCGAATGCAGCGAACGCGATAGCACTAGTTGCTGGATTGGCCCCCAGGATGGCCCACGCCACGAGACCGTAATACCCGGTGTAGAGAATGTGCGTCGTCCAGCCCTGACCAAGATCGGCTCCCCAGAGCAGTCCACTCCAGACGGGACCGAACTCCCTCTTGAACCACTGCGGCGTCTGTCGATGAAGCGAAGGCATCGGTATTCGAACTAGGCCTGCCTCTCGGGCCGCGCAAGCGACGAGTATCAGTGCCGCCACTCCGGTCCCAATGCCTGCTATCTGAATCCGCGTAAGTTGCGTCGCGAAGACGCCCAGGATGCCCCCTCCCGCTCCCAGAATCAGCCCTAGAACGCCTGCTGAGACGACGGCACCGACAGCGTGAGCCATCGCTGCGCTGCGCCAAACCCGAGTGTCCGCCGCCTGCACGAGGGGCGTGATCTCAGCGATCATCGCGCCCCCTCAGGGACTAGCACCGTTGGACCATCCGATTAGCAACGCCGTCGCAGTCACGAAAGCGAGACCGACCGCCGCCGCGGAATTCACCGCCGCGAGCAACTGCGCGAGAAGGATCCCCGTGAGCCCACCCAAGAGCATCGTGCCGAAAGCAAGCCGTCGACTTGCGCTGCCAGGTCGTGCAAGCATCGTCACAGTCTTCGCGTTTCTACGTAGGCGGCTGCGCGGGGTACATGCTGGGCTTCGGGCATGACACCCACCGGAAGCGAAGGACAGTTCGGGCTGCCGCAGCTCTGACCGATGAATATGAAGCAGTGGCAGGCGGTGCCGCCGCAGCAGCACTCAGCGCAGTTCATGACACAACCATTGACACAGCAGTTCCAATTTCCACCAGAGGTACATGAGCTGCTACATCCGCCGCCGAGTGCGCAGTTGGTGCAGTCGTTTCCGCAGCCCCAGCACGGGCACTGCCCTCCGCAGCCGCATGGGCAAGAGTCGGCGTACGCGAGCGATGAGCCGCTCAAGGTCAATGCCAGTCCCAGCGCTGCCTTTCCCGTGAACCGGATAAATCCTCTCCGAGAGGATCTTCCGGCCAGTCGCGCCGCCAATCGTTCCGCTAAGGTGTCCATGGTCTTTCTCCCGCATCTCCAACGGTGCCTGTTGCGGCGGATTCCGCGGTCGGTTGTGGGTTGACCTTGGGGATGCCAAGATCCCGAATGGCGTTGTTTTCTGGGTGCGTCGAGGGCATGGCCGCCGGGGAAAGCGATGGCCATGGCTTCGAGCTAACTGTGCCCTCTTCCTCTATCAACGCCTCGAGCTGGGGCCAGGAGTTGACGATCCCGCGAAGTCGGATCACTCCATCGGCGCCGATCAGAAAACCAAACGGAGTCATTCGAACCTCGTATGCCTCGGCGATCGAATTCGTCGCATCGAGCAGAAAGAGGAAAGTCGAGGCGGTATACCTTGGCAAATTCGCCGCAGGTCACCTCACTCCCATGGCAAATCGTCAGCACCGAGACATTACGTCGACTAATCTCTAGCAATCTCTTTGAGGTGCGGCATCAATTGGCGGCATGCGATGCAGGTCGGGGTCAGGAAGACGGCGAGTACTCGCTGACTCTCTAGATCCGACAGGCGAACTTGCTGCTTGTTCACGACGTCCAGGGCGGCAAATTCAGGCGCGAGCGTTCCTCGCTCCAAGCCTTCCTGCGTGATCAGGACGCCCGGATCCGGACCGAGCCGAAGCTGAATCAAGCCCAACTGACGAAGTAAGCCCATGACGATGAACGACAGTCCCGCGACAACCACCCAAAGGAGCAGGTAGGACGCGAGCCACAGTTCGTTCATGGGCACCCTCCACACCGCGATGTTTCATGAGTTCTGTCCCTGACGACGACAGCTATCGGCATCAAGGGCAGATTGCGGAAACTCACTCGCGTGCCATGATGACTCGGGGCGGGATTGCTCTTCGTCCGTAACGCTCGCCAACTCGCGGGCGCAGCTCCGACGAGGTACAGCAGGAGGAGACCTCCTCCCGCAAGCAGAAACACCGGCGCCACTTCCGCTCGCATGAGGGGCGTGGCATTCCCTTGTGAAACGACGACGCCGGCGCAGCCGAGGAGGGACAAGAGCCTGACCACGGTGGGCCAACTGATTGCCTCGCCGCTTAGAGAACCAAAGCAGTGACAGTCGATGGACCGTCCCCGCCCCATGTTGACTATTACTGCGCAAAGAAAACTGAAAAGGAGAGCGGCCGACGCGAGACCGCTTCCTAGAGGCCACACGCCGGCGAGCAGCGTGATCCCAACGAGGACTTCCGCGAAGGGAAGTGCTCGGGCGAACGTCAAAGCGATGCGCGGCGGGAGAATCTCGTAGTCAAGAACGCCGAGCGCAAAGCCGTGCGGATCGCGCAGCTTATTTGCAGCAGCTATCACGAAGGTTAGACCGACCAGGATCGCAGGCAGAGAAGCCAGACCGTCCATCGCCTTATCGCATCATCGAAGCGCCGCATTAACTATGCCCAATCAATATTTGACGAGATCAGCGATGTCCTTGTTCATGTCCTCCAGGCAAACTGGCGCTAGCCCGGGCGCGTCATCCTTTTCAAACCGCCGCGGCCAGCTCTTCCTCTCGCCTCGTCGCCGCGGCACCGGGCGGGATCGTGCCGCTATGGCGCCGGTTCTGTGCGCAGTTCATCATCGGAAGATCAAGAAGCCTGACGTCCGCAACGAGCTCGTGCCGAGCCTCACCGAGAAGCCAGACGTTCTCAAGGCAATCGCCGCCGCGAAAACGCGCCGGCATGATCGTGATCGGCTTCAAGGCGGAGACGGGCGAGGAGACTGCGCCGATCCCGACTCGGGATTCGGCTCGGACACCGATCGCGTCACGTTCGTCAGCGCCGACGGCGTCGAAGCGCTGCCGCTCCTCGCGAAGACCGAGATCGCGCGTCGTCTCGTGTCGAAGCTCGCGGAACGCCTCGCGCGCTAAGGCTTCACCCAGTCGACCTCGTCATATAGCTTCCACCAGCCGAGCTCCTCCATGTTGTGCGCGGACACCGGGTTCTGCGTTTGCGCGAAGAAGAGCCGCAGGCCGCGCTCCCATCCGACGCGCATGCGGTGGGCGATCATCGCGCCCTGGATACCGCGTCCGCGGAATTTCCGTCGCACGCTTCCGTTGCCCAGGCCGCCGACGGGACGCACGTCGAAGAGCATCCCCGTCGCCGCGAGCTCGCCGTCGACACGGCCGAGGTAGACCGCGAGCCGTCGTCCGCGTGCGCGGCGACGGATGAGCGCCGCGACGATCGTTCTGAACATCTCGCCGCGCTCGCTGAAGCTCTCGAACGCGAGTGCCGCATACGTCTCGGCGTCCGCCGCGCCGATGCGTTCGATCTCCAGTCCCGGGACGGAACGCGCTTTCGGAGGGCGTGCGCGATCGTAGCCGTAGATCCACTCCACCGACTCGCGCAGCGGCTCATATCCGCTGCGCTCCAGCATCCGGATCGCGGCGCGGGGCGTGTGACGGTCGGCGACGGTGATCCGCGGTGCGTGGCCGAGAGACGCGTAGTGACGCTCGATGCGCGCGAGGAGTGCCGGCGTCGCCTCCGCGACGGTCCCAAAGCCGAGCGCTCGGTTGAGGAACCCGTCGTCCATCGCGCGCATGCCGAGACAGATCACACCAGCGATCGTTCGCACGGCCACTCCGCCGCCTCTCACGACGCCAGGATCGGCTTCGAGATAGCTGCGGATCTCCGTCGCCTCGGTGGTCTGCATCAGCGCGGCGAGCTCGCTCTTTCGCATGGCGGGCACTTTAGGCGACATATGCGCGTCGGTCCTTCAGTGCCGGAGGTGACTATCCGAGCGTGCGGCGTGCGATGGTCCGCGAGCTTTTGCGCGACGATGCTGCGGTCTTCGGAAAGGAGGCAGCCATGGATCAGCGCAAGTCGGATCGGGCGGCGCCGCGACGCGTGCCAGAGACCCGCGACGAACGGCGATCGCGCCGGTTCCACGCTTTCCTCTTGACCTGGGCTCGGCGCCACATGCCCGAGCGGGTCCGACGCTTCTCCGCGCGCCCGTAAGGCACACGGGCCCGCCGCCTCTATCGTGCGGCGGTGCCCGTG
>WNGA01019427.1_pt1 | contig 13323 bp, 11 predicted proteins | sample 5400061 | NCBI WGS metagenome assembly WNGA01 (sample SAMN13153366, study PRJNA577476) | soil metagenome | isolation source: 100 cm soil or saprolite under grassland replicate 2 | place: USA:California | collected 2016-06-15 | reverse complement strand
CGGATCGCGACCGTACACGTTGACGGCGTCGTTCCAGTGCGTCCACTCGACCGCTGCCTGCTGCTCGGGCGTGATGCCGGGCACGGTGCCGAAGTGTGGGTTGAGCGCGAGCGGCGAGAGGCCGCGCCATCCTTTGATGCACTCGGTCGAGCCGGGCGCCACCAGCCACGGCGTCAGGGGCTGGTAGGGGTTCGCGAGCGTATTCGAGGAGGAGAAGCCCTCGAGCCACGTGCGGTTCGTCCAGACGCGCCACTTCGAGGCCGGGTCCGCGAGCACCTCCAGGTCCATCCAGTGCTCGAGCAGCTCGCAATCGCCGACGTGGATCGTCTGCGTGACCATGTCGGGATACGAGTACTGCGGGACCGCGCCGTCGAGCAGGCCCGGGTGGTTCTGGCCGTAGACGTATTGCTGGATCCCGCCGCCCGAGCCGCCGAGGCCGACGGTGTACTGCGGGTCGTCGTATTCGGTGACGAAGCGCGATTTGACCATCAGCGCCGTCTCGCCGCCGAGGACGAGGTTGTAGTGCGTGTTCGTCTTCGTGCCGGTCGACCAGGCGATCGCGTAGCCCTTGCCGAGCCCGTATGGGTACCGCGACTCGTTCTGGTTGTTCGACCCTTGGTAATGGCCGATCGCGACGCCGCCGCCGAAGTAGAAGATCAGCTTGCGGTTCCAGTACGGCAGCGCCGAGGGGCCGCCGACCGTCGGGTCGAGAACGGCGATCGAGTAGATGAAGCGGTCGATCGTGCCGCGCTCCCAGCGGATGACGAAGTCGACCGTGGCACCGGTGCTCGTGGTCGTGGTGGTCATGTCGGCCGGACGCGGTGCGGCAGGGTTGTACGGCTTCCACGTCCCGTTGGAGGCGCGGTAGTAGTAGTCGACGCGCGTCGGCAGCGAGCAGTTCGCGTCGAGGAAGGGTCCCGTGAGGTCGAACCCCGCGAGGTGGGAGGCCGTCGAGCAGAAGAAGTCGGGCTGCTTGGGTCCCGCGAACATCGGACCGGTGATCGGGTGGTTCACGAGTGTCAGCGTCGTGCGGTCGTTCGCCGATCGTCCCGGCCCGGGCACACGCGCTTCGAGCGTGCTCGGTCCCAGCGGCAGCCCCTTCAGCACGCCTTCGAGCGCATGCGGCGCCCGGTCGTCGGCTGCGAACGAGGAGGTCACGTTCGCCCCGTTCAACTCGATCCTTGCTGCGGCTAGCGGCACCGACACGGGCACCACGACGCGCACGCGCGCGGCTCCCCCGCTCACGTACTGCGCCGGGCCGGACAGCACCTCGAGTCGCAGCGCGCCGTGGAGGCCGGGCGGCGGACCCAGGCCCTCCGTGCCGGCCGCGGCCGGAACGGCGGCAACGAGCCAGGCTGCGGCAAGCGCGGCGACGACGGGGACGTGGCGCTTCATGGTCTCCTCCCTCGGTTGTTGCGGGTGGCTTACGCGGTGGCTGCCGCGAAGTCAAGTCGGACCGCGGCTCCGGGACGCTCGGCCGTCCGTCAGCGCAGGCCGCGGAGCGCTTCCGCGACGCGCTCGACCTCGTCGTCACGCAACTCCGGATAAAGCGGCACGCTCAGGATGCGTTCGCACAATCGTTCTGAGACGGCGAGCGGAACAGGGCCGTCCGCGAGCCGCCGGTACGGGGGGTGCCCGTGGATCGGCGTCGGGTAGTGGATCAGGGTCTCGATGCCGGCTTCTTGCATATGCGCCCTGAGTGCGTCGCGATCCGGCGCGTCGACCACGAACAGATGGAAGACGTGGCGGCGTCCCTCGAGCTGCGCGAGCGGTCGCACGCGCGTGTCGGCCAGCGCCTCCGCGTACACCGCTGCGATCTCGGCACGGCGCTGGTTCCAGCGCTGGAGGTGCGGAAGCCGCGTTCGCAGAACCGCGGCCTGCAGCTCGTCGAGGCGACTGTTGACACCCTCGGCGACGTGGCGATAGCGGTCGGACTGACCGTACTGACGCACGAGCCGAAGGCGCTCGGCGAGCGCCTCATCATTCGTCACGACTGCGCCACCGTCGCCGAGCGCGGCGAGGTTCTTCGTTGGATAGAAGCTGAAGCAGCCGAGCCTGCCGATCGTCCCCGCGGGACGCCCTCGTAGCTCCGCGCCGGCAGCCTGCGCGCAGTCCTCCACGACCTCGATACCGCGCTCGGCGCAGAGGGCTGCGATCGCATCGGTCTCCGCACATTGGCCGTACAGATGGACCGGCACGACCGCGCGCGTCTTCTCACTGAGCGCTCCGGCGAGAGAGGCCGGGTCCATCGTCCCGGCTTCGGCCTCGACGTCGCAGAGAACGGGAGTTGCACCAGCGCGCTCGATTGCCGCCACAGTTGGCACGCACGTGTTCGCCTGGGTCACGACCTCGTCCCCAGGGCCGATCCCGAGAGCGCGCAGCGCCAGCTCGATCGCGTCCGTCCCCGATCCGACGCCGACGGCGTGCGCCGCGCCGGACGCTAGGGCGAATTCTTCTTCGAACGCTTTGCCTTCCGGCCCGAGCACGTACCAGCCACTGTCGAGCACGCGCGCGATTGCCGCGTCGAGTTGGCGCCGGTGCTCCGCAAGGCCGCGACGGAGTTCGTTGAACGGAATCAGCTGAGTCGCCTGCATGGACGCCGAGTGTACGGCCGAGGCGCCGTATCCTCCGTTTCGATGTTCATCACCTTCGAAGGAATCGACGGCAGCGGCAAGTCGACGCAGGCGGAACTGCTCGCCGACGCGCTGCGCGCCGAAGGCCGCCAGGTCGTGGCGACGCGCGAGCCGGGCGGGACCGAGCTGGGCGAGCGCATCCGCGAGCTTCTCCTGGGACAGAGCGCGAAGATCTCGCCGTGGGCCGAGACCGCGCTGTTCGCCGCCGCGCGCTCGCAGCTCGTCGAGCAGGTCATTTGCCCCGCGCTGCGCGACGGCGGCGACGTCGTGTGCGACCGTTACATCGACTCGTCGCTTGCGTACCAGGGCCTCGCGCGCGGGCTCGGCGTCGAGCGCGTGCTCGAACTGAACCTCCAGGCAACGCGTGGACTGCTCCCCGACCGCACCTTCCTCGTCGTCCTCGATCCGGAGGAGGCGCTACGGCGCGCCGACGGGGATGCGGATCGCATCGAGCAGGAAGGCCTCGAGTTCCAGGTGGCGGTCGACCGCGCGTTCAACGAGCTCGCGGCGACGTTCCCGAACCGGATCACGAAGCTGGACGGCACGCGCCCGGCCGCCGAGCTGGCGAGAATCGTCAGAGATGAGCTTCGAGACCTTTCCTGAGCAGGAGGAAGCGAAGCGTCTGCTGGCGGCTGCGCTGACGGAGGGGCCGGCGCACGCGTACCTGTTCCACGGCCCGCCGGGCGTGGGCAAGCGCCGCGCGGCCGTCGCGTTCGCAGGCGAGCTGATCGGCGATGCGGGGCGCGTCGAGCGCGGCACGCATCCCGACCTCTACGTGCTCGAGCCGGTCGGCGACCAGGTGCTGATCGACGAGATCCGCGCCTTGCGCCGCGACTTGCATATGCGGCCGTTCGAGGCGCTGCGCCGCGTGTACCTGATCCTCGACGCGCACACGATGAACGACGCCGCCGCGGATGCGCTGCTCAAGGATCTCGAGGAGCCGCCGGAGTACGCGGTCGTCGTCCTCGTCGCGGATGATCTCGGCCCCCTGCCGGACACGATCCTGTCGCGCTGCCAGCTCGTGCCGTTCCGGCGGCTTTCGGAGGCGGCGGTGCGTGCCGACCTGCTCGAGCGCGCGCCGGGCCTCGCCGACGAGGAGCTGGCGGCGATTGCCCGGGTCGCTGCGGGGCGGCTCGATCGCGCTGCTCGGTTGCTCGATCCCGACGGACGTCGGCGCCGCGACACGCTGCTCGAGGTGGCGCGCAGCGTCTACCGGGCAGACGACTTCGATCCCGGGCAGGCGGCGCGCACGCTGCTGGAAGGAATCAAGGAGCGCGGAGCCGGCGTGCGGACGGAGGCGGAAGAGGTTGTCGAGGCGCTGGAGCTGACCGCCCGTGACGCCGACGTGCGCGTGCGGCGCGCGCAACGCCGCGCCGAGCGTGACGAACTGCTCGCGTCCCTCGAGGAGCTTGCGTGGTGGTACCGGGACCTGATCGCCGCCGCGGTCGGCGCCGAGGCCGCGATCGTGCACTCCGACCGGCTCGCCGAGCTTGCGCAGGACACGTCGCGCGAGCGAATTGCAGGTGCGGAGGCCGCGTGCGAAGTCATCCGCGAGACGTGGCGGGCGTTCGAGGAGTTCAACATCGCGCCGCAGCTTGCGCTCGACGCGCTCTTCGTGCGGCTGCGCCGGAACCTCGGGGGCGCGTTGCCCGTCGCCTCGTGAGGCTTTCCGCGAAGGCCGACTACGCGTTGCGCGCCTCGGTCGCGCTCGCCGCACTCGGCGACGGCCACGTGAAGGCGGAGGCGATTGCGCACGCGCAGTCGATCCCGCTTCGTTTCCTCGAGCAGATCCTGCTCGACCTCAAGCATGCCGGTCTCGTCGCCAGCCAGCGCGGCGCGGAGGGCGGCTACTGGCTCGCGCGACCGCCGGCGGAGATCGCGCTCGCGGATGTGATCCGCGCCGTCGAAGGGCCGCTCGCGAACGTGCGCGGCGTGCGCCCCGAGGAGCTCGAGTACGAAGGCGCCGCGGAAGCGCTGCGTGAGGTCTTCGTTGCCCTGCGCGCGAACATCCGCGCCGTTCTCGAGGAGGTGACGCTCGCGGACGTCGCCGCCGGGGAGCTACCGGACCGTCTGCGCGAGCTCGTCCGCGACGACGACGCCTGGGCGCCGCACTAGGCGGGCGTACACGATCTGTCCCGGCGCGAGCTCGAGCCGCTCGGCTTCGTCGTGCGTGATCTGCGCGTCGAAGCGCTGCCCGTCGCCGAGCACGAGCTGCACGCGCACCTCGAAGCCGAGATGCGCGACGCGCTCGACGAGCGCCTCCTCGGCGCCATGCTCGGGCAGTGTCGAGAGGACGACGTCGTGCGGACGGACGAGCTCCCCGCGAAACTCCGTCGCCTCGCCGACGAACGTGAGCACGAACTCGTTCGCGGGCCGCTCGTAGAGATCATGCGGCGTGCCGATCTGCTCGACGCGACCGTGGTTCACGAGCACGATGTGGTCGGCGATCTGCATCGCCTCCTCCTGATCGTGCGTGACGAACACCGTCGTGACGTGCACCTCGTCGTGCAGCCGGCGCAGCCAGTCGCGCAGCTCCTGCCGCACGCGCGCGTCGAGCGCGCCGAAAGGCTCGTCGAGCAACAGCACCTCCGGCTCGACGGCTAACGCACGGGCGAGCGCCATCCGCTGCCGCTGGCCGCCGGAGAGCTGCGCGGGGTAGCGCTTGCCGAGCCCCTCGAGCTGGACGAGCTCGAGCAGCTCGTGCACGCGCTTGCGGATCTCGTCCTTCGGCCGCCGCCGCACGGTGAGCCCGAACGCGACGTTGTCGGCGACCGTCATGTGCTTGAACGGCGCGTAGTGCTGGAAGACGAAGCCGACGCCGCGCTGCTGCGGCCGTAGCTGCGTTGCTTCGCGACCCGAGATGAAGACCTCACCGGCGTCCGGCTTCTCGAGTCCCGCGATCACGCGGAGCAGCGTCGACTTGCCGGACCCGCTCGGCCCGAGGAGCGCCATCAGCGCGCCGCTGGGCACGTGAACCGACACATCGTCGAGTGCGACGAACTCGCCGAAGCGCTTCGTGACGTTGCGGGCTTCGATCACGTGGTCTCCTCGCGCGGACGAATCACGGTCATCAAGACTAGTGTCGCAATCGCGATCAGCGCGAGCACAACCGAGGCAGCGTATGCGCCCGTGAGATCGAACTGCTGCTCGTACTTGTCCTGCACGAGCAGCGTCATCGTCTGCGTCTTGCCCTCGATGTTTCCCGAGACGACCCTGACCGCGCCGTACTCGCCGATCGAGCGTGCGGTCGTCAGCACGACCCCGTAGGCGACCGCCCAGCGGATCGCCGGGAAGGTCACACGGCGAAACGTCGAGAAGGCGCCCGCGCCCAATGTCGCAGCGGCCTCCTCCTGGTCGGTACCGATCTCACGCAGCACGGGCACGACCTCGCGCACGACGAAGGGAAGCGAGACGAAGATCGTCGCGAGCACCATCGCCGGCGTCGCATAGAGGACGTCGAAAGGCAGCGAGCCAAGCCAACCGCTCGGGCCGTAGAGGAGGACGATCGCGAGCCCGGCGACGACCGGCGAGAGCGCGAGCGGCAGGTCGACGACTGCGTTCAGCATCCCTTTGCCGGGAAAGCGACGACGCACGATTGCGAGCGCGCAGAGCACGCCGAAGATCGTGTTCAGGGGCACCGAGATCGCTGCGATCTCGAGTGTCAGCCAGAACGCGTGCTTCGCGTCGGGCGTGGTCACCGAGTCCCAGGCGGTCCCGAAGCCGTGGTCGAACGTACGCCAGAAGACGAGTCCGACGGGCACGAGCAGGATCGCCGCGAGGTACGCGAGGACGCCGAAACGAAGGCTAAACCTGGCGATCATGCCTTGTCGCCCAACGTCGTAGTCCACCGACGAGCAACAGCACGGCGAAAGAGATCCCGAGCAGCACGAGCGACAGGGCCGCGGCACCCGCCGCGTCCTGCGACTGGAGTCGTCCGAAGATGTAGACGGACGCCATCTCGGTCTTGAACGGCAGGTTCCCAGAGATGAGGACGACGGCGCCGAACTCGCCCACGGCGCGCGCGAACGCGAGCGCGACCCCGGAGAGGATCGCGGGCAGCAGGTTCGGAAAGACGATTCGTCGAAAGATCGCGATCGGACGCGCGCCGAGCGAAGCCGCAGCCTCTTCCATGTCGACGTCGAGCTCCAGCAGCACGGGTTGCACCGCACGCACGACAAACGGGAGCGTCACGAACAGAAGCGCGAGTAGCACGCCCGCGCGCGTGTACGCGAGGTTGATCCCGGACGAGCCCCGCGGCCCATACAGTGCGAGCAGCGTCAGTCCCGCGACGATCGTCGGTAGTGCGAACGGCAAGTCGATCACCGCGTTCACGAGACGCTTGCCGCGGAAGTCGTCGCGAACGAGCATCCACGCCGTTGCCGTGCCCACGACTGCGTTGACGAGCGCGACGAGGAGCGCGAGCACGAGCGTGAGCTCGAGCGCCGAGACGGCCTCGCGGTTCGTGACGGCGTTCTCGAAGTTTCCTGACCGCGTCGCGATCGCCGCGAGCGGCAGGAGAACAATCAGGCTGAGGTAGCCGGCGACGATTCCGCCGCCGACCACCCCGCCGAACCGCGGCGCCCGCGCCGGAGCGCGAAGCGCCGCAGCGTCAACCGCCAAGGCTCGCCTCGATCTTGGCCATCAGCCCCGTGTTCGGGTCGAAGAATTTCTTGTTCGCCTTCGTCCAGCCGCCGAGGTAGTCGACGGTGAACTGCCACGGCCGTACCGGGAACGTGAAGCCCTTGTTCGCGCTGGTGAGCACGGGCCGGTAGCCACTTTGTGCGAACAGGTGCTGCGCGGGCCGCGTGAAAAGGTAGTTGACGAAGGCCTGAGCCGTCGCCTTGTTCTTGCTGTTGCTGAGCACGGCGATCGGGTTGTCGATCCGGATCGTCGCTTTGGGGATGTTGAAGTACACCTCCTGGCCGCCGCGCTGTGCGAGCAGCGCCTCGTTCTCGTACGTGAGGAGGGCGTCGCCCTTACCGGCCAGGAACGTGTTCAGCGCGTCGCGCGCCGACTTGTCCTGCACCGGGACATGGTGGAAGAGCTTGTACAAGTAGGCGACCGCCTGCTTCGGCGTCTTGCCAACCTTCAGCTGAGCGCCGTACGCAGCCAGCACGTTCCAGCGCGCGCCGCCGGAAGTGATCGGGTTCGGCGTGAGCACCTCGACGCCCGCCGCCGGCAGGCCGTTGACGATCGCCTGCGCCTGGTCGGCAGAGGGGCCGTACGACTGTGTGAACGAAACGCCCTGGCCGGCGCTCGTCTGCTGGAAGGCGGGGATGATCGTCGTGAACGCGGCCTTCGGCGTCGAGTATGCGACGAGCGAAAGCGTCGTGTCGGTCGTGCGGGCTCCCGCGACGGGAACGCTGAGCGCGGCGAGCAGGACGGTGAGCAGGGCGATGCGGCGCACATGTCTCCTTTGTCGATCGGCTTGGTCGAGTATGAACCAAGCTAATGCACCGAATAACGGTCTGTCAAACGAGAACCGTGTTGACCGGCGGCGGTGCCAGCGTAAGGCGACGCGTGAGGCGCCTGTTCTTCAGCCGCGGTGACTCGTGGCGGGCCGTCACCCGCCTCGCCGGCGCGCTGGGCGTGCTGTTCCTCGTCCTGGCATGGCGACTCGACCAGGCCGTCCGCACTGCCTACGACAGCGGTTGGACGGGCAGCACGATCAAGCTCGCCGGCTGCGGGAACTGCAGGCTGCCCGGTCACGCGTGGCTGACCGTGCACGGCGCGGCCGGGGTGCTCGCCGTCGTCTGCTTCGTCGGGGCGCTGTCCGTCTGGCTGTGGCGGAAGCGCGGCGTGGTGACACGCGACCTGAAGCTGATCTTTGTCGTAACCGCGGCGCTTGCCCTTACGCTGGAGGTGATCGCGGCCTACATGCGGGATCGCGCGGATCGCGACAGGGGCGCAGCGCTACTCGGATATGCGTTCGCGTGTGACGCGTCGGCGCTGGCGCTGCTCGGCGTGGCCGTTGCCGCAGGCGGCGTCGCGGCGACGTCCGGCACCCCCACTGCGCATCGGTTTCGCCGGTTCGTCCAACGGCACGGCGTGAACCTGGTCGGCGTTGTGTTGCTCGCACTCGTGCTCGATGTCGTCGGGCAAACGAGCGGACAGGCGATCGACAGCGTTCGCGGCTGGGTCGTCTGGGACGGCCAGGGCATGGCGAGGCTCGCGTTCGGGCTCGCGACGAGTCTCCTGCTGGCTCTCGTCGTCTACGAGAGCGGGGTTCGCGCCGATGCCATCGAGACCCCGCGAACCGCCGATCGCTGGATCGGCACATGGTGGTGGGTCGGCTTCGGTGTCCCGCTTCTCGCGCTCGGCATCCTCGGTGGCCTGTTCCTTCCACTCGGTTACGGCGTGGCCGTCCTGGGAGCGATCCTCGTGCTGCTTGGCCTGCTCGAGCTGCCGCACGTGAGCGAGCAGCCACCGCCTCAGGTCGAGGAGGCTGTTGCGCGCGCGTCGAGGGCGAGTGCGGTCTCCGAATACCTCGCGATCGTGCCCCTGCTCGCGGTCAGCGCAATTGCGCTCGCAGGCGCGATCGACGCCGCGCTGTCAGACGGTGCGGACGTCCGGCTCCGGTCACTGCTCGTTCTCGGCCCGTGCATCGCGCTCGTCCTCTTTGCAGTGTTGATGACGAGCAGTGACGTCGCTCCCACACTGCCGCGCGTCGGGTGGGGCTGGGCCGGCGCGTTCGTCCTCGTCGTCGTCATTGCGACCGGGCTTTTGTTCGTCGACAGCAAGCGCTTCGCGGCCTCCGTGGGGTTTGTGCTTCTGGCGCTCCTGCTCCTCTATACATCGGTTCTGTTCCACGCCGCCGAGAATGTCGTCGCGAAGGCGCGTTTCCTGATCCTTCCCGTCGCCGTCTGGACGGGCGTCGCCGTCGCGTTCGCCGTCCACTGGAACGCGTTCGGCGTCAGCGACACGCTCGGCGTGTTCGGGCTCGTGAACGTCGCGCTCGCGTTCTTGCTCGCGTTGCTGCATTACCTCGTCGCGTGGAGCATCCGGCTGCGGCCGCCGCGCTTTCTGTGGTCCTTGCGCTTGCAGCAGCTTCCGATCCTCTCGCTGCTCCTGCTCTGGTGGATCGGAGCCGGGCTCGTCTTCGCCCCGCGCTCGGTGCACGATGCAAGGGTCGTCGAGCGAACGCCGGTCGCGACTCCGACGAGTCTGTCGGGCGCATTCGCCGAGTGGCGGAACGCCCAGGCGGAGTGGGCGAAATCATCGCCGGACGACCCGCCAATCCCGCTTCTCATGGTTGCGAGTCATGGTGGCGGGATTCGCGCCTCCTACTGGACGGCGCTCGCTTTGGATTGCGTCGTCGCCGGGGTCAGTGTCAGCGACGAGGCCGCCGCGCAATACGAGGAGACGTGCACGATCGAGCGGCGATCCACTGAGGAGCAGCTTGCCGCCGCACGCCGTATCTTCCTCGTCAGCGGGGTCTCGGGCGGCGCGGTGGGTCTGTATGCGTACGCCCGACAGCTCCTCGCGGCCGGGAAGTTCCAGGAAGGGTGGATCGACCGGCGGCTCGGCGGTGACTTCGCCGCCCCGCCCGTCGGCTGGGGTCTGTTCCACGACGTACCTAACCACCTGCTCGGCATTCACCCCGGCACGGGCGGCGTCTGCGAGGGCGAGCACATGCACGGGCAATGCTTCGCGGAGGATCGCGCCGCCGTGCTCGAGCAGGCTTTCGATCGCAAGTGGCCCGGTGCGCGCCCGTATCTGCGAGCGACGTGGGATCAGCGCTTCTCGGGGTCCGCCACGCAGCGCGAACGCGCGCGGGCGGTGCCGATCGTTGTCTTCAACTCCACGGTCGTCGGCGGCAAGACGCGAGCCGTCTCGAGTGCGGTCGACTTATCAGACTGGCCGCGTGGCGAGACGACCGAGGTCACGAAGACGAACGTCGTCGACGAGCATCCGCTCGCCGGCACGGCACAGGTCGTCGCGGCGCTGTGCAGCGCGAACGACATGCGGCTGTCGACTGCGGCACTGCTCGCGTCGCGGTTCCCGTACGTGAACCCGTCGGGGCGCGTGAACGGCCGGTGCGAGCCGAACACGGATGCGGGTGAGCGCGCCGCGTGCGCGGAGAAGGAGAGCGATTGCCGGATGTCGCTCGTGGACGGCGGCTACACGGACAACAGTGGACTGTTCACGATCGAGGCGCTGCTTCCGTCACTACGTCGCCTGATCGAGGAGTCGAACAGCATGCATGCCGACCGGCGCAAGATCTCGCTCGTCCTTGTCGAGATCGACAACCACTACCGCGCCGCGATCGGCGAGCCGCCGAGCGCGCGAGGCGGGGCGAGTGAGGCGCTCGTCCCGCTGGCGACCAGCTTCGGCGGGCGAGCAACGATCGAGACGTTCGCACGCGCGAACGCGTACCGCTTGCTGCCGGACTACTGCACGCTCACGATCTCGCCGGCGCTGCATCCGGGACTCGCGCCGCCGCTGGGCTGGGAGTTGTCCGACGGGGCGCGGCGCGATCTCCGCTCCGGGCTCGTGCGTGATCGAGACAAGCCGCCGAAGGAGCAGCCGATCCGGATCGTGCGGCGCTTGCAGCAGTGGCTCGGCGGCTTCGGGGTCGGCGAAGGCGTCGACCTTCGCGCGTGTGTCCCCGAGGAACCGCCGCTCGTGCGGTCGGCGAAGGCGTCGACCTTCGCGCGTGTGTCCCCGAGGAACCGCCGCTCGTGCAATCGCGGTGAGCGTTCGTGAAGCGGGGCTACACTGTGTCGCCCCGCCGACGTAGCTCAGCTGGTAGAGCACTTCACTCGTAAGGACGGGCAACGCGGCCTTACTCGGCCCGAGTCGTCTTTCTAAGCGGGTTTCTGGAGAGGCGCGAAGCCGTCAAAGCCGGATTGAGCCGTGGATTCCGCCGTAACGACCTTCACCGGCGGATTCTGCTTTTTTTCCGCCCATGCGTTGAACCGCTCCATACCCCGCGAGCCATCTTGATCCGCGGCTTCTTCCTCACCGCGCTCGCGTAACTGGCGATGCTCGTCAGGCCCGAGCATCGCTTCTACAACGTGCACCACTCTTTCGGCCTCCTCCTTCATCGGTGCGAGAGCGTCGGCTTTGTGTTGCCACACGCGAATCGACACGCCAAGGCGACCGACAAGTGCCTCGGGAACCGCGTCTATGTCCTCGACTGGTACGAGAGCTGCATTCTCAAGCGCCTCGTGTTCTTCGCCCACGAACGAGTACGTCGCCATATGCGGCACAGGAAGCGGTTCAGGAAGCGGCAGCAAGAAGATGACAAGCCGCAGCGTTGTGCTTCCGCCCGCTTCACTCACAGCTTCCCAAGCCTAGGTTGCGCCGCTGCCTTCTCTGCGGGGTGTTGTGTGGGCGGAACGCCGCGCGTCGCATAAACTTAAGGTTCCCTACGGATTCAGATTCGTGACCGCGAAGGCGTCGGCTGTGCATGTTTGGCTGACGGCGGAGCGCGCATTGCTCCCTCGCGCTCGATCTCGTAGCGTCAGTACCCGCGGTTTTTTGTCTTGATCCACCGTCGTTCGCCGCTGGCGTAGCGGTCCGAGCGGCGCTTGGCAACCACACCTTCGAGTTCGTGCTCGCAGACCGCGTCCCAAACGGCAGCGCCGTCATCGAAGGAATCGGTCGTGTGCCCGCGAGGCCCCACGAGCCCCATCTGCTCCAAGATCAGCCGTCGCTTCGAGTACGGCTCCGGAATGACGCTCCGGCGCTCGACGCTCAGTACGTGGAACACGATGAATGTCAGTGGCACGGATGGCCGACGGTGCAGCACACACTCGCAAAGGAGCGGGAAGTCGGGCGTCATACCGTCGTCGAAGGCGACGATCTCGCCGTCGAGGACGGCCCGGACAGGAAGCGCCGCGAGGAACTGGACGTGCTCCGTCATGTTCCAGCCGCGCCGACTCCGAACGCGCAGCGGCCCTTCTGTGGACACGATCGCTCGAAAGCCATCCCACTTCACCTCGTAGGCAAAGTCGCCACTCATCAGGAGCCGCCCGGAGCGGGCGAGCATCGGCTCAGGAAGCGCGCTATACCCCACCAGTTGAGCCTACTTCGGACTATCTCCCGCAGTCGAGGGATTGACTTTCGTCACCTCCCGCGGAACGATCGCGTCAGCCTCGACATACAGCCGCAGCTTTCTTCCGAAGGAGGTCGGAATGACTCGCATGTTCAGCCGCCGGCCGTCGCCGCCGATGGTGGTTTCTCTCATCGCGCTCTTCGCTGCGCTGGGCGGCACCAGCTATTCAGCTGTTAACAAGCTACTCCCGAAGAACAGTGTTGGTTCAGCTCAAGTCATCAACGGTTCGCTGCAGAAGGCCGACCTGTCCACAAGGGCCGTCGCCTCGCTCAAGGGCCTGAGGGGCGCGCGCGGGGTGCAGGGACCCGCCGGGCCGCAAGGTCCCGCTGGCGCGCAGGGAGCAATTGGTCCGCAGGGCGCCGCCGGCGCACAAGGAGCCATCGGTCCGCAAGGAGCCACTGGTCCGCAAGGACCTGCCGGTCCGTCTACTGCGTATGAAGCGGAATTCTGTTCCGACGTCGGCTGCCCGGGTTTCATCGGTCCCGCTTTCGAAATCACGTCGAGCACTCTGAGTAGCGCGCCGTTCGCGTTGACGCGGACGGGTCTTCCCGCGGGCGATTATGCCGTTAATGGCTCGGTGACAATCGTTGCCGCCGCCAATTCTGATTGGCACGTCACGTGTCAGTTGCG
>WNGA01009259.1_pt1 | contig 13323 bp, 11 predicted proteins | sample 5400061 | NCBI WGS metagenome assembly WNGA01 (sample SAMN13153366, study PRJNA577476) | soil metagenome | isolation source: 100 cm soil or saprolite under grassland replicate 2 | place: USA:California | collected 2016-06-15 | reverse complement strand
ATGGGCGATCCCTCCCCGCCCGACGGCGCCCAGCGCAAGCTCGTCACCGTGCTCGTCGCCGACGTCGACGAGGCGGTCGAGGACTTCGCCGACCCCGACCCCGAGGACGTCGCGCGCCTGCTCGCCGGGCAGCTCGCCCGGGTCCGGACCGAGGTCGAGGCCTTCGGCGGCGTGGTCCAGGAGACGGTCGGCGGCCGCACGGTCGCCGTGTTCGGGGTGCCCCGCACCAGGGACGACGACCCCGAGCGGGCCGTCCGCGCCGCGCTCGCCATCCGTGACACCCTGACCGGGGCTGGCGCTCCGCCAGCCGGCGCCGCGGGAGCTCCGCCAGCCGCTGGGCCGCGGGTCCAGGCCGCCGTCGCCACCGGGGAGGCGCTGGTCCGCGCCGGCGAGGGGCGCCAGCCGGGCCGCCGGCGGGTTCCCGGCGACCTGCTCGCCGCCTGCGCCCGGCTGCAGGAGACCGGGCTCGCCGGTGCCGTGCTGGTGACCGAGGCCACCAGGCGGGCGACCGAGCGGGCCATCGCCTACCACCCGGCCCCCCAGGTCACCCTCCCGGGTGGCGTGCCGGCGTGGAGCGCGACCGCCACGCTCGGCCCGGGCGCCGGCTCGCGCCGCGCACCCCGGTTCCCGCCCCTGGTCGCCCGCGACGCCGAGCTCGGCGTGCTGCTGGAGGCCGCCGGGCGCGCCGCCGCCAGTGGCGCGCCCGAGCTGGTCACGGTGCTGGGTGCGGCCGGCATCGGCAAGAGCCGCCTGCTCGCCGAGCTGGCCGACCGCCTGGCGGAAGCTCCGCAAGCCGGCGCCGCCGACGCTCCGCAGGCCCGGGTGCCGGTCGCCTGGCGCCAGGGGCGCTCGCTGCCCTACGGGGACGACCCGAGCTTCGGAGCGCTCGCCGAGGCGGTCAAGGCGGAGGTCGGCGTGGTGGAGACCGACGCCGCCGAGACCGCGGAACGCCGGCTGGCCGCCTCGGTGGCCACGGCGGTCGCCGATCCGGCGACCGCCGCCTGGGTCGCCGGGCACCTGCGCCGCCTGGTCGGCATCCACCCCACCCCCGCCGGCTCGCCCGCGGTGCAGGCACCGACGACCGCCGCCGACCGCGAGGAGGAGTTCGCCGCCTGGCGCCGGTTCCTGCACGGGCTGGCGGCGGCACGCCCGCTGGTGCTCGCCCTGGAGGACCTGCACCGGGCCGACGACGCCCTGCTCGACTTCGTCGAGAGCCTCGCCGCGCCCGGGAAAGCCGCCTTGCTGGTGGTGGCGACCGCCCGGCCGGAGCTGCTGGAGCGCCGGCCCGGCTGGGGGTCGGCCGGCACCACCATCCGGCTGGAGCCGCTCGGCGACGCCGACACCACCGGCCTGCTGGCCATGCTCCTGGCCCACCACGGGCTCCCCACCGACGTCGAGCCCCGCCTGCTCAGCCGGGTCGGCGGCAACCCCCTGTTCGCCGAGGAGTACGTGCGCATGCTGCGCGACCGCGGCGGCGTGGCCGCGGTGCACCGCGCTCCCCCGCCGACCGGGGCGCTACCCTTGAGCCCCCCGGACCCCCTGCCGACCGGCGTGCACGCCATCGTGGCCGCGCGCCTGGACGCGCTGCCCGCCGACGAGCGGGCCGTGCTGCACGACGCCGCGGTCCTCGGCCAGGTCGGCTGGGTGGGGGCGCTCGGCGAGGTCGGCGGCCACCCGCCCGACCGGCTGGACGCCTGCCTGGCCCGGCTGGAGGCCAAGGAGTTCGTGCAGCGGTTCGGCCGCTCCAGCGTCGCCGGCGAGGTCCAGTACGCCTTCCGCCACGCGCTGGTGCGCGACGTCGCCTACGGGCAGGTGGTGCGGGCCGAGCGGGCCGAGAAGCACCGCCGGGCGGCGACCTGGGTCGAGGGGCTCGCCCCCGACCGGGCCGAGGACCGCGCCGAGCTGCTCGCCTACCACTACCGGGCGGCGCTGTCGTTCGCCCGCGCCGCCGGCACCGAGCCGGCCGGCCTGGCCGAGCGGACCCGCGGCGCGCTGCGCGACGCCGGCGACCGCGCCGCCGCCCTCGGCGGCTACGAGACCGCCGCCCGCTTCCACGCCGAGGCGCTGGAGCTGTGCGCCGACGGCGACGCCGAGCGCGGCCAGCTCCTGCTGCGCCTCGGCCGGGCCCGCTGCCGCAGCGACATGACCGGCCAGGACCAGCTCGACGCGGCCAGGGAGGCGCTGCTGGCCGCCGGCCAGCCGCTGGCCGCCGCCGAGGCCGAGATGCTCCTCGGCGAGCTCGCCTTCCTGCACGGCCGCGGCGACCAGCGCGCGGCCCACCTGGACCGCGCGCTCGCGCTGGTCGCGGGCGCGCCGCCGTCGGCATCCAAGGCCGCGGTGCTCAGGGGCGCGATGATGCACCTGGTGGTGGCCAGCCGCTCCGCGGAGGCGCGCGCGGTCGGCGGCGAGGTGCTCGCCATGGCCAGGGGCCTGGACCTGCGCGACCTGGAGGCCGACGCCCTCGGCGCGATCGGCACGGCCAGGGTGGAGGCCGGCGACGCCGGCGGGCTCGCCGACCTGGACGCGGCCATCGCCAGCTTCGACGAGCTGGGCACGCCCGGCGGGATCGTCTGGCACCTGAACCTCGCCTGGGCGGCCGCCACCCTCGGCGACCTTCCCCGCTGCTTCGCCGCGCTGGCCGCCGGGGCGGTCCGGGCCGAGCGGTTCGGGTCGCTGCGCTGGCGCCGCACCATCGAGCTGCAGCGGGTCGCCGAGCGCTACTGGACGGGACGGTGGGAGGAGGCCGTCGGGATCGTCGACGACCTGCTCGCCGAGGCCGAGCGGCACTACCTCGAGTGGGAGTGCCGCCTGTGGCGTGGCCGCATCCGGCTGGCGCGAGGGCGCCTCCAAGAAGCCAGGCAGGACGCCGAGGCGGCGCTGGCGCTGGCGAGGGAGGCCGGCGACCGCCAGGACCTCGACCCGACCCGGACCTTCCTTGCCCGCGTCCTGCTGGCCGCCGGGCAGCGCGCGGCCGCCCGGGCGGTCGCCGACGAGCTGCTCGCCGGGCTGGGCGGCGGCATGCTCGGCCCAGAGGTCGGCGTCGACCTGGGCGTGGTCCTGGCCGAGCTGGGCGAGCAGGGCGCGCGCCTGGACGCGATCCCGCTGCCGCCGTCGCCGTGGCTGGAGGCCGCGCGGGCGTTCGTGGCCGGCGACCCGCTGCACGCGGCCGGCGTCTACGCCGCGATCGGCTCGCGGCCCGACGAGGCGGCGGCGCGGCTGGCGGCGGCCCGGCGGCTCGCCGCGGCCGGCCGGGCCGCCGCGGCCCAGGCGGAGCTGGCCGCCGCGCGAGCGTTCTACGGCTCGGTCGGGGCGACCGGGTTCCTCGCCGAGGCGGCGGACGTGGAACGGGCGTTACCCGGGCGTTAGCGACACCTGGGAGCTTCCGGGCATGCAGCGGACGCCCCCTCGCCACCTCGCCCCGCCGGTCCGGGTGCAGAGCCGCCCGCGCGACCACCTGCTGGTCGAGTCGATCCTGGCCATGGTGGCGATCGTCATCACCACCGCCATCGTGATCGGGGCGCTGCTCGACCGGCAGGAGTCGAGCGCGGCCCGAGTGCCCAACCTGCTGCCACCGGCCCCGACGACGACCAGGGTCGCCGCCGCCGCCAACCCGGCCACGCCCGCCGCCAGCCCAGCCGCCAAGGGCGGCCCGCTCGCCAACCCCGGGTTCGAGACCGGCCTGGAGGGCTGGCGGACGCTCGGCGACGCCGGCCTGGAACGGGTCGGGGGGGCCAGGGAGGGCGACTGGGCGGCGCAGATGACCCGCGGGTCGGCGCGCTGGCCGGGGCTGTCGCTCGCCGGCATCCTCGAGGTCAAGACCCTCCACGTGTACCACGGGACCGTCTGGGTGCGGGCGAGCCAGCCCGGCACCACCGTCCAGGTGAACCTGTTCGAGGTGCTCGGCGGCAAGCGGTTCGCCGTCGACACCGTCGGCGCCGTGGTGGGCGGGAACTGGCAGCGCCTGGAGGTCGCGCACGAGGGCCACAAGGCCGGCGCCATGCTGGCCGTCGAGATCCTCGCGCCCGACCTGGCCGGCGGGGCGCAGCTCCTGGTCGACGACCTCGGCATCAAGGGCAAGCCCGGCACCTCCATCACCTCCCCGCACACCTCGCACTGACCGACCCCCCGGTCAGGCATCCCCCAGCAGAAAGGACGACGAGCATGCGCCTGTGCAGGGCCCTGACGGCCCTCGGCCTGGCGGCGGCGCTGTCACTCCCCGCCGCCGCGGCCGCCGGCCAGGAGCAACAGCAGCACATCGGCCTGCACGACATGACCTGCACCAGCATCATGGCCATGGGCAAGGGCCTGGCAAAGAACGCCAGCTTCAACCTCACCCTGCTCAACCAGGACAACGGCAGCACCCTCGCCACCAAGACGGTCACGAGCTCGGAGATGGGCGAGTTCATGACCCGCATGCCGGCCCGCCTCAACCAGGTCCTGAGCCTCCGCCTGGAGGTGGCCAGGCCGGACGGCACCAAGGTCGGCTTCGCCGACCACGTGATGGCCAAGGGCGCCGCCATGTGCAACCTGCCCTTCACCGGACCGTCCAGGGCCGCGCCGCTGCTGCTGATCGGCACCGGCTCGGTCGGGCTCGGGCTGCTCCTGGTCGCCGCCACCACCCGCCGCGACCGCCCCCTGGTGCGGCTGCGGCGCCGCTGACCACGGCTTGGGGGGGTTCGGGGGGAGCCATCTCCCCCCCGAACCAATTGCGGCCCTCCACGGCGTCCGGGAGGCGTCGTGGGGGATCAGCCGCGGGCGGTCCTGGGCAGCGACGCCAGCGCCCGCTCGGCCCGCTGGAAGACCTCGTCGACGTCGCCGGAGGCGCTCACCCGGCGGACCCGGCCGACGTAGTGGGCCAGCAGCGGCCCGGCCTCCCGCCGGTAGGTCACCAGGCGGGCGGCGACCGTGTCGGGGCTGTCGTCGCTGCGGCTCTCCATGCGGGCCAGGCGCGACAGCCGCGCCGACGCGACCTCGTCGGGCACCACCAGCTCGAGCACGAGCTGGACGGCGCGGCCGTGGACGGCGAGCAGCCGGTCCAGCTCGTCCGCCTGGCGGACGCTGCGCGGGAAGCCGTCGAGGATGAAGCCGGCGCCGAGCGGCTCGCCGACGACCTGGAGCACGACCCGGTCGGGCACCGGGTGGCCGCGCTGCACCTGCTCGACGATGCGGTGCGGGTCGCCGGCCTCGACCGAGGCGCGCAGCAGCCGCCCCGAGGACACGTGCGGCACGCCGAGCAGCTCCGAGAGGTGCGGGCCGAGGATGCCCTTGCCGGCGCCGGGGGGCCCCAGCAACAGCACCCGCTGCAGCTCGCCGTCGAGCGTCGCCATGCCGTTCAACTTACGCTCACGCCGATCAAGCGGCCGATCCCGAAGGTCGCCGCGGCCGCCAGCCCGCCGGCCAGGAGCTGCCGCCCCGCCGACCAGGCCACGGAGCGGCCGGTGAGCAGGCTGATGCCGGCGCCGACCAGCATCAGGGCCACCGCGGAGACCGCCACCGACCAGGCGACGGCGGCGGCGCCCGAGGCGACCAGCCACGGCAGCACCGGCACCACCGCCCCGGCGGCGAACGACGCGAAGCTGGAGGCCGCCACCCGCCACGGCGAGCCGAGCTCGTCGGGGTTCAGGCCGAGCTCCTCGCGGGCCATCGTGTCCAGGGCGGTGCCGCGGTCGCGCATGATCCGCGCGGCCATCGCCTCGGCCTCCTCCCGGCCGACGCCCTTGGCCCGGTAGATGAGCGCCAGCTCGTTGGCCTCCTCGTCGGGCATGGCCTGGATCTCCTCGGCCTCCAGGGCGATCTCGCGCTGGAACAGCTCCCGCTGGGAGGTCACCGAGATGTACTCGCCGGCCCCCATCGAGAAGGCGCCGGCCAGCAGCCCCGCCAGCCCCGCCAGCAGGATCAGGCGACGGTCGGCCAGCCCGCCGGTCACGCCCATGACCAGTGCGAGGTTGGAGACCAGGCCGTCGTTGACGCCGAAGACGGCCGCCCGCAGGGCGCCGGAGGCGTCACCGCGGTGCCAGCGCTCGCCGCGCATGATGCCGCCGGCGCGCGCCGCGGAGGGTGTCAGCCCGGCGAGCACGCGCGCGTGGATGCGCTCGTCGGTGGCCATCGCCACGGTGGCGTCCGGCACCCCGTCGTAGTGCCCGGCGTCGGCGACCTCGGCCCGCTCCACCAGCGGCAGCACGGCTCCCGGCCCGAACCGCCGGGCCAGCCAGGCCAGCAGCCGGGTCTTGAACCCCCTGTGGTGGTCCTCGGGACGGGGCTCCGGCTCGCCGAGCTCGACCAGCTTGGCCGCCCAGTGCCTGGCGTGGCGCTCCTCGGCCTTGGCGAGCTCGAGGAAGATCTCGCGCTGCTCGCCGGAGGCCCGCTCGGCAAGGGCGCGGTACATGGCCGCGCCGTCCATCTCGTCGGCCCAATGGCCGCGGAACTGCCGCGTCTTCGACGCCAACCATCCCTCCTCGTCGCTCCCAGTGTTGGCCGGGCCCGCCCCGGCTCGCAAGCCGAACAGGGAGCCGAAGCCCTAGCCGTCGGCGCGGTCCTCGCGGACGCCGGCGGCCCGCAAGGCGTCCAGCGCCCTGTCGCCGTCGCCCGGCTGGACGTTCACCGCCCTGGTGGCGTCGGTGAGGACCAGCACCTCGTGGCCGGCCGCGCGGGCGTCCAGCGCGGTCGCCTGCACGCAGTAGTCGAGGGCGAGGCCAACCACCACCACCCGCTTGACCCCCTGCTTGCCGAGGAAGTCGGCCAGCTCCGGGTTCCAGCCCGTGTAGCCGTCCAGCTCACGCTCGCGGCCCTTGAACACCTGGAAGTCGGGCTCCACGCGCAGGTCCGGGTGCGGCTCCCAGCCGGGGGTGCCCTCCACGCAGTGGGGCGGCCAGGGACCGCCCTGCTCGACGAAGGACGAGTGGTCGGGCGGGTGGCTGTCGTGGGTGGTGACCACGGTGGGGAACCGCGGCGCGAGCCGGTTGACGACCGGCACGACCTGGTCGCCCTCGGGGACGGCGAGGCTGCCGCCCGGGCAGAAGTCGCGCTGCACGTCGACCACGATCAGCGCGTCGTCGTGCTCTGGTGCGAAGGCCATCGGATGCTCCTTGGGTGCGTTGACGGGGTGCCCGCTCTGCTGGCAGCCTGTACCACCACATGATCCTACCGATGGCGCAGGAGCAGGCGACCGCCCCCGACGGGCCGGCCGCCCTCACCACCCGCGCCTGCGCGCCGATGGGCCTCGGCACCGGCAACTCCGCCGCCGGCCGCCCGCCGTGTCGCCGGGTCGCGGCGGCGCTCGCCCCCTAGCAGCGGGCTCGGAGCGCGCGCCGCGGCCAACGCCAAGCGATCCCACGCCCGCGCCCAAGGAGGCATCGCCCGATGGCCAACCGTGACGAACTGCTGGTCTCCACCGACTGGCTGGCCGCCCAGCTCGACAACCCCGGCATCCGGGTGGTCGAGGTCGACGAGGACACCGACGCCTACGCCCGCGGCCACATCCCCGGGGCCGTCGCCGTCAACTGGAACACCGACCTGCAGGACCCGCTGCGGCGCGACTTCATCGCGCCGGAGGCGTTCGCCAAGCTCCAGGACCAGCTCGGCATCACCCCCGAGACCACCGTGGTGCTGTACGGCGGCAACAACAACTGGTTCGCCGCCTACGCCTACTGGTACTACAAGGTCTACGGCCACGGACCGGTCAAGCTGCTGGACGGTGGCCGCAAGGCCTGGGAGCTGGAGGGCCGGCCGCTGACCACCGACCCCACCGAGGCCGGCGCGACCTCCGGGTACCCGGTGCACCAGCCCGACACCTCGATCCGCGCGTTCCGCGACCAGGTCCTCGCCGACTACGTCGGCCGCGAGGGCGCGGCACTGGTCGACGTGCGCTCCCCCGAGGAGTACCGCGGGGAGAAGCTCGCCCCCGACCACCTGCCCCAGGAGGCGGCGCAGCGGCCCGGGCACATCCCCGGCGCGGTCAACATCCCGTGGCTGAAGGCGGTCGACGGGCAGACCGGCAAGTTCCTGTCGGACCAGCAGCTCGCGGACCTGTACGGGTCGCAGGGGATCGCCGCCGACAAGGACGTGGTGGCCTACTGCCGCATCGGCGAGCGCTCGGCGCACACCTGGTTCGTGCTCCACGAGCTGCTCGGCTACCCGCGGGTGCGCAACTACGACGGCTCCTGGACCGAATGGGGCTCGCTGGTGAACGTCCCCATCGAGCGCTAGGGCACGCGCACGCGCCCGGAGGGCACCCGGGGGATCCGAGTGGGTCCCCCGGTGGATAGGGGAAGGATTGCTGGGCACCGGGCGGTCGGGCAGACTGCCGCAGTGAGCAATCCAGCCGAGCTGCCGCCGCCCGGGTCGCCGGTCGCGGCCGCGGCCGAGGCCGAGGTCCTCCGCCATGTCGTCGGCGCGCTTCCCGGAGCCGTGGTGGTCGCCGACGCCTCCGGGCGGCTCCGCTACGCCAACGCCGCCGCCATCCGGCTGTGGGGCTACGCCGACGCGGCCCAGGTCCCCGAGCTGTTGGAAGGGCCGGCGGCCGCCCTGGACCTGCGCGACGTGGACGGCGCGCCGATCCCTCCCGAGCGCTGGCCACTCGCCCGCGCCCTGGCCGGCGAGCGCTTCGAGGACTTCGACTGCGTGCTGCTCGGCAGGGACGGCGTCAGGCGGCGGGTGCGCTGCGCCGGCGGCCCGGTCGAGCTGGAGGGCGGCGAGCGTGGCGGCTGGGTCAACGCCCGCGACGTCGGCAGGGAGGAGCTGATCCTGCGCGAGCTGCGCGAGGAGCGCGACCTGGTCGCCGCCCTGGTCGACGCCAGCCCCATCGCCGTCGCCGTGGCCCGCGCCCCCGACATGGTGGTGGAGCTGGTCAACGACGTCGCCCGGGCGCTGCGGCCCGAGACCCGGATGGTCGGCGCGCGCGTCGCCGACGTGTTCCCGGAGGCGGGGCCGGCCGGGTTCCTGGAGGTGCTCGACCGGGTGGCGGCCAGCGGCGAGCCGTTCTCGGTCAGCGACGCGCCGATCGACTGGCTCGGGCCGGAGACCCGCCACTTCTCCATGACCTACTCGCGTCTCCCCCAGCCGCTGGAGCGGCCGACCAGAGTCCTGATCATGGCCAGGGAGACCACCGCCGAGGTCGCCGCCAGGACCAGGGCCGAGGCGATCGCCACCGAGCGGACCAGGGACCTGTCGCGCGCCAGGGTCACCTCGACGCGGCTGCGCAGCCTCGTCGACCTGGCCGCCGCGATCGGCTCGGTGGAGGACCTCGACGCCCTGCTGTACCTGGTCACCGGCGAGGCGGCCCGGCTGCTCGGCTCCGACATGGCCAGCCTGTTCCTGCTCGAGGAGCGGGGCGACCTGCTGCTGGGTCGGGCCCAGGTCGGCATGTCCGACGAGGTCGTGGTCGGCATGCGCATCGTCCTGGCCGAGTGGCCGGAGGTGAGCGAGGTGCTGCGCACCGGCCGGCCGGCGGTGCACACCCGCGCCGAACAGGTCCGCGGGCCGGAGCGGCCCTACATCGAGCGCTTCGGTATCCGCTCCTACCTGGCCGTGCGGCTGGGCGGCCCCAGCCGGCCGCTGGGCGTCCTGTTCGTCAACTACAGCGACCGGCGGCACCGCTTCACCCGTCCGGAGCTGGCGTTCGTGGAGACCCTGACCAGCTACCTGAGCGTCACCATCGAGCGCGCCCGGCTGGTCAGCGTGCTCCGCGACGCGGTCACCTCGCTGCAGGCGGCGGTGCTGCCCGTGTCGTTCCCGGTCGTGCCCGGCCTGGACGTCGGCGCCCTGTACCGCTCGGCCAGCGAGGTCGCCCAGGTCGGGGGCGACTTCTACGACCTGCTCGCGCTGGAGGGCGGGCGGGTCGCCGCGGTCATCGGCGACGTCTGCGGCAAGGGGGTGGCGGCGGCCAGGCACACCATGCGGCTGCGCTACGAGCTGCGCACGCTGCTCGACGAGGGCCAGCCGCCAGGGCGGACGCTGACCAGCTTCAACCGCCAGGTGATCGACGAGATCGCCGAGGACGAGTACGTCACTCTGCTGTTGCTGGTGGTCGACCCGGCGACCGGCGCGGTGAGCTGGTCGAGCGCCGGCCACCCGCCGCCGGTGCTCGCCTGCCCGGGGCCGCGCACTCTCGCCTTCGCCGGCTCCCTGCCGCTCGGGCTGTTCCCCGACGCGCGCTACCGGACCGGCCGCTTCACCCTGCAGCCCGGCCGCTGCGTGGTGCTGTACACCGACGGCGTCATCGAGGCCCGCAACCCGGACGGCCAGGAGCTGGCCGCCGAGGGGCTGGAGGCCGCCATCCCGCCCATGGCGGCCAGCGCCGCCGCCGTCGCCGAGGCCATCCTCAAGCAGGTCCAGAGCCACGCCGGCGACCACCTGGACGACGACGCCGCCGTGCTGGTCCTGCGCCGCGAGTAGCGTTCACCGCCGGCTGTCGGCGCGGCTCGCCAGGGCGTAGAGGAGCCAGCCGAGGGCGGTACCGGCGACGTTCAACAGCAGGTCATTGACGTCGGCACGGCGGACGCCCGGCATCGGGAGCTGCGCCAGCTCGATGAGCAGCGAGACGCCGGCGCCGACGGTCAGCACCCGCCAGCGCCGGTCCAGGCGAGGCAACACCAGCGGCACCAGGAATCCAAGGGGGACGAACAGCAGCACATTGCCGGCCGCGCCGGCCAGGGTGGCGAGCCGACGGTCCCCGTCGGCGATCCCAGCCATGAGGTTCCAGAGCGGGACCAGCTGCGGGTGCCAGTTGTCCGGCCAGCGGGCCAGATCGGACCGCCAACGGATGGGCAGCAGGGTGACCGAGGCGAGCAGGGCGACGTACACGACCGCGACCAGCCGGGCCGCCGTAACCGGCGCCCTGGTCCGCCCCCCGTCGCTGCTCAGCGGTCCGGCGGCGGGGGCAGCGAGCGCGGCTCGCCGGGGTTGGGTGGCCGGCCCCAGCCGGACGGGTCGGAGCCGCCCGCCGGCCGGCCGCCGTTCGCCGCGGACGGCTCGCCCCAGCGCACCGTCGTCCGCGGCACCAGGCGGAGCCGGCCCCAGTGCTGCTCGCCGAGCGACCGCACCTGCCTGGCGGCCAGGCGGGCGGCGATCGCGGACCCGACCAGCGGGGCGACCACCTCGGGGATCACCACCCTGGCGAAGCGGGCGGGGACCATGGCGGCGATGCGGGCGGCCAGCCTCCTGGCGGCGGCGTCGGGGAGCGCCCGGCGCAGCGAACGGCCCCGCACCGTGCTCCAGCCTCCGGCGGCCTGGACCTCGCCGATGACGTTGCTCACCAGCTCCCGGGGCGTGAGCGGGTGCTGCCCGGCGAGCGCTCCGAGGTCGGCGCGGAGCTTGGCCTCGATCAGGAACAGCGCGAGCACCTCGGCGAGGGCGGTGACGCCGATGCTGCCGATGGCGGTGCCGGCGGCCGGCGGGGCCGCCAAGGTGGCGGCGGCGACCGCCTGCTGGGCGGCCACCACGCCGCCGACGAGCATGGCGAGCGCGGCGGCGGTGCGGGCGGCCCGGTCGATCAGCCGTTTGGCCACCTCGTCGTCGGTGAGGCCCGGGTAGCGGCCGCGTAGCTCCTCGAGGGTGGCCGGCCGGACCTGGGCGGCCGCCTCGTCCAGCAGCGGCCGGATGCCGCCCTTCGCCACCTCGCCGAGCCGGCCCCTGACGACCCCGACCGCGTCGCCCAGCAGGCGCCGCACCGACGACTGGTCGCCGCCGGCGGCCGCGCCCTCCGCGGCCAGCCGCTCGCCCCATGGATGCTGGCTCTGTGGGTCCATCTCGCCAACCGCTTCCCTTCGAACGGCTTCGTCAATCCTGGAACGCCGGTCGAGTATCCGGGGAAACCAGGTGATGATCTCGGTGGCGGGGGCGAACTCCCCCTGCCGCGCCCTCACCTCTGCGTGGATACTCGACCGGCGTTCCAGTCCAGGTTAGCGGCCGGTCGACCCGAAGCCGCCGTCGCCCCGCGGGGTGCCAGGCAGCTCTCCGACGTCCAGGAAGCGGGCGTGGGCCACCGGCTGCACCACGAGCTGGGCGATGCGGTCGCCGCGGCGGACCGTGAACGGCTCGGTCGGGTCGGTGTTGATGAGCACCACCAGGACCTCGCCGCGGTAGCCGGCGTCGATCGTGCCGGGCGTGTTGACCAGCGTGACCCCGTGCCTGGCCGCCAGGCCCGAGCGGGGATGCACGAAGGCGGCGTAGCCGTCGGGGACGGCGACGGCCAGCCCGGTCCGCACCACGGCGCGGCCGCCGGGCGGCAGCACGACCTCCTCGGCGGCGCACAGGTCGGCGCCCGCGTCGCCGGGGTGGGCGTAGGCGGGCAGCGGTAGCTCGGGGTCGAGGCGGCGGACCGGCAGCTCGGGTGCGTCCACGCCGACGACCCTATCACCCGGAGATGGCCAGGGCCCCGGACCACGCTTCCCCTCGCGGCCCGGGGCCCAGCTCGTTCCCGCCGGCGCGTCGCCCGATCCACCAGAGCACCCCTCCGGGGTTCCCCGGACCCAGCCGGCGGGACAAATTACAGTGATGTGATTCTACCCTCTTGGGCCGCCAGCCGGCAAGCTTGTGTCGTGGGAGGAGGTGACCGGGCTGGCCGAGGAGCAGGAGGTCGAGCGGCTGTTCGGGCTTGGCCCCGAGTCGTTCGTGGCGGCCAGGAACGAGGCCGCGCGCCGGCTCAGGCAGGGGGGTGACGCCGGGGCGGCGGCCAGGGTCACCGCGCTGCGGCGGCCGTCGCTGTCGGCCTGGGCGGTCAACCAGCTCGCCCGCGCCCGCGGGCCGGAGGTCGAGGGGCTGCTCGAGGCCGGTCGGCGGCTGCGCGCCGCCCACCAGGCCGCCGTGGCGGGCGGTGGCGCGGCTGCGCTGCGCGCGGCCACCCGGGCGGAGCGGGAGGCGGTGGCGGGCCTGGTCGCCGCCGCGGTCGAGGTCCTGGAGTCGACGGGCCACGCCACCACCGACGCGACCCGCGACCGGGTCGCCGCCACCCTCCACGCGGCGGCCGCCGACCCGGCCGCCGCCGAGCTGGTCCGGCGTGGCCGCCTCACCCACGACCTCGACCCCGCCGGCTTCGGCACCCCCGACGGCCTCGACGCGGCCCCCGGGGCGGGGGTCGAGGCGGGTGCCGCCGGGGCGGGGCCGGGGGTCGCGGCCGGCGGGCGCCGCGCGGCGCGGGCCACCGCCAAGGGACGCGACGCCGCGGCGGCGCGGCGCGGCGACGGCAGGGCGGCGGTGGACGCGGAGGCCGTGGCGGCGTCGCGGGCCAGGCGGCTGGCGGCGGTCGCGGCCCGCGACGAGGCCAGGCGGCGGGCGCGGCTCGCCGCCGACCAGGCGGTGCTCGCCACCCGGCACGCGGAGCGCCTC